>Ga0194119_10000873_pt1 | contig 56586 bp, 59 predicted proteins | sample TA2MahC100mmetaG_FD_148620 | JGI IMG/M metagenome (GOLD analysis project Ga0194119, IMG submission 148620) | Freshwater microbial communities from Lake Tanganyika, Tanzania - TA2015018 Mahale Deep Cast 100m | ecosystem: Environmental > Aquatic > Freshwater > Lake | place: Tanzania: Lake... | reverse complement strand
TGACGTACCGCCGGGATTCAGTTTGAACTCTGTCGCGCCGGCCAGTTCCAATCACGGGCCTTGCGGCTTCGCGACGGCCGCTCGCGTTTACGGGCTGGTTCGGAAGTAACAGATGTCGCTTGTGTAAAACAGCGCCTACGGCCATGAGCGGTGTTCGATCTTTTCGTCACCTCTTTTCGCTCGGCCGATGAGCACACTAGGCGGGAGGTTGTTTCGCCAACCGAGTTCCTACGAGATGACCGAACCGAACGCCGGATCGATCGTTGAACCACCTGTTTGCCCTGTGGGGTCCGGCTGCTGTGGATAGCCGGTCAGCATGTGACGCATCGCGGCCGCGTGATTGCCGCTCTCAGCATGTACGATGCAAACTTTGTCCATCACCGGAGCCATTCGCGACAGGTGCTCGCAGACCTGCGTGCCGGGGACGTTGCTGGAGATCGGCGTGAACTCGCCGCGATATTCGACGGGAGCATCTGGCTGCATGTCGAACGTGTCGATGTTGCTCATCCCACCCGCCGTGAACAGCAGGAGGCAGCTCACCGGCTTGGAGCCGGATAGCGAGGCCGCTTCGGCTCGCAGGAAAATCGGCAGGTTCAGGCCGAACAAAACCAAGCCGCCGGCCTGCAGGACCGTCCGCCGCGAGACGCTATCGCAATGTCAAACGAGGCTGCTGACGGCAAACATGCTTCGCTTCCCAAGCCAGTGATTCGATGCCTCATTCTTTCGGCATCGGCTGATCGTTGCGGCAGTTGAACTCTCGTCGGACAGCAAGCCAAGTGCGAATGCGGGAATGACGCAGCACGAAATACCCAATGACGAAGGAAATCCGGTCGACGAAATCTCAAGGGCGGAGGCTCACGCCGATCGTTCGTTGATCGCGTTTGGTCATTCCATCGTCATTGGGTATTTCTTCATTCGTCATGAATCTACCCGCTGATCAGCCACGGCAATGGAGCACCGGCTGGAGGAAGTTGAACCGTATCTACGGCGATGACTTTGTCGTGCTTCGAGACCTCGGCCAACGATTCAGGAGTCGGCGCGCCGTCGAGGTTCAGAACCGCGACCGCTTGGCCTCCGGCCACTTTGCGACCGAGTGCCAAATGTGCGATGTTGACGTTGTGCTTGCCAAAGACTGTCCCCATAAAGCCGATCAGGCCAGGGGCGTCGATGTGGTGGTACATCAACAGGTCGCCGTCGAGGTAGGCGTCGAGGTGGAAGTCGCCGAGCTTTACTAACCTCAAGAACTGATTGCCGAAGATCGTTCCGGCGGCGGAGAACTCGCCCGTATCGGTCAAGATCGTCGCACTGACGAGCGTCGAGAAATCGCCACGTTCGGACGAGGACGACTCGGTGATCTCGATGCCTCGTTCGCGAGCGAGCATCTCGGCGTTGACGATGTTCACGCCGCTGTCGTCGGCCGAGGCCATGAAGCCAGAGGTGAACGCGGCGGTGATCAACTTGGTCTTCTTTGTGGCTGCGTCCCCCCGGTACAGCAGCCGAGCGGATTGAACTCGCGCCGACTTCTTCAACTGGCTGAGCAATAAACCAAGCCGATAGCCGATGTCGAGGTACGGCTTCATGTCGGCCATCTCGGCCCCGCTGATCGGGATGAGGTTGACGGCGTGACGGACTTCGCTGCGGATCAGGAAGCCCGCGATGATCTCGGCCGCTTCGACGCTGACCGCCTCTTGAGCCTCTTCCGTGGAGGCTCCGAGATGCGGAGTCAGCACGAGGTTCGGAGCCTTCAGCAGCGGATGATCGGCGGGCGGCGGTTCTTCCACGAAGACGTCGATCGCCGCACCTGCGACGTGCCCGGATTTCAGGGCATCGGCCAGTGCAGTCTCATCGACGATGCCGCCGCGGGCGCAGTTGATGATCCGCACGCCTTTCCGCATCTTGGCGATCCGTTCGGCGTTGATCAGCCCGCGGGTGCCGTCGTCGAGCGGCGTGTGAACGGTGATGTAATCACAGCGTGTGACGATTTCATCGACGTCGCGAATCAATTCGATCCCTTGCTCGGCGGCACGTTCAGCCGACAGGAACGGGTCGTAGCCGACGACTTTCATTTCGAGACCGATCGCTCGCTTGGCAACCGATAGCCCGATGCGTCCGAGTCCGACGACCGCGAGTGTCTTGCCGGCGAGCTGCGTCCCTTTGAATTTGTTGCGGTCCCATTTGCCGGCCTTCATGCTGGCGTCGGCGGCGGCGACGTTGCGGGACAAAGCCATCATCATCGTGACGGTATGCTCGGCCGTGCTGGTCGTGTTGCCGGCCGGGGTGTTCATCACGACGATCCCTTCGCGGGTCGCGGTCGGCAGGTTGATGTTGTCGACGCCAACGCCGGCTCGCACGATGACCTTCAGCCGCTGTTGACCCTCGAGCAATTCTGAAGTCAGCTCGGTGCCGCTGCGGATGATGATGCCGTCGGCGGTCTTGAGCGCCTCGCGAACTTCGGCGGGGGTCAGCTTTGAGCGGTTGTCGACCTCGATGCCGGGGGTCTCTTGCAGAATTTTCAGTCCGGCGGGGGCGAGATTGTCCGTGATCAACACGCGAAACATCAAAAACTCCTGAGCGGCAGTCGACCGGACGCCCGCGTCCGATCAAAACCTTCGCCTTCATCAACGAAAGGAGGACGAAAGCTGGCAGTCAGAGTTGCGTCCGTCAAGTGCCCCATCGAAACGAAAGAAGCCTGGCGCACATGTGCGACCAGGCTCGGTGTTCTGCGGACCACACGAATATCAATGAGCCGGCACTTCCGGGCCTTCATTTGCGGCGGTGTCAGTGTGCGCGGGATCGCTTGCGAATTGAGGTGCAACCAGCGTTGGCACCGGCTGTGAAGTTCCCAGAACAACCGGGCCCGACGCCACCGAGCCGGCCGGAACCCAACCGGAGGACGCCATCACCGGCCCCGGCGTCCCTGCGACGATCGGCGCAGTCGGAGCCGCGCTGGCATAAGCTGGCAACGGTTGTGCATAAACCATCTGCTGCTGCCGAGGCATGATACGTGCCTGCTGCACCGGCGACGCGTTCATCGTCGCCAATCGGGATTGCACCTGCGGCTGGAACCAATTCGTGTGTAGCGATCGTTGATACATCGCAATCGCGCGGTCGGATTGCCCCGTTGCGCGATACAGATCTCCGAGCTGAGCGGTCGCGATGTCGTTGTTCGGCTGGATTCGCAATGCGTTTTTCAGGCTTTGTTCGGCACCGGCCGTGTCGCCCATCTCGCGTTGCAGCCACGCAAGCTCGATGTGCGATTCAGGCAGATACGGTTCTGTGTCGGACCACATCTGAGCGAGGTCTTGAGCCTCCGGAGTACGGCCCTGCTCTGTCAGCAACATGGCAAGGCTGTGATGCGCTGGCTGGTGCGACGGGTCGAGTGCCAAGGCATGTCGATAGGCTTTTTCGGCCCCGTCGACGTCGCCGGTCTTCTTCAAAGCGGCTCCAAGATTGTGTGCGTAGTCGGCATTATTCGGCTCGTCGTACAGCGATTTCTGGAACGCGTCCTTGGCGGCGGCAAAGTTGCCGTCCTGATAGGCCCGCATGCCACTTCGGTTGGTGGACCAGCCGTGCATGGAATTGCAACCAGCACTCCAGAAAAGAATCACGCACAAACAAAACGCCCGCGCGGCGGACAACCAACGAAACTGGCGCATGGAAGATCTCCGTGGGGAGAAGTCAATCGGAACGGAATCAGGCGAAGCGGGAAGGGGCCGAACGGCCGGGATTCGCCGGAAGGGAGCGGGAACATAGATCGCTCTTTCGGAATACCGCAAGAGCAGTTTCGCATCGTCTATCTGGGGAGCTTTCTGTAAGGAAGCGGCGACTTGTTCCCTTCGCAAGAAGTCGTCATCGTTCGTCTGCCGCGCCACATTGGCGTCGCAAGTTCCTTGAGCTTTGGGTGCTCCTAGTCATCGTTTGGATTTTGGCGGCCATGTCGCACGGATTCTTGGGCTACGACGGATCGACATTTATGCTCGATTTCGTTGTGACGGCGCTGGTGCTGATCGTTCCTGCTCTGCTGGTGAGCCTGTACCTCGTCAAGGTTCAGCGAAACTACTCCGCTCACCGCAACCTGCAATTGGCATTGGCGGGAGTGCTGTTGGTTGCGGTCGTTGCGTTCGAGGTCGATATTCGCGCTCACGGCGGCTGGCGAGAGATCGTGGGGGCACGCCGTATCCCGCTTACCGCTGATCAGTTTGAGACGGTGAAGCAGACGCTGTACGTGCACCTGGCATTTGCGATCTCCACGCCACTGTTATGGGGAACGACGATCGCGTTGGCTCTCGTGCGGATGCCAAATCTGCCCGTTCCGTGTGAGCACAGCCGGTTGCACAAAACCCTCGGCTGGCTGTCGGTGATCGACCTCGTGCTGACTTCGGTGACGGGATTACTCTTCTATTACAGGGCGTTCGTAGTCTGAGGCCGCTGATCTTGGCAGAACGGCCTCGTCCTGATCGTGTCCAAAATGGGCCGGCGGAATCGGATTGCTGCGCAAGCTCATTTCGCGAGCCGCTTGTTCGATGCGAATAATGTGATCGCCAAGCTGTTCGATCCGCTTGTTGACTTGTTCGGTCGTTTGTTCGATCCCGCCGGAAACAAGCGTTACGACTCCGAAGAACAGGAGCATTTGCCCCGCAGTTGCCAGCAGCCAGCCCGTCGGCGCGTAATTTGACGGGCCTCCGAAATAGCTCCAGATCACGAAACACGCTCCCGCAGTCATGGCGAGCACTCCGGCGTACGCCAAAAACTGTCCGGCCAGCACCGACCAACGCCCTGTTTCATTCGGTTCGGACCGCCACACGGCTGGATCCCACGTTGGAAACCAAGACCTCGGTCGTTTTGGCTCTTGCGTAGTTTCAGCGGGCGCGGCTTTCGAGGCAAATGGGCCGATCGATTCCGAACAAGGACTCTTCGTGCCACTCGCAAAATGATCGGCGGGATGCGCGGCGTCGACCCGAAAATCTTTTGTGTTCGGAGCCGCCGCGATCGGTGAATTCACGGATGGCCGGACGGCTGGAGACGACAAATCGGCGGCATCGGCAAACGGTGACCGACGGGGGGCATTCAAAATCCTCGCCGAATCGGCTGTCGCTGCCAGCGGATTAGGCAACGGCGGCACAAGTCGGTCAGGAAGCTCTGGGGAGCTGCAGGCCTTCTCGGATGCCTCAATCCCGTGAGCAGGGTTTGAGTTGAGTGATGGCAGAAAGCCTGGCGGACACACAGTCGAGGCCGAAGATGCGAACGCGGCTGAATTTCGAACCGCAGTTGGTGTCGATATGGCTGATTCAGCCACGGCCGTGGTCCCAATCGAGCCGCTCGAAACGTCGGATTCCAGCGGAATGGACTCGACTACCGGGGGCGCATTACTAGTTAAAACCGGAACATGAATCGATGGTCCAAACGGGTCGATGACTTTTCCGCTGGACCAACGCTGCAAAAGTTCGCGGGCGTCTTTGGTTCGATGGTCGAGCTTTTCGGTCGACACCCGGTTTGGTGCGATGTCGATCGTGCTCAGGATGTCGCCGCACATAGCACAAAAAACCCGCTGATTATCCGGCGACACTTCGGCAGCCACGTCAGATTGGCATTTTGCACACCACATTTGGCAGCCTGCCTTTGTGATTCCGCAAGAAAAATCGAGCTTGAATAGTCAGGGGCAATCTACGGCCAATTTCAAAATTCACGCAAGACCTGATGTCTCTCGGGTGGCTTTGTTTGCATGCCATCGACGGAAGATTCCAATCTGGATGACTGGTTGGAATCGATTCGGTCCGCTACGGAGCCGTTAACGGGTACTGAGAAGTTCAAATCCCCAAGAGATCAGGCGGGAACAGAAACCGGATACGGCGAGTGGCAAAACCGATTCCTAATTCCGCCTCAGAACGCAACTTCTCGTCGCTGGGTCGTTTGACAAAGAAAAAGTGCACTTGTATCTTTCGCCCCCTCCCAAACGGCCGGCCCGGAAACGGAGACGGTGTCGAATGGGAATAACTTGTGGCAAAGTCGGAACTTAGGCAGCATCAACAACGGTCAACCGCATGAGCCAAGAGCGAATTCGCATCCGCATGGAAGCCTACGATCATTCTGTCTTGGATCAATCGGCGACGGAAATTGTCGACACTGCCAAGCGGACAGGGGCCGATGTTCGGGGGCCTATCCCTTTGCCAACACGTATTGAACGCTACACGGTGCTTCGAAGTCCGCACATCGACAAGAAGTCTCGTGAGCAATTTGAGATCAGAACGCACAAGCGGCTAATTGATATTGTGCAACCAACGGGCAAGACGATCGACGCTCTGAATCGTCTGTCGCTGCCGGCTGGCGTAGATATCAAGATTAAAGCCTCTTCGCTGCACGGATGATTTTGGTTTGCCTTTCTCCGGTTGAGTGCTTGTGCCTCGCCGGATCGCAGCCTTCAGTGCTGACTGCGAGGGGAAAATGTTTCTGCTGGGTCGTAAAGTCGGAATGACGCAGGTGGCGGACGCGGATGGTCGCGCCATCCCTGTCACTTTGGTTCAGGCGGGACCGTGCCGAGTGCTGCGCATCAAGTCGCTGCAGTCGGACGGATACCACGCTCTCCAGATCGGCTTCGAGGAAAAGCCGCGTCGGTTGGCGTCCCGGGCCGAGCGTGGCCAGGTTGCAGAGTTGGAGAGGTCGGCGACATCGCAAAAGAATAAGAAATCTGCCGGTGCCAAGGTTGGAGGCGAGCCGAGTCGCGTTGTGCGGGAAATTCGATTCTCCGTCGACCCGGTTGGTCATGAAGTTGGCAATATTCTGACGGTCGATTTGTTTGATGGCAAAAAGTTCGTCGACGTGATCGGCGTGACTAAGGGGCGTGGATTTGCGGGTGTAATGAAGCGTCACAATTTCGGCGGGCAGCGTGCGTCTCACGGCGTCAAGAAATGCCATCGCGCGCTTGGGTCGGTTGGTCAGAATACGTATCCCGGCCGGGTTCATCCGGGGCAAAAGATGTCCGGTCGTTTTGGTGTCGATCGAGTGACTGTTCGGAATTTGAAATTGTTTTCGATCGACAAGGATAAGAATTTGATGCTCATTCGTGGTGCGATTCCTGGTCCAAATGGTGGTCTGGTGATGGTGCGCTTTCCCAAAGAGCCGCCACGATCGCAGGTTTAGTTGGGATGTCTGAAAAGGGGTTCGTTCTCTTTGGTTAGGTGACAGCATGGCGTCGGTGGAAGTTAGAAATGCTGGTGGTGCGGTGGCCGGATCGGTCGAATTTGATTCGGTGTTGCTCGAATCGAAGGTGACTCCGCGCCTGCTGCGCGATGCGTATGTCATGTATGAGACCAGTCGTCGACAAGGCACGGCGAGGATTAAGACGAAGGGTGAAATCGCCGGTAGCAAGAAGAAGCTGTTTCGGCAAAAAGGGACAGGCAATGCCCGAATGGGGCAGAAGCGGACTCCAGTTCGGATCGGTGGCGGCAATGCGTTTGGCAAGAATCCGAAGGATTGGTCTTTCCGGATGCCGAAGAAGGCGCTGAGGGTTGCGACTCGCATGGCGCTAGTCGGCAAGTTCAATGATGGTGAGATCATTGTCGTTGACCAGTTCAAACAGGAGAGGCCCAAAACGAAAGAAGTTGCGCAGTTGCTGAAGGCGCTTTCGATTGCAGGCAAAAGCTGTTTGTTCGTGGTTGCTGACTATGATAAGACGCTTTGGCTCTCTACTCGAAATATTCCGCGTCTAAGTCTGACTACGGCGGCGTGGTTGAATTCGTATGATTTGTTAAAGCATCGTGTGGTCGTGATGACTCGCGATGCTTTTAGTAATTGTGTGGCTCGGTTCACGGCCTAGGAATAGTGAGATTAGCGATGAATGCGGCCAGTGAAATGTTGGAAACCTATCAAGTGCTTATGAGCACTTTGGTGACGGAGAAGTCCATCTTCCATCGGACGGCGCCGTTGAACAAGTTTACGTTTCGAGTTCCGGTTGCGGCGACGAAGACTCAGATTCGCAAGGCTGTGCAGGATGCGTTTGGGGTCAAAGTGGTCTTCGTGGCAACCCAGCGATACAAAGAACTGGCGGCAAGGTATCGTTTCCATCGTGGTTATACGGCTGAGTGGAAGAAGGCCATCGTCACCATCAACAAGGAGCAGACGCTACCCGTTTAGTTGGTGAGTGATTGCAGGTAGCGGAGTAAGGTAAAGGAAGCGAGATGGCGATTCGGCAATACAAACCGACGAGTGCTGGGCGACGAGCCGGTCAGGTCATGATTTCCGATGATCTGACTCGTGGTGCGACAGCTCCGAAGAAGTTGCTTGTTCGGCAAAAGAAGCGAGGTGGCCGCAACAATCAAGGGCGAATTACCGCGCGACATCGAGGCGGTGGCCACAAGCAGATGTATCGAATTGTGGATAGTTATCGAAATAACAGAGACGGTCAGGATGCAACTGTCCTCTCAATCCAATATGACCCCGGTCGCTCGGCCCGGTTGGCTTTACTGCAGTACGCCAACGGCGATAAGGCATTTATTTTGGCAGCCGAGGGGATGCAGGAAGGTCAAAAGATTTTCACAGGAGCGGGGTCCGAGCCGGTTGTTGGTGCGAACATGACGCTCGATAAAATTCCTCTTGGGATGACGATCCATAATATTGAGATGGTCCCGGGCGGCGGAGCGAAGATGTGTCGGGCGGCTGGTGCTGGGGCGGTATTGAATGCCCGCGAAAAAAACTGGGCTCAGATCACTCTTCCGTCCGGTGAAGTGCGTCGGGTGCCAGTGGCGTGTAAGGCGACGATTGGCCGCGTTGGTAATATTGAGCATAACATGGTGAAAATCGGCAAGGCTGGTCGCAATCGTTGGAAAGGCATTCGTCCTTCGGTGCGCGGCTCGGCGATGAACCCGATCTCCCATCCGATGGGTGGCGGTGAAGGTCGACGATCTGGCGGTGGTCATCCCTGTAGTCCGTCTGGGGTATTGGCCAAAGGCGGAAAGACTCGCAAGCCTCGCAAGCCATCAAAATCGGCGATTCTGCGACGGCGTAGTTCACGGCGATATGGCCAGCAGGTGCTCTGAGCGTTGAGGGTGGGAATTTTTCGGGTGTCATTGAGGTGCTGTAATGAGTCGTTCCGCAAAGAAGGGGCCTTACGTTGACGCAAAGCTGCTAAAGCGGCTGGAGCGGCTCGACGCGGTGGGTAAGAAGGAGCCAATCAAGACGTGGTGTCGTCGGTCAACGATTTCTCCTGATTTCGTGGGTCATACGTTTCTGGTCCATAATGGGAAATTGCATATATCGGTGTACGTGTCGGATGAGATGGTCGGTCATAAACTTGGAGAGTTTTCTCCTACGCGTACGTTTCGTGGGCATGGTGCTAGAGGCAAGAAGTAACTGTTCGAATTTACTGGAAATGTCCAGGCGGATCCCGGGGCGATAGTCATGGCACAAATTCGTAGTGAATCAAAGTTCGTACGGATTTCATCGAGTAAACTGAAATCGACCGCTGACTTGATTCGCGGGCAGCAAATTCGTGCAGCTCAACGCTCGTTGGAGTTTCTGCCGAATCGGGGCGCTAAGCTTTTGCGAAAGTGCTTGTCGTCGTTGGTTGCGAATGCGGAAGATCGAGGAGTTCGTAACGCTGACAACTTGGTGCTCAGTAAAGTGGAAATTGGAACCGGTCCGATCATGCGTCGCATTCGTCCGATGTCACGTGGTCAAGCGTTTGTGATTCGTAAGCGATTGTCGCACATCTTCATGGCGGTGGACGTGCCAGAGTTGTCGTAGACGAGTTTGGATTGGCCTTAATTGGAAGTTGTTTGAGATCGGTGACAATAGTCGCAGTGAGTGACAAACTATGGGACAAAAAGTTCGACCAACTGGATTCCGTCTCGGCATCACCGAAAGTTGGAAGAGTAAGTGGTATGCATCAAAGAAGGAGTTCAGCACGCTGCTGGGAGAAGATCTGCGGCTGCGGAAATACATCCTAAATAAATATCAGTACTCGGGAATTCCGCGGATCGAAATTGAGAGAACTCGCGATCAGGTGATCGTACATCTGCATACAGCACGCCCCGGAATTATCATTGGCCGCAAAGGCCAGGAAGTTGACAAGCTGAAGGCGGAGCTTGAGGAATTCACCGGTCGACGCATGGACTTGAAGATTGTCGAAGTCGCGCAGCCGGCTCGTAATGCGACCCTGATTGCCGAGGAAATTGCCCAGCAATTGCTAAAGCGGACGAGTTTTCGAAGGGCGATGAAAAAATCAATGGATACGGTGATGGAATCGGGGGCCTTGGGTGTGAAAGTGCAGTTGTCGGGTCGGTTGGGTGGGGCGGAGATGTCCCGCACTGAAAAGGCGATTCGCGGTTCTATCCCGCTTTCCACGATTTTGAGAAATATTGATTACGGTTTCGCGGTTGCTAAGACGGCGCAGGGGACGATTGGTTGCAAGGTTTGGATCGATAATGGACCGTTTGTAGACGGAGTGAGTACACATGGCGTTAATGCCGAAGCGGGTCAAGCACCGCAAAAGCCAAAGAGGTCGCATAAGAGGTAACGCAAGTCGCGGTGCGAAAGTCGCATTTGGTGATTGGGGTCTACAGTCTTTGGACGCAGGCCACATTGCTGCGACGACCATCGAAGCTTGTCGAATCGCTGCGAACCAATACATTCGCGGCGAGGGAAAATTGTACATTCGTATTTTCCCAAATAAATCCGTGACGGCGCGGCCGCTGGAAACTCGCATGGGAAAAGGGAAGGGTGAGCCGGATCACTGGGTGGCGGTCATCAAGCCTGGTGCAATATTGTTTGAATTGGCAGGTGTGTCGCATGTTGCCGCTCGCGATTGTTTCGCGCGCGTGGCGCACAAGCTGCCGCTGCGTGTTTCGTTGGTGGCGCGGCATGCGAGATAAGCGGGTGCCAGGCTTCCACAAGAGAATTGGGTTTTAGTCGTAAATAGGTTGGAAATGATGCGAGCGAAAGAACTGAGAACTCAAACAGCAGAGCAATTGCAGCAGACTGAGGTCACGCTGAAGTTGGAGTTGTTGCATCATGTCGCCAGCGTTGCTGCGAACGCTTCGGAGGCAAAACGTCGCCGTGAAATTCGGAAGGATTTGGCTCGCACATTGACTATCTTAAATCAAAAGTAGGCGGGAAGGGCAGACAGCGATGAAGCGGCGAGTCACCGGACGTGTTACCTCGGACAAGATGCAGAAGACGATTCGTGTGTCGATTCCTCGACGCGTGAAGGACGAAGTTACTGGGAAGTTTATCAGCCGCGAAACGGTCTGTTTGGCTCACGATGAGAATGAAGAAGCGAATCTCTCGGACATCGTTGAATTAGTCGAGTCTCGCCCGTTGTCGAGACGGAAGCGTTGGGAGTTGGTTCGTGTCGTTTCTCGCGGGGCAAAAAAGTAAGTCGCGAGAGTTCAGATAACAATCAGTGAATTTGAAATGAGTCACTTATGATTCAGATGCAGACTGTTCTTGACATTGCTGATAATACCGGCGCCAAGACGGTGCGGACGATCAAAGTGCTTGGCGGGACACACCGACGCACTGCGGGAATCGGCGATGTCGTCGTGGCCAGTATCCAAAAGGCGCTTCCGGGGGGAGCGGTCAAATCAGGGCAGGTTGTAAAGGCGGTCATTGTTCGCACGAAAAAGAAAGTGCGCCGCGATGATGGTGGTTATGTAAGTTTTGATACGAACGCAGCGGTGCTGGTCGACGCTGACAACAATCCGCGTGGAACGCGTATTTTCGGCGCGGTAGCTCGCGAGTTGCGTGACAAGAAATTCATGAAGATCGTTAGTCTGGCTGTGGAAGTGGTGTAGTCATGAAATTGCGCCGAGAAGATATGGTGGTGGTTTTGAGCGGCAACTTCCGTGGTCAGGGCCCCTCGAAGATTGTGTCGATCGACCGTAATTCCAAGCGAGCGATCGTTGAAGGGATCAACAGTGCCCTCAAACATGTGAAGCGAGGACACCCGAAAAGTCCCCAAGGTGGCCGTGTTTCGATTCCCGTTGCGATAGATGTGTCGAACCTCGCGTTGCATTGTCCCAGTTGTAATCGGGGCGTGCGGGTGAAGAGCCAGGTGGTTGATGGTGTGAAGCGACGCCTGTGTCCCAACTGCCAGAAAGTCCTCTAAGTTGATGCGGTAAGTCCTCATGGCCAGATTACGAAAAGTTTACAACGAAACGCTGATTCCGAAGCTTTCCGAAAAGCTCGGGATCAAGAACCGTCATGCAGTGCCTCGATTGCAAAAAATCGTTGTTAGCATGGGTGTTGGTAAAGCAACCCAGGATCGCAAGCGGCTTGAAGAGGCTGTGTCGCACCTAGGAATGATTACAGGTCAAAAGCCGAGTATTCGAAAGTCGCGCATTGCTGTGTCTGCGTTCCGGCTTCGCGAGAACTTGGAAATTGGCTGTGCCGTCACGATGCGCGGTGATCGGATGTACGAGTTCCTCGATCGATTTATCCAGTTAGCTTTGCCGCGGGTGCGCGACTTTCGAGGGCTGAATCCGAAGTCGTTCGACGGTCACGGTAATTATTCGACAGGGTTGACAGAGCAAATGGTTTTTCCGGAAATCCCGGCGGATAAAGTGGCCTTCACGCAGGGGATGAATATCACTTTTGTGACGACCGCTCGAACAGACGATCAAGGTAGAGCGTTACTATCCGAACTGGGGATTCCGTTCAGCGGCAAATAATCAGCTTTCAGGGTCGGTGATTTATGGCAACCAAAGCACATATTGCGAAAGCAAAACGAACTCCGAAATTCAGCTCACGGCGCGAGAGTCGATGCCAGATGTGCGGTCGTCAACGTGCTGTGTATAAGAAGTTTAAGCTTTGCCGAATTTGTTTTCGCGATTTGGCGCTGGACGGCATGATTCCCGGTGTAAAAAAGGCGAGTTGGTAGGTAGGCGAATCCATTATGATGACTGATCCAATTGGTGATTTGGCGACTCGAATCCGCAACGGCCTGCAAGTTGAGGCGACGCATGTGGATGTTCCGATCTCAAAATTCAAAGTGGAAATTGCGGCTGCTCTCCAGCGTGAAGGTTTTATTTGGGATTTTGAGTCGCACGCCAACGAGGGTGCTCCCGGTGGCACTTTGCGGATCAACCTGAAGTACGGTCCGAGTGGCGAGCGGGTTGTTCGGAGCATTAAACGCGTCAGTAAGCCAGGTCGGCGGATTTATTTTGGCAGTGAGAATATGCCGAAGGTGCTTGGAGGAATGGGTATTCTCGTCCTTTCGACGAATCAAGGTGTGCTTAGCAATCGTGAAGCGAAGGAAAAAGGAATCGGGGGCGAGGCGCTGCTGGAGATTTGGTAGCAAATTCAGGGGACAGGTCTTCAGCCTGTCAAAAAATGGCAGGTTAATTAGTTGATTACCTGTCCAACAAAAAACTAGTGCGGGCGGCGAAATGTCACGAGTTGGAAAAATGCCTGTAGTTATTCCGAACGGCGTCACGGTAGATGTGACAGCGGGTCAGGTCTGCGCCAGTGGTCCGAAGGGCAAACTTTCGGTGCCGTTGCATCCCGTGGTGAGTGTCGCCAAGGAAGGAACATTGCTGAATGTTTCAGTGAGTGGTACCGGTCGAAGCGAGCGAGCGCTACACGGTCTATATCGGGCGCTCCTGAACAACGCGGTCACAGGAGTGCATTCTGGTTTCGAAAAGCGGTTGGAACTCAACGGCGTCGGATATCAGGTGCAGCTGAAGGGAAAGAAGCTGGAACTGTCGGTTGGCTATTCAAAGCCTGTCATATTTGACGTGCCGTCCAATATCACAGTTTCGCTTCCGGATAACACGCACCTGGTGGTTTCCGGGGTTGATAAGCAAGCGGTCGGTCAATTCGCGGCTCAGGTACGTGCGTCGCGTGTACCCGATCCGTACAAGGCCAAAGGGGTCAAGTATGCTGGCGAGTTCATTCGCCGTAAGGCTGGTAAGGCGTTTGGCGCGGGAGCCAAGTAACTTTTGACAATTACAGGTGTGGTGTCGCATCGACGCCCGATTGCAACGAAGTGCGGATATGTCGATTACAAAATCTCTTCATCGTCGCCGACAACGTCGAACTTGGCGAGTGCGCAACCAGGTACGCCGCTCTGCGAGTGGGCGTTTGCGTCTGTCGGTGTTCCGCAGCAATAAGCACATCTCCGCGCAAGTCATCGACGATGCGTCCGGTAAGACGGTCGCAGCCGCCAGTAGTGCCGAAAAAGTTTTGCGTGGCCAGTTGAAAAATGGCGGGAATGTTTTGGCTGCGACTGTCGTTGGCAAGGCGCTTGGCGAACGTTGTGTGCAAAAGGGGATCACGAACGTCGTTTTCGATCGCGGGCAATACAAATATCATGGGCGTGTCGCAGCGTTGGCCGACGGTGCCCGTGACGCAGGTTTGGAGTTTTAGTCGAGTGAATCGCGAGGGGAACTGTGGCAGAAAAACGATCCGACAACCGGTCAGAAAATCGATCCGATAGTGTTGAACACACATTGCAGATTCGGCGTTGTGCCTGTGTGGTCAAAGGTGGGCGCCGTTTCAGCTTCGCGGGCTTAGTCGTGGTCGGAGACGGTCGCGGCACAGTTGGCTGGGGCTATGGCAAAGGGCCGGAAGTTCCGATCGCTGTTGAAAAGGCAACTCGTGCGGCCGAACGCACGCGCATTAAGGTCCAAGTCGTCCATCAAACGGTTCCACATCGAGTTGAGGGGCGTTTTGGAGCATCTCGCATCGTGTTGATTCCAGCCAGTCCTGGAACGGGCGTGATCGCCGGTGGTTCAGTTCGCTCGATTATGGATGCAGTCGGGATCACTGACGTATTGACCAAGAGTTTTGGTTCGAATTGCCCGTTGACGTTGGTGAAGGCTGTTTTCGAAGCGCTCAAGTCTTTACGCACACGGGATGAAGTGGCTCGATTGCGCGGCGTGCAGTTGTAGAAGCATCTGTTTCGGGAAGTAATTGAAATGCACATTTTCGAAGTCACTGCAGCGGCTGGCCCTCAAGGTCCCAATCGTAAGCGCATCGGTCGTGGCATCGGCAGTCACGGGAAGACCTCTGGTCGAGGGCACAAAGGCGAAAGCTCCCGATCGGGAGCGAAAGGCTATCTAGTCAAAGAAGGTGGTCAGATGCCGATGTTTCGCAAGGTCGCGAAACGTGGGTTCTCGGCTGGTGACTATTCCGCACAGAAGAAGGTCGCAATCGTAAACATTGGGGCGTTCGCAAAATTGAATGCCGGCGTTGCGATAGTAAATTTAGACACACTGATTTCAGCTGGACTCATTCCACGACGGAGTCAGATTGTGCGAGTGCTTGGTGGAGGTGAGTTGACGCGGGCATTGACGGTAGAAGCGAGTCATGTCACCCGGAGTGCGGCTCAGAAAATTGAAGCAGCTGGCGGTAAGGTGGTGCTGGGCTGATTGTTGTCCAGGTAGGCAACGCACGGAGTTCGGCGCGAGGGCTCAATGCCCTCTGAGAGAGTGATGATTCAGAAACTCGTAGCGATCCTGTCGATCCCTGATCTTCGTCGTAAGCTACTGCTGACAGTAGTGCTGCTCGCGGTGTATCGGATGGGATTTTGGGTTCCCCTGCCGATCGTCAATCAGGAACTCGTACAGCAGAACATTGAAAAACTGCAAACGGGCGGCGGAGGTCCCCTCGGCCAAATTCTGCAAACGGCGTCGTTGTTTTCAGCATCCCAAGTAGGCTACAGCACGATCTTCGGGCTAGGAATTATGCCCTATATTTCCTGCTCGATCTTCTTCCAATTACTGGCAACCGTCTATCCTCCCTTGGAACGCCTTCAGAAAGAAGGGGAGTCCGGGCGGCGGAAGATCAATGAACTTACGCGGCAAGTCACAGTGATCGTCAGTTTGTTGCAGAGTTTCTTTTGGGTGAAGGCGATGTCGGCCGGAAGCGTGACTGGCCAAGGTATGGTGCTGGGCGAGTACGACACGTTCCTCTTTCATCTTGCGACCGCCGTGATGATGACGTCGGGGACGATGTTTTTGATGTGGATTGGCGAGCAAATCGACGCCTTCGGGATCGGTAATGGCATCAGTTTGTTGATTATGGCTGGCATCATGGCTCAGATGCCGTCTGCGGTTTTTAATCTGGCGAAGCCTGTGCTTGAGCGCGGGATGTCCATTGGATCGGACAATGGGATTGATCGGATCTTACTCCTCGTCGGCTTGTTTGTGGCGATTGTCTTGGCTGTGGTGTTTGTGACGCAGGCTCAAAGGCGAATTCCGGTGCAAAGTGCGAAACACGTTCGCGGCCGAAGGATGTTTGGTGGTTCCGAGCAGTTCCTTCCGCTCAAGCTCAATCAGTCTGGAGTTATGCCGATCATCTTTGCGTCGAGCCTGTTGATGATTCCAAGTTATCTGCACCATCAATTGTTGGAACGACTCGACATTCCGTACTTCAACCAATTTGTGAGTTTGCCGGCACTTTATTATCTCAGTTACGCGGGACTGATTTTCTTCTTCTCGTATTTCTGGGCCGCAGTCACTTTCAATCCCAAAGAGATCGCTCAGAATCTGAAGGACTACGGCAGTTTCATTCCGGGATATCGCCCTGGAGATCGTACTTCGAAATACTTGGAGCAAGTCATCGTTCGGGTGACATTTGTGGGTGCGGGGTTCTTGAGCCTGTTGGCGATTCTGCCGAGCATTGTGAGTAAGGTAATCAACGTCGATCCGGTCATTGCGGGTTTCTATGGCGGCACGGGATTGTTGATTGTGGTGTCAGTGTCCATAGATTTGATCTCTCGCATCGATAGCCATCTGCTGGTGCGAAATCAGGCCGGTTTGGCTGAGGGCTAGGAAGTTTTGAGGTTGTCATGAAGGTCCGGTCGAGTATTCGGCGCATCTGCGAGGGCTGCAAGATCGTGCGGCGCCGCGGTCGCATGTACGTTGTGTGCAGTCTCGATCCACGTCACAAGCAGCGACAAGGTTAAGGGGAGCCGCGATGCCTCGTATTCAAGGTGTCGATATTCCGAACGACAAGTTCGTCTATATCTCGTTGTCGTACCTCTATGGCGTTGGCCAGAAGGTTGCGCTCCGGTTGTGCCATCAACTTGGCATTGATCCACGGATTAAGGCGTCTCAATTGACGGACGACAATATCGCCAAGATCAACGGCTTCCTCGACAAGGAAGTGATGGTTGAAGGCCAATTGCGTCGTGCAATTCAGCAAGACATTGGTCGGTTGAAAGACATCAAGAGTTATCGCGGGATGCGGCATCGCCGCAACCTGCCAGTGCGAGGGCAACGGACTCGTACAAATGCGAGAACTCGAAAGGGTGTGAAGAAGACGGTCGCCGGCAAGAAGGGCGTCAAGGACATGAAGCATTAATCCCAGTTGAGGACTTTGGATAGATTTCTGTGAAACGATCATGTACGGGTGGTGAAATTCCAACGAGCGTTGCAGAGAGGCGGAATAGTGACAGCAGGTAAAAAAAAGGTGCGGCGGCACGTCAACAAGGCGATCGCGTTCATCAAGGCGACCTTCAATAATACGATCGTGACAGTCACCGATCCCGCGGGCGATGTTTTGTGTTGGGCAACGGCCGGTACGGCTGGATTTAAGGGCAGCCGTAAGAGCACTCCGTTTGCCGCCCAACGAGCGGCGGAAATTTGTGCAGAACGTGCCGCGAAATTCGGAGTCCGTGAAATGGAAGTGCGTGTTAATGGCCCCGGATCCGGTCGTGAAAGCGCAATTACAGGTCTGCAGAGTTCTGGCATCGTAGTTCGTTCGATTGAGGATATCACTCCGTTGCCTCACAACGGTTGTCGCCCGCCGAAAAAGCGTCGCGTGTAGTAGTTCTAAAGTTTGGATGGGTTGGGCAGAGACCCGGTTGAGATTGAGAAGTGCATTAATTTGGAGGTTGGCAATGCGAATTCGTTGGCGAGGTCTGGAACTTCCGAGCAAGGTGCAATTGGTCCCGACGACGGCCACTCCGATGTATGGCATGTTTGTTGCCGAACCGTTTGAACGCGGTTTTGGAGCAACAATCGGTAACAGCCTGCGGCGGATCATGTTGACCAGTTTGGAAGGTAGTTCGATTACGAAGGTACGCATCCAAGGGGTGCAGCATGAGTTTATGACAGTTCCCGGAGTGGTTGAAGATGTCACCGACATTTGCCTGAACATCAAATCGGTCGTCGTAAAAAACCACAGTTCAACGCAGAAGACGTTGCGAATCGAGCGGCATCAACGCGGTGTCGTTACTGCCGGTGACATTATTTGCAGCGACCAGGTTGAAGTGCTCAACAAGAATTTGATCATTGCCACGATGACTGACGATGTGCCGTTCAACATGGAACTGACCGTTGAGAATGGCCGCAGCTACATTCCAGCATCCGAGTATCATGCTTCGCATGACGAGGAACCGGGGCTTCTGTTGCTCGATGCGATTTTCTCGCCCGTCGTTCGCGTGCGGTACAAGATTGAAGATTGCCGAGTTGGTCAGCGAACGAATTATGACAAGCTGAACTTAGAGGTCTGGACAAACGGGACGATTACCCCGGAAATGGCTGTTGTGGAGGCAGCGAAAATTCTTCGCAAGCACCTTACTCCGTTCGTTTCGTTTCGTGAGGCCGGTGCTGAAATCAGTCCCGAAGGAGGACTGCGCGGGATGTTGGATTCGACCGGGTACTCACCAGTCGACTTGGAGTTGGAGGAGAAGCTCAATCAAAGTTTGGCGGAGTTGAACTTGTCGGTGCGTGCGACGAACTGCTTGGAGTCGGAAGGGATCAACACAATTCGCGACTTGGTCACTCGCAGTGAGGATCAGTTGTTGCAAGTGCGGAACTTCGGCGAGACCACGCTGGTTGAGGTTCGAGAGCGTCTGAGTGTGATTGGTCTCCGATTGGGAATGAAAGTGTCCCGATCGCTTGCCGCGAGGTAGCGATCGGTAGGAACAAGCCGGATGAGGAAAGACGTTCGGCATATTGGGACGAAGAAAGATTTGGGTGATCGATCATGCGGCACAGACTTCGAGGCCGACATCTAGGACGGAACAGTTCGCATCGTCATGCCTTAATGCGCAATATGGCTCGTTGCTTGATCCTGACGTGTGACCAAGAAGCGACGGGCGCGGCTAAGGCGAATGGCCGGATTCGCACGACATTGGCGAAGGCGAAGGAAGTTCGTCCGTTTATCGAGAAACTGATTACGACGGCCGTGAAGGCCAAGAAGTGTCTGGACGGCGCCAACCAAATCGCTTGCCGCCATGCTCGTGGCAGCGACGAATACAAAACTTGGCGAACGACCGAGGCTGGTCAGGCTTGGCTGAAGGCCCAAAGCAAGTACATCCACCATCGTCGTCGGTTGTTTGATGTGCTGAGAAGCAATGACGTGGTTCTTTTATTGCTCGAAAAACTTGCGCCGCGATTTGAGGATCGACCGGGTGGATACACTCGCGTGGTTCACATCGCGAAGCGTCGATTAGGTGATGCAGCCCAGTTGGCATTCTTGGAATTTGTCGGTGAGCCGACTCGACTAACGGTCGAGAGCAAGTCGTAACTCGACGGAAAAATCGATCTCAAGCCCGGTGGCCGTGAAGCCATCGGGCTTTTTCGTTGGTGGCGACAGCGATACGCTGCGCCGGAAACCAGTCTTCATGTGAGGTCGCTCGTGTCCGTGTCCGTCGGAAAAGTCTATTTGGTGGGGGCAGGGCCGGGAGATCCGGGACTGCTAACGCTGCGCGGATTGGAATGTCTACGGCGCGCGGATGTTGTCTTGTACGACGGCCTGGTGAATCCGATTTTGCTCCGGCACTCAAAAGCGAAGGCTGAGCGAACGTGTCGCGTATCGGCGGGGGACGAGCGGCATCTGGATCAGGATGAGATCAATCAGCGGCTTGTGGCGGCTGCGATGCTGGGAAAGATCGTTGTTCGTCTGAAGGGTGGCGATCCATTCGTGTTTGGACGAGGCAGCGAGGAAGCGGCCGCGTTGGCAAGGGCAGGGATTCCTTTCGAGGTCGTGCCAGGTGTGACGGCGGCCGTTGCTGCGGGGGAGTACGCCGGGTTTTCAGTGACTCATCGCGATCACGCTTCGGCGGTCGCTTTCATTACGGGTCACGAGGATCCGACGAAGGACTCGCCGAGTTTGGATTACAAGGTGCTGGCGGCGTTTCCGGGGACGCTAGTTTTTTACATGGGCTGGCACCGCCTCAAGGCGATTGCCGATTCACTGATCACGGCTGGAAAGAGCGTTTGCACGCCGGTGGCTGTCATCAGTCACGCGAGTTGGCCGTCGCAGCAGACGGTGGTGGCGTCATTGGAGACGATTGCCGACCAAGTGGCCTCGGCAGGACTGCGCCCACCGTCACTGATCGTTGTGGGAGAGTGCGTGCAACAGCGAGAACAGCTCGCGTGGTTTGAGAAACGTCCGTTGTTCGGCCGTCGAATTGGTGTGTCCCGTGCCGATGAGCAGGCCGATTCACAGATCGAGCGCATCTTCGAGTTGGGTGCCGAACCGGTCCTCATGCCGACGTTGGAAATCGATCCGCCAGAATCTTGGGGCGCAATCGATGACGTGTTGCGACGCATCGGTGAGTTCGATTGGATTGTCTTCACGAGTGCGAACGGCGTGCGGGCGTTGTTGGGGCGGATGTGGGAACTCGGCGGTGATGCTCGGAAGCTGGCGAGGGCGAAACTGGCCGCGATTGGTCCCTCGACGGCGGCCGCGTTGACTGAGTTTCAATTGCGAGTGGATGTCGTGCCGGAGTCGTATCGGGCAGAGCATCTCGCTGTTGCATTGTGCCCACAGGTGAGTGGCCAGCGGGTCTTGTGGGCTCGAGCCAATCGGGTGCGAGAGGTCTTGCGGACGGAGTTGACGGCGGCAGGAGCACGACTGGAAGAAATCGTCGTCTATCAACATCGGGATGTGGCGGTTTGGCCGGACGACGTAAATCAGCGGCTTATCGCGGGAAAACTGGATTGGATCGGCGTCAGCAGTCCGGCGATCGCACGCAACGTCGCGCGATTGATTCCCGAAGCGGCGCGATCGCAGCTTGGGGAACACATTCGGATTGCCACGATCAGTCCCGTGACGTCGGCTGCGTGTCAGGAGGCTGGGTTGCCGATTTCGGCAGAGGCGACTGAACACACGTGGGAAGGAATTTTGTCGGCCATTCAGCGAGTCGAGCAGGGTGAGACTCAGCGCCGTGCCGGATCGGATGGAGCCTGACGTCGCGAAGCTCGAATCTCGGCGGGCATGGGGCGTGTGGCGTTCAGTGTGCGATCGGTGAAGTTCTCGACGTTTTGGATCAGTGTCTCGTCCAGAAACTGCACGAGCGTCCGTTGGCCGAAGCCGTATAGATTCCAGAAACCCTTTTGTGTGGCATCGACAGAGCCGTGCAGCAGTCGCGAGCCAGGCAACCCCGGTTGTTCAGTGACATCGGCGACTTTGCGTTCGATATCCAGGCTGCGATGTTGGACGTAGTCAACAGCCGAGTCGATGCGGCGGATGTTCGTTTGCGACGTCGGTTGGTAATCCCAAAATGTCGCGTTCGTCAGGTCGATAACGTTGGCACTCTCGGAAACCCATGCGCTGCGGTGGTGTCTCAACAGCAAGTCGACTCGATCGGTCGCGGTCATGAATGGTTTGCGGCCACGAGTCAGCGGCGAGATCACATCGTCCATGATGCGAAAGACGCTCAGTTCGGTGAGCAGCGCCGCGTTGTAGGCAAGATTGTTGAGGTCGTAGGGGCTGGCGGGATGGTTGATCGTCAGCGGTTGATCGGGGTACTTGGCGACCGGCTCGTAGCTGACTGGTTGCCACGCCTTCAGGTCGACCGAGTCCCAGAAGACGGCGCGCATGATTTGGCCGGAAGTCAAAGTGATGTCGCCGTTCGTGCCGAGCTGCGCGATCTTCGAGGCGAGCCCGGTCTCATCGGTCGTCGATGCGGTTTGCATCGGCAGCGGCACTTGTTGGATGTGCTTTGAGAACATCGGCGTCGGCAAGTGCGGCGTTGTAGGTTGATAGATCGCACGGATCGGCTGGCCGTCGAAGTGCTCCATGCGAGTCCCACTTCCAACCATGTCGAGCAGTGTCGGCGTGAGGTCTACCAAACGGCAGGGGGAGTCGATGCGGGCACCTCGGCGAATGTTCGGGCCGGCAACGAACATGCAGGCCCGCATCGCATCGGCCAACGGGTAGCCGTGCATCGTGCCGGGTGAGCTGTCGTTACCGAAATACCAACCGGGTCGTGCGGTGATGACCAAATCGGGAGCGGCATCCGACTCTTGCGGAGTGATGTTGCTCTGCCAAAGCATGTGCCGCGAGAGGGTGACCACCGAGTCTGGGTATTGCGTCGGAGTCTGCGCTTCGAGCCACTCCCGTTCGTTGTGCCACTCGCTGAGGAAGCTACCGTCGACCGCCTGCGTCAGGCCGAGCGGGTCGCGCAGCGGGTGGTCGACCACGTTGAAGGTGACTTGCCCATCAGCAGCTGGTTGCACGTCGGTCACAACGGAGTATCGCAGTTCCCAGCGAATCGCCTCGGCGGAGTTGTTCTCGAGTGGCCGCCGTTCGATGACAGCCGAACCGCGATCGGCGGTCGTCACCAGCACGGAGTTCTCGGCAAGTTTCATCAGCACAAGATCGATGGCTCTTTGGCGATTCGTGGACTCGGCAAACAAACGTGCCGGCTCATTGCGGCCTCGCTCTTGTTGTTGGCCGTTGGGATTGTTGAATTCCGCGTTAGCGAGGAACTCGACCAGGTTGACCGGGGGTAGATGTTCGGCAAGTCGATAGGCCAACAAGTCGGCAGGGCGATTCGGGCCGGACCAGTCGCCGCTGCGGTAATGCCCCTTTGGAAAATAAATGCGGGCTGCTCCATCCGAGTCGCCGTCGAAGAAGACGAATTCGCGGCTGCCATCTCCATCGTGGTGAGCTCGTTCGCGATGTTGACGCACCGTGACACCCAGTCCGCCGCCGGTCCAGTGTCCGTCGGCGTCGAGTTCGCGCGGGCGATAGAACAGTTCGTGTGCCACATCAAACAGCGAGAGATGCCCGGTTCGCCCGCCGTGGTGCCCGTGGTCGCTGACGAGGCAGAAGTAGGTCGAACGCAGGCGATCCTGAGCTTTGAACTCGGCAACGACCTGCCCGATGAGCTGATCCGCGCGAGCGATGGTCCGCCGCGTCGCACCGAATTGGCCTCGGCATTCTTTGTGGCTGACCGAGTCGGTTTCCGGAAGCCAGACGATCATCACCGGTTGCTCGCGCGGCATGAGTTGTCGCACGGCGTAGTTGGCGTTTGCGTCGTCGATATACTTCCAAGCGTCGTTGGCCTGAAGGTGCGGCACGGTTCGGGCAAGGCTGCGGCTCCAGAGCGGCGGCGGGGTTTCGGTCATGACCGGCAACACGCCGGTCGCCCAGTCTCGGCCTTCGCTGCGCAACAGTTCGTACAACGGTTTGATGTCACTGGTCAGCGAGTGCTTCCACTGGTGACCTTCCTTGTGGCCGTAGATCAACTTTCGCGCGGTCGATTGGCCGTCCACCAGTGCTCGATCCAGCCCTTGCGGTGACAACAATCGTGCACTGCGGCTGGGACCAAGCGGATCGAGATACGATTGTGAGACAAGTCCTTGCCGACAGAAACGCACTTGTCCTTTCAAGCCATGTCGGTCTGAGAAGCAGCCGGTCCACATCGTTCCGTTCGAGGTAATCGTGTCCGACGGAAATGCGGTAAAGCAGTTCGACATCCAGCAGCCGTTATCGAGAAACAGCGACTTGATGTTCGGCAGATGCCCCATCGTCGCCATCTCGCGCACGACGTCGGGTCGCAGTCCATCAATGTAAAACACGACCGCTTGGCAGTTCGACATCGGCGATCCGCTGTTGTCAGTCGCGGGGATGACTTCTTCGTAGGCCATCGGCTGCACGAGTTTTGGCTTTGTGATCTGTGCGTGAAAAGCCCCTTCGCTGTCACTGGGATCGAAGTCGTTGACAGCGAGTTGCAGGCGGCCAGTCGCGGACGCGGGCCAACTCTTGGCCTTGCCGACGAAGAATGGCTTGCCCTCATCACCAATTCGACCGATCAGGCAGAAGCAGGGAGCCGGGCCATGACTCCCACTGGGTAGCGGAAAGTTCTGATCTTGGATGCCGTCGTGAACGAGAAATGTCCCTTCTGGATTGACGGTCGCCTCGAACTTCTGCCCCCAGCGATCCGACTGCCGCACGACAACACGGCCGCTGGCCGAGATGGAAATCGGCTCCCCTTCCGTGACCTCAACACCAGTGTCGGTCCAGCCCACAGTGCCAAACACGGAGACCGTGTTTCCGTCGGCATCTTGCTGTTTCCGAGCAAATGAATGTCCCGTCGTGGATGAGGTGTGCGAGCAACCCGCGTACGGCAGCAACACCGCTAGGCAGACGCTCAGTGCTAGCCAGCGCTTACGGCCGCGCGGCGCAAGAAAAAAGTTCGACGAACATCGACTCACGTGCGGCATCCTTGCCGTTTAGATAGCGACCCCTGTCGCGGAATTTGACTCATACGGCATCGTCGAACCGGGCTCGATCAATTGATTCGATCGTCACAATCATCGATGTCTGACGGAAACCGAGCCGCGACCTTGCGGGCTGCGAAATATCGGCAGGCGAAACAGGGAGGAGGAGATTTTTCCCGATCAGATTCGTCCACGCGACCGCTAGGGTTTGCCAAAACATGTCTCGATTTCTCGACGCAGACGGACGCGAGACGCATCCGCCACTTGCCGTTACGATCCCTGCTCGATCCTGCGGAAAAAGTTGCCGAAACAGACCATTATTCGGGAGAACAGCGGTGGCAGCGACTCGAAAAGTCATCATCACATGCGCGGTCACAGGAGCGATTCACACGCCGACGATGTCGCCGTATTTGCCGATCACTCCCGAACAAATCGCGACCAGTGCCGTCGAGGCCGCCGAAGCCGGCGCGGCGATTCTGCATCTGCACGCTCGCGACCCGCAGACCGGTTGCCCGACGCCAAGCGCTGAAGTCTTTCTGGAATTCCTGCCGCAGATCAAATCGCGGACTGATGCGATCATCAACATCACGACCGGCGGCGGACACAACATGACTGTTGATCAACGGCTCGCCGCGCCGCTCCGGCTGCAACCGGAGATGTGCTCGTGCAACATGGGCTCGATGAACTTCGGACTGTTTCCGGCCATCGAGAAGTTCTCGAACTGGCAGCACCCTTGGGAGACGCAGTACCTCGAACGAACGCGCGACTTCATCTTCAAGAACACATTCGCCGACATCGAAACGATTCTCGAAAAGCTCGGTCGCGGTTGTGGGACGCGGTTCGAGTTTGAATGCTACGACATCGGCCACCTCTACAACCTGGCTCACTTTGTCGATCGAGGTTTGGCGAAGCCGCCATTCTTCGTACAGTCGATCTTCGGCATCCTGGGAGGGATTGGCTGCGATGTCGAAAACCTGCTGCACATGCGGCGGATCGCCGACAAGCTCTTTGGTCGCGATTACGTCTGGTCGATTCTCGCGGCCGGGCGGCATCAAACGAACTTCGTCACGACCGGCGCGATTATGGGTGGCAACGTGCGCGTTGGTCTCGAAGACAACCTTTACCTCGGCAAAGGAGAACTCGCGAAATCGAACGCCGATCAGGTCCGCAAGATCCGTGGCATCCTGGCTGAGCTTTCATTGGAGATCGCAACACCGAACGAAGTGCGGCAGATCTTGGCGCTCAAAGGAGCCCGCCAAGTCGCGTTCTAAAATAAAGCCGGTTTGCCGAGGCTGCGACGGACGATGACCCATTGGCCGCAGTGCATCAGCCAGTGACTCCCCTGCAGCGCGAAGATCGCACCGACCGTGGGGGCGTAGTCCAAGCCGGTTGGCTTATCGAGATCAGCGTCGCTGACTTTGCTCAACGCGGCGAGCGTCGCGGTCCGTTGCTGTTTGGCGACCCGCAGCAGTTCGTCTTTCGTCGCGAACTTCGCGGGATCATCCGAAGTTGCCGCCTCTTTGGTGTACTTGTCCGCAAATCCGGCTGGCAGCGCGGGCGTCGCCCCGGGAGCCACTTTCTCAATCATCTGATTTTCGGCAGTCACAAGATGTCCGATCTGCCAGTTGATGTGATTGCATCCGGGATGCGGCCGCCGCATCAAATCCTGGTCGGTCAAATCGGCGACGTAACCCATCGCGACAAAATCGGCGGTGTCGATCGAAACCTTAATCGCTGCGCGGCTATCCATGATTGTCTCCTCAAATGGTTGGACAGAATGCGGCGGGATTTTAGCAGCGACGGCCAATCGTTCAGAGGAACCGAGACGGACAAGTTGGGTGTTTTGAATTTTAAAGTCGAAGAGCATGTCATTCGCAGCGTCAGTGACGTAGGTCGCATCAGCTTGGGAGACTTTGGTGTCTCGTGAAGTGTTCACCCTCGCTGACGCTTCGAGTTACAACGTTCTCGACAAGTCGGTTGTAAGACGTGTCGGCCACGATTCTGTGCAACCGTTTCTTGCTGGGCGTTTCGGCAGCACTGTGCAAGTTGCTTCCAAGCGAGCGTTGCACATCTCCCAACGGGTCGTCATCGGCGGAGTCGGAACGCCGTTGTTTAACGAGCAGCAGGGGACGATCGAATTCTGGGTTCTCAAGCAAAGGGACCAACGTCTGACTCCAATCAAGCTCCCCAGCCTGTGCAAGAACCGCGTACTTACGATCGCGCTTCCAAACAACCTGAAGTTGGACGATTGGCCCCAAATTGCTCTGATCTGGGGGCCGCACCGCGGCGATGCAGAGAGGACGATCACCGATACCTACATTGATGGTCGCAATTCGGCCTTCTACCGCAGCGAGAATTGGGACGGTTGCAGCATTGATTGCCTCTCGTCGGGGCCAAAGACTGCCAAGCGTCTGATGAAGTTTGTCAGCCGAGCCGTTGCCGTGACCGCCTTCGCCGTCGACGAAGTGCGTGTTTCCAGCATCGCTCGCTATGCCGATTAGAACGTGATTTTTGGGCCGCAGCAGACGTTTAATCCCGTCCGTTTCAATCCATCGACCGAATCGTTTCAGCCTGATCCTCAAACGCTGTGGTTGATGCACTTCGATGAGGATTTCAAAGCCAGCGTGCCTGCGGTGTCGCCGGAGGCGAGACTGGCCGAGTAGCGGAGTTCTCCGGAGCACTCGCCCTCGCTGTCGCTTCAGGTTAGTTTGGATGCTTATGTTTACCGGACCTGAAATCGAAGCGGTCTTCGCCGAATTGGGGATCACGCACGTCGTGTGGATTCCCGATACGGCGATTGGTCCTTGGGAAGCCTCGCTGGCCGGCTCGTCGCGGCTGCGTCTGATTCGCGTTTGCCGGGAAGGTGAGGCGTGGCCGTTGGCGGCTGGGTTGCATCTGGGAGGTCAGATTCCGCTGGTGGTGATGCAGACGACCGGTTTGTTTGAATCGGGGGACGCGTTGCGGAATGTGTTGTTCGACATGAAGCTGCCGATCTACTCGCTGATCGGTGTTCGGAATTGGCTGGCGCCACAATCGCGAGACTCGGCCAAAACGTTTGCCGAGCCGATCCTCAATGCCTGGGGACTGGACCGGCAATGGATCGTCGAGCCGGCGGACAAGCCAAAGCTCGCCGAGCATTTTTGCCGCTGCCGTTTGGCCGGTGTTCCTGGCATCACGTTGCTGGCAGAGGGAGCACCGTGATGCCGACGCGGAATGACCGATCCTCAGGCATGTCTGTCGTCGAGGCTCTGCGAGTCGTCGCCGATCTGTGCTGTGGACAGCAGATTGTCGTGACGAATCAAGGCTCAGCCCGCATCTGGCCGAAGCTGCGTCGTCGTCCGCTCGATGTTCATTACAACCCGTCGACGATGAGCGGTGCGATCCCGCTGGCACTCGGCCTGGCGTTGGCTCAGCGACATCGCGAAGTGCTGGCGATTTCCGGCGATGGTTCATTGCTGATGAGTTTGGGATCGCTGGTGACGGTTGTCGGCAGCGGTGCGACCAATCTGACGATCGTGCTGCTCGACAACGGACTCTACGAAGTCACCGGCGGACAAGAGACTCCCGCCGCGCGTATGGCTATCGATTACGCCGGCATCGCGCGTGCCGCCGGATTTCCAACGTCGCTGGAATTCCGCGATCTCTCGGATTGGCGGGCACGCGCGGCGGATGTTCTCACCTTGCCCGGCCCGCGTTTCATTCGCCTGGTCGTGAGTGCGGCACCGGCCGAATATCTGATTAGCAGCACTCCGCCGCTGCCCGAGCAATTGGCCGGGTTAAAAACGTCGCTAGAAATCGCGTAGCTGAAGTCGCCAGCCTTCAGATGGAATTCAGGAACTGAACTCTGGCGAGTTCAGCTGCAGTGGATGGACACAATGAATGCACTCGAACGAATTCGCGTCGGTTTCATCGGTGCCGGTGGCATTTGTGAGCAACGTCATCTGCCGAGCCTCGCGAAGATGCCGGGGGTTGAGCTGGTCGCGGTCTGCAATCGCTCGCCGGAGAGCAGTCGTCGCGTGCAGGAAAAATGGGAGTTCACTCGCACCGCCGACGATTGGCAGCAGATCGTCGAGGCCAGCGACATCGACGCGGTCTTCATCGGCACTTGGCCCTACCGGCACTGCGAGCTATCGCAAGCAACGCTGGCGGCAGAGAAGCATGTCTTTTGTCAGGCGCGAATGTGCATGGACGATACCGAGGCGCTCGAAATGGTGGCCGCCTCGAACGCTCATCCGCAGCAAGTGGCGATGGTGTGCCCCTCGCCGTTTCGGGTTCGTTGGGAGCGCACAGTTCGCGAACTGCTTGCCTCGGAGCGTTTTGGACGGTTGTTGTCGGTGACGGTGATCTCGGCCAACGGAGCGAATCGCAATCCGGTCGAAATCAGTTGGCGTGAGCGGCGCGATCTGTCGGGACTCAACATCCTGCAAGTCGGCATTTACGCCGAGACGTTGAACGCATGGTGTGGCGACTACTCGTCGTTGACGGCGACGACATCGGTCTCGCTCAACAAACGGGACGCTCTTGGTCGGACGATCGAAATCGACGTTCCGCAAACGGTGTCGATTACCGGCACGCTCAGTGGCGGAGTTCCCTGCGCCGAGTTTCATACGGGGCTCGCCGCCGGATTCGAACGAGCCGAGATTCTGCTGTGCGGTTCTGCCGCCACTTGCCGAGTCGATCTGCAGACGCAACAAGTCGAACTGCACTCGGCCAACTCGTCCACTGGCGAAGTGATCGACGCAGTTGGCGACGACTGGCAGGTCGAATCCGAGTTCCTCGCCGCCGTCCGAGCCGCTCGCCGCGGCCAGTCTTGGCAGGTAAGTCCAAGTTTTACCGAAGCAGCCCGGTACATGCGGAAGATGCAGGCGATTCACGATTCCGCTCGCGATGCACGGCAGGTCAATCTTTCGACATGGAGTTCACGATGCCTCGAATCCTGATCGCGGAATGCAAACAAGAAGTTTCATCGTTCAATCCAGTGCCCAGCCGTTTCGAGGACTTTCGCGTCGTGCGCGGAGCTGCGTTGCTCGATCATCATCGAGGCGGCGGCGAGGAGGTCGGTGGAGCGCTGAGCGTCTTCGACGCAGACCAACGCGTCCAACTTGTGCCTGCGTGCGGGGCAAGTTCCAACACTTCCGGAGGAGTTTTGTCGGCCGCTAGTTTTGAGCGGCTCAGCCGGGATTTTCTCGGCGGCCTGTCCGATGTCGGCCCGGTGGATGCCGCCTTCTTTTCGCTGCACGGAGCGATGCAGGCGGAGAACGAGGACGACCCGGAAGGATTTCTGTTGCGGGAAGCTCGACGGTTGCTCGGTGAGCAGATTCCTTTCGTGGTGTCGCTCGATCTGCATGGCATCCTGACCGACCGGATGCTGGAACACAGCGACGCAGTTGTGGCGTATCACACTTATCCGCACGTCGATTTTTTTCAGACCGGCGTGCGAGCCGCCTCGCTGCTGTTGAAGATTCTGACGCGCGGCGTTCGGCCGGTAACGGCGCGTGTGAAGATTCCCGCGCTCGTGCGCGGCGACGAACTGATCACAGAAACCGGCTCGATTCGCGAGTGCATCCAGTTGGCTCAGCAGATCGAGGCGAGTGACGCGGGACTTTCGGCGGGAGTCATGTGGGGCAATCCGTTCACAGATGTCCCCGAACTTCGGACAAACAGCTTCGTCGTGATGGATGGGGACGAGTCGGCGGCTCGGACGCAGGCGATCGAACTCGCCAATCGCTTCTGGCGGCATCACGAAAAGATGCAGGTGCCGTTGACGAGTCTCGCCAACGCGGTCCGTTTGGCCGGTGAGGTCCGATCAGGAACCCTCGTGATGATGGACGCCGCCGACGCGACCAGTTCTGGCGCGTCGGGGGACAGTAACGCGATCGTGCGTGAGTTGCGGCAGCAGAACTATCGCGGCCGAGTGCTTGCTCCGGTCGTCGATCCGTCGGCGGTACGTCAGGCGTTTGCAGCCGGAATCGGCGCGACGATTCGGACAACTGTCGGGGGAGCGTTTGATTCGGCGCGGTTTCAGCCGTTGCCGATTGAGGCTCAGGTGCGACTGCTGTCCGACGGCATATTCCGAAGCGAGTCGTTCGGCTGGCCGTGGGACGCTGGCCCGACGGCTGTGTTGCAAGCGGACAACGTGACGCTGGTCGTCGGTACGCGGCCAGTCAGTCTGTTCGATCGCTCGTGGTTCTACGCAAACGGCCAAGACCCTCGGCGTTTCGACGTCGTGGTCGTGAAATCGCCCCACTGCGAGCCGCACATGTTCGCGAACTGGTGCGCGAAGCTGATCAACGTCGACGCACCAGGATCAACCAGCGCGAACCTGCGAAGCCTAGGCCACACGCGATGTGCTCGGCCAATCTTCCCGCTGGATGGTGCGGTTGATTTTCATTCCGTAGCACAGGTGTTTCGCAGGTGACACGTGAATTCGCAGCATCGGACTGTTCTGACGCTGACTTCACTCCTCAAAGCTCACTGGCATGGAACTGCTGCCGATGCCGGCTGCCTGGGTGTTGACTTCGGTTTCAGGCTGCCGATGACAGGACCGATTTCCGATCTCCTTGAAATTATTCGACGCCACCATTGTCCAAACCGAATAGGGTCAAAGCTTTCGGCAGATCGCTGTTGCCGGTAACAGCGATGAGTCCATCAGGAGCGATTCCACCAGGTCGCGAGAATCTTAAAACAGAGCGGTCACTGGTTTGCCAAGGCTGATCGGGTACGGGCGATTGAGCTGGTCGTAGATGGTGGATTCCGGAGCGAAGCCGAAGGCGTGATGAATCGTGGCCATGAAGTCATCGGGAGTGACTGGCAGGTCCTTGACGTAGGCTCCGACGCGGTCGCTTGCGCCGTAAGCTTGACCACCGCGAATGCCACCGCCCGCCAGAAGCTGGGTATAGCACGGTGCCCAATGATCTCGTCCGGCGGTGGCGTTGATGCGCGGTGTGCGGCCGAATTCACCCGCGACACACACCAGCGTTTCGTCCAGCATTCCGCGCTGCTGCAGGTCTTCGAGCAAGGCTGAGAACGACCGATCGAACGACGGACAGCAATACTGATGCTTGAGCATTGCCTCCCCCTTGAGTTGGCCGTCGATGCCGCAGACGTCGTCGGGGGTTCCGTGGTTGTCCCACAGATTGAATTGGCAACCCTTCTCATCAAAGAAGGTCCAGAAAACATTAACCACTCGGACACCCGATTCGACCAGCCGCCTTGCCAGCAGAAAACTCTGACCGTATTCGTTGCGTCCGTAACGGTCTCGTAGAGTGGCTGGTTCGTGGCTGAGATCGAAGGCTCGGTTCGCATTGCTGGAACTCATCAAGTTAAACGCCTTGTCGTAGTGTCCGGAGAGCAACGTCTCGGCGGAGGCTGGCTGAATCGCGGCCGCCGAACCGCTCACTTTGCCGAGCATTCGACGGCGAGCTTCGAATCGAGCCTGGTTGATTCCCTCGTGATACCGAATGGCATCGAGCTTCACCTCGCGATCCGAGAGCGAACCTTTCTTTTCCTTGTCGAGCATCAGCGGATCAAAGGCCGCACCTAGAAATCCAGCCGACTGTCCCTTGTACGGCGGTCCGCCGGTCGTGAATGGTCTCGGCAAGATCACCCAGGGAGGGAGTTCGCCGCAGTCCCCTCGCAGGCGATGCAGGATCGCACCCAGCGCGGGATGATCGTGCCGCGACACATGCACCGCACCCGGCTGAGCCGGCAATTGTCCGAGCAACGACCGCGCAATGGCCGTGTCGTGCCCATTGTCGTCATGCGTCATGGACCGAATGACCGCCAGCTTGTCCGCATGTCGCGCGACTTGTGGAATCAGCTCGCCAAACCGGATTCCTGGGACGTTGGTGTCGATCCCCTGGAAAACGCTGCGAATGCCGTCCGGTGCATCCGGTTTCAAGTCCCACAAATCATTCTGCGACGGTCCACCGCACAGAAAGATGAAAATGCAATGCTTGGCAGTTGCCGTCGCCGACAACTCGGTTTCCGCGGGCAAATCGCTGGGCAACGACAAACCGAACAATCCCAGGGAGCTGAGTCGCAACAACTCGCGACGGCTCACACAACGGTCGCTTCGATGAGCGGTGACCAGTGAAATCATTTGCCAACCCTCGGTCAAAAAATCAATTGTTCGTCAAATCAATTCTCGGATTGGCAACCCCTCATCCAGCAGGTGCTGCGGGCGACCTTGAGGATCGGTCAGCGCGGTGCGATGCGGGTCGATGCCGAGGTTGTGGTAGATCGTGGCGAAGACTTCTTTGTAATGGACCGGCCGAGCAATCGCAGTGCTGGCGGTGCGGTCGGTTTCGCCGAGTGCGATTCCGCCGCGCAGGCCGCCGCCAGCGAGGATCGCCGGGCCGACTTGTGGCCAGTGATGCCGTCCGCCGCTCTTAGGATCGACACGCGGTGTGCGGCCGAATTCGCCCCAAGCCACGATCGTGACGTCGTTCAATTGACCACGCTCTTGAAGATCGGTGATGAGTGCCGACAAGCCGTGATCGACGATCGGCAGCACGTGTCGCATGCGCGGAAAATTATCAGAGTGAGTGTCAAAGTCGCTGATCGACAGGCTGACGCAGCGGACTCCGGCGTCGATCAGCCGCCTCGCGAGCAGAAACTTTTGTGTGGCTGGGGCCGCGTCGGACGTGTAATTTGGCACGCCAGACGTTGATCGCAACGTGTACCGTTCCACGACTCGCGGGTCTTCTTTGGAAAAATCGAGCGCGTCGGCGAAGCGGCCAGACGTCAGGATACCGACCGCTTGCTGCGTGAAACGATCCATCGCGGTCATCATGCCGGCAGCATCGACTTCGCGGCGGAACGAATCGAACTGAGCCAACAGGTTCGTCCGGTCACTGAGTCGATCGACGTCGATCGCACCGTCGAGCTTCAGGCTGATTGAGTGATTCGCACCTAAGCGAGCCAGTTCGTTCTTCATACCCGGTTCGAGTTCCCGCGCGAACATCTGCGAGATGTCCGGCCGGAACGGTTGATAGGCCGGTCCAAGAAATCCCGGGCGAGCACTGTTCCGCACCAACGCGCGCCCTTGCATCAGATCCACGAACGAAGGAGCCGCATCGCTGGTCGAGCCATGCAGCTTTGAGATCACCGAACCCAAAGCCGGGCGGCCACCAAGCGATTGCAATTCCTTGGCGACGAATCCGGACTGGCATTGAAACGCATCGTGAGCACCCGCCGATCCGACCAAGGACCGCACGAAGGCGACTCGATCTGCGATGCTTGCCAGCTTTGGCAGCAGTTCACAAATCTGGAGACCTGAAATGGCCGTCGCGATCGGCTGAAAGTCGCCCCGAATCTCGACTGGAGCCTGCGGTTTGAGGTCAATCATGTCGAGTTGCGGCGGACCACCGTCAAGATGGATGAACACAACTCCCTTCGACGAATGCCGCGATCCCAATATTTCTTCCGCCCGCAACCAATGCGCCAGCGACACCACCGCTCCACCAAACGCCCCGGCTTGCAAAAAAACACGCCGGTTTAGCCCGCTGTCCGAAGCCTGTTTTGATCGTGATTCAAATTCCATGAACGTTTCCCCGCCAAATCAACATCGGCTAAATCGATGTATACTCTAACGTCGATTCCCAGTTCTTCACTCAGGAAATGTGCCGCTTACGTCGCCGTGGAAAACTTTTCAGCGTGCCGGCACGAGGCGTGATCCCGCATACGCCGCAGGCAACATCACGGGAAGGCTCACGATCCAAAACCAAAGGGGGGGCGGAAGCATGAGATTGTTCGCGATGCCAGCCAGCGTCAGTAATCCGCCGAGGACAACGCCGTGTCGAATCGTCGCCCGGGCGGCCAGCCGCGCCGCGACCCAGCCGCCAGCGACGCTGCCGAGAATCCAACCGATTAGCACGACGAAGAATGCCCCAACAGGCGCAGTTGCGAGCAGGGTGCGAATCGTTTCGCGGTCGGTGACGCCTTCCGCGGACTTCGCCAGGTCAGGATAAAAAACACGGCCGTTGATGGTTTCGATCACCATCATGACGACGCTCGCGGCAACGAATCCGACAAAGACGGCGGCAATACTCCTAAGAGCGGATCGCATCAAACCTCCTCGTGTTGGCATGGCAGACGAATGGCACGTCCTGACCTACGGGAAGTGCCCGGCGAAGTGCCAGCATAGCCTGAATCAACAACCGAGTCACATTCGGAATGGCTTGCCGCAAGCCCTTGCCGATGGTCAGGGGGGCTTACTCGGCCATTAGACTTGCCACAGGATGTGCTCGAAGTCGGGTGGAGGGACGGTCAGTTCGAGCGTCATCTCTCGCGGGGCGCGGTCGCAGCTTTGCCCCAGCGCAAACAACTCGACGAAAAACTTGAGCACGCTGCCAGGCTGAACGTCGAGCACGGATAACAAAATGCCGAGTTCGAAGACTTGGCCGATCGCGGCTTCACCCGCGGACGATCCAGCGTCATTTAACCTGACGGACAGCGTGGCTTGACCGAAGCCAGTGACAGTGAGTTCCAATCCTTCCGGTTCAACGAATCGAATTCGCAATTCATCAATTCCGGAGCGTTCAAAGTCTTCGCCTGCGCGGCGGGCTGTTTCGACTCGCAACAGCAGGCGAGTTTGATCGAAGCCCATGTGAATGCGCCGAATGACGCCGTCGGTCACTTGAGCCATCGTGCCGCGCTGACTGCCGGAATTGTAAATGCCAGCGCTGATCCACTCAAAAAACGTGGCGCGACCATCAACTCTTACGGGCAGAAACCCGGTCGGCAGTGTGTGCAGTCGGCGATGTCCGTTGCGTTTGATCGGCACATTTAGATTTGCGGGTGCTGGCTCGCCCAGCAAGGAATAAATGTTCTGCAAGTGCGTTCGAAAGAGACGGTCAAAGAGCGTGTCCTGAGCCGAACCAAATTCTGGGCCGTACCACCAGAACCAATCGCTCCCTTCGGCGATGAAGAGTTCTTGCCAGGCTTGTTTGAGCTTTTCCGGAGTCACAGACGACTTTGCCTGTGCCAGTTGGAGTTGTTCCCGAGCGTCGTGCAGCAGATCCCAGGCCGTGCGGTCTTCGTGGTGGCCGATCCAGATCGCAAAGTTGTGCGAGATCCAACTGCCGGCGAACAATCGATCGATGCGGTCGGTCGCGGGATGCTCTCGGAGATGGTCGACGATGCGCACCGGATCGATCGATCCGCGTCGAGCGGCTTCTTGGTACAGCGTGCGGAGGAACGTGACGCCGCCGTCGTGGTAGTACTCCCAGCAGTTTTCGCCGTCGAGAATGATTGGGACCAGCGTCGGTTTCCCTCCGTTGATGGGTTGAGTAACGCGGCCGATCTCTTCAACTCGGCCAAGAAAATCCATCGCGGCCATGACGTAGTCGGCTCGCTGATATTGAAAACCGATCAGGTCGGACAGGCTGTGATCTCGGAAGATCATCTGCAACTGCTTATCGCCATCGGCCGCGAGCCACGGGCGATACAGCAACTCCGGGTGACGCAGATGCCCGTGCGGATCGCGGCTGACTGTGTCTCCGGTCGAGGCCATCAAAATCTCTTCGTCGGTCGCGATCCATTCGATGCCGACGTCAGCGATCGCTCCGATGATCTCTTGTGCGACCGAGCCTTCGGACGGCCACATCCCGCGCGGCTTCTCGCCGAAGAGTTCTGTGTGAAACACGACGGCACGGCGGAGTTGTTCGGCTGCATCTTCGCGGTAGCTGTCGAGATGCTGAGGGAGTTCGCAACCAGGCATCGCCTGCCGAGCCAAACGCTTGTCCCATAACAGCGGCAGAATCGGGTGATAAAACGGCGTGGTAGTCAGTTCGACTTGCCCACCTGCGGCGAGTTGCCGATGCAGCGGGATGATCTGCCGCAGCACCTCCAGTTGCTTGTCGAGCAGCCAGGCCTTGTCTGCTTCGGAGTACGACTGCCCTTTGTGTTTGAACTCCCGCAGGTCGGGATCGACCTCGAACAGAATCGGGTGCATCCAGGCCAGGTTGCTCCAGACTTGCAGGTCGCGCAGATCGCGAGTCGTGAACCTCGGCAAGGCTGATTCTAAGGAGTCGGTTCCGACGCGCCGCTTCAAGAACAGTTCGTGATAACGCGGCGACGGGCGGATCATGCTGTCGCCGTTGGCCATGAAAAAATGGTCGAGCAAATAGAGCGCGTCGGCTTTCGACAGTCCATCGGCTGGCATCCGCGAAACGTCCAAGTGCCGATCGCTGCCGCTGCCATCGGTGTATCTCAGCAACTGCACCAGCAAACTGGGAACGAGATTGACCGTGCAGCGAAACTCGGGCACTTCTTGAATGTGCCGAGCCATCCCCCAGTAATCTTTGGTTCCGTGCAATCGCACCCACGGGAATTCATTCTCGCCGGTGAGGTCGTTCGGATAATACGGCTGATGCTGATGCCAAAAGAACGCCAACGAAACCGGCCGCATGAATGCTCCGTCTGCAAAGATGTTGAGGCGGAAGTTTAGCTCATGCGAGCAACTTCTCCACGACACGACCGGCGACATCGGTCAGACGAAAATCGCGGCCTTGATAGCGGAAAGTCAGTCGTTCGTGATTCAGGCCGAGCAAATGCAGCAGCGTGGCATGCAGATCGTTGACGTGGACTGGGTCTTCAAGCACCCGCGCTCCCAGATCATCGGTCTTGCCGACCGTGACTCCGGGCCGGACGCCGCCGCCTGCAAGCCACACCGTGTAGGCGTCCTTTTGGTGATCGCGACCAGGATTGCCCGCTTGGTCGTTCTCGTCGGAGCCTTGCAACATCGGCGTGCGACCGAACTCGGCACCCCAGACGATCAGCGTTTCGTCGAGCATTCCGCGTTGCCGAAGATCACGAATCAGCGCGGCGATTGGCTGATCGACTTGCCGGCATTTGTTCGGCAGAGCTTCAAACACGTTGCCGTGATGGTCCCAGCCCTCGTCCATCAGTTGCACGAATCGCACGCCGCGTTCGACCAGCCTCCGAGCCAGCAGGCAGTTGTTCGCGAACGACGCTTTTCCCGGAGTCGCTCCGTACATTTCCAAGGTCGACTTGGTCTCGCCCGACAGTTCCATCAGTTCGGGCACGGAAGTCTGCATCCGAAATGCGAGTTCGTACTGCGCGATGCGAGTCGCGATTTCTGGATCACCGACCTCAGCCAACTGCCTCTGATTAAGTGACTGTACGGCCTCGATGATGCGTCGCCGGCCAGTGGAATCGATGCCTTCCGGGTTCGTGAGAAACAGCACCGGTTCCCCTTGCGCTCGGAACTCGACCCCTTGATGCACGCTCGGCAAAAAACCGTTTCCCCACAGCGCGTTGCCGGCACCGGCGAGTGCTCCGGTCATCATCACCACGAACGTCGGCAGATTGTGATTCGCACTCCCCAACCCATAGCTGATCCACGACCCGATGCTCGGCCGGCCAAAGCGGCCAAAGCCGGAATGAAAAAATAACTGCGAGGGACCGTGATTGATCAGTTCGGTCTGCAGCGACTTTACGACCGCGATCTCATCGGCCACCGAACTCAAATGCGGCAGCAACTCGGACAACTCGATGCCGCTGTCGCCGTGTTTCGCGAACCGAAAGCGCGTTCCCAGCAACGACGGATGTCCGCGCAGAAACGCGAACCGCTGCCCTTCGAGCAGGTGATTCGGACACGGCTGCCGATCGTGCTTTTGCAACTCCGGTTTGAAGTCAAAGAGGTCCAACTGCGATGGTGCACCGACCATGTGCAAGAAGATGACCTGCTTGGCTCGCGCGACGAGATGTGGCAACGGGTGGCTCGTCGAATTGGCCGCGCTGGCATCACGGTTCAGCAAGCTCGACAGCGCAAAGCCTCCCAAGCCGACGCTTGACCGGCCCAACAGCACGCGACGTGTCATGGAAGTGAGATTCGGCTTCCGCATACGATGCCTCGTAATCCCGGAGCGCAAGACTAGTCCACAGAGGCAGCGTAGCACTCGTCGGTCTTGTGCGGGAGCGACCAAGAACGCATCGCATGAACGCGACGTCCTTTGACGACAGGTTTTGTACTGGGTTGGCCGAACCCATCCGCCTCGCATGCGTGTTGGAGGCCTCGGCCGCGAAGCCCGGCAACGTGCATCCGCAGGCGTCTTTTGCGGATTTGACGTTTGCGGATTTCGTAGGTTCGGCCGCTGTCGCTTCGCCGGCTCTGGCCCGTGCGGCTGAGATTGGAGTCGGCCAGGCGGTTTTTCAAGCCATTGAGGCGACGCGTGCGGTGGTCTCGTCGAACACAAATCTTGGGATCGTGTTGTTGATCGCGCCGCTGGCCGCAGTCCCGTTGAATCGGCCCCTGCGAGAGGGGATCGGGGATGTGCTCGATCGTTTGACTCCAGACGATGCGGTCTGGGTCTATCGTGCGATTCGCTTGGCTCAGCCGGGAGGTCTCGGCACGGCCGACGATCAAGACATTGCCAATGAACCCACGGAATCGTTGCTACAGGTGATGAAGCTGGCTGCCGATCGCGACGGCGTGGCGGCACAGTATGCGAATGGTTTTTCCTGGGTATTGGACGAGGGATTGCCGTTCTTGGCTTCGGTGGGTGAAAACTTCGGGCGACACTGGGAAGCAGCGATCATCGAATTGCACTTGCGACTGTTGGCCGAACATCACGACACGTTGATCATTCGTAAGTGCGGCGCGTCGGTCGCGGCGGAAGCCTCGCGGCTGGCCCGTCGATGTTTGAATGAACTGGTTGAGCTACCTCTCGAATCGAAAGAGCGGACTCGCCGGATCGGCGAATTCGACCAGTGGTTGCGAGGAGATAATCACCGCCGCAATCCCGGCACAACCGCCGATCTTGTCGCCGCGTGCCTCTTCGCCGCGATTCGAGAGCGGGCAATCGAGATCCTGATACCTTGAACGCAGCGTGGTCTGCTCAATGTTGGTTGACGCGCCTGAGCAAGAACAGCCCGACGATCATCACCAGAATATTCGCACTCCAGATCGCCCAGACGGGATTGGCTGTTCCCATGTTCGAAAGATTTCGAGCCAGCAAAACCAGCGGGTAATAGCCTAGCAGGATCGGCAGAAAGCAGACCATGAAGTTCGTCAGGAACTGTCTTTTGGCCTGCAACACGGCGTACGGACTGCCCACCAGGACGAAGAAGAAGCAACTGCACGCCATCGCGAATCGGAATTGCACCTCGGTCCTTTGGTCATTGTAGAGTTTGCGATTGCGACGCAGTCGATTGTCCAACTGAGTCAGCAAGCCGTCTTGAAGCACTTTGAAATCTCCGGTGGCAAGCGCGAATGCGGCTTCGATCTCGCGTCGGCACTGCAAGTCCTGGTGTTGAGCCTCCAGTGAATCGAGTTCGTTGTGCAACTCACGGACATTGATATGCCGCGCTTTCGGAGCTCGGTTTCCAATCTGCAATGGAAAGTAATGTTCGAATTCCTCCGCCCAACTTCGCCCTTGTCCAGGGACATCGAGTTGCACACGTGAGAACCGCACCAAGACTTGTTGTTTCTCCAGATCGAACCGAGTGAGTTCCGCCTCTTGGGCCTGAGCCGTCAGTCGGTGCATCCCCTTGGGAGCGAATCGAAAGGTTGGTCGAATCAGTTTGCCATCGGGGCCCACATCGCGAACCGAGATGGAATATCCATCGATCGTCATTTGGTTTTGAGACCTCAGCATGTCGAGCACGATGTCCTTCATGCCTGCGGCGACAATGTGTTTGATTTTCGACTCGGCCCAAGGAATGACTTGATCGGTCAACAACAATGAGCCGACACTCAGCACGCCTCCCAGAAATAGCGAGGGGGCCAACAGCGACAGGACGTTGATCCCGGCTGCCTTGGCGGCGGTAATTTCCTGATCTCCTGCCATCCGGCCATAGACTACGCACACACTCAGCAGCAGTGTGGCTGGAATGGTGTACGGCACGAGGCTGGGAATCAGATACGGCAGCACTTGCACGACTTGCAGTGGCCCCAGTCCACGCTCGGTGATTTGCTGAAACACTCCCAGAAAGCCCAGCAGCACCGTCAAGATGCCAAGCACGAACACGAACACGCGCAACAACTCAGCCAGAATGTAACGCTGTAACAATCGCATCGAAGTCTCCGCCCTCCCGCGCGGCCGTATAGGCCAGTCCCGGCAGCAGGGTCAAGGCGGGTTCGCGGTATCCGCTGCCGATCGTCAGACTTGCTCGTTGCGTCCGCCGCCGCTGGAGCGTGCCGGCTCTGGTTGTTAGCCTTATCGGCGTCGAGTTTTCTCTCATTCTCGTCCCAGGAGACATGTCATGGTCGCGACTGCTGAAGCTAAATTTGCTCCGCCGAAAATTCGGCAAACCAACATGCTGATCAACGGCAAGTGGACCGAATCCCGCAGCGGCAAGCGGTTCAAGACAATCAATCCGGTGAACGAAACTGTGATCGCCGAAGTGGCCGAGGGTGATCCCGCCGACGTCGATGCCGCAGTGAAAGCCGCGCGAGCCGCATTTGAAACCGGCCCGTGGTCCAAGATGGATGCTCGCGACCGAGGCCGCTTGATGAACAAGCTCGCCGACTTGATGGAAGCCAATCTCGATGAACTCGCCGCGCTCGAATCGCTTGACAACGGCAAGCCGATTAGCGACGCGCGCGCCGCCGACTTGCCCCTGTCGATCGACTGCATCCGCTACTATGCCGGCTGGGCCGACAAGCTCACGGGGGACACGATTCCGATTCGGGGCAACTATTTCTGCTACACGCGCCGCGAACCGGTCGGCGTCGTTGGTCAAATCATTCCGTGGAACTTCCCGCTGCTGATGGCGGCCTGGAAGTGGGGACCGGCTCTGGCCACCGGCTGTACGATCCTCATGAAGCCGGCCGAGCAAACGCCGCTCACCTGTTTGCGACTCGCCGAACTGGCGCAAGAGGCGGGCATCCCCGATGGAGTCATCAACGTCATCCCCGGTTACGGAGCGACCGGGGCCGCGATGGTGAAGCATCCGGGCATCGACAAGATCGCCTTCACTGGCCACTACGAGACCGCACAGAAAATCATGGTCGATGCCGCCAGCACGCTAAAGCGACTGACGTTTGAACTGGGCGGCAAGAGTCCCAACGTCGTCTTCGCAGACGCCGATCTCGACGCTGCTGTTGCTGGGGCGGAGTTCGGTTTGTTCTTCAATCAAGGCCAATGCTGCTGCGCCGGCAGCCGGCTGTTCGTCGAGCAATCGGTCCACGACAAATTTGTCGACAAGATGCTGACCAGAGCAAAGGCCCGACGGCTCGGCGACCCATTCGATCCGAACACGACGCAAGGTCCGCAGGTCGATGCGGACCAGTTCAACAAAATCATGTCGTACATCGACAAGGGCAAATCGGAAGGTGCGAAGTGTCTGGCCGGGGGCAGCCGATTCGGCAACAAGGGCTACTTCATCGAACCGACCATCTTCACCGGAGTCACCGACGAGATGGCGATCGCGAAGGACGAAATCTTCGGACCCGTGATGAGCATCCTGCCGTTCCAAGGGATGGACGAGATCATCACTCGCGCGAACAGCACGCACTACGGCTTGGCCGCCGCCGTCTGGACGAAGGACGTGCAGAAAGCTCACCGTTTCGCCGCCAGCGTCCGAGCCGGCACGGTTTGGGTGAACTGCTACGACGTTTTCGATGCCGCCGCCCCGTTCGGCGGCTTCAAGATGAGCGGCATCGGCCGAGAACTCGGAGCCGCCGCGCTTGCCAACTACACCGAATCGAAAACGGTGACGGTGAACTTGGGGTGAGAGAGGCTGACGACCAACCAGTACCGCCAGCGCGAGCAAGCGGCCGCTCCCACGCGACTGCGGTACCGCGATCGCTGGCAGCATCTCCGATTTCAATCGAAATTCGCAGAGAGTAGGGGCGCTCGTCGCGCTAATTGAGTCGCGGTAATCCGATTCTGACGCTCAAGCCGCGGGATTGATTCAGCGACAGCAGTCGGCGGGACATGCTTGCCTTCTATCACGCGTCGCGGACGTCCGAGGGCCGAATAGGTAGAATCATGCCTCACAAAATCATCAAGGCCAATGCGGTTCGACTCCGGACTCGTTGCTTCGAATCCGCACCACGGCGTTCATGAACTTGTGCAACATGATTCTGTCATCGAGAAATCGAATCAAATGCGACTGTTGATCGTCACACCGGCGCCGAAGGGGTCTCGCCAAGGGAATCGCATCACGGCGAATCGCTGGGCGCAGCTGTTGCGGCAACTGGGGCATCATGTCACGACCGCCGAGGCTTTCCGTGATCAGCCTTGTGATGTGCTGATCGGTCTGCACGCTCGCAAGAGCGCCGCGTCGATTCGGCGTTATCGAGCAAAGCATCCTGACGGAAGATTGGTCGTGGTGCTGACCGGGACCGACTTGTACCACGACTTACCGCAGAGCCGCGCCGCACAGTGCTCGATCGAGCTGGCCGATCGGCTGGTCGTGTTGCAAGCTCGAGCTGTCGATGCGCTGCCGCGCGGATTGAGGGCCAAAGCGAGAGTCATCGTTCAATCGGCAGTCGGCCCAACGTCGCGTCCATGTTTTCCAAAAAAGGACGTCTTTGAAGTGTGTGTCGTGGGGCACTTGCGGCCGGTTAAAGATCCGTTCCGTACGGCTTTGGCCGCGCGGCATCTGCCTCCGGAATCGCAGATCAGCGTCTTACATTTAGGTGCGGCGCTTGATCCGAAGATGGAACGCCGAGCGCGTGAAGAAATGCTGCGCAATCCGCGATATCACTGGTTAGGTGATTTGCCGCACGCACGTGCCCTGCGCGTGCTGGCTCGCAGCCGAGTGTTGGTCAACAGTTCGACGATGGAGGGGGGCGCGAATGCCATTTGCGAAGCGTTGGCGTGCGGTGTGCCTGTGCTCTCGTCGCGAATCGCGGGATCCATTGGATTATTGGAGGAAGATTACCTGGGCTACTTTGAAGTCGGCGACACATTGGAATTGGCGACCTTGTTGAGTCGCTTTGAAAGGGATGCCGTATTTCGAGAGCGGCTGAAGTCCCGTTGCCGGAGTCTCGCTCGGATTGTGGAACCGAAACGCGAAAGAGAGGCGTGGCGGCAATTGCTGTCGGAACTGTGACGCCAAGCGTTCGTGGTTTGGTGCAAGTTCGCAATCGGTTCAATCAAGCTGAATCCGCTTCGTCTACCAGATGCGATGTGCGTACTCATCGGCCGTCTCGCTTGCGAAGTCGTCGACAGTCATTCCACGGAAATCAGGTTCGCGATGGTCGAATTGCAACGGCCGTCATTCTTTCGGAGCGAATCTGAGACTGACTCGATTGGCTGAATTGATCGGTTGGCTCTGCGGATTTACGGTGACCATCTGAATTCTTTTCCCGCTCGGACCGGCGAATTGAAATATGCAGCTTCTTTCCGCAATGCTTGAAGCATAAGATCTCGCCCCAAATTAAGTCCGGGTTGCGGTCTCTTGGAGAGTTCCTCCGAACCAGTGCCTTTCGTTTGATCGGTTCATTGCCTTGACCACTCTCGCGAACGCCACAGAGTTCTTTGAGCAACTTCAGCAGAGCAAGCTGCTGACGGATGCGCAGTTTGACAGTGCGCTCGAGACGCTGGGAGAGCTTTGCGAAAGTGACGCGATGACCGTCGCAAAGGCGCTCGTCAAATCTGGAATCCTGACGCGATTGCACGCGCAGTGTTTGCTGGAGGGACGGACTCGCGGATTCTTTATCAATCATTATCGCATTGACGAACTGCTCGGATCAGGCGGTATGGGTTGGGCCTATATCGCTCGCGATCAGAGGACGGGCGAAGAAGTTGCCCTGAAGATGTTGTGCGAGCAGAACTCTGAAGATGCCGGTCTGGTGACTCGGTTCAAATTGGAAGCGATGGCCGGCCAGCGGTTAAACCATCACGCCATTATTCGCACGCGCGAAGTCGGAAAGTCGGTCGGCTTGTATGGGCAAGTGCATTACATGGTGATGGATTTGGTTCGAGGAGTTGGCGTCGATGAGTTCGTGGCCCTGGGAGGTCCGATTGCTTGGCCCGTCGCTTGTCACATCGCGCAGCATGTGGCGGCGGGTTTGCAACACGCGCATCGCAACGGGTTGATCCATCGTGATCTCAAGCCTTCCAACGTGTTGGTGGATGAATTCAGCAATGCCCATATTCTGGACTTCGGCTTATCGGTGGCCTCGAAGTCAGTGTTTGATGATGAGTATTCGCTCGCGATGATCTTCGGTCAGGATTGCCTGGGGACCGCCGACTACATCGCCCCAGAGCAAGCTCGCGACAGTTTCCAAGTCGATGGTCGAGCCGATCTTTACAGCTTGGGAGCGACGATGTACTTCATGCTCAGCGGACATGTCTTGTTTCCCGAATGTGAAAAACGTTCGGATAAGATCGACGCACATTGGAATCGGGAGCCTCTGCCGCTTGGCGAGCTGGTTCCCGGACTGCCGGACGAAGTTGCTCAGATTGTTCACAAATTGCTGGCCAAGGATCGAGAGCGGAGATTTGCCACAGCTCGTGATGTTGCGATGGTGTTGAAGCCGTTCGCCGAAGCGAAGCGAGTGACGTTCAATTTTCAGCAGGTGTTGGATCGTCGTTACGCAATTGCTCGGCAACGTGAACGACTCTGGGACGAACGAGCCAAGCGTGCCGCTGCGGCCAGCAGCCTCTCGGTCTGTTCGGTTGATTCCAAGGCGGTTCAGTCCACGCAGGCTCAGATGGAAACGGTCATTCGCAAAGACACGAAGTTGGGCAAGCTGTCTGGCGGCTCGATGAAGACGCCGTAACGATGCTCGTCCAGAGGAATCGCCAATTGCTGCGGAGGAAGGATTCGCCATGCGTGCTTGTTGGGCCTGTCTGTGTGCCGTCGGATTGCTGCTGATCGCCGCCGCATTCGCACCGGATGGGATGTGCCGAGTCACGCTGACACTGACCGATGCGGAGACGGGTCGCCCCTTGCCAGGAGTCGTGCGGATCACTCGCATTGAGGGAGATCAGCGATTGGTGCTGAAGCCGTCAGGTCTGGACTCGCGTGGTTGGGGACTCCTCGCCAAGCAGCCCGATATCGCTGACTGGTTCGTTGTGCCACAGGTCACGACGGTCGACTTGCCGCGACAGGCCGTGACCCTCGAAGCGTTTTCGGGACTCGAAACGAGGATTGTGAAAGTCGAATTGGATCTCTCCAACGGCGACTCGCGCGACGTGTCGATTCCGCTGAAGCGATTCCGCAGATCTCACGAAGAAGGCTGGCGTTCGGCCAACACGCACCTGCACTTGATGAAGCTGACTCGCGGGGAGTCCGACCGCTACTTGCGAGACTTTCCGGCGGCCGATGGTTTGGATGTGCTGTTCGTCTCGCATCTGAAACGAGCCGGCGTGGATCAGGACTACATCACGAACCAGTACCCGACTGGTCGGCTCAAGTTCTTGGAGACGCGCGGCGTGCTGGTCTCCAACGGCGAAGAGCATCGGCACAACTTCGGTGCCGGAGGTGAGGGTTACGGTCACGTGATGTTGCTGGGCCTGAAGGAACTCGTGCAGCCCGTCAGCATCGGCGAAGGAATCGCAAAGACGCCCCCTGATTTTCCGCCGCTCGCGATGGGACTGGATAATGCTCACCAGCAGGCTGGCACGGCGATCTGGTGCCACAACAACTGGGGCTTTGAGGACGTCGCTAGCTGGCTGGCCGGACGATTGGATGCGCAGAACATTTTTGACGGCAGCAGTCACGGAAGTATTGCTGACAGCTTCTACCATTACCTGAACGCGGGTCTGAAAGTCCCGTTCTCGACCGGCACCGATTGGTTTATCGACGATTTCGCTCGGGTGTACGCCGAAGTCGAGGGAGACCTCACCCCGGAATCGTGGCTAGCCGCGCTGCGCGCCGGACGGACCTTCATCACCAACGGTCCGCTGCTGGAGTTTCGCGTCAACAACTTGCGAATCGGCGACACGCTCGATTTGGCCCAGTCGGGCGAAGTCACCGTCACGGCCAGCGCGGTCGGTCGAAGTAATTTTGAATTGCTGGAGATCGTTCAAAACGGGCAAGTGATCGCGAGCGAATCATCGGCCGCGTCGAATGGTCACTTCACCGCGACAATTCGTAAGCCGATCAAGGTCACTGAGCCGGGTTGGCTGGCCGCTCGGGTCAGCACTGCGAACAAAAACGAGTATGGCCGCATGCTGTTCGGCCACACGTCGGCCGTGTACGTCACGATTAGCGGACGTACGATTCGCCGTGCCGCCGATGTGGCTTGGCTACGTCACGAAGTCGAGGCCGCTCGCGCGACGATCATCGAAAAAGCTCAGTTCGATACCGCTGACCAGAGAATGAAAGTGCTTGGCTTGTACGACCAAGCCCTCCGCACGTTAGCGGAATAAGTTGAGCGTGAAGACAAACGGCTCGCGAGTTACACGGCACAGATCGAAATCTCCGAGCAGCTCACTCGCCGAAATCGGTTCGCGAGTCGGCCTCAAGCCACACGACCACGCCAACAGGCCGATGAGGTTTTCAGCCGTCACTCCTTGATTTCGCAGAGTCGCCAGCCGTGTGTCTCCGTGACGCTTCGCCAACCGGCGGCCATCTGTTCCGATGACCAGCGGCACGTGAGCAAACTTCGGCGGTGCCCAGCCGAATGCGGAATACAGTTCCATTTGCCGAAAGGTGCTCGGCAGCAGGTCGTCGCCGCGCAGCACTTCGGTCACGCCCATCGCATGATCGTCACAGACGACGGCCAGTTGATATGCCGCCGAGCCGTCCATTTTGCCGACGACAAAGTCCCCCAGATCGTGTCGCACGTTCGCTTGTTGCAGGCCAGCCACTCGGTCGCTGAATTCAAGCGTTTGGTCGGTCGTGCGAAACCGCCAGGCGAACGGTTGATCCCCCAGCGCGACGGCATCACTCGCCGAACGTCCCGCGCAGGTTCCCGGATAGATCATCCCTTCGTGCTCGATGTGTGGCGCGCTGGCGGCAGCTTCGATGTCGGTTCGGGTGCAGGTACACGGATAAACTCGCTCATCTCGCTGCAATCGGGTCAATGCCTCGTGGTACAAGTCGATTCGTTCTGTCTGCACGTAGGGCGTGTGCGGGCCGCCGCATTCGGGGCCCTCGTCCCAATTCAGCCCCAGCCAACGCAAGTCTTCGATCGCTTGTTGCGCTGCCCCCGCTTTCACACGTGGTGAGTCGAGATCTTCGATCCGCAGGATCAGCCGGCCTCCACGCGAGCGAATTGACAACCACGCCAACAAGTACGTCCGCGCATTGCCGACATGCTGGGCTCCCGTCGGCGACGGGGCGAGACGACCGACCAGCGGAGTGAGCGATGAGGACATCATCAAAATCGCACCGGTACGCCTCGATCTGCCAGAAAATGTTTTGTTTCGGCGATCGTGTACTCGCCGTAGTGAAAGATGCTGGCGGCAAGCGCGGCGCTTGCGTGCCCTTTTGTGACCGCCTCGAATAGATGCTGCGGGCTGCCAGCCCCGCCACTGGCGACGACCGGAATGCTGACCGCGTCGGCAACCGCGCGAGTGATCTCCAGGTCGTAGCCGTCCTTTGTGCCGTCGGCGTCCATGCAGGTCAGTACGATCTCGCCCGCTCCGAGCCGTTCGACTTCGCGTGCCCAGGCGACCGCTTCGAGGCCCGTCGGAATTCGACCGCCGCTGATGTGGACGTCCCAAAACTCGCGGTCGTCCTTCCGCACACGCTTCGGGTCGATGTTCACGACCGTCGCACAACTGCCAAATTTGCGTGCTGTCTCGGTGATCAGTTCCGGTGTTCTCACGGCAGCCGAATTGATGCTGACCTTCTCGGCTCCGGCTTGAATCAGTTGCGTGACATCGTCGATTGTGCGGATGCCGCCGCCGACAGTGAACGGCATGAAAATCGTGTCGGAGACTCGCCGCACAACATCGAGCATGATCTGTCGCGCTTCGTGGCTGGCGGTGATGTCGAGGAAGACGAGTTCGTCCGCCCCTTGCTCCTCGTACCGAGCGGCAACCTCGACCGGATCACCCGCGTCGCGCAGTTGCAGAAAGTTGACCCCTTTGACGACTCGCCCAGCGTGAACGTCGAGGCACGGAATAATTCGTTTGGCAAGCATGATTGGTCTGTTTCGTGGATCACAGGATGGCCGTCTTCGGCCGTCGTGCGGTGTCGCAAAACTGGGCCGGCCGAGGGAGGCCATCCTACTCATTCCGCAACCAACTGTACCGCGTCAACGATTACGTAACCGTCGGTACCCACATTGCAGATGACAACCTTTGCGGGCTGCGAAGGATCGAAGGAGAATGTGCCGAGCGAGCGGAAGCCCTCTTTGGTCTCTTTCTTCTGGTCGAGGATCACGGACTTCTCGCCGTCGGCCGACGTGATCGTGATCGGAACGTTGGTCGCGCGGTTGGCGTTCACGGTGTAGGCGATGCGGACGTCGAATTTGCCCGGCTTCGAAATCTTGAACGAGAACTCCGCGAGGCAGTCTCCCTTGGCGGTGTTGTTGTCATGCAGGTAGTCCGATCCGACAAAACCGCTGGTGGAGTTGCTTTGTGTCCACGAACCGGTCAGCTTGGCTTCGGTGTTGTCGATGACTAGGCCGGGGAGCTTTGTCGCGTCGATGCCGGGGACTCGTTTCGGGCCGGTCCAGTCGAGGACTTGTTGGTCGGCGAGCAGACGCTCGCGCAGTTTCGCGTACGGGATGTCCTGCACGGCGCTGTTGGCGTCGATCGCCATCGAGGCGGCGGTCGCGGTCGATTGACCGAGCACCATGAAGACCGGCTCCATGCGGATCGACCCGTAGGAAATGTGCGAGGCCGCGAGGCACACCGGCACCAGCAGGTTTGAGCACTCTGACTTCTTTGGGACGAGACTGCGGTACGAGATCGGATACGGGCTGAAACCGCCGACCTGTACGTCTCCTTCGTTCCAGGCTCGGCCGTCCTTCGCGTACCGCTGCGTGTTGTGCGAGTCCATCGTGTACGCGGCGAGGCCGACGGAGTCATCGGCGACGACGCGGCCCTGGCAGTTGTGCTGCGTCATGATGTAGTCAGAGATCATCCGCCGAGCTTCGCGGACGTAAAGCTGATGCGGCCAGTTGCCGTTGTCGGTGAACTCGTCCTTTGCCATGCCAAGCCGTTGGAAGTGCGACCGCACGGACTCGGGAACTCGCGGGTGGTTTGCCAACGACCACAGCAGACCACTGGTGTAGCTAATGTGCTCTTTGTAGATCCGCTCGCGAGTCGCGTAGTCGCCATTCGGGTAGTCATAGTTGGCACCGATAAAGTCGGTGCTGATCGCGAAGTTGTTGTTCGTGTCGGTCTTGCGATTCGGCATGAAGATCGGGTTCCACGGAATGCGTATGTCCCCCGCCTCGCAGTTACGAAAGAGCAACTCCCAACGCTTCTCGTCGTAGTCGGCGGGCTTCGGCCAGGCTCGACGGTTCTCGGCCACGTCGGTGGTGCAGAGCCGCAAGTTATAGGTCTGCACACGACGGTCTTCGGCCCCTTCTTCGCCGGGAGCACCCGCTTGAATCAGCGGCAGCAGACCGCTCGTCGGATCGCCTGGCTTTACGAAAGGATCGACAGCTTTAATGAATTGATGGTGCGTAGCGTTTTTGGTTTGCACTCCATTGAGCGTTTCACCGTACTTCGCATTTGCCTCGCGACCGACGTGGTACGAGACCCCGGCCTTTGCCAGCAGATCGCCTTCGTAGGTCGCATCGATGAACATCGAGCCGGTAAAGGTCAATCCACTCTCCAGTTGAATGCTGAGAATTCGCTCGCCGGCTTTGACGACTCCGTTCTTCAGATTGAGTCGGCCGGTAACGACTGGCACCTTGGCCTCCTTGAGCATATCGCGATAAATCGCCTCAGCGACATGCGGCTCGAAGGTCCACATTTCCGTTTCGCCTGCTGGCCGATTGCTGCGGTAGTTTTCGCGCTTCTCCCACTTCCAAGAGTCTTCCTTGGCGTAGTGCGCGGCGACGGCTCGATAGAAGCCACGCGACAACCCGCCGATCGCCGCCTTGTTGCCGATGTCCGTCGCTCCGAGTCCACCGGAAGTCAATCCGCCGAGATGCTTTGACGACTCGATGAGCACGACCGACTTCTTCATCTTCGCAGCCTGCACAGCGGCAATGATACCGCCCGAGGTTCCTCCGTAGACCACGATGTCGTACGGCGGACTTCTTGTAGCCACGTCTTGAGCACGGGCAACGCGGGGACCACCGAAGACAATTAAACTCGAACCCAATATCATCATCCAAAACGAACGCATGCTTGAAGTTCTCCGGCGACGACAATCGCATCGACATTGCAGGGAGCGAAGTCTCCATGAGACAGATTCATCCGCACGCTTTGTGGCTCGGCCATGTCGGAGACGTCCGCGAATGGCGTGCGGTATTCGATGCGGGCATTCAAGCAATCGTTGACCTTGCGGGCAACGAATCCCCGGCAGATCCCCCGCGAGATTTGATCTACCACCGCTTTCCGCTCGTCGACGGAGCAGGCAATCCCGATTGGTTGCTGAAGCTGGCTTGTCGCACGGTTGCGGACTTGCTGGTTGCCAATGTTTTCGTACTGGTTTATTGCAGCGCAGGTATGAGCCGCTCACCAGCCATTGCCGCAGCTGCGATCGCGGTCGCAACAAAACAACCGCTTGATCAAATACTCGCAGCAGTGCAGTTGGCAGGTGATGTTGATGTTTCGCCAGGACTCTGGAAATCGATCAACAGTTGCACGCTCTTTTCAGATCGAAACGCGGGATAGTGCATTCCGAAGAAGTACCATCGACGACAGTGGTTCAGAATCACGGGGGTGGTTTTGGCCACAAGAAACAGAAGAAGACGCAAGGAGGATCGCTCCTCAATGCGTCTTCTCGTGTTCTTTGTGGCTGGTCAGCAGACGTCTAGTTTTGGCGGGTGCCCGGTTTGACCGGCAGCGCGGTACGAATCGGATTCTGACCCGCACCTTTGAAGCTGGGACCGGTAGGAGGCTTGGTCGAAATGGGCTCATCGTCGTCGTCGTCGTCGTCATCATCATCATCATCAGCAGCAGCAGCAGGGTTAGTTTTCACCGTTGTGGCCTTGGCCGTGGTCACCGGAGCGACCTTCGTGCTGGCTGTGCTGCTACTGCCATCCGGAGCCTTCCAGGCGGCAACTGACCAGTGGTCGTAGGTGTCGACGACGCCAACTCCGAGATCATCGAGCCAGCTTCGGAACGCTTTGGTCGTCACCGCTTCGTTGGGGATGACTCGTTGCAGCACGAAGCGGCGGTTGGTTGCGACATAGGCAAAGAACTTGCCGTTGCCGAGTCGGTCGTTGTCGGACAGCAATCGAAGCAGTGCGGTACGTGGCACGTCGGCCGATGATTTCGGCAACTGGTCGAGCCATGCCATCAGCCAGATCGACGAGCCGTCTTGGCTGAGCACGGCGGTCATCGAGAGGTTCCATTCCTCTTTGTTCTGGATCGCCTTGAACTCGAAGTCGTAGCGGCTCTCGATCTTTTTGGTTTCTAGCCCCATCGCCTTGAGCAGATTGCCAAGCTGCTCCTCGGTGATCGAACCGGGCCTGGGCGCGACCTTAGGTGTCGTAACTTTCGCCGTGCTGGTAGTTGTCGGTTTCGGAGTGGAGTCTTGTGCCGGCAGCGACGGCACGCCCAGGAACGTCCACGCTGCCATGACGGCGACAGCTCCAGCCCAAAATCCATTTCCCAGAGAGATTTTCATCGCGAGACACTCCTTTGTCGCAATTTGCCACGCCCCCCGTGGCATAAGTAACAGTGGCACAAATTGCCGCTGGACGTCTCGCCGCGAATCCATTGCGGCTTTGGCCGTCAAGCTGAGGCAAATAGTTGATCTAGACAGATTTGGGACCACGTCTCGAACTGATCGCGATCGCGTACCAGTTCGGCGGGCGTGGCAAAGCCTGTCTGGATTATCGACTGTTCGCGCGGGCGAACTTGGGGCGCGTCCAGGTCAAAAATGTGAACGATGCCCAAATGAACTTTGCCAACTTCGGTCAAGTCGTCGTTGATCAGCCCGACACAGCGATGTCGATAGCCGGCCTCCAGGAAGACTTCTTCTTCGATTTCGCGTCGCATCCCTTCGAGGTACGACGAGCTGCCGGCGTTTTCGTCGATCGAGCTGATGTGCCCACCGATCCCGACCGACCGCTTGCCGAGCAACCGCGATTCTCCCTGCCCTTTGTCGCGGCGGTACGAAAAAATCTGATCGTCGCAGCGGAAGATGCAGTAAGGGATGAGTTGCTTAAAGCTGGGGTCTTGCTCCATCTTGTCCCGCGGCCGGTAACTGGTGTAGGCGGGATCGAGCAGCGTTTTCAAATAACGCTCTGTGTCGGGATTGAATCCCTGAAAATAACCGACTTCGTGAAATAGGAGTGTCGGGACAACGAGCACTTGCTCGACGACGGTGGCGGTGGCAGTCATGAATCCTCCAGGTGGGGCTTCGGGAATTCCGAAAACGACCACAGGAGTTTGACGTGACCATCGCCTGCCGTGAAGTTCACCGTGGTTGTTGAACGACAAGCTGGTCTTTGTTGAATGACAAAACTAGGAAGTCTTGATTCGACCCACTGGGTAGATTCACTGAAAACGTCCTTGTGGTCGCATCAAAACGCCAATACCTGCCGCTGGACTCGTGGCGGTCATCCCGAGCGATGGCCTGATACGCGCAGGTGACATCATCGTGCAAATCGAAATCGATCCGACCTCGGGACGGCGGAAATGGATACCCGTCGGGCCTCAAGACCATCTGGCTCTGGGACGGCGGGAGCGATCGCACATTTCCAGATCACATCGGCATCGCAAGCGTGACCTGTTGGAGTAAGTGATCGCAGTCCGCGGGGTGCTTCGTCCACGCTTGAGAGTGATGTGTTCTCGGAGCCTTGGCATACGGACGGGCGAGTCCACTGATAGGTTCATTCACGGACGCGAGCGATCCATGTCCAAACTCGAATCGCGAACGGGTCGCCCACCACTTCCGACCAAAAGCCTTGCCGATGCGAGTGGTATTCGGGAGACGCGATCCCTACGTGCGAAATCCGCTTGCGTGAAAACGCCAGGTCCGCCTGAATTCTCGCACAAGTGTCCTTTCCCAGACGGTACTCGCAGGCGAAGACGACGATCGCCAGCTTCGCTGCAGAAACACCTGCCAGATCACAAACGTCCTAGAGCGTGAATCCACAATGTGCATTCCCGCGCAAAGCTTCTGTTGAAAGCATTGCATCGGCGCGATCCATCGCCGGCAAGAATCGGTGGCTGATTCGTGGCGGGTCAAGACCACGATATGCCTTTTTCTTTCGGGGATCATCTCCAAAGCGACCTCCTCGAAATCGGCGTTCCTCAAGAGACGGGCTTGGCGCTTAAGATCGAGGTTGCTTTGCTCACGTACGACCGGCGGATGGCCGGTCGAAGTGGATACCACGATGACATTTATCGGCTGGCTATTTTCGATTCTCGGCTACGGGCTGACGCTGTTGTTGTTGCCTGTCGTGTTGCTGATCAAGAAACGCCAGCCGGTGTCGAGCGTGGCTTGGATGCTGTCCATCGTGTTCATTCCAATCGGTGGGGCTGTGCTGTTCCTGGTGTTTGGGATCAATCGAGTTGAGCGGCGCAAAGCGTCAAAGCAGCGTTCAACGGAACAACTCGCGGAGCAGCGTCCACAACGATTGGAATGTCCTCGGGTACCGTGCGACGATGATCGAGTGGAGACCCGTCGGTTGATGCGATTGGCTCAGAGGCTGACCGGCACTTGGCCAACCTACGGCAACGACATCGAATTATTGACGGACACGAATCGTACGCTGGGTTTGATCGAACAGGCGTTGCTCGGTGCGCGCGAGTCGATCCATCTCGAGTACTACATTTGGCAGCCCGACCGTACCGGAACGCGACTTCGAGACTTGTTAATCCGCAAAGCTCGCGAAGGGGTACGTGTGCGATTCCTGTACGACGGGTTTGGTTCGTTCTGGCTGACGAATCGTTTCTTGCGACCGATGCGCGAGGCAGGGATTCGGACTGCGACCTTCTTGCCCGGCCAATCGTTTCGTGAGCGGTGGTCTCTGAACTTGCGGAATCATCGCAAGATCGTCGTGGTTGATGGCCGCGTGGCGTTCACCGGCGGCATGAACATTGGCGACGAGTACCTCGGTCGCAGTTCGGCGATTGGCTTTTGGCGAGACGCTCACTTGCGAGTCGTCGGCCCGGAAGTACGGCAACACCAGTTAGTCTTTGCCGAGGACTGGTTCTTCGCGACCGGCGAGGTTCTGCCCGATGCCGAGTCGTTTCCGCCGTCGAAAGCTGCCGGCGGGGTAATGGCTCAGACGGTCAGCGGCGGTCCCGAAGAAGAGACGTCGATCTTTCACGCCTTGATGCTGGAGGCCATCAACCAAGCTCAGGACCGAGTGCAGTTGGTGACGTCGTACTTTGCTCCACCCGGCGCGATCATCAGCGCGCTGGAGAACGCAGCCCTTCGCGGGGTTCACGTACGGTTACTACTGTCGGGGCGGATGAATCATTACTTGACCTTGCTAGCCGGCCGTGCAACTTACGATTCATTACTGCGAGCGGGAGTTGAAATCTCGGAATACCAGCGGGGGTTGTTGCATTCGAAGACGCTGACCATTGACGGGCATTGGTCGCTCGTCGGTTCGGCAAATGTCGATTGTCGCAGCTTGTATCTGAACTTTGAGGCGGGCGTGTTGCTGTACGATGAACGTCTCGCGGAGCAACTCGAGCAGCAGTTTGAGCGGGACGCTCAAGACTCGAACCGAATAATCCCAGAGACTTGGAGTCGTCGTCCGTGGTATCACGTCATGGGCGAGAACTTCTGCCGCTTGTTTACGCCGGCCTTGTGAGAACGCAACATGTTCGGGATTACGGCAAACTTGTTCGGCTGGATCGCCGTGATCACTTTGGCGACGTTAGTCGTCAGCGGAATCGCGCTGCCGTGGCTGCTGACTCGATTGCCGGAGGATTATTTTCTTGAGATCGACCGCCCGGTTCGTCCGACGTGGCCTCAGCAGCGCGGATTGTATTGGGTGTGCCGTCTGCTGAAGAATCTGCTGGGAGTCGTGCTGTTGCTGGCGGGAATCGTGATGCTGGTCACTCCCGGCCAGGGGATTCTGACGATCTTGGCCGGGCTTTGGCTGATAGACCTGCCCGGGAAACGCCGTTGTGAACGACGATTGATTGGCCGCCCGAAAGTACTGGCATCGGTCAACTGGATTCGTCGGAGAGCCGGGAAGCCACCGTTTCAAGTTGCCGCCGAGCAGGAGAAAATCGCCTCATGATGCGATTGGTCTCGTACAACATTCACAAGGGGATCGGCGGTACTGACCGACGTTACGACCTCGGCCGCATCATCGAGGTACTGGTCGCGTTGGAGGCTGATTTCCTTTGCCTGCAAGAAGTGACGATCGACCTGCCGCGCACCAGTCGCCACGATCAAGCCGACATTCTAACGGAACGATTTCGACCGATGTTCGCCACGTTTCAGCAAAACGTACATTGGAAAGTTGGTGGCTACGGCAACTTGGTGCTGTCTCGTTGGCCGTTGCTTGAACACCATCGCATCTCGTTGCAGTTTGGCCAGAAGAAGCCACGCGGCGCGCAGTTGATCGTGGCCGAGACTCCTTCGGGCCCGCTACGTGTGACCAACTGGCATTTGGGACTAAGCGAAGGTGAACGTCATTGGCAGGTGCATCGACTGCTGACTCACCCGATGTTCCATTCGACTGCCGAACACCCAACATTACTATGCGGCGACTTCAACGACTGGCGAAACACGCTGGGGCGCGCGCTGCTGCTCCCGAAGGGATTCACCCAAGCAACGTCTCCAGTCGGCCGGTTCCGCTCATTCCCTGCGGCGATGCCTGTGATGTCGCTTGACAAAGTATTTCACTGCGAGAAGATTGCCATCAAGTCGGCACACCTCAGCAACACACGCCAATCGCGACGCGCGTCCGACCACCTGCCACTTGTGGTCGATTTTCAAATGACTTGGTGAATCGACTCGTCGCTCTTAGCGGAATCGCAATTCCGCACCCACGGTGATTCCTTGCCAAACCATCTGCTGAAATCCGGCGTCAACCACGATCGCGGCTGGATTCCCAGAGCCATTGTCGTTGTAGAAGATGTTGTTTGAGGGTCGAGAAATGCCACCTGCCACTGTGATTTGATAGCTGCCGAAGAGCGAGAGGTTTTCCCGCAGATTCAGCTTGCCGTACCAAGAGAAGTCTCCGATCGGAGCAAAGTGCGACCCG
>Ga0194119_10000868_pt1 | contig 56728 bp, 54 predicted proteins | sample TA2MahC100mmetaG_FD_148620 | JGI IMG/M metagenome (GOLD analysis project Ga0194119, IMG submission 148620) | Freshwater microbial communities from Lake Tanganyika, Tanzania - TA2015018 Mahale Deep Cast 100m | ecosystem: Environmental > Aquatic > Freshwater > Lake | place: Tanzania: Lake... | reverse complement strand
CTATCATAGGACAAAAGCGATTCAGACCTGGCAGGTCATGGCCTCCGTGTTGGTGCTGGCAGGCATTATGGCGATGCGTTATATCGTCATCATCGGCGGCCAGAGTTTTCCCGTCCAGTTGCTATAGATTTGTGCAAAAGATGAGTCCTCACCTAATGACTGTGAGACCGAGGCCAGAAAATTCTTCATCGAAACTGAGGCAGGGGATGTCGTTCAGAAGAGACTTAACGACCACAAAAGAGATGGCGTCACAATAAGAGAGGTTTTTATCTTTGCTAAAAAGGCGGAAAACTTGTTCTGCTTCTTCGCGAACAGAGTTATCGTAGCGAATGATATTTAACACCGGCTTCATTTCGTCAAAAAAACGAATGGCGGCCTTGTAGTGAAAGCAATAAAGGAGAATCGTAGCTGTTTCACTAATGATATCCCATGTCGTCCATAGGGAGATTTCTTGATCGTATGCTTCTTTTAATATTTCTCCTGCACGATTGTAATTGACATCCTTTGGATAGAGCGAGGCAAAGAAAAAAGAGGTATCGCAGAAAGCCCGCTGGCCAGGGAATTCAATCATCCAGCTTCCTTTCCGTAGAGATAATCTTTTACCTTTTTGGAGATGGGTTCCTCCGTCTTCCCCTTCGGGAGAGTGGATACTTTTTGCCTGAGGCGTATCAGTTTCTGGACTGCCTCACCGGGCTCCACCAATCTTTTGGATGAGCGTATTTCAGCAATCGTTTCGTTCCACACCTGAACTAAAAACACCGTTTCAGGATTTTTCTGCAATTCCTTGATCATCTTCGGAAGGTCCTTTCTCGCATTGCTGATCGAGATAATGTTTTTCATCGCTTCCTCCTCCCCGAAATACAAATTGTACAAATTGTACAGTTCTAATCAGGAGAAGTCAAGGGTGCAAAAAAACATTGAAAAGATTCAAATTATGGTTTATTAAAACTTCCTGGGGGAACAAGAGAAAGGCAAATTCATCTTAAAAAGGGGGTTCATATGAGTCGGACAAGGCGAGGAATAAGTGTTTTAATCGTTTTGGTGTTTTGGGCAACCTTATTAATCAACAACGTGTGGGCAGAGCCGCAGAAGATTCTTGCTGCGATTGATGCCAACAACAGCAACTGCAAAGTGGTCTCGCAGAAGATCTTCGATTTCAAGGAACTCGGCCAGCAGGAGTTTAAGAGCTCCGCACTGCTCATGGAAGAGTTGCGGAAGCTTGGGTTTAAGGTCGATGGAGATCTCAAGGTCCCTGCGGACCTGGTAAAAGATGGGATTGCGAGAACTGCGTTCAAGGCAGAATTGATAGGAAAGGGACCAGGGCCGACGATCACGATCATGCTTGAATACGATGCCCTTAGAAATGGTCATTCCTGTGGTCATAATCTGATTGCCACATCCGGCCTTCTTGCTGCCGCTGGCCTCGCCAGTGTGATGAAGGATACGCCTGGCCGTATTCTCGTCATCGGAACACCGGATGAAGAGAGAGGGTCGCTTGGGGGAGGGAAGATAGCGCTACTGGAAGGTGGCTACTTCGAGGGGTCGGATATCGTTTTCATTACCCACCCTTCGGATCGTTGGGGGACCGATATGCGCTACCTTGCCATGAAAAGAGCCACGTTTGTATTTAAGGGTAAGGCTGCCCATGCTGCCGCAGCACCGCACAAGGGGATCAGTGCCCTCGATGCTGTGATTCTTACGTTTAATGCCACAGACATGTTACGGGAGCATGTTCGGCAGGATGTCCGTATCCATGGAATCATCAAAAAGGGTGGGGATGCGGTGAATATTGTTCCTGAAATTGCCGAGGCGGAGTTTGCTGTCCGAGCTCTTGACACGACGACTATGGAGGAGACGTATAATAAGGTGGTCAATTGTGCAAAGGCGGGAGAGCTTGCTACAGGTGCAAAGTTAGAATTTAAAGAGCCACGGACTTCCCTAAAAGCCCCGATTGTCATACCAGAACTGACCCAGATAGTTCTCAATCAAACAAAAGGCCTTGGCGTGCCAGAGAGTGAAATCAAAGTTTCAACCGATTCAGGCTCATCAGACCTTGGAAACGTTGGGCATGTTTATCCGACAGTGGAATTAAAATTTAAAATAGCTCCAGAGGGAACTCCCGGTCATTCCGACGCATTCAGAGACTATGCGGGATCTGAAGAAGGATGGAAGGCGACGGTTGTCACAGCGAAAGCCATCGCTCTTTCAGCTTATGATTTACTCATTCGTCCGGATAGGGTCAAGGCCATCCAGGAGAAGTTCAAGGAATTAAAGGCGAAAGAGGGTAAATAAAAGGATCTGATTAAGGCTTAGGTTAAGGCTGCGGGCGAAGCATTGCTTCGCCCATTTTTTTTGAAAAAATAGTTCCTTTAGGTGGCCAAGTCAAATATAACTATATGATATTATAAGGCAATAACTTGTGAAAAAGATTTTTTTGACCTTCGGGACAAGAGATATTATATTTATATCAAATAAGAAGGACAGGATAGCAAATCGGTATTACTTTTTTAATTTAAACCCCTCCTTCCAATCCCAATTTTTAATAATTATTTGATAACGTTCAGGACATCGTTCACAGAAATAATGGTCACGACATCGTTCAGTAGACTATTTTTACTATTTAAACGAAGGCCCTTTGGGTTATTCTTGAGCCATAGTTTCTTCAGTCGTGAGAGATATTATACATAGCGATATAAATCATGCGAGGCCTGTCATTCCTGCGAAAGCAGGAATCCAGAAAAACACTGGATTCTGGATCAAGTCCGGAATGACAAACCGAATAAAACTTATACCTCAGGTATATCAAAGCGTTTAACAGCTTTAAACGTTTGAATGTGAACGATGTCTTGAACGTTATCAATTACCTAATAGAATAAGCCCCTATCGGAAGCCATAAGATATGGACGAGATCAGCTATCAGAAATTTTTAACGACGAGAATCTGCGATCTGGACATTGATCCGGATGAGAGCCTGGGCGATTCTTTTAAGAGGTTGAAGAGAGAATTGAAGGCTCACCAGATCCTTCTCTGGCCCGATTTTTATTTCGGAAATGAGTGGGGCTGTGTGAATAAAAGGATTTCAATCAGCGTTCCATTCTATTATGCTACGCCTGAATTGAAAGAGCTCGAAGGAGACCTCCCGACAAGAGAAGGAATCTTAAAGACCCTACGCCATGAGAGTGGTCATGCCATCAACTATGCTTACAAGTTGTGGCAGAGAAAAGACTGGAAGGAGACGTTTGGCGATTTTAATAAGAAATATCGTGATGGATATCTCTACAGGGTGAATCCCTGGTCAAAGAGTTATGTCCGTCACCTCCATTATTTAGGCGATCCACACTATGCACAGAAGCATCCGGATGAGGACTGGGCTGAGACCTTTGCGATCTGGCTCGATCCGCGGTCCCGCTGGGAGCGCAAATACCGGAACTGGCCCCATGCCCTGGAGAAATTGACCTATGTGGATCATTTGATGAAGGAGATAGCGGGAGAAGAGCCGCTCAATCTGAAGCGGAAGAGGGAAGGAGAATATACGGAGATCGAAGATACCGTCTCAGAATGGTGGGGGCTGGATGGAGAGATGCTGGATCAGGAACTCCAGGAATATCTTAACGATATGAACGAACTCTTCATCAAACCGACGAATGGCCGGAGAAGATTGCTTCCGGCCTGGAGATTGATCCGAAAATACGCAAGGGTTCTTACGGAACAGGTCAGCCAGTGGATTTCGGGGTCGAATCAACACACCGTTCGAAAAAGCCTTCGCCGATGGGAAGCGATCTGCCGAAATGAATCCCTGGGATATCTTCCTGAAGACGAGGAGCGGAAGTTGATCGAACTGACGACCCTGCTCACCTATCACGTGGTGGATGACGTCCACCACCTCCGAAGTTAAACTGTCAATAAAGTTCGGAGATAGATGGAGAATACAAATTGTTTTAGAACATACGTCCGATTTTTGTGAGAATCCTGCGGGCTGCTGTAGGATAAAAATCAACCAGGTGTCCAAGAAACCGCTGAGGGGTCAACCACCCTGCCGAGTTCTCCTTATCTACACGCTCTCCAGAAATCCCTTCCAAGCTTGGCGGTGGGACGGTTGAGTGTTCCAAAGATCAAGATGCTCACCTACTTTTTGAAGAAATGTGATGCGAATGGATTCTCCTCCGAGCGCCAAAACACTTCGGGCAAAATCGAAAAAGTCGAAGATATAGAGATTCTGGCCACTCGCGAAAGCGCGCAGAATGCGTTCATCAAGGGTGGACTTCTCATCGCCCTTCACTCCGGGGGTTGCAAAGAAAATATCCTTGATCTTGCGTTGCCGGCCCTTACGAAGCGTTCCCTCAACATCGCTCAGCGTCAGTATGCGATCTTTTACCTCAACAGCCAATACGACTTTACCTTCGGCATTGACACATTCCAAGTCGGCGGCCTGCCCCGTGGCCTCGTCGCTGGCATTGATTCGAGCGCGGTCAACCTTCGCATAAAGGCCAAAGTGAATTCCTATGGCGTCAAAGAGTGCGCCACAAAGGGCCAGACTTCGATCGCCTCCGGATTTTTCTTCCATGAATCTAAATCGTTATAGGTTTCAACAGGCGCGGGCGGGCGGTTGATCAGGACGGCCGCGGAGCCGCCGAAAGGTTCGCAGAAATGAGTAAAGGTAGTCGGCAGTAACGGCAGGAGGAAATCCAGGTGGGAAAACTTCCCACCGTAATAACCAAAAGCAATCATTTTGCTACGGCGGTCGCTCGCACGCCCGATCAGCCGGCGGTTGTTGAACTGGCGCCCCGCTTCTAACCGTTTGCCGCGCTCGTGACCGTTTCGCCCGGGACCATTAGATCGTAATTTGACTGGCCTGTTCATCTTGTTTGTACCAACTTATACCCCGTTTTGGAGTCACCTGCAAGCTACTGAAAAGAGAAAGCATTCAAGAGCACTTTTAAATAATGTCTGGGGACAGGACACTTCAATCTAACCAGTCATCTTCTTGAATTCTTCTTCGCTTAAAATTTTTATTCCCAATTCTCTGGCTTTGTCGGCTTTTGAGCCGGGGTCTTCGCCTACCACCACAAAATCGACCTTCTTTGAAACGCTGGAGGCGGTTACTCCGCCCAGGGATTCCACTAAATTGCGAGCCTCTTCTCTTCCATAGGACTTGAGCGTTCCTGTGAAGATGAAATTCTTGCCCGCCAGTTTTCCTTTCTCCTTTGCCCTCGGTTCAATCAGTTTGATGCCGGCTTTTTTCAATCGTTCGATCGACTCCCTGTTCTTCTTCTCCCTGAAGAACTGAACCACACTGGCCGAGACCTCAGGACCTACCCCCTCTACCTCCTTCAAATCTTCTTCAGTGAGGTAGAAAAAATCTTCCAAGCGGAGGAAATGGTCAGCCAGATCTTCTGCGGTGGTTTCACCGGCATGAAGAATTCCAAGGGCGAAGAGAAATTTCCCCAGGGGTTTCACTTTGCTCTTTTCAATGGCATCAATGATGTTCTGGGCTGATTTATCAGCCATCCGCTCCAATTCGATTAATTCCTCTTTTTTGATGTAGTAAATGTCAGCTATATCTTTGATCAACCCTTTGTCCACCAATTGATCAATCAATTTTACGCCCAATCCATCAATATCCATCGCCCGTTTTGAAGCAAAGTGTTTGATTCGTCCTTTCAATTGGGCAGGACAGTCCAGACCAATACAGCGATAGATCACCTCCTCTTTTACCACTTCGGCCCCACAGACCGGGCATTTTGAGGGTATCCTGAACTTCTTTTCTCTCCCAGTCCGTTTTGAAGTGGTCACCTGGACGACTTCCGGGATGACGTCGCCGGCCCTCTGAATGGTGACCGTATCGCCCACTCTCACATCGAGCCTGTCGATCTCATCCTGGTTGTGGAGCGTGGCCCGGCTGACCTCCACTCCTCCCACTCTCACAGGCTCCATCACAGCCACCGGTGTGAGCGCTCCGGTTCTTCCCACCTGAACGATGATATCCAGTATTTTTGTCGTCTCTTGTTTGGGCGCAAATTTGAATGCCAGAGCCCATCGGGGGCTGCGTGAGATCTCTCCAAGTCTTGTTTGCAAATCGATGCGATCAACCTTAATCACGATTCCGTCAATCTCATAGGGGAGATTTTCCCGTTTCTTATTCATCTCGTGATAGTATTCGAGGACCTCATCGATATTGCGGCATCTTCGGATATGGGGATTGGTTCTCAATCCCCATTTGTGTAGGGTTTGGAGAATCTCATAGTGGGTTTTGAAGGTGGCGCCTCTCACTTCTCCAACGCCATAGCAGTAGATCTCAAGGGGACGCTCAGAGGTGACCTTTGGATCGAGTTGCCGGACAGATCCAGCCGCCGCATTCCTCGGGTTGGCAAAGGGGAGCTCTTCCATCTCCTCGCGCTTTCGATTCAATGCTTTAAATTTTTCGATCTGGATGATCACTTCGCCACGGACCTCCAGCCGTTCGGGCACAGGAATCTCTTTGCGAACAAGCTGAAGGGGAATGGTCTTGACCGTGCGAAGATTCTGGGTGATATTTTCGCCATTGACGCCATCCCCACGGGTAGAGCCTGCCGTTAAGCGGCCCCCTTCATAGACAAGTTCCACTGCCAACCCGTCAAGTTTCGGTTCAGCCACATAGATGATCTCTTCAGAGGAGCCCAGAAATTTTTTGACCCGCTTATCGAAATCCCTTGCCTCGTTTTCATCGAAGGCATTGGCAAGGCTGAGCATGGGAAGGGTGCGACGGACGATCTCGAATGCTTCTAAGGGGGGAGCGCCAATCCTCTGCGTGGGCGAGTTAGGGGAACGGAGTTCGGGGTATTCCTCTTCAAGTTTTTCCAGTTCTCTCATCATCCGATCATACTGGGGATCCGAGACCTCAGGCTGATCGAGAATATAGTAGCGATAGTTATGGTATTCGATCTCTTCCCTGAGTTTGTCAACCCTTTTTTTGATGGCTTCTGTAACCATGTCTCCCATTTTAGACAGGAGGAATTGTTATGTCAAATGGAATGAGATGGGTACAGTAATGTCTCACTGAAGCGTGGGGGAGCTCCGAGCCCCGGCAGAAATTCCTCCGAAAATCTTATCATGCGGGCGGTTCATATTTTTAAGGGTTTGGGTAACATTTTCCATTTGTAGAACAAGCCTTGATATACGGGATCATCCCTATAGTTTGCCAATAAGTTGAGGTATCCGCTATAAGATTTTCTCCAGAATCTCCACCGGACCTCGGAGAAAATCCACGGAAGAGTGAGGCATTACTGGGTACAAGGTGTTTTTCCACACGATATCGGGTTGTAGCGGAAGGATGATCACTAAATATGGGAGGGGAAACGTACCCAAAATGCACATATTGTGAAATCCGGGAAAATGGGGAAAAAAATTGAATTAAGTATAAAATTTTACTTGACAAATTTGAATTTTGAGGATATTTCTAATCGCTAAGTGGTAAAAAGTGGGATAAGGTGGTAGAGTTTTCTAAAAAAGAGGGGGTGAGAGGGTGTTTCGTGGAAGATACGATCATGCCTTAGATTCGAAGGGCCGCATCAGCATTCCTTCAAAATTCAGAGAAATCCTCAACAAAAAATATGATGATCGATTGGTCATCACCAATTTCGACCATTGTCTTCTGGCCTTCCCTTATGAAGAGTGGAATCAAATGGTGGAACAAAAGGTGGGATCCTTCTCAATCTTGAGGAAGGAGACCAGTTCCTTTCTGAGGTTTTTCTATTCGAGCGCCATCGATTGCGCCATTGACACACATGGAAGACTTCTGATCCCACCGACCTTAAGGGATTATGCAAATCTGAAAAAGGATGTGGTTCTGGTAGGCGAGGGACGATTCATAGAAATATTTGCTAAAGAGCACTGGCAGGAGGTAGCGCAGCAGGCTGAGGAGGGATTTGACCAGATCAGGGACACCCTGGCGAATCTGGGAATATAAAATTGGAAATCCGAAGCACGAAATTCGAAATACGAAACAGATTCGAATTACGAAAATTATAAATTCAAAAGAAGGGCCAGATTTGTTTTGGAAATTAGGTCATTCAAATTTTGAAATTGTTTCGAGTTTCGATATTCGAATTTCGGATTTATGAACCTTGATGGAATTAAAACATATTCCAGTGATGGTTGAGGAAGTGATGGATTTGCTGAGATGCGAGCCTGGCCGAACCTATGTGGATGGCACCCTTGGAGGGGGCGGGCATTCGGAGGAGATTTTAAAACGAACCGATCCTGATGGAGTGGTCATCGGAATGGAGTGGGACCAGAATGCCATCGATGAGGCCGGAAAGAGATTGAAGCCTTACGGCGGCCGGGCAAGAATATTCAGAGAAAACTTCATCCATCTGTCAGAGATCCTGAAGACGATGAAGATCGAATCCGTGGATGGGATCCTATTGGACCTCGGTCTCTCCTCCATTCAGTTGGAGAGAGAAGAGAGGGGGTTCAGTTTCAGGGGAGAGGGGCCTCTCGATATGAGGATGGATGAGCGTAGGGATTGCACCGCCGCTGATCTGGTCAACGGTCTTCCCCTTGAGGAGCTGGAGAGAATTCTCTTTGAGTATGGAGAGGAGCGGTGGGCCAGAAGGATTGCGAGGGCGATCGTTTCAGAACGGGAGAGAGAACCTATTCAGACCACCCGGGCGCTGAGCAAGATTGTTTATGGCGCCATTCCAAAAAAGTTTCAATCGCGAAGGATTGATCCTGCCACCAGAACCTTCCAGGCCCTCCGGATCAGGGTGAATGAGGAACTGGAGAATTTGAAAGGGATGTTGGAATCGGGATGGAAGGTTTTAAGAAAGGAAGGCCGGATGTGCATCATCTCTTTCCACTCCCTCGAAGACCGAATGGTGAAAGAGGCTTTCCGAAGGTTGGAGAGGGAAGGGATGATGCGTATCCTGACGAAGAGGCCTTTAACGCCCTCAGAAGAAGAACAAAGGAAGAATCCGCGTGCCCGCAGCGCCAAGCTCCGGTGCGCAGAAAGGCTATGAGGAGAGAGGTGTCGAAGGGTTCAAAGAAAGAAGAGGACCGAATTCTCTGGACCGAGAAGGTCCCGAAGAGAAAAGCCAAAGGGATCAATCTCCACTTTCTCCTCTTCTTCAGCTTGCTCCTGTTCCTTTTCATCGGAGGCTCTCTCTTCTATGTCTGGACAAGAATTCAGGTCATCCAACTCGGATATGAAATCTCCAATGCGGTGAAGGAAGGGAAAGCGCTTACAGAGGCTAACAAAAGAATACGTTTGGAGGCGGCCACGCTCAAATCCTATGCACGGATTGAGAAGATCGCCGTGGAGGAGTTGAAGATGGTCAAACCCAAACCCGATCAGGTGATTGTGATCCGATGAAAAGAAAATCCATCAACTGGTTTAAGGTCAGGGTCATTCTCGTCTCGGTTGTTCTCTTCTTCTCTTTTGCCCTCATCGTGGGGAGGATGTTCCAGCTCCAGGTCCTCAAGAAGGAGCAGCTTTACAAGCTGGCGACCCGGCAACAATCGAGCCAGATCCCGCTGGTTCCGAAGCGGGGAACGATCTATGACCGGAATGAGAATGAGCTGGCCGTCAGCGTTGAGGTTGATTCGGTCTATGCGGACTCGAAAAAGATTGTTGAAGCGGAGAAAGCGGTTCAGAAGCTTTCTGCCATCTTCCAGAACGACCAGAAGGAATTGAGAGAGAAGTTGAAGAGCCAGAAGTCCTTTGAATGGATCGAGAGAAAAATCTCTCCGAAAGAGACCGAGGCGGTGAAAGCCCTCCACCTCTCCGGGATCCATTTTCTCAGAGAGAATAAGCGGTTCTATCCTCAATCCCACTTGGCCGCCCATATCATCGGGTTTGTCGGCCTCGATTCGAAGGGGTTGGAGGGAATCGAACTCCAGTACGATGTCCTGCTCAACGGAAAGCAGAATGTCCTGACGACGGAGAAGGATGCCAAGGGCCGGGCGATCATGATGTCCGGAGGTCCTCATGAGAAGGAGGAACATTACCGAAATATCATCCTCACCATCGATAAACAGATCCAGCATATCGCTGAGACCGAGTTGAGCCATTCGGTTCAGAAATGGGGAGCAAATGGAGGGATGGCCATCGTCATGGATCCGATGACCGGAAAGATCCTGGCCTTGGCCTCCTATCCCTTCTTCAATCCGAATCAATTCATCCAGTACCGGCCCAGGTCATGGAGGAACCGGGCGATCTCCGATGTCTTCGAGCCCGGGTCTATGTTTAAAGCCTTTCTGGCCGCGGCTGTCCTCGAGGAAAAGATTATTCAACCTACGGATTCTTTCTATTGCGAAAACGGATTCTACACCATTTATGACCGGACGATCCGGGACCCCTCGAAGCACGGATGGCTCACCTTCCATCAGGTGATCAAGGTGTCGAGCAATATCGGGGCGGCAAAGGCGGCAGAAAAGATAGGGAAGGAACGGTTTTACCGGTACCTCTGTGACTTCGGATTTGGAGAGAAGACTCGGGTCGGCCTTCCCGGAGAAGCAAAGGGGATTTTTCAGCACCCGAGATACTGGCCTCCGATCACCCTGAACACGATCGCATTCGGACAGGGGATTGCGGTCACAGGGATTCAGATGGCAACCGCACTTTCAGCCATTGCCAACGGAGGCGTTCTGATGAAGCCTCAGGTGGTTGAGAAGATCACGGACGAGAGAGGCAAGGTGATCCAATCCTTTCAACCGGAGGCTGTCAGGAGGGTCATCTCAGCGGAGACGAGCAAAAAGGTGATCGGACTGCTCAAGGCGACCACAGAGAAAGGCGGGACCGGAGAACAGGCGGTTCCCCAGGGCTATGAGATAGCTGGAAAGACGGGCACGGCCCAGAAGGTGGACAGTATTCTGGGCGGGTATTCTGAGGACAGGTTCACCAGCGGATTTATGGGATTTGCACCTGAGGATGAACCGAAGATCGTCGTCTTAGTTGTGATCGATGAACCACAGGGATCGACTTATGGAGGGATTGTGGCGGCGCCCATATTCAGGGCGATCGTGGAGAAGGTTCTTCCCTATCTTAATATCTTCCCGAAAGGAACGATGGTCGTCAAGAACGAATCAGAGATTCCCGCGAAGAGAGAGGCGGCAAGGACTTTGCCTGTGATCGAGGAGATCAAGGTAGGAAGGGGGACGGAAAGGGTTGTGATGCCGGACCTCGCCGGATTATCGATGAGAAGTGCACTGAGTCGTATGGAAGGAAGGGGACTGATCATCAAGGTTTCCGGAAATGGAAGGTTGGTGGAGCAGGTTCCCAGAGCCGGAGCGATGATCGATAAAGGAGATATCTGTTATCTGAAGTTTGAGTCTCCTTCGTAGTTGATGAATTCGTAAAAAGTCAAAAAGGAAAGAAAATGCCATGCTGAACTTGGTTCAGCATCTAAAGAAATCAAGAACTTATCAGACCCTGAAACAAGTTCAGGGTGGCAATACAGGACATTTTACGAGAACGTCGGAGTTCGGAGAATTTAATTTTTAAGTTTAAATATTTTCACTCCGAACGACGAACTCCGAACTCCGAACTTAAAACTTAAAGAATATGGAACTGAGCAAATTGATAGAAGGGGTGGAGATCAGAAAGATCGTCGGAGAGACCCGGAAGGATATTGAGGGGATTGCCTACCATTCCCGGCAGGTCGGCAAGAACTTCCTCTTTGCGGCCATCCGTGGATTGGAGGCGGATGGCCATCGCTTCATAGATGATGCGATCGGGAGAGGGGCGGAGGCCATCCTGTTAGAAGAGGGGCCCGAGATGGGTGGCAGGACCGCCATATTCGTTCCAAGCAGCCGTCAGGCCCTGGCAAGGGTTGCTTCAAACTTTTATGGCGATCCTTCGGCAAAGATGCGCCTGGTCGGCATCACCGGCACGAATGGGAAGACAACCACCACCTTTCTCCTCGAATCGATATTGAAAAAAGCGGGGTCCGCGGTAGGCGTGATCGGAACGATCAATTACCGTTACGGCCAGAAGGTCGTTCCCGCATTGAACACCACGCCCGAATCCCTCGATCTCCAGAGAATTCTTCGGGAGATGTCCGGGGAGGGGATCTCCCATGTGATCATGGAGGTCTCCTCCCATGGCCTTGACCTCGATCGTGTCTTCGGATGCCAATTCGACGGAGCGGTCTTTACGAACTTCACTTCCGACCATTTAGACTACCATCAGACCCTGGAGCGATATTTTGAAAGCAAGAAAAAGCTCTTCTTCGAATCGTTGATGAAAAGCCGGAAGACAGGACGGTTTGCCGTGACCAACTCTGACGATCCCAGAGGAGAGGAGATCGTAAGAGGAGTCGATCTTCCCATCCTCCGTTATGGTCTGGGAAGTTCCTCCGATTTCTCCGCAACAGAGGTGGCCCTCTCCTTCGAAGGCATTTCCTGTCGGGTCAGGACTCCGAAGGGAGAATTCCCTCTTCATTCGAAGTTGATCGGAAGATTCAACCTCTATAACATCCTGGCCTCAGTGGCAACGGGATTCGGGATGGGACTTCCCCCGGAGATTCTGAAAGAGGGAGTGGAAGATGTGGAAGGTGTTTCGGGAAGGTTTGAAAAGGTGGCAAACCGAAAGTCCATTCATGTCATTGTGGATTATGCCCATACCAGCGATGCCCTGGAACGGGTTTTATTGGGTCTGAGAGATACGCTGGTCTATTCCTCACAGAACAGGGGGAAGATCATCACTGTCTTCGGTTGTGGCGGTGACAGGGACCGGACGAAGCGGCCCCTGATGGGAGAGGTGGCGGGGAAGTATAGCGATCTGGTAGTGCTCACATCGGACAACCCGAGGACAGAAGACCCTCTCGCCATCATCGAGGAGGTAGAGAAAGGGTTTCAATCCCTTTCTCTCGAAGAATGGCGTCGAAACGGGATGGAGGCATGGAGATCAAAGAAAGGATATCTGAAGGTCCCCGACCGGAGAGAGGCCATCCGGACGGCCATCCAATTGGCCAAACCCGAAGACACGGTTCTGATAGCAGGTAAGGGCCACGAAGATTACCAGATCATCGGAAAGAAGAAGATCCCTTTTGATGACCGGATCGAGGTAAGGAAGGCGCTGGAGGAAGTGTGACATTTCATACCGGAGAGATCCTGAAGGCCACAGGTGGAAAAATTCTGCAGGGAGGAGATCAGGTTGTTTTCCACGCCATCACCACAGATTCAAGAACCGTGACCGAAGGAGCGCTCTTCATAGCGCTGAAAGGGGAGAGGTTCGATGGCCACCATTATGCCATCGAAGCCCTGGAGAAGAAGGCGGGCGGAGTGTTGTTGGAAGAGAGTCAGGCCAGCGACATTCGATGGAACGCTTATGCACCCAGACCGGTCATCGCTGTAAAGGATACGCTCCATGCCCTTGGGGATATCGCCAGGGATCGGAGACGCAAGTATGGTGTGCCTATTGTTGCACTGACGGGAAGCAATGGAAAGACCACGACGAAGGAGATGATCTCCGCCTGTCTCGAGACCACTTTCCCAATACTCAAAACAAAGGGGAATCTGAACAATCTGATCGGGCTTCCTCTTACGCTCCTCGACCTAACGGAGAAGGAGAGGGTGGTCGTTCTTGAGATGGGCATGAATGTGCCCGGCGAAATCAGGAGGCTTACAGAGATTGCAGAACCTGACGTGGGACTGATCACCAATATCCAGAGGGCCCATCTCGAAGGGGTGGGGAGCCTGGAGAGGATCAAGGGGGAGAAGGGGGAACTCTTCCGGAGGATGAGAAGGGATGGATCGATCATCGTCAATCAGGATGACCCCAGGGTGATTGATCTCGGAGAGGAGTTTCCGGGCCAGAAGATCACTTTCGGAATCGATCATCCTGCCGATGTGATGGCGAGGGAGATACGGGTCAAAGGGAGAGAGGGAACTTCCTTCATTCTCATTCTGGAAGGGGAGGAGACAGAGGTCCGTCTTCCATTACTGGGAAAACATTTCGTTCACAATGCCCTCTCAGCCATTGCGGCGGCGAGCCTCTTCGGCGTTGAACCGGAGAGAACAATAGAGGCCCTGGAGCAATCCCGGCCCTTTCCCATGAGGATGGAAATTCTCTCCCTTGGAAGCGGAAAGACCCTGATCAACGACGCTTACAATGCCAATCCGGATTCGATGGAACTGGCCCTCCAGACCCTTTTAGAGGCAAAAGGAAAGGGCAGGGCCATTGCCGTCTTAGGCGATATGTTGGAGCTGGGAGAGTTTACTGTGGAGGCCCATCGCCAATTAGGAAAGAAGGTTGCAGAGCTTTCGATCGATCTCCTCATGGCCATAGGGGAAGAAGCCCCTGTCGTTGTGGAGTCCGCCATTCGGGAAGGATTGGGGCATGAGAAGGCAAGAGTGGCGGAGAGCCATTCCGAAGCCGCTTCGATCCTGAGAGAATTTGCCCGGGAAGGAGATTGGATACTGGTCAAAGGTTCGAGAGGGATGGCGATGGAAAAGGTTGTTGAGGGCTTGAAAGAAAGGAGGGAGGAAAGAAATGCTCTATCATCTGCTCTATCCTCTTCATGAGCTGATCTCCTTTTTCAATGTCTTCCGTTACATCACCATCCGAACGGTCTACGCCATTCTGACCGCCCTGCTCATCAGTTTTGTGATCGGTCCATGGATCATCGAGAAGTTGAGGACTTTTCAGATCAAGCAGGTGGTGAGGGAGGATGTTCCATCCCGCCATCTCTCCAAGAACGGGACGCCCACGATGGGAGGAAGCCTGATCCTGATGGCGCTTCTCATCCCGACCCTTCTCTGGGCTGACCTGACGAATCGATATATCTGGATTGTACTGCTGACCACTCTGGGATTCGGTGCGCTTGGATTTTTTGATGACTACAAGAAGGTCCGGGATAAGAATGGCATGGGCATTAAGGCGCGATATAAATTCCCCATCCAAGCAGCGATGGGTCTTGCGGCAAGCTGGATTCTGTTCAACACCATTGACCACGATTCAAGACTGATCTTTCCCTTTTTCAAGAGGGTGATGCCGGACCTCGGAAACTGGTACGTCCTCTTCGGAATGCTCGTCATTGTGGGCACGGCCAATGCCGTCAACCTGACTGATGGCCTGGATGGATTGGCGATCGGACCGGTATTGATCGCCAGCGGCACCTTCATCCTTTTCTGTTATCTGGCCGGTCATTACCAGTTTGCCAGTTATCTTCAGATCCCCTTTGTGAAAGGAAGCGGCGAGCTGACGATCTTATGCGGAGCCCTGCTCGGTTCCGGCCTGGGCTTTCTCTGGTTTAATACCTATCCCGCCCAGGTCTTTATGGGCGATGTCGGTTCTCTGGCGCTGGGAGCGGCCCTGGGGACGATCGCTGTGGTCACGAAACAGGAGTTTCTCCTGGTGATCGTGGGTGGGATCTTTGTGGCCGAGACGCTTTCGGTCATCATTCAGGTTATCTCTTTTAAGTTGCGCAGGAAGAGGGTCTTCCGGATGGCGCCCATCCATCACCATTTTGAATTGAAGGGGTGGGCCGAGCCGAAGATCATCGTTCGATTCTGGATCATCGGCATCATCCTGGGATTGGTGGCCATCGGCACATTGAAACTAAGGTAAAAGGAGGAATATTGGAAGAATGGAACATTGGAATATTGGGTTAAGAAGTGGCTTACCCATTACTCCATCATTCCATCCTTCCAGCTGAAGTTATGGATCTTCGCAGCAAAAAAGTACTGGTGGTGGGACTAGCGAGAACAGGGCTGGCGACGGTCAAATTTCTCAAGAAGAAAGGGGCGATTGTCAGCGCTTCAGAATCGAAGCTCGAAGCGGAGATGAAGGAGGCCGCTTCGGAGTTAGGAGAGATGTCCATCTCATTGGAGTGGGGAGGGCATACGGTGAGTCACTTTCTCAACCAGGACCTGATCATCCTGAGTCCGGGGGTTGATCCAACCCTCGAACCCATTCAGAAGGCGCTGGACAGGGGCATCCAGGTGATCAGCGAAACGGAACTGGCTTGTCGTTTTATCAATGTTCCCATCATTGCGATCACAGGCACCAATGGGAAGACAACCACCACTCTGCTCATCGGAGAGATGCTGAAGGAAGAAGGGAAGAAAGCCGGAGTCGGCGGCAATGTGGGAGAGCCTTTGATCCTCTTCGCGGAGAGAGGAGATCAATGGGAGATCCTGGTCGTTGAGGTTTCCAGTTTCCAACTGGAAGGGATCGAAAGCTTCCGACCCCAGTGCTCGGTTCTCCTTAATATCACCGAGGATCATCTCGATCGTTATTCAACATACGAAGATTATATTGAGGCAAAGATCAAGATTTTTAAGAACCAGAGGGTTGAGGATGTAGCCATCCTCAATCAGGATGATCCCATTGTGATGAGGTATGAGAAAAGGGTGAGGGCGAAGAAGTTCTTTTTCAGCCTGAAGGAGAAGGGCGGAGAAGGCGCCTTTTCGAATGGTAAAGAGATTTTTCTCAAACTGAACGGATTCGAAGAAACATATTCTTTGAGTCAGTCGCCGCTGAAAGGGATCCATAATGTGGAGAATATGATGGCGGCCATCATTGCGGCGAGACTCTTCGGCATCTCGAAAGAGGCGATCAAGAGAGTTCTCAACCGGTTCAGGGGATTGGAGCATCGCCTCGAATTTGTCCGGGAGATTGAGGGGGTTTCCTATTACAACGATTCGAAGGGGACGAACGTGGGTTCCGTCGCCAAGTCGCTTCAGAGCTTTCAGGAACCCATCATTCTGATCGCGGGCGGGAAGGATAAGAATACGGATCTTCATCCCCTCACGAAGTTGATACAGGGCTGTGTAAGGCGGTTGATTCTGATCGGAGAGGCCAAGGAGAGGATGGCCCGGGAATTGGGATCTTTGACCGATACGGTCATGGCAGAGACGCTGGAGGAGGCAGTGCTTCTGGCTCACCGGACGGCGAAGAGAGGAGAGATCGTCCTCCTCTCACCCGCCTGTTCGAGTTTCGATATGTTCAGGGATTACAAAGAGAGGGGAACAGTGTTTAAGGAAGCAGTGAGCCGCCTTTAGAAGGCGGAGTGATGAGTTCGGAGTATAAAAAAATAGAAACTCCGAACTCCCAACTCCAAACTCCGAACTAATCATATGAGATCAAAGGGTAAATTCGATTTCATTCTTCTGATGGTGGCCCTGGCCTTGGTGGGAATCGGGATCGTCATGGTCTATAGTACGAGTGCGATCATCGCCGGGGACCGGTTTGGCGATCCCTACTACTTTTTGAAGAGGCAGGCGCTTTATGCAGGAGCCGGTTTCCTATTGATGATCATGATGATGTTCTTTCCTTACGAGCTACTGAAGCGATTTGCCTATCCCATCTTTGCGCTTTCCGTTCTGCTGCTCATCGCCGTATTGATCCCGGGAATAGGCCATAAGGCGGGCGGATCGATGCGATGGTTGAAGATCAGCGGCTTCACGTTTCAGCCCTCAGAATTTGCCAAGCTGGGCCTGATCATCTTTTTAGCTTACTTCCTGACCAAGAAGGAAGACAGGATACGGAGTTTTTCCTTCAGTTTTCTCCCGACGATTCTGCTCTCCGGTCTGGTCATCGCACTAGTATTGAAGGAGCCTGATTTCGGGGCGGCTCTCTTTCTGGCGGCCATGGTTTTTATCCTCCTCTTCATGAGCGGCGCAAGGGTGATCTATATCGCCGGCGCTTTCCTGCTCGCCGCTCCGGTGGCCTACGCCTTTCTAATGAATGCGGAATATCGTTATAAGAGGCTGATTGGTTTCATCCGTCCCTGGGAGGATCCCACAGGGACCAGTTTTCAGATCATCCAGTCTTTCCTCTCCTTTGGCTCGGGCGGTCTCTTCGGGCTGGGACTGGGAGAGGGAAGACAGAAGCTCTTCTTCCTCCCGGCCCCTCACACGGACTTCATCTTCTCCATCATCGGAGAGGAACTTGGGCTGGTGGGTGCAGTGGGAGTGGTGCTTCTCTTTTTCATCCTGACCTTCAGGGGAATCCAGATCGGAATTTCCATTCAGGATAAGTTCGGTTCCTATTTAGCGCTGGGGATCACCTTAATGATCTCCCTTCAGGCAATCATCAATATGGGAGTGGTTCTGGGACTTCTTCCGACCAAAGGGTTGACCCTTCCCTTTGTCAGTTACGGAGGGACCTCATTGATTGCCAATTTCATCGGGTTGGGGATTCTTCTTCATCTTTCAACCCATGCGGAACGAAGATGAGGTGTGTCATTGCCGGAGGGGGCACAGGGGGCCACCTCTTTCCAGGTATGGCGATAGCCGAGGCTTTTATGGAAAGAGAGACGGGCAACGAAGTCCTCTTCATCGGAACGGAGCGAGGAATTGAAGCCAGGGTTCTGGCCGGAGGGAGATTTAATCTGAAGATGATCCACGCCATGCCCATTAAAGGAAGATCCATCACGGGGAAATTGAACGCTCTCTTGGCTCTTCCGAAGGCCGTTGCCGAGGCGCTGGCCATCCTGAAGGAGTTTCAACCCCAGATTGTTTTAGGCGTGGGAGGATATGCTTCCGGGCCAGCGGTTCTGGCCGCCTCTCTTCTCAGGATGAAGAGAGCCATCCATGAGCAGAATGTGATTCCGGGAATGACGAATCGATTTTTAAAAAGGTTGAGCCAGCGAATCTTTGTCTCTTTCGAAGAGACGATGAGATACTTTCCTGAAAGGAAGACCGTTGTGACCGGCAATCCGATCAGAAAGGAGATAACTGCCTCTGGGTCTTCACGGGAGAGGGGAGATCGGTTCACCATTCTCGTCTTCGGCGGCAGTGCGGGTGCGCACCGAATCAATGCGGCCATGATGGAAGCCCTGGTCTCGCTCCAGGATATGAGATCCTCTTTGAGATTGATCCATCAGACCGGCAAAGAGGATCTGGGTTTCGTTTCAAAAGGCTATGAGGAGAAAGGATTCGAAGCAGAGGTGATGCCTTTTATTGATGAGATGGCGAGCTGTTACCGGAGGGCTGGCCTGGTGATCTGCCGGTCAGGGGCGAGCACGGTTGCAGAACTGGCGGTCTGCGGAAAGGCATCGATTCTCATCCCTTACCCCTATGCGGCTCATAACCACCAATGGATGAATGCAAAAAGGCTGGTTGACCGGGGTGCGGCCAGGATAATTCTGGATGAAGAGTTGGAAGGCCCTTCGCTTTCGGAGACGATTGTCCACCTTTACCATCATCCGGAGGAAAGGGAGAGGATGGAAGAGGCGATCCGGAGAATGGGGCGTCCGAGGGCAGCCGAAGAGATCGTGGAACATTGCTATGAGTTAGTGAGAACCTCGCTGGAGGCAAGAGGTTAGAGGTTGGAGGCGAAAGATCTGGCCTCAAGTCTCGCTGTGCGAGACAATCCTCAAACCTCCAACCTCAAACGGTGATTTGAGCGATGTATCGAAAAGGGAAGATTAGAAACATCCATTTTGTCGGAATCGGGGGCATCGGGATGAGCGGAATCGCCGAGGTTCTGCTTAACCTGGGTTACCGGATCAGCGGATCGGACATGAAAGAGACAGAGGTGACCCGGAGGCTCCAGGCCCTAGGATGCGAAATTGATTATGGCCACCGAAGGGAGAATGTGAAAGAGGCAGATGTCTTGGTCGTCTCCTCTGCTATTCGTCCGAATAATCCGGAGATCGAAGTGGCTGAAGAACGGCTCATCCCCATCATTCCGAGGGCAGAAATGCTGGCGGAATTGATGCGGATGAAGGTGGGCATCGCCATTGCAGGGACCCATGGAAAGACGACGACCACCTCCCTCATTGCCACGGTTCTGGGCGCGGCCGGGCTCGATCCAACCGTGGTTATCGGAGGAAGACTGAACAGCATCGGCAGTAATGCGAAGTTGGGGCAGGGAGAATTTCTGGTTGCCGAGGCGGATGAAAGCGATGGGTCCTTTCTTAAATTGATGCCCACCATCGCTGTGGTGACCAATATTGATCCGGAGCATCTCGACTACTATAAGGGGATTGAGGAGATCAAGGAAGCCTTTCTCCATTTTCTAAACAAGATTCCTTTCTTTGGGTTGGCCGTGCTCTGCCTCGATCATCCCAATGTCCAGAGCTTTCTCCCGAAGCTGAAGAAGCGGTTCACGACTTACGGGTTGACCACCCAAGCAGATTTTCAGGCGGGGGAGATCGAATTTGACGGGATCTCCACCGCCTTCGATGTCATCTGTCAGCGAAAAGAGATTGGAAGGTTAAGGATCCGGATGCCAGGCCTTCATAATGTCTATAACGCGCTGGCTGCGGTGGCCACTGCTTTTGAGCTTGACATCCCGTTTCAGGTCGTTCAGGAGGCCCTGAAGGATTTCGGCGGGATTCAAAGGCGGTTTCAGGTTAAGGGCGAGAAGAAGGGAGTCCTCATCGTGGATGACTATGGCCATCATCCCGTGGAGATCATGGCCACATTGAAGGCGGCGAAAACAGGATGGAAGAGAAGGATCATCGCTGTGTTTCAACCCCATCGCTACACCCGGACGCAAGCCCTCTTCCAGGATTTCCTCGCTGCCTTTTACGATGCGGATGTCCTCATCCTGACGGATATCTATGCGGCTGGAGAGGAACGGATGGAAGGGGTGGAAGCAAAAGCTCTCTTTGAAGGGATCAGGGAGTACGGTCATAAGGATGTGACCTATATTCCCGACAAGAAGGAGATCGTTGGCCATCTTCTCGATGTCGTTGTCCCGGGAGATATGGTGATCACTCTGGGCGCAGGAGATATCTACCAGGCGGCAGAGGAGCTGATGAGTCGTTTGTAATTTCGGAATGCGGATTTCGGAATTCATTCCGCACTCCGCAATGGGATGAATGATTCGGGACTGTAAAAAAGAGGCGAGGGGTTTGATTGAGGGAAGGGTGCTCTTCGAGGCGCCGATGAAGAAATATACCTCCATCAAAGTGGGAGGGCCTGCGGAGTGCCTCTTCTTTCCGAAGAATGTGAAGGAACTGAGAAAGGTGATCCGGCATGCCCGGAGAAAGAAGATACCCGTCTTCATTTTAGGGAAAGGGACCAACCTCATCGTGAAAGACAGGGGAATTCGAGGCTGGGTGGTCAGCCTGACGCAGGGGATGAAGAAGGTCCGGATGGATGGAGAGTATATAGAGGCTGAAGCCGGTTGTTCGCTTCAACAACTGGTTCAATTCTCCATTCAAAAAGGGCTTGCCGGACTTGAACCTTTTTTTGGCATTCCGGGGACCGTGGGCGGTGGGTTGGCCATGAATGCCGGCGCATGGGAAGCAGAGTTGAAGGATGTTCTCCATTCTGTCACGTTGATGAAAGAGGATGGAAAGGTGGTGGAGAGACCCCGGTCAAGACTCCGGTTCTCTTATCGAAGCCTGACCTTACCGCCATCCTGGATCATCCTGAAAGGAAGCTTCCATCTGAGGAAAGGGAGAAGAGAGGAGATCCTTGAGCGGGTGAAGTCCTTTTCAGAGATGAGGAAGAGAACACAGCCTCTCGACTTCCCGAGCGCAGGCTCCATTTTTAAGAATCCGGAGGAAGGACCCGCAGGAAAGTGGATTGACGAGATCGGGTTAAAAGGGTTCAGCATGGGGCATGCAATGGTTTCAGATCGCCATGCCAATTTTATCATCAACCTGGGAAAGGCGACCGCGGAGGAGATTCTCCGCCTCATCGAGTGGGTGGAGAGAAGGGTCTATGAAGAGAAGTCCATCTCCCTAAAAAGGGAGGTGAGGGTGGTGGGTGAAGCATAATGCGGAATTCGGAATGCGGATTGCGGAATTCGGACTGCGGAGTTTTGACGGGAAGTAGATGAAGGATCAACCACTTAAAAAGAGGAAGATCGGTGTCCTGATGGGAGGCCTGTCCCGGGAGAGGGAGATTTCGCTCCGGACAGGAAAGGCTATATGGAAGGCGCTCGTTGAAAAAGGATATACGGCCTGTCCTGTGGATGTGGGCCGTGACATTGCGGAAAGGTTGGGGAAAGAGAAGATTGAAATTGCCTTTCTCGCTCTCCATGGAAGGTACGGGGAGGATGGGACGATTCAGGGGATGCTGGAATTGATGGGGATTCCCTATACCGGATCGAGCATTCTGGCGAGCGCGCTCTGCCTTCACAAGATCATGGCCAAAAAGATCTTGCTCCAAGAGAATGTCCCGACACCCCCATTCGAGTTCCTCAAACAGGAGGAGGTTGAGAAAGAGGCGCCGAGAAAAATCTCCCTTCCCCTTCCGCTTGTGGTCAAGCCCGCGCGGGAGGGATCGACGATCGGAATCTCCATTGTCAGAAGGGAGGAAGAACTTCTTCGTGCATTGAAGGAGGCAGGGAAATACGATGAAGAGATCCTCATTGAAGCGTTTATGAAGGGCAAGGAGATCACCGTGGGCATTCTCAATGACATTCCCCTTCCCATCATCGAGATCGTCCCCAGGAGTGGGTTCTATGATTACCATTCGAAATATACGAAAGGGGAGACGGAATATATTATCCCGGCCCAGATTCCAAGAGAAAAGTATCTCCATGCCCAGGAGATAAGCGTCAGGGCTTTTCACGCCCTTGGTTGCTCGGGCTTCGCAAGGGTGGATCTGATGACGGATGAAGAAGGAAATCCCTTCGTCATCGATGTGAATACGATGCCGGGGATGACCGAGACGAGCCTCCTGCCCAAGGCCGCGGAGTTTGTGGGTATCTCTTTCGGGGAACTGGCAGAGCGGATTCTTTTAGGGGCTTCGTTAAAGATAGGGGGTGGAGGGTAGAGGGCGGAAAGCGGTTCCTTCCACCTTCGGGAAACCAATATGGGTGAAGAAAAATTTTTCAGACCGGAGAAGAAAGGGGACGAAAGGATAGGAGAGAGATTTCAGGAAATTCTGAAAAGAGCCACCCGGGTGGCCTTTCATGTCCTGATTCTTATCATCTTCTTCTTTGCGGGCCATCAATTGTATGTCCGCCTTCTGGAGAACTCCTTCTTCCAAGTGAGGGAGGTAGAGGTCAGGGGTTGCCGGAAAATTCCGGAGAAAACCATTCTCTCGCTCGCAAGAATCGAAGGAATGCCCAATCTTTTTATCCTTTCGCTGAAGGAGATCTCCAGGAGGGTGGAAGTCCATCCCTGGGTTGAGTATGTGAAGGTGAGAAAAATTTTCCCTGACAGAGTGTTGATCCATATTGAGGAGAGGAGACCGATGGCCATCCTTCAACTGGAGGAACCTTTTTATATTGATTCGAAAGGGGTGATCTTTTCGAGGGTGGGAGATCGGGATGAATATAATTTCCCCTTTCTCACCGGTTTGAGCCGGCAGGCGTTTGATCAAGACCCGGTCACGGCAAAACATCTCGTCACGAAAGCCCTCGAATTTTTAAGGATCGCGGATCAGGAAAGGGCTCCTCCCCTAAATGGGGTTTCGGAGATCCGGATGGAGAAGATTTTCGGGATTCAATGTTTCACGCAGGCCGAGGGGGTGGAGGTGAGAATGGGATGGGATCACTTTGGAGAAAAATTGAGGAGATTGTCCCTTATCTGGACCGATCTTCAGAGAAGGGAAGTCTCGGCAGCGTCGATCGACTGCAGTGACTTGAAGAGAATGGTGGTCAAAAAGATTTCCCGCAGGTCAAATTAGAAAGGAGGTGATCCGAAGATGGGCAAGAGGGATTCGCTGGTCGTCGGATTGGATATCGGGACGACAAAGATTTGCACGGTTGTAGGGGAGATGGCAGATGGCCAGGTCAATATCATTGGCCTCGGGACCTTTCCCTCAAAGGGATTGCGCAAGGGTGTGGTTATCAATATCGAAAGCACGGTCCAATCCATTAAAAAAGCGGTGGAAGAAGCCGAACTGATGGCCGATTGCCACATCACTTCCGTCTATGCGGGCATTTCAGGAGGACATATTAAAGGGATCAACAGCCATGGGGTCATCGCCGTCAAGAACAAGGAGATCACGCCGAATGATGTAAAGCGGGTCATCGATGCGGCGAGCGCGGTGGCCATCCCGATGGATCGGGAGGTCATCCACATCATCCCTCAGGAGTTCATCGTGGACGATCAAGACGGAATCAAGGATCCGGTCGGGATGTCAGGAGTGAGATTGGAGGGGAGAGTTCACATCGTCACCGGCGCCATTACCTCTGCCCAGAACATCATCAAATGCGCCAACCGCGCCGGTCTCGATGTGAATGACATCGTCCTGGAACAATTAGGTTCGAGCGAAGCCGTGCTGACCCAGGAGGAGAAAGAACTGGGGGCGGCCATTATCGATATCGGCGGCGGAACGACGGACCTGGTCATCTTTTCGAATGGGTCGATCAAACATACAGCCGTCTTCTCCCTGGCCGGAAATCATATCACGAACGATATCTCCGTAGGACTTCGCACGCCTGTGGAGGAGGCCGAGAAGATTAAGATTCGTTATGGGTGTGCGCTCACCTCTCTGGTCCGGAAGGATGAGACGATCGAAGTCCCCAGCGTAGGGGGGAGAAAGCCCCGTGTCCTTTCGAGGCAAACCCTTGCGGAGATCATTGAACCCAGGGTGGATGAGATCCTCGGTCTGGTTCGAGATGAATTGGTGAAGATGGGTTATGGGAATCTTGTTGCCTCAGGCGTGATCCTTACAGGGGGGAGCGCTATCCTCGAAGGGATTCCCGATCTGGCCGAACAAATCTTTAATCTGCCTGTCCGAAGGGGGATCCCCATGGGAATCGGGGGTCTGGTCGACCTGGTCAACAGCCCGATCTATGCCACCGGAGTGGGCCTCGCCCTTTATGGAAGTCGAAATATGGTCCAGAGTCGGTTTAAGGTGGGCGAGGGGAATATCTTCAGCAAAGTTACCCGGCGGATGAAAGAATGGATAGGAGAATTCTTTTGATGAATAACCAATTTCCAAGCACCAATCATCAAATAAGCTCCAATAACCAATATCCAAACTTCAATGAGTTTTGGTTATTGGAATTTGGGTATTGATAATTATTTGGAGTTTGGAATTTGGGTATTGGAGCTTAATCTTCTAAAAAGGAGGAAGATATGATCGAATTTGACGAGAACAGAAACATGGCCGCCAAGGTCAAGATCATCGGGATCGGAGGAGGAGGGAATAATGCTTTGAACACCATGATTTTGAGCCACCTCACCGGCGTCGAATTTGTCGCAGCCAATACCGATGCTCAGGCGTTGGCGGCAAACCTGGCCCCGATGAAGTTCCAGCTGGGCGCCAGTTTGACCAAAGGCCTGGGAGCCGGCGCTAATCCGGAAGTCGGGAGAAAGGCGGCTCTGGAAGATGTGGAGATGATCCGCGAAATCCTGAAGGGGGCGGACATGGTCTTCATCACCGCCGGCCTGGGTGGAGGAACCGGCACAGGCGGGGCTCCTGTGATCGCAGAGGTGGCTCGCGAGATGGGTGCGCTCACCGTAGCCATCGTCACGAAGCCCTTCCACTTTGAGGGAAAGAAGAGGATGAAACAGGCGGAAGAAGGTCTGGCCAATCTGAAGATGACAGCGGATGCCCTGATCACCATTCCGAATCAACGACTTCTGAGCATCAGCGGCAAGAATATGACCTTACTGGAGACCTTTAAGAAAGCGGATGAGATTCTCTTCCATGCGGCCAAAGGGATTTCGGATATCATTGTCGGCCATGGGATTATCAATCTCGATTTTGCCGATGTACGGGCCGTCATGTCTGAAACCGGAATGGCGATGATGGGAACGGGAATTGCTTCCGGAGAAAATCGGTCAATGGAGGCCGCCCAGAAGGCGATCTCCAGTCCGCTCTTAGAGGATATCTCGATCGAAGGGGCAAGAGGGCTGCTCATTAATATCACCGGCGGAGAGAATATGACGCTGAGCGAGATTAATGAAGCGACGGGCCTCATCCAGAAAGAAGCTCATGAAGATGCAAATGTCATCTGGGGGATGGTGATCGACCCATCCATGAAAGAGGATATCCGGATTACCGTTATTGCCACCGGCTTCGGAAAAGCCGTGGAGAAAAAGGTGGATAAACCGGTTTCATCTGGGCTGAAACGATTTTCTCATATTCCCGGTTTCAAGGATCGCAGCAAGGAGATTCCCCCCTTCTCCATCAGCGTCAAGGAGGGGAACCGGGAAACCCCCGCTTTTATGAGAAGGGTAAAGGCCAATGAACGATTCGATGAGTTGAAATTGGATTCTCCGTCCGATTTCGCCATTGAGGATGAGGACCGTTTTGACATCCCGACTTTTTTAAGGAAGCAGGCGGACTGAAGCTGGAAAGTGGCAGGTGGTTAAAAGAAATATTCCATGAACGTGTGGAAATTTGTTATAGTGTAGTTACGACTATCCACATTCCACTATCCACTGACCAAAGATGATTTCCCGGAAACTCATTCAGAAGGCGAAGACCATTCTCGAAAAAGAGAGGGGGGCTGCCCGAAAACCCTGGGGAGGAAAAATTTCGATATGTCTTCTCTATCCGAACTCCTATCACGTGGGTATGTCCAATCTCGGATTTCAAGCCGTCTATCAGAGGTTCAACTCAGAAGACGATGTCGTCTGCGAGAGGGCATTCCTTCCCGATCTGGAAGACCTCCAGGAATACCGGAGGACGCAAACCCCGCTTCTCTCACTCGAATCCCAGAAGCCCCTTTCAGGCTTCGACCTATTAGCCTTCTCCATCTCCTTTGAGAACGACTTCCTCAACATCCTCACTCTACTCGATTTAGCCCGCGTTCCCCTGGAGCGTCACCTTCGAGGAGGGAAAGATCCGCTGATCATGGCGGGAGGCGTGGCCGTCTTTCTCAATCCGGAGCCTCTTAGTGAATTCTTCGACCTCTTTGTCCTCGGAGAAGCAGAGGAGGTGATCGGAGAATTCCTGGAGGTCTACCGTCACTCAGAGAGGAAAGATCTATTGAGAAGGCTGGCGGGAGTGGAGGGGATCTATATCCCGGAATTTTATCGTGTCACTTATGCTGAAGATGGAAGGATAGAGAGGATTGACTCTGAAGCAGGACTGCCCAGGAAGGTTAGGCGGAGATGGATTTCCAAGATCGATCAATTCCCGACCCAATCGAGTCTCTTCACTCCGGATACGGAGTTCAAGGAGATGGCTGTGGTGGAAGTGAACAGAGGCTGTCCGAGGGGGTGCAGGTTCTGTGCGGCCTGTTTTGTCTATCATCCTTTTCGAAACCGGAGTTTCTCCTTGCTTGAATCGCTTTCCAGGGAAGCCATTTTAAAGGAAAAACGGATCGGTCTTGCTGGAACCGCCATCTCCGACTATCCCTCTCTGCTTCCACTATGCGAGGGTATCCTCTCCCATGGCGGGGGCGTCTCGATTGCCTCGCTAAGGGTCGATGCGATCACGCCCTCCCTCGCCGACTGTTTGAGAAGAGGCGGAGTTAGCACCGCCGCCGTTGCTCCGGAAGCGGGATCGGAGAGGTTGCGGAAGGTTTTAAAGAAGGGTTACGGAGAGGATGAGATTTTGAGAGCGATCCGGACTCTATTTGAGAACGGGCTTTCGCAAATCAAGAGCTATTTTCTCATCGGACTTCCTTCCGAGACGGATGAGGAGGTGAAGACAATCCTCTCCCTTTCGAAAAGGATTGAGCATCAGATCGTCTCCACCCGTGCGGGCGAGAAGAAAAGGTGGAAGCTCATTCTGAGCGTCAATCCATTTATCCCCAAGCCGGCGACTCCCTTTCAGTGGGTTCCTTTTGAGAAAGTGGCTGAATTGAAGAGAAAGCTGAAGATCCTCCGCAGTGGGGTCAGAAGGGAAAAGAACATCGAGTTAATCCATGACCTTCCCAAGTGGGCCTATATCCAGTCCCTGCTTTCGAGAGGAGACCGGAGGGTGGGGCAGATCTTGATGGCCGCTCACCGCCATCAGGGGAACTGGGAACAGGCCCTCCGGGAGACGAGCCTCAATCCTGACTTCTTTGTCTATCGGAGAAGGGATCTGGATGAAATCTTTCCCTGGGACCTCATCGACCACGGGACCCCCAAAGAGAAGTTGAGGGAGGAATATGTGACGGCAATGAAAGAAGCAGGAGTTAAATTTAACGATAAACGATAGACGATGGACGATGGACGGCAGACACGAGCCACGGACGCAAAATATAATAACCAATTTCCAAGCACAAAAGATCAAATAATGGCCAAGATCTCAATGACCGAAATCATTCATCACCTCTTCCCTCTCCCCCCAGGAGGCTGTGTCGTAAACCCCTTTTTGTCACCCTGAACTTGGTTCAGGGTCTCGTAGGTATTTGATTCTATTAGATGCTGAAACAAGTTCAGCATGACATTTTTAACCATTTTGCCTATTACGACACAGTGTCCAGGGGAGAGGACAAAGGTGAGGGGGCTTTGGGTATTTGGTCATTGGTATTTGGATCTTGGAATTTGGGTATTGGAATTTCCATTGAGGAGATAGCGTATGAAAATAGAGAAAGTTTCGTTCCAGAGTGAAGGTTATAAGATAGCAGGGATCCTTCATCTTCCGGATCGAGAATGCCCTCCCTGCGTGATTGCTTCTCATGGTTTGCTTTCGAGCAAAGATAGTGAAAAATATATTGTTCTTGGAAACCGGATGTCAGAAGAGGGGATGGCCGTGTTGAGGTTTGATTTTAGAGGGATTGGAGAGAGTGAAGGAAGCGAGGAGGATAATACAATCAGCAAGAAATTGAACGATCTCGGTTCTGCCATCGATTTTGTGAGGTCCTATCCGGGTTTAGGAAAGGAGATTGGCCTGGTGGGATCGAGCCTTGGCGGCTTTCTCTCGCTCATCAGGGCTTCAAGGGACAGACAAATCAAGGCCCTGGTAGTCTGGGCGACCCCTCTTCATATGGACGATCTCAGTTCAAAAGAGCAGGAGGAAGATTATCCGCTGCCTCCCGAAGCCTTCTTTCAAGACCTTCCAAAACATCGGCTCTTGCCCATTTTACCGAAAGTCTCTAACTGTTTGGTGATCCATGGAGAGAGGGATGAACTCGTGGAGGTAGAACAGGCCCTGGGAATCTTCTATCACCTTAGTTCTCCCAAAGAAATCCATCTGATCGGAGGCGCTGATCATCGCCTAACCGATCCGACCCACCGCCAGCGCGCCATCGACCTGACCGCGGAATGGTTTAAAAGATATCTTTAACGTTTTGGATTAGTGAAGTCCCGACTATCCGGGATTTCCCGAAGGGTGGAGACGCCAATTTGGTGTTATCTGCCGGTGCGGGCATTATCTTAAATTGAATAATTTCCTAAGTCTGTTACTTACTTCGTCTTGAATTCGAGGAGACAGTTCACCTAATTCGCGTTGGAGGCAAAGGGTGGTAACCGTCATGAGGCGGTGTAACCGTAATGTAGAGGAAACCCGTAAGCCAGTTGCACCAAAATCGTCCCTTGTCGAATCTAAAATGAGGTCTGTTTCCAATAAATCGGCAGGTTTCCGGCTACTAATAAAAGCCAGAATAACATGACGATGTATTCCGATAGGATCAGTCAAACATACCGCTGGGCGTACTTTAGTTCCCGAAAAATCATCAAATGGAAAAGGGATCAAAACCACTTTACCTCTGATCATAAAACGGCCTCCCATCCTCAAGTGTGTAAATATCCTCCTCAGGCTCTTTCAAGAAATTGAAGGCTGGGTTTGTGCTTGCTGCCTGAAGCCATTCCTTTTCACCCACTTCAGTATCTTCGGGTAATAAGATAATAACGCGAACCCTCATTGGGCCAATAATCGGTAACGGCTCGTCCAAAACAAGCTTCCGTTCTGCATCAATCGTTCCTGCAGCTTCAATGGCTTTTTCTACATTTTCCATACCTATTTCCCTCCCGTCTTATATATTATAACATGGCCGCACTGAGCAGATAACTTGTTCACATCGGCACCTTGTGCTGATATACTCCCAATTTAGGGGTGATATCAGCACTCGGTGCGGATATTCTACCTCTGGCAGAATTGCCAAAAAACCTCCTTCCGACAAATAATGTCACTCATCACCTCCTTTCGGAGGTCTTTGAAGGTAACTCCCCTCTCTCCCCTCTTAAATTAAGAGGGGATGGGGGAGTTAGAACAGGGTCTATATGGAGTTCTTCACCATTAAAGACCTTCAAAATCTTTTGTAATGTACCGTCAGTAACAGGAAAACTCCAATTTTTTCCGTAGGTTGCCATCTGCGGCCATCTATGGTCTTAATTTTTGAAACAAGAATGGGGTCATAAGGGAAGGAAACAATTAGGCGACCAGACGGATCATCTGAGATTTGAATTCTGGCCATCATACAATCCCTTTACCCCGTTAGAAAGCCCCGCTGCTTGCCCCGTGCCAAGCTCAGCTTCTATCGGGGCTTGCAGCGGGGATGAGTCAATTACCTTATTAGCGAACACAGGGTTTAACCCGCTTCGCCAGCGCTTGCGCGGCGAGTGCCGCGTGTGAACCTTCCCATTAGAAGGGCGAAGCTTTTCTAACCGGGTTTACTTTTTAAGGTTTAAAGGGGACGTATTGGAAATGCCTATTTTGAAATAACATATCATAATGGTTAAATATGTCAATAATTTTTCTCTAAACCCCGTTGTTGCAGAAAATGGTATGAAGCAATGCTTCCAAAGTCTTGCCCCATCAGACATTGAGACCAAATGGCATGCATCATTCTGGACTTCACTGAATGTGACGTCCTGTAATGGCTGTTGAACACTCTTCAAAAGAAACCATGACGCGGTATTCAGATGATAGCATCTATTTTTAATGCAACAACGGGGTAAAGGTGGCAGGTCAGTGTGGCTGAAAGGAATGACGCCCAATTTCTGTATCCCGAACCAAGAGGACCACGGGTTCTACCCGTGGGTGAATTGGTCCTCTGGTACGGGATGTTCGCCCCTTCTCGGGCGTCTTTTGGGAACCACGGGCTAAGCCCGTGGGGCTCCATAAGCCATTTGCCTTGATGAGGATTGGCAGTTATCATTAAAATATGGATACTCTCACACATACGCTTACCGGCGCTGTGATTGCCAGGGCTATCGATGACAAGAAGGTCGGCCGTTGGGGGATGGTGGCAGGGTTGGTCATGGGTGCTTTTCCGGACTCCGATTTTATCCTTGGTCTCTTCAACCGTCAATTCTTCCTCCAATATCACAGGGACTTCACCCATTCCATCCTCCTCATCCCCTTTTATGCCATCCTTTTCAGCTGGCTCTTTGTTAAGATATCGAAGCGGCCTCAATTCTGGAGCTTTTATAAAATCTGTATCTCCGTTCTATTGAGCCATGTCCTGCTCGATCTGCTCACCTCTTATGGGACGATGATCTTCTCCCCTTTCTTTGAGCACCGTTTTGCCTGGGACTTGGTTTTTATCATTGATCTGATCTTTTCCGGAATCATCTTTGTCCCGCTATTGGCGAGCCTTTTTTTAAAGAGAAGAGCGCAATGGGTCTGCCGGGGATCGCTCATCGGGCTTGCCACCTATATCCTCTTTTGCTGGGTTCAGCACGGGCAGGCTTTAAAAGAGGTCAGAAATTTTTCAGAGGGATTGAAGGAAGAGGTCATTCAGGTTGCGGCCCTGCCCCAACCCATTTCTCCTTTCCGTTGGGCCCTCTATGTGGAGACAAAAGCTAATGTTTATCAGGGATTTTTGGATCTGACGAGGAAGGACTCCCCTGAACCTGTCTCTCCTCGGTCTTCCTTCTTCAGCAGGTTGGACAGCCTCTATTATCCATCCGGAAACATTCCTTTTCAGTCCTGGGAAAAATTGCCGGACTCACCATGGGTGAAGAAAGCCCTCGCATTAGAAGGCATCAAGTTCTTTTACTGGTTTGCTCGATTTCCTGTTGTGAAGTCTGTTAATTTAAGAGACGGAGTCCACAGGGTGGAGTTTATGGATGTGAGGTTTTTCCTCCCCGGGATACGCCTCCCTTTTGTCTATTATGTGGAATTGGATGATCAGGGCCTGGTTCTGTCAGAAGGGTTTGTAGAAGATCGAAGAAGGCTATAAACTCGATTTAATTTCTCCTATCTTCCATGTTGCATCCTCTTTCTTAAAGACCACATCGAGAATCGTTTTGCTTTCCTGGGGCGGGCCTCCACTTTTCGGAGAAAACCTGACGAGCCATTCTACCCTTGCCCTGGCAATATCTCCGGATAACGAAGGGTTTCCTAGGGCATAAGTGAGATCGAGGAAATTGAAATTTTCCCAGGATTCAAGCGTCGATTTCTTTTTCCCTTCCCGATCCTTAAAATCATTCGAGTAGCATGATAGAAAGAGATCGATATCCTTTCTCAGGTTTGCCTTCCTGATATTTTCGAGAAGGTTTCTTATTTTCTCTATCTCTTCCGCCTCTATGGGGGAAGAGATAGAAGGGGGAATCCCCGAAGAGGCGGGCGCCGGAGAAGAAGCCTGCTCTTCAGAAGGAGGGATGGCGCTCGAATCCGACTTCTTTGTCACGATGTGAGAATGGGTGGACCAGAAGAGATATCCTGCGGCAATGCAAATGATGGCGATGCCGCTCCAGTTCAAAAAGATCCGTGGATAGTCTTTTTTTGTCTTTCTTACAAACCTTCCCTGTTTGATCTGTTCCTCTACGGTTGTTTTAGCCGTTTTCTGATCAGGTGTTTTGTCCTGGGAAAGGCCTTTGCCAAAATCGGAAGGGAAGGGCGCTTTGGGGGCGGCTTTTTTGGCTTCAAGGGGGCGAGGAGGTCTCGGCCTTTCTTTCTCTTGGGGTGGACCTGGTGGAACCAGAGCGGCTCCGCATCTGATGCAAGACTGACCTCCCAGGTGCTCTTTTTTACAAACCGAACAGATAAGATGCTGAGGAGGCGACTCCAGCCATTCTCGGGCGGTCAAAACTTGTGAAGATTCTTTCCCGACATCAGGTTCCTGATCGGTTTTAAACTCCTCTTTTGTTTGAAAGGAGGTTAAAAGAACGACCTCCGCCCCGCACCGAATGCAGGCCTTTGTTTTTTCATAGATGATTTTACAATCGGGGCAGATGAATTTTTCTTTAGGTTTTTCCTCAACGGATTTTTCTGTATCTCCAAAATCCGGGAGGGTCTCTTCTTTTTTAATCAGGAAGCTTCCACATTGACCGCAAAACCTCCTGTCATCCTCATATTCGATACGGCATTTTTTACAGAACAACATCTTTCGTTTGCGATCCTTACATTGGTTTGGGTTTCGGGGTTGTCGAAGGAGGAGGTTTGGGGGCCTCTGAAATGGCGGCCTTGCTCACCCATGCCTCGCTTCCATCTTGCAATCGAACCCGTAACCAGTTTCCCTTATCTTCGAGAATTGACAAAGAAGTTCCCTTTCTAACACTTCCGATTACTCTGTAATTGAGTCCAGGCCCTTCTCGAAGGTTGACGGAATCCCATATGACCTTCGTTGTGCGAAGGGAAGGGGGAGGGGATGGCAAGGTCACTTTTGGAGGTTCTGAAACAGATGGAGAGACAGCAGGTGGAGCAGGCTTGGGTGGAGGTTCTGGGGCGGGCCGTGAGTCAGGGGTTTCTTCCTTCTTAGGCTGTTGGACTTTTTCTTCGACAGGAGGGGCAGGTTTCTGTTCGTGCTTCTGTTCAGGTTTTACTCCTGCGCAATTTAATGTAAAAGATAGGGCAACCCAGAGGATCGCTATCTTTAGAAGAAAGAACCTTTGAAAAAGTCGTGAACCTTTTTTCATCTCTTTCAATTTTGATAATAAGAGAGTTTCCGTGTTTGATAAATAGCAAAATTGATACCAATTTCAACCATTCCCAACCCTTTGAATGTAAACGTTATATTTTAGTAAGTGTTTAGATTTTGAACGAAAAAGTACAATATTTGTCCTTCCTGTGGCAAAAAATTGACATCTTCTGTCCTGTCTGGGAAATTATTATTCTATCCATACTATAAAGATCCAGATGAGGCGATGCAATTCACTTTGGGTTAGGATCTCTGGGATAATCCTTTTTTTACACTTTCTAAGATATTGGCCATGGTCGAACCGGCATGGCCATGAATGACGATATCCGCCATGTCGTCGTAAGGGGTGGAATCTCTGTTGATGATCACCAATTTCGCTCCGTTCCTTTTTGCCACGAGTGGCATGGAAGCGGCGGGTTGGACGACAAGGGAGGATCCGATGACGATAAAGAGGTCGCAAGTCGAAGAACGGCGATATGCCCCCTCTGTTTCTCTCTCAGGCATGGGTTGGCCGAATGAGATCGTGGCGGGCTTGAGAGGGCCGCCGCAATCATCACAGTAAGGGACCCTCGTCTCTTTTCGAAGACGTTCCTGAATTTCATCGCGGTCATATCTCTTTTTGCAATTTAAACAGGTGACATGTAGTGCTGTCCCGTGAAGTTCGATAATCCTTTCTTCAGAATTTCCGGCTTTATGATGGAGGCCATCGATATTTTGGGTGATAACGCAGTTGAGTTTGCCCAGTCTCTCCAGTTCGGCAATGGCGAGGTGGGCCGGATTAGGTTGAGCCTTCTTCATCGGTTCGTACATTTCAGTAGCCATCTGCCAGTATTTTTCCCTTGAGGCTTCGCTAGCCAGAAATTTCTGAAAATAGAAATCCTCCGGATCGTATCGATCCCAAACCCCGCCGGGACTGCGGAAATCAGGAATCCCTGATTCCGTGCTGAGACCCGCCCCCCCGAAAACAACCACCTTCTTAGCATGGATGATCCATTCGGCCACCTGTTTTAGTTTTTCTTCCATTTTGCATCCTTTTGAGCATTTTCCGATAAATCCGAAATTCGAATATCGAATCTCGAAACAAAGTTTAGTGGTTATCAGAATATCAGGTTGTCAGGTAGCAGATATCAGGACATCCGGGCATCGGGTTAAAAATTTTCTCATCTTCTTTTTTCCTGGTATCCTGATACCCTGGTACCCTGCCCCCTGATTCCCTGGTAACCTGATTCCCCATCGAGAAACATTTCGTGTTTCGATTTTTTTATATCATACACTTCTCCTAACTTGCAAGGCAAAGACGGCATATGATAAGCTTTCCATATGCGATGCAATTTGATCAAACAGGGGTATCCCCAGGGAAGCTGCTTTGTTGAGGTGGAGGGTGGAAAGTCCCTGGCGTGCGAGGCGACGCTCAAAGGATCGGACAGAGGATTGCTCCGGTTAATCTCTGCCGCCCACCTTTCACGCCCGGAAAACTATCTCTCTCTCTATCAGTCAGGATGTAACTTCTCCTGCCGGAAATGCCATTCCTGGGCCTTCACCAAAAAGGCCAAAGGGGAATGGTGGTCGCCTGCCGATGTGTTGAAGGCCTGTAAAGAATATGAAAAGGGGGTGACGATTCGGGAACCCAGGAAGAGAGCCACTGCCTTTCATGCCCATGAGTCCTGTCGCTGTTGCGGCGCCTGTGTCATGTATGGAAAACGATCCTCCCTCTGTCCCAGAGTGATCCAGAAAAAGGATATCGTTCTGAGCCCTCAAGGATGGGGGCCTGCGAGGGATATCGTGGCTTTTACCGGAGGAGATCTTACCTGTTGTCCGGAATTTTATATCGAATGTTCGCATCTGATCAAATCAGAGACCCGCCTCTGGATTCTGATTGAAACCAATGGCTATGGGCTGACCCCCCAGAACCTCGATGCATTGAAGGAGGCAGGAATTGATTCTTTCTGGCTCGATATCAAGGCTTATGACGGAACGGACCACAAATGGCTGACCGGCTGTTTCAACCGCCACATCCTAAGGCTTCCTGAAGAGATCATCAAAAGAGGGTTTGTCCTGGAAGTCCTTTCCCTTTATATCCCTAACCTGGTTGAAATCCCCCAGCTGAAGAAGATCGCCCGGTTGCTCTTTGATGTGGATCCTGAGATCCCCTTTACGATCCTCGCCTTCTTCCCTGAGTATCAGATGAAGCGATACAGAGGCCCGAAGGTCTCAGAGATGATCTCGGCCTACAATGAGGTCAAGGCTGTAGGCCTGGTTAATGTGAGGCTGGGGAATACGGGGATTTTTGCATCATCCGAAGAGGATCACCACCTTCTAAAGGAGAAGGTGGGGGCGGGGAACTATTGAAAATTCGGAATGCGGATTGCGGATTGTATCCTTATTATTTATTGCTTCTTCATCCTGGTTGTGATAATGGGAATACAGATAAAGGGGGAAAGTATGGAGAAAAAAGTCCTCATCGTGGATGATGAGGAGAGAGTGGTCCGGTCGGTTACCGGTGTTCTCGAAGACGAGGGTTTTCGGGTTGCCGCGGCCCAAAGCGGAGAGGAAGCAATCGAAGCCTTTCAGCGAGAAAATCCCGATGTCACCCTCCTCGATATCTGGATGCCGGGGATGGATGGCATCGAAATTTTAAAACGCTTTAAGGGAATGGTTCCCGATTGCCAGGTGATCATGATTTCAGGCCATGCGACGATTTCCACTGCCATGGCTGCCGTCAAGCTGGGGGCCTTCGACTTCATTGAAAAACCCATTTCTCTGGATGTTCTCCTTATGACGATTCGTCGGGCCCTCGACCGCCAAATGGAATTATCGAGGGACGAGCAACCACGGGGGCTCCCCTCTGAAAAAGCGGATATCTCTTCTCCTCTCATTTCTTCGATCCCTGAGGCGGTTGCTCCCAAAGAGTCTCCGAAGAGAAAATCAACCTCCCTCACTCTTCAGCAGACGATTAGAAAGAGCGTCGTCCTCTACGGAACAGGGCTCCATTCCGGGATGAAGACCGGACTTCTCCTTCAACCTCTCCCACCTCATAGCGGTATCCTTTTTGGAAACATCTCGTATGATGAGGTGGTCCCGGCCCATCTCGATTATGTCCAGACAACCGAATTTGCCACCTCTCTGAAAAAGGGAATGGCCATCGCCAAGACGATCGAGCATCTGATGGCAGTGCTCCATGCCTATCGCATTACCAATTTAATGGTGAAGATGATCGAGGAAATCCCGATCATGGATGGCTCTGCCCTGGAGTTCTGCAAGATCATCGAGGAGGCCGGGATCGAGGAGCAGGAGGAGAGGGCAAACGAAATCGTGATCGATCGAAGGTTCGAAGTCGTCCATAAGAACAAATCGCTCATCATTGAACCGGCGGAAACCTTTTCCATTCATTATTTTTTAGATTACCCGTCTCCCATCGGACAGCAGACTCTCGATTTCGTATTGGAAAATGAGGAGAAATTCAAAGAGCAGATCGCTCCTGCGAGGACCTTCGGGTTTTTGAAGGATATCGAGATGCTCGAGCGGATGGGATTGGGCAGCGGGGGACGTCTCCACAACTTCATCCTGGTGGACGATGAAAAGATTGTCAACACGGAACTGAGATTCTCCGATGAGTTTGTCCGGCATAAGATTCTCGACCTGATCGGTGATTTCTATCTACTCAATCGTCCGGTCCGGGGCAAAGTGACGGCCCACCTGACCGGCCATACAGAGAATATTGCCATGATGAAAAAGATACAGGAAGGGATACCGGGAAAGGAACGCTAATACAGATTCAATAGACCAATAACCAAATTTCAATAACCAAATAAATTCCAAATTCCAATAACCAAACAACAAAATGTTCAATAAATGGATGATTGGTTATTATTTGGCGTTTGCCTGCCTGCCGGTAGGCAGGGAATTTGGTGTTTGGTTATTGTTGCATTGTCTAATGCGTTTGTATTAAATAAACCGGCCCTTTTGAGGAGGAGGAAGAGAGATGGTGCGAGAAGAAAGACCCCCTGTAAAAGAATTTCTGGATATGCTGGCGGACATATTGGCTGAAAAATATTTTGAGCGCATGGATGAGCGGATGAAGAAGATCCCTGAACTCCGGAGGCTGATCACCGCCAAAGAGGCCGGTCAGTACTTCAGCCTTTCCACTGAAACGATCTATCGTATGGCTTCTCTGAAAAAGCTTCCCTATCTCAAGATCGGAGATCGGGTTCTCTTTGATATCAAGACCCTTGACCACTGGATCGAAAGGCATCTGATCAAAGAAAAAGAGTGGAAGAGGGAGGAACTGAAGGCTGAGATTGAAAAGGATAAGTTGGATGCCAAAGGTTCAAAAGAGTCTGATCTCCTGACCCTCCTGAAAAAAAAGTAAAAGATTAAGAAAATTTGTATCAATTTAGCAGTTTGAAATGAACCTTTTAAAATCCCTCCCCACCTCCCTTTGCCCGGTTGTCTACGGGGATAAAAAGGCCAAAGGGAGGAGAAATTATTCCCCCCTTTTGACAAAGGGGGATGGAGAGGGATTAGACACCTCTTTCCAAAAAGCTAAAGTGTAACGCCGATCCTTATTGCCTTCTATAAAGAGACCTAAAGTTATCCCTTGACAGGCGATAAGGTTCACTTTAAAATAAATCTAAGAAAAGGAGGTGAGGTCCATGAGATGGATGTTCCCCCATGCAACCCATTGTTCGACCTGCGGTTCGATACGCTGGTCCTGAGCATGACATGAAACGGCTCATCAAAAGTTGGAAGTAGGATTTCAGAACGAATGGACCACTTAAAAGGCCGGAAGAAGTTCTCTCCGGCCTTTTTGTTTATGTTATTAATCCTGTCGGATAGCAGGCAACACCCTATTTCAGAAAGTCCTTTCTTATAGGGGTGAAGGTATCTACTATTCGGACATGGCTGGTAAGTAACTGTACGGAGTGGGGCAGATTCGGTGGTACCGTGAACATATCCCCTGGCCCAAGGCGTGTCAGCTTGTTTTCCATAAAAAGATTGATTTCCCCGGAAGCCACATATGAGACTTGTTCATTGGGGTGCGAATGAGGCGGGTCGGGTTCAGAGGTGGGGCCGTCATTAAAATCCACCACCACCGTCATCAGAGTTTCGGTGAAGGCGAGATATCGCGTACGTCCTGGTGCGATGATTTCAGGCGTTAACTCAGATCTTTTTATCATTCCCATTTGGATTTCCTCTCTTTTGATGATGTTGTGTCTCGAACACAAGGGTTATGAAAAAAGAACCTGTCTTTTACCGCGCGAGCCACCCACCGTCAACGGCTATCGTATAACCATTAACATAATTGGAGGCTTCTGAAGCAAGGAAAATAGCGATTCCTTTCAAATCATCCGGCATACCCCATCTTCCTGCCGGTATCCTTTCTAAAATCGCTTTGTTTCTTTCCGGGTCTGCCCGTAGGGCTGCCGTATTATCGGTTGCCATATATCCGGGCGCGATTGCATTAATATTTATATTATACTTAGCCCATTCGTTGGCCATAAGCCTCGTAATTCCCATGACGCCGCTTTTACTGGCGGTGTAGGATGGAACTCTTATCCCTCCCTGAAAGGAAAGCATGGACGCGATGTTGATGATTTTCCCGTCCGTTTTCTGCTTTATAAACTGTCTCGCTACCGCTTGAGAAAAAAAGAATACGGTTTTCAGGTTAACATTCATGACATCATCCCAATCTTTTTCACAAAAATCGACGGCATCTGCCCTTCTTATAATTCCCGCGTTGTTTATCAAAATATCAATTTTTTTAAATTTTTGAATCGTCTGATCAATGATGTCATCGATCACTCTGATGTTAGATAAATCCTTCTCGATCCCCAAGAATTTACGACCCCTTTCTTCTATCCCCTTTTGAGTCTCACCCAAATGATTGACGTCGACCCCGACAATATCTGCACCTGCCTCAGCCAAGCCGAACGCCATCCCCTGTCCAAGCCCTGTCCTCGCCCCTGTGACGATGGCCACCTTTCCTGTCAAATTGAACGCATCGAGTATCATGACAAACCCTCCTCTGAAATAAACTATTTCAACTCTGACATGGGAACTTCGTCCATGTCCGTGAAAGTCTGATTTTCTCCAGCCATTCCCCAGATAAAGGTATAATTGCTTGTTCCAACCCCCGAATGGATCGACCAGCTCGGGGAAATAACAGCCTGCTCATTTCTCACGACGATATGGCGAGTTTCTCTTGGCTCCCCTGATAAATGGAAGACCACGGAATCATCGGGTAAATCGAAATATAAATAAACCTCCATACGTCTGTCATGCGAATGGCATGGCATTGTATTCCACATACTGCCGGGTTTTAAAACAGTCATCCCCATCACCAACTGACAGCTATTTAATACTTTGGGGTGGATAAACTGATAGATGGTTCTTTCGTTGGCTTTCTCCGGCGCGCCAAGATGAAGCTTTTGGGCATCATTGATTGAAAGTTTCACAATGGGATGGGCAAAATGAGCCGGGGTACTGTTGAAATAGAATTTAGCCGGGTTGTTCCTGTCGGAGCTCTTGAATGTTACTTCTTTAGAACCCATGCCGATATAGAGGCATTCCTTTTTCTCCAAAACATATTCGTTGCCATCCACGGAGACGATGCCCTTCGAACCAATATTAATAATTCCTATTTCCCTTCTTTGAAGGAAAAAATCTACTCCCAGCTCCTTGGTCACTTTCAGTTCCAATTCTCTATCGGGCGGGCATACTCCTCCAACGATGATTCGATCGATATGGCTGTATACCATATTCATTTCATCCTTTTCGAAGAGCCCTTCCATTAAAAAATGGTTCCTGATTTCTTGAGTATCCAACCGCTTCATATGATCCGGATGAATTGCATATCGAATATCCATAGCTTGCTCCTTTCCCCTTGATGGTTTCCTGAAGGTCGATCTGCGGCGTTGCGCTGCATCCTTCATCAACGGAGCGTCCCCCTCAAGGGACCCTCATTTCTCAGGATTGGCGCGCCTTCCGTCTGGATTTTTCCCTTCTTCCCGCCGTGATTTTATCATACCAATCGTCTCCACTGTAATATTCCGGATTGAATAAATGATCATGATGGCACCTGAAACTGGCAAACAGGAGTATAGAACCCTTTTGGGAATGGCGAAAACATTCGTCACATCCTGCGCCAAAACGGTCAACTTTAAAGAATAATAGAAAAAGATTATAACAAAACATATCACAAACAATTCAATGATCACCCGATATCCATATCTCATTCTTACATTTTTTATTCTTTTCTCCAGCCAATCCCCAACCCCAAAATGCTCACGCGAAATCCATAAGGCTGCCGCCCCGTAAAAAACCAGGTAGGCATATAAAAGTTCGATGATCTCATCGAACCAGTGCAAGGAAGCGACGGGGAAAAAACGGACAAAAATATTAGCCGATATTAAGAGGGTCAGGAAGAAAAAACTGGCTATCGTAATTCCCTTTAAAGCATATAAGAGTGCCTTGTCAATCCGTTTTAATAGATTCATCTGGTTTCCCACGGAGCCCCCTTTTATTTACCCATGATGAGATTGGGAAGAAAAGTGGCAATCTGTGGGATGTAAGCAATCAGGACGGTCACCACAAAGATTCCCATCAAATAGGGTAGAACCTCCTTAGACAATGTTGCGATATCAACCTTGCTAAAACTGGTGACCGCAAGTAAGCACATCCCAACAGGCGGTGTTAAATTCCCAATCATAATGAGTAATGTCATAACGACGCCGAAATTGACCAGGTCGATCCCGAATTTTTGTGCGATGGGTAAAAAGAGGGGTATCGTGATAATAAAGATGGCGTTTCCCTCGAGAAAAAACCCAAGGATCAAAACGACCATAATGACTATGACTAAAATACCCGAGGTTGTGGCACTCATATCTGTCAAAGACAAGATGATCTGATCCGGGATCTTCTGATGTATGGTCAGCCACCCAAAAAAACCGGCCGCAGCAATAATAAACAACAACCGGATGGTCTGTGTTATAGAAAGCCAGAAAACCCGGGGTAAATCTTTCATTTTTAAATCTTTATATAAGAACCCTAAGAATAACGCATACAGGGAGGCAACGACCGCTGCTTCGGTCGGTGTAAAAATTCCCGTCAAGATTCCGCCGATGATAATAATCGGGGTTAATAAGGGCAAAAACGCTTCTTTGACCGATTCCAGGATTTCTTTTGAATCAGCCTTCTTCTCCTTGGGAAAATGGTAGCGTTTCGCCAACAATCCGACGGCGACCATTATTGCTACTGCCATTAACCCTCCGGGAATAAAACCCGCCAGAAAGAGCTTGCTCACCGATATACCCGTCAACGCTCCATAAAGAACAAAGGGAATGCTTGGAGGAATAACGGGGCCGATTGTAGCCGCCGCGGCTACGATGGACGCGGAGCATTTGGGTTTAAATCCATTATCGACCATGGCCTTATGCAAGACTTGGCCTAACCCCGCAGCGTCGGCGATGGCTGAACCAGACATACCAGAAAAGATGACATTGGCGATGACACACACCTGCCCGAGCCCGCCTGGAATATGGCCAACCACAGCCTTGGCGAACCGAAAGATCCGGTTTGTAATACCTCCGGTATTCATGAGATTCCCTGCGAGTATAAAAAAAGGGATTGCAAGCAGTGTAAAGCTGGTGGTGGAAGCATACATTCTCTGGGGGAGCATCGTCAGGAGTGAACCCTGGTCCAAACCGATGAAAAATATAATGGCTGTCAGAGCTATAGCCACAGCAATGGGTATATTAATCAGAATGAGCACTAATAACAGTGCGAAAATCATCAACGTCAGCATCTTATATAGCCCCTTTTCCCAAAATATTCAGACTTCAGGCTAGAGATAAATTAATGCGTCTCTCCTTCTGATGGGTTTGGCGACAAAATAGGATTTATGAAGAGAAATTGAGATCGGTGTATAATTCGCCGATCTCAATTTCTCCCTTTGATAGCCTCAGCTCGTCCAGTCCGCCGTTTACCCCATTAGAAGTAATGCCCCGCTGCTCTGCGGCGGGGTTACATTCTAAACAATTCCGGCGGGGTTTAACCCGCTGCGCCAGCGCTTGCGCGGCGAGTGCCCCGTTGGAATTTCTAACGGGGTTTACTTAGCCTCATCCACCATTTTGATGAAAGTAGCGATATTCTCTTCTCCGGCAATCGCCTGCATCCGGTCATAAGCGGGTTTCATTAATTTTTTAAATTCCGTCTTATCCGGATAGGTAATTTCCATTCCGAATTTTTTCAGTTGGTTGATTTGATCCGCTTCATCCGTTCTTGCTTTTTTTCTCATCCAATCGCCGGCTTTCTTGCTTTCTTCTTTAACGATGGTCTTTTGTTCGGGTGAAAGTTTGTCCCAAACTTTTTTACTGATCACATGAACCATCGTATTGTAATTGTGGCCTGTCATGGCAAGATACTTCTGGGTTTCATAAATCTTATTCGAGTAAATAACCGCAATCGGGTTTTCCTGGCCATCCACCACCCCCTGCTTTAAGGCCATCTGCAATTCACTGAAACTGATCGTAGCTACAACAGCTCCCAAGGCTTCCATTGCGGCCTGAGTGGGTAATTCCGGAGGGGTTCTCACTTTTAACCCTTTGACATCGGCAGGACTATTCACAGGGCGTTTGCTATTGGTGAGGTTCCTAAAACCCCATTCCCAGTTTGAAAGAAAAACCAGTCCGGCTTTGTCAAGATCCGGAAGGGCCCATGGGAGAAATTTACCGTCCAAAACCTTATCAGCGTGTTCATAACTGTTATACATGAATGGTAGCATCACACAGTTAAACTTCTTGGAATACTTCCCAAGTTGTCCTTGAGTGGGCAAGCTCATATCCACTGCACCCAATATATTTTGTTCAAGGACTTCGGGGGGGGATCCAAGGGCATTATTAGGATAAATGATCACTTTAATGTTTCCATTGGTCCTTTTTTCAACGCCTTCAGCAAACATTTTACTGGCTAAATTCCCAGGATGTGAATCTGCGGCGAAATGCCCCAATTTCATCTCAATGGGGGCAGATTCGGAGTCACTGACATAGGCAAATGGCCCACCCATTACCAGCAGAATAAGAATCAATGCAAGCCTCTTCATTTTTTCCTCCTTTTATGATTTTCTTGTTGTTGAAAAAATATCATCCTTAATTTCCTTCCCTCGTTTCTTTTGATTTTCATATATCCCATCATCCCTCCTACTCCTTGACCTCCATATAACCTAACTTGGAAGAGATAAGACCAGCGGCTCTTATGACTTCCGCGACAAAGTATTTTTCCTGCGGGGTCCCGATCTTCCTCTGGGGGCCGGAGATGCTCAGGGCCGCAATCACATTTCCAAGGTGGTTCTGGATAGGGGCCCCGATGCACTCCACCTCTTGCTCGATTTCCCTGTGATCGAGTGAATATCCTTGCTTTCTTATCGCCTTCAATTCTTCCACAAGTTTCTGCTTCGAGGTGATGGTCCTCGGGGTAAAGGGAGTTAATCTTATTTTACGGATGATCCTCGATTGGTCGTTTTCAGGCTGGAAGGCGAGCAACACCTTTCCCAGTGCGGTGCTGTGGAGGGGTCCCCTTTGGCCGATTTTAGACATAACCCCTAAAGTCCGTGGAGAATCGACCTTGTCGACGTAAAAAATCTCTGCGCCGCTCAGGACGGCAAGGTGAACCGTTTCCTGAACCTTTGCGGCAAGCTCCGCCATAACCGGCTTGGAGACCTGAATGAAGTCCATTTGTTTTAAGTAGGTGTTTCCAATTTCAAATACACCCAGACCCAGGGAGTATTCTCCGGTCTTTTTATCTTTCTGCACGAAGCCGCACTTCTCCAAGGAGAGCAGGATCCGGTAAGTGGTGCTCCGGTCGAGTTGGAGTTCACGGGCGAGTTCACTGATCTTGAGATGGGTCTTCTCGCCCAAAAAACATCTCAGAACATTCGAAGCCCGAAGAATAGAATTGATCAAATATCTGTCCCGCTGATTTGTAGTCATTTTAATTGGGCCCTTCTCTTGGAGTTTCGTTCGAACCCCTCTCCCCCATTGCCGACCAGACAATAAAATGTTTTTTCCCTCTCACGTGATATCCTCCTTTCCCGTAAAATCCTTCATGAATGGTTGAACCCTTCTTTCTATCTTTCTCCTTTGCCTCGCCTCCGAGCTATCCTGTCCCATTTCCCTTCTCGGGGGTGTTGTAATAATAAAACATTTCTTTTACTATTTAATCAAATGTTATGTCCATCGAGATGTTTTGTCAAGATATTTCTTTGGAAATGTCTTGGGAAAATACACTGCATGAATGGATCGGCGGGTTGACTTGATGATATAAATTTAATAATAGGTTAAGGTGAACAGGGGAATGATATTCAAGAATAAGCCCGGAGAGGGATTCTTTGAAAAACCATCGGATAGACATCCCCGTTTGATCTAAAGGAAAAAGAATCACTGTGTCAGAGACTGGAATTCGAAATATAGAAGATCTGGGGGGAAGTTCCTCCCATTCCTTTCTGCCCTATGTGGGGCCGCTCCTTTTTCTCGTCGGGATCTTCTTCATCAATTTTCTTTCAAGAGTTGTTTTCTCCCCCCTGATGCCCACGGTGGAAGGAGATCTGAAGATAGGGCATGATGAGGCAGGGTCCTTCTTTTTCCTCATCACGCTGGGATATTGTGTGGGATTGTTTTTTTCCGGTTTTGTCTCTTCCCGTCTTGAACATAGGCGGACGATCATTCTCTCTTCTTTCGCATTAGCCGGGGCTCTCTTTTTAGTCAGTGCGACCTGTCACCCCTGGGGAATCCGATCCGGGCTTTTATTTTTGGGATTGGCGGCCGGATTCTATCTCCCCTCCGGAATTTCAACTTTAACGAGTTTAGTCAGCCAGCGCCATTGGGGGAAAGCCATTGCCATTCATGAACTGGCTCCCAATCTTGGTTTTATCGTGGCTCCCCTTCTCACGGAGGTTCTCCTGAGATGGTGTTCATGGCAGGGGATATTGACCGTCATTGGGGTGGCTTCTTTGATGGCGGGAGCGGTCTTTGCCCTCTGGGGAAAGGGAGGGAATTTTCCTGGAGAGGCACCCAATTTTGGGACTTTAAAAAGTATACTCAAAGAGCCCTCTCTGTTGTGGATGATCACTTTCTTCGCATTAGGCGTGGGCGCGAGCTTCGGCGTCTATTCGATGCTTCCCCTCTATCTGGTTTCGGAGAAAGGGATGGATGGGACCTGGGCAAATGCATTGCTCGCTCTTTCGAGAATATCACCCCTGGCCACCTCCTTTCTTGCAGGATGGATGACAGACCGTCTGGGCGTAAAACAGACTTTGAAGATCGTCTTTTTAACTTCAGGGGTGGCCACAGCAATGATTGGAATCGTACCGGTGCCGTGGATCCTGCCGATCATCTTTCTTCAACCCATCCTTGCCACTGCTTTCTTTCCCGCTGGTTTTGCCGCCCTTGCAAGGATAGGGTCTCCTCGCATCAAGAATGTAGCCATTTCGCTCACCGTACCGCTGGGTTTCCTCATAGGAGGAGGGGCGGGAACTGCCGGTCTTGGCCTAGCCGGTGAAGCAGGATTATTCTTTCTCGGCTTCATCCTTCTTGGAGGAATCGTCGCTGTAGGCTCCCTGCTGGTGAGATATCTGAAGTTGGTCAGTGAATAATCGGCGGTCCCTATTCCTCTTATTTTTGAACGATTTTTTGCCGTGCAAGGATTTCCTCTGTCCGTATTGCGTCTTTGAAGGCATTGTTTCGGTTTAATTCTTCGAGGCTAATCCCTGCGTCTGTATTGCCTGACCAGCGCCGACAGAGGTAGAGGCTCTCATAGATTCGTCCGATCCGGTATTCCCTGCAGATTTGCAGGGCAGCTGCATAATCCTCACCATAACTCACGTTGAGAAATCCGATTTTCCGCATGAAACCGGTGTTAAATGCCCGCGGGGCGCCCAGGCCATTGATGCGCAACGCATTGTTGTGGCCATTCTCATCGGTCCATTCGGGGTGGTCGATGAGACCGGGCGGAATTTCCTCCAACTTGGAATCGACGAGGGTATAGGAGCCGATCACCATGGCGAAATTTCCCTGACGCAGCATGTCCACCATCTTCTGCAGGGTTTGGTTGTCTCTGTAAAGATCATCCGAATCGAGTTGGACAGCATAACGGCCACAATCTTCATGGCGAAGGGCCTCGTTCCAGCAGCCTCCGATCCCAAGATCAGTCCTCTCAGGGACAATATACTTGAGTTGAGAATAGTTCCTGGCAAGGCGGGAGAGGATGGCTGTTGTTCCGTCTTTTGAGTGGTTGTCCACAACAATGATGTTGAATGGGAAATCCGTTTCCTGTGACAGACCACTTTTGATAGCCCCGGTAATCGTTTCTCTCCGGTTCCGAACAGGGATGATGACAGAGGCTTCCACCGGAAAGGACTCGGTTGCCTGCCCAACCTCCTTGAAGTTAGGTGGCAGATAGGCTCCAATGTTCTTCAGGTATTCGGTGAAGATAGTCTCCATCTCCTTCTGGAGAGCTCGATGTTGAGGATCGAGGTATGCGAATAATTTCCCATCGCTCGAAAGCCCCTCTGCTTTAATAACGGTATAGAGTGGCTCCTTAAGGTGATAGATCGAATGGTCGATGGAGACCTTGAGGCGAAGATCGTAAAGGCCTGCAAATTCAACTTCCGGGATAAGGCCAAATTTTTTCAGGGCTTTTTGGACAGCGGAGACCGAAAAGAGAGTCATGGCCCCAAAGTCAAAATCATCACGCACACTTCCCAATTGATAGTCATTGAGCGGATGGTTGGTTTTCCCTTGATCGCTTTGGTCATAGAAATCGGAATAGACCATGCCTGCTTTTGTAGACTCGGCTACTTTTAGAAATCTCTCCAGGATTTTAGGCTCGAATGAAATTTGCTCGGTCTCCAATAAAAGAAGAAGATACTTCGTTCGAATCTCAGCCAGAATCAGGCTGAGTGTTTTGTGAGAGGGAAGGGGTTCTGTGACAAGAAGATGGCACTTATCCATATTGAAATGAACCGGCTCCTGACTCAAAATTATAATCCGATCGACCAGGTGTGATTCCCTTAGAGAAATCAGGGCCTTCTTGAAAAAAGGTTCTGGCCTGTAAGGGATGACAATAGTGAAAGGCTTCAAGAATGTCCTTCCTTTTGCTCGATAGCCCTCTGGCACCCCATGGAAAGTTTTTGCAGACAGAGGAGGGATTGTGTCTGAGAAGCGGCAAGATGAAGATTTTGAACCCCCGCAGGGATATGCTCAAGAAAAGCTTTAAGCCCTTTCTTGAGGCCCAAAAATCCGTAAGCTCCGAGGGCCTGCATGAGGCGCTGTGCCGAAGCTGTCCAGAACATCTTCTTAAAGCCTTCCCAGCTCAAGTTCTGTTTGGAAAGGTTGTAATAATAAAGAAGCAGGTCCATCCTCTGATCATTATTGAAATCGACATAAGGGTCGCAGAGAAGGGAACCAAGATCGTAGAAGGGGCTTCCGAAGCGCATGCCCTGGAAGTCGATGAGGAAGGGTTCTCTGTCATGGATCATCACGTTCTGGGATTGCAGATCCCGATGGATGAGACAACGTTCTGTTTCCTTAAGCCTCTCCGCAAGAGCAGAAAGCTCTGTTTCAAGTTCTTTCTCAAAAGAAGGCTCAAGCTCAACCCCGCAGACATTTCTGACGAAATGGTCTCTGAAGTAATCCTGCTCCCATCGATAAAGATCAGGGCCAAAGCTTTCGATGAGTTTCACTCGCGCCGAAGGGAAATCCTTTTCGGGGAAGCAGTGGAGCTTGTGAATGATGGAAAGTGTTTTTTGATAAAGAGTTCTTCGAATTTCCCAGGGGGCGTTCCTTAGAGACCAGAGATCCGTATCTCCGAGGTCTTCCATAACGATAAGATAGCGGGCCGGATCGTGCCGGATCAGCCTGGGCGCCGGGACATTAATGCTCCGGAGAAATATGGCAATGTCGGCGTAATAAAGATTCTCCTCACGCTTCGGGTCATAATGGATCAGGACGGCAGAATCTTTAAGACTCCCTTTCAACCGGAAGAAAGTTCGATCCGAGCCTCTTCTCCCCAGGGGAATCAGTTCTATAGAACAGGACTCTAAAAGCCCCAATGCCTCTCGTGCAAAACGGATCATGTCATCATATTTCGGATTTCGGAATTCGGATTGCGGAATCATTAATCTAAATTCTCATTCTTGAACGGCATTTGTTTGGATTATTTTAACGCTATGCGCTCTGCTCTATGCCCTTTGCCATCTCTTCGTAAGCTTCTATGGAACCGATGTCGTGCCACTCACCTTCGTCAATGATGATCCCCCGAATCGAACCCGGACTTTTCATAACCCTTCTAATAAATGCAGTAACAATGGATTCTATTTTGCCGGCCTCAAGAAAACGGAGGGACGAGGTCTCAACAGTATAGATGCCGGTATAGAGGCAGCTTTGAACCCCCGGGTTCCCAAGGGTGTGTCGAAGATCGCAGATCTCCCCGGCCTCATTGATATTCACATTGAGAAGAGGGCCGCTGCTTCGCAGGGCAAGCGTCACCTCCGGTCGCTTCTGCTCGTGGGCCTCCAGAAGCCTTTGCAACGGAAGGTTCGTCATCACATCGCCATTGTAACAGAGGATGACTTCGTCTTCGTCCAGAAGATCTTCAATGTTTTTCAATCCTCCTGCCGTATCAAGAAGGATGGGTTCATGGCGAAAGAGGATGGGCACTCCGTGCCATCGTTGGTCAGGGAACTTTTCCAAGTAGACTTCTGATAAATGGTGGGTGTTCACAATGAAGCGATCAACACCGACTTTGATAAGATGATCCATTGCGTAAGTGATGAGGGGACGCCCTCCGATCTCCAGAAGTGGCTTCGGGCACTTCTCCGTCAGTGGTCTGAGCCGCGTTCCCAAGCCTGCGCCCAGAACGAAGGCTGTCTTGAATCGTCGTTTCTTTATGTCTCTCCCCATCACCCTATCACCCCAACTCCCTATTCTTTCTTTTTTCCGAACTCCGGATCAATCTTTACGAGCCCTGTTACGATAAAACCCGGGATAGTTGCGACCATGACCCAGAGGAAGAAGTTGGAATATCCCATCAGTTCCTGCAACCAGCCACTGAACATGGCGGGCACCATCATTCCCAAAGCCATGACACCTGTGGCGATGGCGTAATGAACCGTTTTATACTCCCCCTCCGATACCATGATCATGAACATGGTGTAGGCTGTAAAGCCAAAACCATAACCGAATTGCTCCACGGCGACGCAGAGATTGATCAAATAGAGATTGTCAGACAATACCTGCGAGAGATAGACATAGACGAGGTCCGGCAGGTGCACAGCGCAGACCATGATCCATATCCAGAACTTGAGCCCTTTTCTGTAAATGGCATACCCGCCAAGAAGTCCTCCGAGCATAAGTGAAATGATTCCCACCGTGCCATAGATGATTCCAACTTCCGACGTGGTGAGTTCCAGCCCTCCCTCTGTGCGAGGGTCGAGCAGAAAGGGTACGATGATTTTAACAATCTGGGTTTCTGCAAAGCGGTAGAAGAGGAGAAAAGCAAGAATGGTAACGATTCCCTTTTTTCTGAAGAAGAGGCTGAAAGTGTGGAGGATCTCCAGAGCAACAGATATGGAGGGGTTGCGATATGCCGGGCGATCTGAAACTGGATAGGGAAGAATAAAAGAATGGTAGAGGAGAAGGGCTGAAAAGACGCAAGCGGCCACAAATAAGGCAATTGCCCAGGCTGTGGGAATATCGTAACCACTTCCTTCGAGGGTGCCCGCAAGGATGACCAATCCGCCCTGAGTGGCGATCATGGAGAGACGGTAGAAAGTCGTTCGCACTCCGACAAAGGCGGCCTGTTGATGCTCCCGAAGCCCGAGCATGTAGAAGCCATCAGCCGCAATGTCATGGGTTGCCGAGCCGAAGGCCATCAGCCAGAAGAAGGCGAGAGTGTATTGAAAGAAATGTGAAGTTGGAATTGTGAACGCAACAGAAGCCAGTGATGCTCCAATGGCCAGTTGTGTCAGAAGAATCCAGTAGCGCTTCGTTCTAAAAAGGTCGACCAAGGGACTCCAGAGCGGTTTGATGACCCAGGGAAGATAGAGCCAGCTTGTATAAAGAGCGATGTCTGTGTTTGAGATGCCCAATCGCTTATAAAGGACGACTGAGACCGTCATCGCCATCGTATAAGGGATTCCCTCCGCAATGTATAAAGATGGAACCCATGCCCATGGATTTCGCGATGTCGGTTTCGATTTCTTCCCATTCCTCAAATATTCAATCATTTCATTGCTCTCATTTTATCTCTTCAGTAGATTTTCTTTATCTCCACGCCTGTGAAATAATGCCTGAGAATTTCCTCCGCTGAAAATCCTTGAATTGCCATGACAGCGGCGCCGATCTGACAGAGTCCCACACCATGTCCCCAACCAGCGCCGTGAAAAATAAATCTTTCGGCCTCAGCCGTCACAGTGAAGGCGCTGCTGTAAAGGTGACTCCGGGAGAGCCAGCGCCTTATTTCGAGTTCCTTCCCTACAACCACCTGTTTCTTTGAACCGGCAATTTTTAACCGTGAGATTCGACCCGAAGGACCACGTCTAAGCGGGATGATTTCTTTCAGGGTTCCGAAATCAACCCCAGATTTTTCTTGCAGGATCTCTTCCAATTCTGTCCGGGAATATTCGACCCTCCAGCGGAAATAATCCCTTGTTTCCAGATCAACACCGGGAAGTATTATTTCGAGAAGGCGCTCGTCCCTGGTATTACAGTAGGCATTAGGGACTGACAGAATCCAGGCCGTCGCTTCCTTTTCCGTATGGATGGGTTGATGAAGGATGGACGCGTCTGAAATGCTTGTCAGATAGGGAACTCGTGTGTCATTCCAGGCTGTGTCGAAGTTTTCTGTAATCCCTCCGCAGGCCTTGGAATATCGCGCATCACAGACTTCATCCTGATAAGTCATCACCATCCCGTGGGTTTGCCGAACCGCTTCTTCCGCTTGTATGGATAGGATCTTTTGGATGCCCTGGTAACGCTGGCAATGATCATCAGCGCAGACATCGAAGAGATCGTGATCCGTCCGGTCATACCATCGGATCCTCTCTCCTTCGGTGATCTTTTCCGTCGATATGGGTGTATCTTTTGATTTTTTCTTTCGGTCCAGAGCAGACAGGAGCCAACTTCGGGATAAAATGGCGTGGGCTTTTAAAAATTCGAACGGTGCGGCAGGATTCATCTCCGAAGAAATCACGCTTGTCAGATAATCCTCCAGGGGGATTTCATTGATGGCGCAGATCGTTCCATCCTTCCGGAGCCGGAGAATCAGATCTCCCTGAAAGGTCTGGTCTTCCGTCTTTTCCCAGTGGAAGCGGTTTCCGATGGTGACATGACAAAGCGAAAAGAAAGAGCTTTTTCCGGCAATAAGCTTGATCAATGGAGAACGGAAGATTTCGTGGCCGGTCTCGTCAAAGAGAACGACCCTTCCTGATTCCGCTTTTGCTGAAAGCATACCCGAAACAGGACCGAATTCACCTCCGAAAAAATATCCACTCAGATGACCGAAGATTTCGGCCCGTTGGTCCATAATGCCCACAGTGATCTTTGGTGGAGAGTTCATTGATTCCATCATCCCGGACTATTCCAAACTTATTACTTCTTCAAAGGTTTTGTCAAATAGAGAGTTTCAATAAAGGAATTGACAGGCGCCTTTTAAATGGGTGACCTCTCATTGAAACTTAAAGGGGAATTGTGGTATTTACTGAAAGAAGGAAGGTTTTCCGCAGAGGGGCTTGAAAGATGAAGAGTCTGGAAATAATTGGGTTTACCTTATTGATTTCTTTTTTGATTTCCGGTTGTGCCACCGATCAATCCCTGAGGAAGGAATCCGAACCTCCAAAGATCATCATCGAAAAGGAATCCTCAGAGAAGGTTGACGCATTGGCAGAAAGGGTTAATAAACTTGAAGAGTCCATTTCCAAACTTCGCTCAGAAATCGTATTCCTCGAAAAGCATTTCAGAAATATTCAGGCTCGTCCGCCTCTTTCCCCCTATAAACTTCCCAAAGAGGTGACCTTATGCGGAGAGAGATTTCCCTTGGAGGACAAAACTGTCTGGGAACATCTGGACTGGGAATTCATCGTGGCGCTGAATAGTCATGCTCAGATTCTCTTGTGGATGAAAAGGGCGCAGCGCTACTTCGCCCATATCGAAAAGAGGCTGGAAGAGCTGAACCTTCCTGATGATCTGAAGTATGTTGCTATTACGGAGAGCGGTCTGCGGCCCCATGCGGTCTCCTCCTCAGGCGCGGCAGGAATCTGGCAGTTCATCCCATCCACAGGGGAAAAATACGGGATGAGGAGAAGTAGGGTCCTCGATGAGCGTTTCGATTTCTTCAAGGCAACCGAAAGCGCGCTGACCTATCTAAAAAACCTTTATGAAGAATTTGGAAGCTGGACCCTGGCGATGGCCGCCTACAATGCCGGAGAAAACCGGATCAGAAGGGAGATCGACTTCCAGAAGACGAAGAACTATTTCTACCTCGACCTTCCCATGGAGACGGAGCGATATGTCTACAAGATTGTGGTGGCAAAGATCATTCTCTCCGATCCCGGGAAGTACAGTTTTTATCTGGATGATCGAGATTTCTATGATCCCTTGCAGTTGGAAAGGGTCCAGATCGAACTGAGACAGCCCCTTCCCCTTTTGGGGGTGGCCAGGGCCATCGGATGTTATTACAAGGAGATCAAAGAGATGAACCTCCACCTCACAGAGGAGTCGGTTCCAGTGGGGGCCCATTTTCTCAATCTGCCGCAGGGGACCTCCGAACGATTCTGGATTTATTTTAATCATTGGAGGAAGGAACTGGAGGGCAAGTAGTCTCATAATTTTTGTTGAAATTGTTCAACAAAAAGAATATTCTTTCTCCAGTAGGAAAGGTTGGTGCCGGTGGAAAAGGAACGGATTTTAATCGTAGATGATGAGGTCTCCATTCTGGATATGGTTGCCTCCTATGTGAGCCAAATCGGTTTCGGAGCAATGACAGCCGAAAATGGCAGGGAGGCATTGGAGCGATTAAGGAATGAGCCCTTCACCATTTTAATCACCGATATTAAGATGCCTGAGATGGATGGATTTGAGTTGATGAAGACGGTGCGGGTGGAATTTCCCGACATCCATATTATTGCCATGACCGGCCACGGAGTCTCTTATACGTTCACAGAAGTGGTCGAATCCGGAGCAACCGATTACCTTAACAAACCCTTCTCCTTCGATGACATGAGGGCCAAATTGAACCGGGCGGTCCGTGAGAGAAGGCTCATCAGGGATTTGAAACAGAAGTCAGTGGAACTGGAAAAGGTGAATGAAGATTTTAAAAGGTTCGACAACCTGAAGTCCATTTTTGTCTCCAGCGTTTCGCATGAACTCCGAACCCCTCTGACCGTCATCAAAGAATTTATCTCCCTCATGCTCGAAGGACAGGGAGGAACCCTCACCGAAGACCAGAGGGAATATCTGGGCATCGCCCATAAAAATATTTTGCGGCTGACGAACCTTATCGATACGCTCCTGGACTTTTCAAGAATCGAGTCCGGCAAAGGCCTTCAGTTGAAGTTTGAGCCCGCCCATATGATGGAAGTTGTCGAAGATGCGTCGATGACGCTGGCTCATGTGTTCGAAGAAAAGAGGGTTACCCTTGAAAACCGGCTCGACCCGGATATCCCTCAGGTCTTGATCGATCGGAATCGATTGGTGGAGGTATTGATCAATCTCATCAACAATGGGATTAAGTTCACTCCAACCGCAGGCAAGATAACGATCGATACGAAAGGGATCACTGAAAAACGGGACTACCTGAAGGTGGTAGTGAGTGATACAGGCATCGGGATTCCCCCAGAAGATTTACCCAGAGTATTTGACCGATTCTATCAGGGACAGAGCACGGGAATCTCCATGGGATCGGGTCTGGGACTCGCCATCACCAAAGAGATCATCGAGGGGCATAAAGGCTCCATCCAGGCAGAGAGCCGGCTGGGGAGCGGGACTTCCTTCGTCTTCACCCTGCCCCTTCTTGCAGTGAATAACATCTTCCAGCTTCTCATCCAGCCGATGCTGGAAGAGGCTGAAAAGGATGGGATCTTTTTTTCGATGATTCGGATAAAGTTCTGGGACCCAAAGATGAAACGGGAAATGGCGCTGAGCCATGACTCCTGGGGGAGCGTAAAATATGCGATCCAGAAGATGGTCCGTTCCGTCGACAACATCATCCCTTTCCCAAACAGCCTGATTTACATCTTCTCATTCATTGATGATAAGCTGGCCAGGGAGATTGGCGAAAGGGTTGCAGTGAAGTTGACTCAAGGGGGGTATGTTCCAAAGGGGATAGAGATCCAATTCAAAGCTTACTCTTATCCCCAGGATGCCGGGTCCAAAGAAGACTTTCTAAAAGGGTGCCACCAACTGATCAAAATCGAATAGGCCCTTTCACGAAGTGGAGAGATCCATGAAGCAGATCGTCGTTGTCTGTGCCCTGCTGGCCTTCACGGTGGCCTGTGATGGCAAGCCTTCCTCCTCACAGGGAAAGCCCGAAGTTTTACCGGTTCCAAAAGTTACCGTGGAAAAAGAGAAGACGGAGAAGGCAGAGCCTCTTCCTCCCGAGGTGAAGATCAAGTTGAGGCGGGATGGGAAAGATAACTATTCTTGGGAGTTGAGCGGTTCGGATGTGAACGAGATCATAAAGATCAATGAAAAACTGAGGAAAAATCTGGGGGGAGAACAACAGAAATAGAAGAAAGCAGTAAGCAGTAGGCAGAGAGCAGGAAATACAGGAGAAGGTTATGAGCAAAAGACGACAAACCATCAACAACCTACCACAGACGGAGGAGGTCTTGAGATAGCATGGAATGGTATTTTGAGCAGATTTTCAAGGAACTTCCCTTCGGACTCGGCGTTGCTATGCTTATCTTTCTGGGAATCCTTCTGATCATCTGGCTTCTTCTCCCCCTCTGGGTGTTATTCATCCAATGGAATACCGGCAAGATCAGAGATGAGATCCGAAGGCTCGCTGACCAGATCGAGAAAAGGGGATCGGATGAGGAAGAGAGAAATGTCTCCGGGCCGTAGAATTAAGACGATCCTCTTCCTTCTTTTTTTTCTCCTGATCGACATTGCCCATTCCCAGGGCCTCCCAAAGATTCCCCTTTACATCAAAGGGAAAGAGGTCCGGGTGGAGGTGGCCAGGACCCCGGAGGAGAGGGCCGTCGGATTAATGGCCAGAAAGCATCTGGGGAAGGAAGAAGGGATGCTCTTTATCTTCGAGGAAGAGGGGCATCACAGTTTCTGGATGAAAAACACCTACATCCCTCTTAGCATTGCCTTCATCGACAGAGAGAGCCGGATTGTAAAGATCACGGACATGAAACCCCTGACCCTGACCTCTCACCTGCCGCCCAAACCGATCCTCTACGCCCTGGAGATGAATCAGGGATGGTTCTCGAAGAACGGAATCAAAGTGGGAGATATTGTGAGGTTCTCTAAATAGTGCGAAAAAATAAGTTTTGAGTTCAGAGTTCGGAGCAAAAAATCTAAAACTAAATCTCCGAACTACGAACTCATCACTCCGGGCTAGGCTGTATCGTAATCTCCCGTCCAGCAGTAGAGACAGAGTTTTTCACGGGGGAGGCCGATCGCTTCGACCATATCCTCAATCGTTTGGTACCTCAGTGTTGTTGCTCCCAGTTCCTCGCGTATCCAATCCACCATCCGTTTATATTTTTTTGATCGCTGACCGATATATTCCCTGACGTCTTCGATCTCTTTCCCCTCGAGGGCCCGAATCGCCTTTCGAGCGGCCAGCTCCTTGGTGGAGCGTGTGGAAAGGGCGAACCGGCATGGGAACATCAGGGGAGGACAGGCAGGCCGGATATGAACTTCCTTGGCTCCGCACTCCCGAAGTTTTTTGATCGTGTAGTTCTTTAATTGGGTTCCCCTGACGATGGAGTCTTCGCAGAGGACGATCCGGTTTCCTTGAATCACCGACCCAATGGGAATGAGTTTCATCGTTGCCACCAGGTCTCTGATTTCCTGGGAAGGAGGGGTGTAACTCCGGCCGTAGCCTGGGGTATATTTCACCAATGGTCTCCGATAAGGAACGCCTGACTCCATGGAATAACCGATGGCATGGCCGACACCTGAATCCGGAACGCCT
>Ga0194119_10000867_pt1 | contig 56797 bp, 50 predicted proteins | sample TA2MahC100mmetaG_FD_148620 | JGI IMG/M metagenome (GOLD analysis project Ga0194119, IMG submission 148620) | Freshwater microbial communities from Lake Tanganyika, Tanzania - TA2015018 Mahale Deep Cast 100m | ecosystem: Environmental > Aquatic > Freshwater > Lake | place: Tanzania: Lake... | reverse complement strand
GGATCATCGCGGATACAGATAGTCGAGCGTCGCTGGCCATGCGACGGTGACCACGACAGTCACGGCGTTGTGCGCGGCGTGCGCGACGATCGCCGGCAGCAGACTGCCGGCGCGCTGCGCCAGCCAGCCAAAGCCGGCGCCGAGCAGCGCGGCGGGCAGCGCGAGCGGCAGCGGGTGGACGAACCCGAACGCCGCCGCGGTCGCCGCGACCGCGCCGGTCGGGCCGAGCGCGGGGCGCAGCGCCGGCAGCAGGTAGCCGCGAAAGACCACTTCCTCGGCGATCGGCGCGGCGATGGCGACGCCGGCCACGAACAACCACGTCATCGGCCGGCCGAAGTCGGCGCCGGCGAGGTAGAGCAACTGCGGCTGCGCCACTGCGGGCATGCCGGCGGCGGCGAGGCCGCGCGCGTAGGCGACGAACAGCGCCCACCACGGCAGCGCCAGCGCGGCGTAAAGTCCGAGCGTGCGCCACGGCCGCGCCGGCCGCAGCGGCAGACCGCTCGGCTGCCAGCCGGCGAACGCGGCGACGCCGACGCACGCCACCACCCAGCCGACCATGCTCGCTTCGATGCGGCCGCCAGCGTCGGCGGCGAAGCGCCCGCGCTGCCACAGCAGGTCCTGGACCAGCGGCGCGCCGACGGCGAGCGCGAACAGGCCGCAGACGAAGCGCAGCCCGAGCAGGCCCGGCGCGGGCATGCGCTACTCCCCGGCGATCACGCCGGCCGTCGGCGACGAGGCCGTGGCGTAGAGCTTCTTGCCGATGCGGCCGGCGAGGAACGCGTCGCGGCCGGCCTCGGCCGCCGCCTTCATCGCTCGCGCCATGCGCACCGGGTCCTTCGCCGACGCGACGCCGGTGTTGAGCAACACGCCGTGGGCGCCGAGTTCGAACGCGACCGCGACGTCGCTCGCCGTGCCGACGCCGGCGTCGACGATGATCGGCACGGTCGCCCGCTCGAGGATGATGCGGATGTTGTTGGGGTTGAGGATGCCCTGGCCGCTGCCGATCGGCGCGCCGGCCGGCATCACCGAGGTCACGCCGGCGTCCTCGAGGCGCTTGGCGAGCACCGGATCGTCGCTGGTGTAGCACAGCACGACGAAGCCCTCCTTGACGAGGACCTTCGCCGCCTCGAGCGTGCCGATCGGGTCGGGCAGCAGCGTCTGCGGGTCGCCGAGCACCTCGAGCTTGACGAGGTCGCCCATGCCGAGTTCGCGGCCCAGGCGCGCGGTGCGGACGGCGTGGTCGGCGTCGAAGCAGCCGGCGGTGTTCGGCAGCAGCACGTACTTGTCGCGCGGTAGGTAGTCGAGCAGCGTCTTGCCAGCCGGCACGCCGAGTTGCATGCGGCGGACGGCGACGGTCACGCACTGCGTGCCAGACACGGCGAGCGACTCCACCATCGACTCCATCGACGGGTACTTGCCCGTGCCCAGGAACAGGCGCGAGGAGAAGCGGTGCGGGCCGAGGACCAGCGGTGCGTCAGCGAGCGTCACGGCCGCGATCGTGCGCCGCCGCCGCGCCGGCCACAAGGGGGACGCTTCAGCCGCCGCCAAAGAACGTCACCACTTCGACGCGATCGCCGTCGGCGAGCGGCGTGGCGGCGTGGTCGGCGCGGCGCACGATCGCCTTGTTGCGCTCGACGGCGACTTGCTCGGGCCGTAGGCCCAGTTCGCGGACGAGGTCGGCGACGGTGCTGCCGGCCGGCAGCGCGCGCGGCTCGCCATTGACGTGGATCGCGATCGCAGCGCTCATGGATCGAGGCGCTGCAGCAGCAGCGTCTTCAGGTATTCGCCCTCCGGATGCGTCAGCAGCGCCGGATGGTCGGGCCCGGCGCCGAGGCGCTGCCGCAGCGCCACGCGGAACGGCAGGCCGGCCGCCGCCTGCCGCGCGATCTCCTGGAAGCGCGCGCCGTCGACGTGGTGGCTGCACGTGCAAGTGACCAGGAAGCCGTTCGGGGCCAGCAGTCGCAGCGCCTGTCGGTTGAGGTCGCGGTAGCCGCGCTCGGCGCCCTCGACCTCGCGACGCGACTTGGCGAACGCCGGCGGATCGAGCACGACGAGGTCGAAGCGTTCCTTGCGCTCGCGCAGTTCGCGCACCGCGTCGAAGGCGTCGGCGGCGCGGACCGCGAGTCCAGCGAGGCCGTTGCGCGTAGCGCCGGCCTGCGCCGCCGCCAGCGCCGCCTCGCTCTGGTCGATCGCCAGCGCCGACGTGGCGCCGCCGGCCAGCGCGCTGAGCGCAAAGCCGCCTTGGTAGCTGAACAGGTCGAGCACGCGCCGGCCCTTGGCGAGCGCGCGCACGAGCGCGCGCGCTGGCCGCTGGTCGAGGTAGTAGCCGGTCTTGTGGCCGGTGAACGGCCGCGCCTCCAGGCGCAGCCCCTGCTCGACGAATGGCGCCGCCTCCACGCGCTTGCCGTGCAGCAGGCGCACTTCCTCGGCGAGGCCTTCGTGCTTGCGCGCCGGCACGTCGTTGCGCGCCACCACCGATTCGGCGGCGAGCCGGTCGACGAGGAACGGCACGATGGCGTCGAGCGACGACTCGACCCACGCGCTCGTCGCTTGCAGCACGAGCACGGCGCCGTAACGGTCGACGACGAGGCCGGGCAACCAGTCGCCCTCGCCGTGCACGATGCGGGCGCCGTCCTCGGGCCCGAGCAGGCCGGCGCGCTGACTGATCGCGGCATCGAGGCGGGCGCGGCAGAACGCTTCGCGGTCGGGCACGCCGTCGCCGGGCCACGGGCCGCACAGGCGCAGCGCCAGTTTGCTGGCGCCGGTGACGCCGAGGCCGAGGTCGCGGCCTTCCTCGTCGCGCACGCGCAGCAGGCGCGGCGGCAAGGCGGCGCCGACCAGCAAGTCGTCGGCGTAGAACCACGGCTGGCCGCGGCGGGCGAAGCCGGCGGCGCGCGCGGTCAGGCGCACGTCGTGGTCGTCGGAGGCGCTGCGCGCGGGTTCGGCCATCGGGGCGACTGACGGTAGTCGCCGCCGCGGCCGCGGAAAAGCGCGAGGCTCAGCGGTTGGGCGTCGCCGGCACGCCGAGCGCCGGCGTGTCGCCGCCGGTCGGCACCGTGCTGCGCGCGACGTTGCTGCCATCGAGGCCGTGGAGCGCGCGCGAAATCGTCTGCTGTAGGGCCCGACCGATGAGCTTGTAGGGGCTCGCCGGGTTGAGTTCGGTCAGCGTTGACTGCTTGTTGGCGTACGTCTGGTCGAGCAGGCACTCGCGCCTGCCGCCGTTGCCCGCCGGACCGTAGACCTGCAGACGGATCGCCACCTCGGCGAACGAACAGCGGCCGGAGATCGCCTCGGCGCTGCCGCCAAGGAAGCTAACCAGCGTCGGCTTGATCACCAGTGCGTCGGGCGCAGGCTGCTCGCAGACGTCGGTGAACAACTCGCTGTCGGCGAGCTGGCGCGTCAGCACGTCGCCAACCATCGCCGTCACCGGCCGCTCCCAGAAGTCGTCCGTCGTGTAGGTGACCGGAAAGCCGCGTTCGTTGTTCGGCTGGTTCGTCGCCACCCGACCGTCGGCCATCGGCGTGACGCAGGCGGCGCGGTCGCCCGCGACCTTCGTCGTGTACGGCACGTCGACGTAGAGCGCTTCGTTGGTCGCGAGGTCCGCCGTGTAGTTGGTCGAGTTGCACGCGGGCAGAACCGACAGCAGGACGGGAAGGAGCCGCAGGGGGAGCTTTGCCATGCGACCGTGCCATCGGCGAATCCCGACCGCGGACTTGAGGCGCCGCCCGCCGCGCGCGCGTCAGCGTGGCGCGCTCGATCGCCTCGATGCACGCGGCGACGCGACGATCGACGCCGGCAGCGCCGGCGTCGCGGGCTCACGGTCGGAAATACGCGGTCTGGCGGCGCGCGGCGAGGCAGCGGGGTCCGGGCATCGTGCCACGGCGGCTGGCCGGAGGCCGGTCAACGAGCGACCCGCGGCCCCTAGTGGCCGGACGCCGGACAAGCCGCGTTTTGCCCCGCTCGACCCCGGCGGCTAGAACCTTCGCCCCCGCTCGCGGCCGGTCAGCCGCCAGCAGCCCACGACACACCCCATGGCCGTCCGGAACCCGTTCTCGTCCCGCTCGATCCTCAAGGTCGGCAAGCAGACCTACACCTATTTCGCCCTGCCCGCGCTCGAGAAGGCCGGCATCGGCAAGCTGTCGCGGCTGCCGTACTCGATCCGCGTGCTGCTCGAGCAGGCGTTGCGCAACCACGACGAGTACGTCGTCGCCACCAAGGACGTGCAGAACATCGCCGGCTGGAGCAAGGCGACCGCCGGTCAGGTCGAGATCCCGTTCCTGCCGGGCCGCGTCGTGCTGCAGGACTTCACCGGCGTGCCGTGCGTCGTCGACCTCGCGGCGATGCGCGCGGCGATGAAGCGGTTGGGCGGCGACGCCCGCAAGATCAACCCGCTGGTGCCGTGCGACCTCGTCATCGACCACTCGGTGCAGGTCGACGCCTTCGCCAGCAGCTCGGCCGAGCAGGACAACCTGAAGCTCGAGTTCGAGCGCAACCAGGAGCGCTACGAGTTCCTCAAGTGGGGCCAGCAGTCGCTGACCAACTTCCGCGTCGTGCCGCCGGGCATGGGCATCGTGCACCAGGTCAACCTGGAGTACCTCGCCAGCGGCGTGCTGACGAAGAAGGACGGCAAGGAGACGGTCGCCTACCCGGACACCGTCGTCGGCACCGACTCGCACACGACGATGATCAACGGCCTGGGCGTGCTCGGCTGGGGCGTCGGCGGCATCGAGGCCGAAGCCGTGATGCTCGGCCAGCCGACCTACATGCTGCTGCCCGAGGTCGTCGGCATGGAGCTCGTCGGCAAGCTGCCGGCGGGCGCGACCGCGACCGATCTCGTGCTCACCGTCACGCAGCTGCTGCGCAAGCACGGCGTGGTGAACAAGTTCGTCGAGTTCTTCGGCAGCGGCGTTGGCGCCATGTCGCTCGCCGACCGCGCCACGATCGCCAACATGGCGCCCGAGTACGGCGCAACGATGGGCTTCTTCCCCGTCGATGCCGAGACTTGCCGCTTCCTCGCCAAGTCGGGCCGCCGCAAGGAGCAAGTCGCGCTGGTCGAGGCGTACTGCCAGGCGCAGGGGCTGTTCTGGACGCCGGACGCGCCGGTCCCTGAGTTCAGCTCGACGCTCAGGCTGGACCTGTCGACCATCGTGCCGAGCCTCGCCGGCCCCAAGCGCCCGCAGGATCGCGTGCCGCTCGCGGCGATGCAGCAGGACTTCCGCCAGGGCCTGAGCAAGGACTTGCTGAGCCGCGGCTTCGCGCTGCCCGCCGACCAGCTCGCCAACACGGCGACGGTCGCCGACGGCAGCAACGCGCGGATCGGCCACGGCGCCGTGACGATCGCCGCGATCACGTCGTGCACCAACACCAGCAACCCGTCGGTGATGCTCGGCGCCGGCCTGCTGGCGAAGAAGGCCGCCGCGCGCGGCCTCGCGCGCAAGCCGTGGGTCAAGACCTCGCTCGCGCCGGGCTCGCGCGTGGTCACCGACTACCTGACGAAGGCCGGCCTGCTGCCAGCGCTCGAGGCCGTCGGCTTCCATGTCGTCGGCTATGGCTGCACGACGTGCATCGGCAACAGCGGCCCGCTGCCAGCGCCGGTGTCGCAGGCGATCAAGGACGGCAACCTCGTCGCCGCCGCGGTGCTGTCCGGCAACCGCAACTTCGAGGGCCGCGTCAATCCCGACGTGAAGGCCAACTACCTCGCGTCGCCGCCGCTGGTCGTCGCCTACGCGCTCGCCGGCACCGTCGACATCGACCTGCAGAAGGATCCGATTGGCGTCGACCGGAGCGGCCAGCCGGTCTACCTGCGCGAGATCTGGCCGAGCCAGCAAGAGATCGCCAGCGCGATCGCCAGCAGCATGTCACCAAAGGCATTCCTGGCGCAGTACGGCAAAGTCGACCTCGGCCCAGCGCCGTGGCGCAAGATCAAGGCGACGAAGAGCGACCTGTTCCGCTTCCAGCGCAAGAGCACGTACATCCAGGAGCCGCCGTTCTTCACCACGATGGGCAAGCAGGCCGGCACGATCGGCGCGATCGCCGGCGCGCGCGCTCTCGCCGTGCTCGGCGACTCGGTGACGACCGACCACATCAGCCCGGCCGGCAACATCAAGGCGAGCAGCCCCGCCGGCCGCTACCTGATCGAGAACGGCGTGCAGCCCGCCGACTTCAACCAGTACGGCGCGCGCCGCGGCAACGACCGCGTGATGACGCGCGGCACGTTCGCCAACGTGCGGCTGCGCAACCTGCTGGCCAAGCAGGAAGGCGGCTTCACGACGCACCTGCCGACCGGCGAGGAGCTGGCGATCTACGACGCGTCGATGCGCTACCAGCAGGCCGGCACGCCGCTGTGCGTGCTCGCCGGCAAGGAGTACGGCACCGGCAGTTCGCGCGACTGGGCGGCGAAGGGCACGTTCCTGCTCGGCGTGAAGTTCGTGCTCGCCGAGAGCTACGAGCGCATCCACCGCAGCAATCTCGTCGGCATGGGCGTGCTGCCGCTCGAGTACCTGCCCGGCCAGACGCGCGAGTCGCTCGGGCTCAGCGGCCACGAGGAGTTCGCCGTCGCGATCGACGATCGCGTGCAGCCGCGCCAGAAGCTGACGGTAACGGCGATCGACCCGGCGACCGGCGCGCGCAAGACGTTCAAGGCGCAGTGCCGCATCGACACGCCGGTCGAGGTCGACTACTACCGCAACGGCGGCATCCTGCAGACCGTGCTGCGCAAGCTGCTGGCCCCCGCCAAGGCCGCGCCGGCGGCGAAAAAGGCGGCGAAGGCGACGGGCAAGGCCCGCGGCCGCAGCCGCTGACGGTCGCCGCAACCAGTCGTGACGCGCCGGTTGCGACGCCTCTGGCGCGCCGCTGGCCCCGCAGCGACGCCCGCGCGATGCTCACTCGCATGCTGCGCCGTCTCCCCGCCGTCTTCGCCGTCGCCGCCCTTGCGTTCGCCGCGTGCGCTGCGCCGCGACCGTTGGCCGGCGCCGACGCCGAACTGCGCGAACTGGCAGCCAAGGTCCGCGGCGGTGTCGGCGTCTACGTGCGCGACCTTGCGACCGGCGACGAGGTGACGATCCGCGCCGACGAACCGTTCCCGACGGCAAGCCTGATCAAGGCGCCGATCCTCGGCGCGCTGCTCGCCAAGGTCGACCGCGGCGAACTCGACTACCACGCCGAACTGACCTACACGCAGGACCGCCTCTATCCCGGCGAGGACCTGCTCGGCAGCTTCGCCGACGGTCAGAAGATCGCGCTGTCCAAGCTGGCGATGCTGATGATCACCACCAGCGACAACACCGCGTCGCTGTGGTGCCAGGAACTCGCCGGCACGGGCACGGCGATCAACGACTGGCTCGCCGGCCACGGCTTCGCGCAGACGCGCGTCAACTCGCGCACGCCGGGCCGCGAGGCGCAGCGCCAGCAATGGGGCTGGGGCACGACGACCCCGCGCGAGATGGCCGACTTCGTCGCCAAGGCGCGCGCCGGCGCGCTCGGCAGCGCGGCGCTGTGCGACGAACTGCAGCGGCGACTCGCCTGCGTGTACTGGGACGACGAAGCGCTCTCGGCGCTGCCGCCCCACGCCGGCGCGCTGAGCAAGCAGGGCGCCATCAACCGCTCGCGCAGCGAGGTCGTGCTCGTGCGCGCGCCGCGCGGCGATTACGTGTTCTGCGTGATCACCAAGGAGCAGCTGGACGAGTCGTGGGGCCGCGACAACGAAGGCTTCGTGCTGCTGCGCGCGGTCTCGGCGGCGCTGTGGCGACGCTTCGCCCCCGACCACCCCTACGCGCCGCCGCCCGGCCGCGAGCGGTTCTGAGCGACAGCCGGCGCGCGCCGGCTCACGCCATGCGGCGCTTGACCAGCGCGCCGCGGCGCCGGCGCTTGTCGCCGATAGGCATCGCCGCCGCGACGCGCTTGCTCGCCGCCGCCGCCGCCGCGGCCGTGCGCGCGTGCACGAACGCCAGCGCTTCGCCGGTTGTGATCGCCTCGCCGAGCGTCTTCGCCAGCACGACGCCAACGTGCGGATCGACGGCGTCGGTCGGCTGCCGCCGGCCGCCGCCTAGGTCGACGATGACGTGGCCGAGTTCGAGCGGGTCGACGTCGGCGACGAAGCCGGGGCGCGCCGCCTTGATCGCGACGACGTGCGGCGCGCGACCGAGCAGCGACGCATCGTCGAGCACGCGCGGGTCGCCGCCCTGGACCTCGAGGTTGTGGCGGAAACACTGCTTGACGACGCCATCGCGCCACAACTGCTCGAGCGTCGCGCGCGCGGCAGACAGGTCGGTGGCGACGCCGGCGAGCAGCAGCATCTCGGCGCCGAGCGCGAGGGTGACCTCGCGCAGGTCGTCCGGACAGTCGCCGTCGAGGGCCTGCAGGATCTCGGTGACCTCGAGCGCGTTGCCCAGCCCGCGGCCGAGCGGGTGATCCATGTCGGTCAGCAACGCCGCGACTTTGACGCCGGCGGCGCGCCCGACGGCGACGATCGATTCCATCAGCGCGACTGCGTCCTCTTCGCGCTGCATGAACGCCGCGCGCCCGGCCTTCACGTCCATGACCAGGCCGTCGATGCCCTCGGCGAGCTTCTTCGACAAGATCGACGCCGTGATCAGCGGGATGCTTTCGACGGTGCCGGTGACGTCGCGCGTCGAGTACATGCGTCGGTCGGCAGGCGCGATCTCGGCGCTGGCGCCCGCCATGGCGTAGCCGCACTCCTGCAGCACCTGCTGGAAACGCTCGCACGACAGATCGGTGCGATAGCCCGGGATCGCCGCCAGCTTGTCGATGGTGCCGCCGGTATGACCGAGGCCGCGGCCGCTGATCATCGGCACGGCGACGCCGGCCGCCGCGACCAGCGGCGCCAGCAGTAGCGACACCTTGTCGCCAACGCCGCCGGTCGAGTGCTTGTCGACCTTGGCGCGCGGCACAGCGTCGTGGCGCAGCACGCGGCCAGAGTCGCGCATCGCCAGCGTCAGCTCGACGGTCTCGGTCGGCGTCATGCCGTTGCAGCAGACCGCCATCAGGAACGCGCCGAGTTGCGCGTCGCCGAGCGAGCCGTCGACGACGCCGGTGACGAAGTCGCGGATCTCGTCGCGCGTGAGTTCGCCGCCGTCGCGCTTTCTGCGATTCAACCGGGCCGGATGGTTCTGCATGGCCTCCCCCTATCGACAGGTTCGCGCCGCCGCCGGCGGCTCACGGCGCGACCGGGTGCCAGAGCGTCTTGGTCTCGACGAACGGTTCGACCCAAACCAACCGGCGCAGCGCGACGGCGTCGGCCCAGGCCGCAGGCTTCAGGTCGCAGTAGCGGACGCGCTTGCAGTTGTCGGCGGCCGCGGCAGTCAGCGCTGCGTCCGGCGCGCCGGCGGCGAGCAGGCCGTCGATGTCGCGGTGCGCGGCGAAGTGCGGCGCCAGCTCCTTGCGGTGACCGGACAGCAGGTTGATGGCGCCTGCCGGCACGTCGCTCGACGCGCACACTTCGCCGAACGCCAGCGCCGCGAACGGCGCGCGCTCGCTGGCCAGCGCGATCACTGCGTTGCCGCCGACCAACGCCGGCAGCGCCAGCGCCAGCAGGCCGACGAGCGGCGCCTCGTCCGGCGCGAGCACGCCGACAACGCCGGTCGGCTCGACGGTCGAGAAGTTGAAGAACGGCCCCTGGACGCTGTTCTGGCTGCCGAGCAGGCACTGCACCTTGTCGCACAGGCCGGCGTGCCAGACGAGCAGGCCGATCGCGGCGTCGAGTTCGCGTCGCGCCTGCGCCGCCGACAACCCGCACAGACGCAGTTCGTCGGCCATGCCCTGGCGGCGCGACGCCAGCATCTCGGCGAGGCGGTAGACGATCTGGCCGCGCAGGTAGGCCGCGCTGCCACTCCACGCGGCGAAGCCGGCGCGGGCGGCTGGCACGGCATCGCGCAGGTCCTTGCGGCTGGCGCGGGCGACGTTGAGCGCCGGCTGCGCGGCCGGTTGGTAGCTGCGGCCCGACTCGCTGCGCGGGAACTTGCCGCCGACGAAGAGCTTGTAGGTCTTGGGCACCGGAACCGGCATGGCTCCAGGGTGCCCGTCATCGCGCGCACGCGCAAGGGCGCGCAACCGCGCCGGCCGCGCCCGGCGCGGAAAAAGGCATTCCCGCAGCGTTGCGAGGCGCCGCGGGTGCCCGACCACCGGCCAGCCACCCCCATGGCCAACCAGCGTTCTCGCTCACGGCCGTCCAGGTCCCCACCCGGAGCGGCCGCGCCGCGCAGACCCCCTGATCCCGCACAGTCTGCGCGCACCTCGCTCGGTCCCCCCAGACTCTGCTCGGTGTGCGTAGTGTTCTTCGTGCTTCGGCGTCAGCCGACTTGAACGTCGCCGTAGAATCACGGTGTCATTGGACCGTCAAGCGCACGACAGCCGCGACGCCGATCTCGCGGCTGCCGGTCAGCGCCCCCACGCCGCTCGACCACAGCCGCGCGACCGGCTCCCAGCCGCACACTTGCGCCTTCTGCGCCTGGCTGGTGACGAGGCCGAGCGCGTTGGCATCGACGTCGAACGCGGCGGCCTGGAAGCGCAGCCACGCGCCGACTGCCGTTGGCGTGTTCGGCAACGTGAACGGGAACGCGCACGCGCCGTCGCTCGCCGCGACCCCAGCCCACGAGCCGGCGACGTCGATCGACAGAAAGCAGCCCGGCGCGCCGATCGGCTGCAGGTCAAACGGCAGCGGCAAGCCCGCCCACACGCCGTTCTCCATGGTGCCGAGCGCCAGCACGACGAGCGCGGCGGGCAGCGCCTGCGTCGCCTGCGCCACCCACGGCCTGCCCCACATCACCTGCGGCGAACTGCTGCCGACGCGCAGCGGCAGCGCATTGCTGCCGACGCACGACGCCGGACCGATCGGCAAATCCTGGCTGTTGCAGACGAACGTCGAGTCCAGCGTGTAGCCGCCGAACGGCGGGCCGTGCACGACGAGTTCGAGCACGAGGCCGCCAAGCGCCGGGTCGTAGGCGAAGGGCGACGTCAGCGCGATCGTCGGCAGGAACGCATTGGGCGACGCGCCGCTGCTGCCCGCCGACAACGTCAGCAACTGCCGCGGCAGCACGATCGCCTCGTCGGCGCCGCGATTGCCAGCGAAGTCGGTCGCGAGCGCGGTCAGCGCGTGCGGCAACGTCGACAGGCGAAACTCGCAATCGACCGTCTTCGCCGCCGCCGTCGTCAAGCCATCGAGCCGAAAGGCGAGCCCGGTGATCGTCACCGGCCCCTGGAACAGCATCGCGTCGTAGACGTACTGCACGCGCGTCGGCGAGCTGCGGCCGAACGGCACGTTGGTGCCGCCGGTGCCCTCCTGGGCGGCGTGCGATGCCGGCGCAACGATCAGACCCTGGGCCGGCAGCAGCCCGCACGCCGCGAACAAGATGGCTACGCCGGCACGTTCCATTGGCATCGGCTTGTTCGGCCTTCGGGACGACCGCCCTTGACCCCTGCCAGCGATCTTGCCGAAGGCACCTGGACGTGAGCGCGCACAGTCGCCAAGTCGAGGTGCTGGCCCTACTCGGACAGGAGGCCACCATGGCGCCGCTGCTGGCGGGCCTTGCCGCCCATGGCATCGCCGTCGACGTCATACGCGACGCGGGCGCGGCGCGGACGGCGTTCTTCGCCAGCGGCGGCCACGACTGCCTCGTGGTGGCGCCCGACGTCCGGCCCGGTCTGGCCCGGGCCATCATGACATCGCTGCGCACGGTCGATCCGGCGCTGCCGCTCGCCAACTTCGGGCCGCCGCTAAGTGGCAGGGATCGCCCAGCGTTCGAGGCGCGGCTCGGCGCCTATCACCCGAGTTCGCGCGCCGCCCTCGGCGCGCTGCTGCGTTTCCTGCACGGGCTGGCCCGCCACTGATTGGCCGCGCGCTGGCAGCGACAGGAAGAAAGTGGGGTGGCTGACGGGATTTGAACCCGCGACCCCAAGGACCACAACCTTGTGCTCTAACCGAGCTGAGCTACAGCCACCGTGCCACAACCGCGCGACCGAACCGTAGGCGCGGACTCGCGGGGGCGAGGAGTGTGCCGCTGCCCCACCGCCCGGTCAAGACTGCGCAGCAAAGGCGACAACGCAGTCTTGCGCGATGCGCGCGTGGTCGCTAGCGTCTTCGCCCCCAACACGCCTCCGTAGCTCAGCTGGTAGAGCAGCGGATTCTTAATCCGCGGGTCGAAGGTTCGATCCCTTCCGGAGGTACCACACGCCGCGGCCGTCGGGTTCTCGCCCGGCGGCCGCTGGTCTTTGCGGGCGGCGCAGCGAGCCGACGCGGTTCCTCGCTCAGCGATCGTAGCGGACCGCCACCGCGCTGGTCGGCGAGTGCGGCGCCTGCACCGGGCGCTTCGGCAGGTGCACCACGAAGGTCGCGCCCTCGCCGACCACGGACGCGAACGTCACGTCGCCGCCGTGGCCCAGCACCAGTTCCTTGACGATGTGCAGGCCGAGGCCGGTGCCGCTGGTGCCGGCAGTGTTGCTGCCGCGTTCGAAGCGACGGAACAACCGCGGGTGGTCGGCGGCGGGCACGCCGATGCCGCGGTCGGCGACGGCGACACGCCATTCATCCGCGCCCTCCTCGGCGTAGATGTGCACCCAAGGCGCCTCGCCCGGCTTGGCATACGCGATGGCGTTGCTGAGCAGGTTCAGGAACACCTTGCTAAGCGCCCAACCGTCGGCGCGAACGACCGGCAGCGGATCGACGCGCAGCTGCACCCCCTTCTCCTGCAGCTCGAAGCGCAGCGTGCGCAGCACGTCGGCAAGGAGCAGCGTCAGGTCGCACTCGGTGAACTGCAGCTGCACGCCATCGTGGTCGAGGCGCGAACTGTCGAGCAGGTCGTGGACCAGACGCTCCATCTGGTGCACGGCCTGCAGGCCGGTCTGCACCGCCTGGCGCACCGGGTCGCTGACCTGGCCCAGGTAGCCCTTGTCGATCGTCGACAGCATCAGGCGCATGGCGCTGAGCGGCCGGTTGAGATCGTGCGCCGTCTGCTGCGCGGCCTCGACGAGTTCCTGCACCTTGTGGTCGAGCAGCAGCCGCTTCTCGTCGAGCTCGCCGTAGCGCTTGGCCAGTTCGAGGTTCGACTGCGCCAAATTGTGGACCAACCTCGGGTCGCCGTCGTCGAGCCGCACGGTCGGGGCCAGCGGCGCCACGTCGGCGACGGCTTCGACGTTGGCCGTCAGGCCAGCGGCGAAGTCGATCTGCAGATCGTCGTCGCTCAGCACTTCGAGCGCGCGCGGTTTCGCCGACGACAGCGCGGCGGACGAGTCGCGCAGTTCGTACGACAAGCCGAGCGGCTCGTCTGCGCCCTCCTGCGCAGGCGGCGGCGCCGCCAACCGGCGTTGCTTTGTGGCGAGCAGCTCGATCGGTGCGACGTCGTCGCCGTCGATCCCGGCGCCATCGGCGAACGCAAGGCGCGTCTGCGGCAGGTCCGCAGCCGGCACCACGGCACGGGCGCGACGGACGTCGTCGCAGATCGTCCACAGCTTCTGGCGCACGCCATTGGCGACCTCGCGCGGTTCAGCCTTGCCGCGGCCGAGCCCGTACAGCGTCACCTTGCGCTCGACGAGCAGCGACGCCGCCTCGACGAACGCCTCGAACACGCCCTGGCCCTCCGTGGCAACCGACGGGAAGGTCGCGATGTCGTCGCGGAAGCAGAAGGAGCGGTCCAGCTCCTCCTCGCCCATCACGTCAGGCAGGTCCCGCTTGTTGTACTGGACGATGATCGGGATGTCCTCGGAGGTGCCGCTGCTGGTGCGCAGGTTGTCGCGCATGCTCTGCAGCGACTCGAGGTTCTCCTGCATGCGGCTGCGCTGGCTGTCGACGACGAACACCACCGCGTCGGCGCCCTGCAGCACGTACTTGCGCATCTGCCGGTACTTCGGCTGACCCGGAACGGTGAAGCCCTGGATGCGGATCTTGAAGCCGCCAACCTGGCCGAGATTGATCGGCAGGAAGTCGAACAGCAGCGTCGATTCCTCCTCGGTGTTGATCGACACCAGCTGGACTTCGTTGCGCGGGCACAGGATGCCGTGCACCTGCTGCAGGCTGGTCGTCTTGCCGCCGAGGCCAACGCCGTAGTAGACGAGCTTGGCGTTGATCGTGCGCTCGGCGACGTTGATGAAGCCCATGCGGTTCGTCCTGGGACGCCGACGCCAGACGATGCGCCGCGCCGTCGACGGCTCATCGGTCGTTCGGACTCGGCAACTTCACCGCGGCCGCCAGCCCTTGGCCGGCGACGGCGAAGGCAGCAAGGCGTGCCATTGGCGCGGCGCAGCGAGCACGCGCTGAAGGGCGGCGGTCGCGGCCGCGGCGTCGACCGCGGCAAGCGCGGCGGCGTCGATGCCATGGCGGTATCGCACCATCTGCTGCCGCAACGCCAGCGCTGCGCTGGCCGGATCGGCGACGTCGAGCGCGAGGCGCAGGCCGAGTTCCGCCGCGGCGCGGTCGCGGCCTGCGACCATCTCCCCCGCCGCGAACGGCCGCTGCAACTCGGCGAGCAGCGCGCGCACTTCGGCGACGGTCGCTTCGCATTCGGCCGCAGCGTCGGCGCAACGCTCGCCCGGCCGCACCGCGATCGGCGCGAAGCCGCGCCGGTGGACCGTGACGACGCGCTCATCGTGCAACCACGACCACGCGACGTACGGTGTGCGCGCGCGCAGTTCGCTGCCGCGCAGCGGCCAGAGGGCGGCGGCGCGTTCGCGCGCGATGGCCAACGCGACCGCCAGCGCCGCGCGATCGAGGTCGGCGGGCACCGCGAAGGCGAGCGCCACGAACGGCTGGTCGACGCGCGGATGCAGTTCGCTCACCAGTTCGTCGCCGGCGCCCGGAGCCGGTCCCGCCAGATTGATAGCCATCGGCAGGTCGAGGCGCTGCCGCGTGGCGAGGGCGTGCGCCAGCGCCGCGTCGATCGCGCCATTGCCGGTCGCGGCCGTGCGACGCGCGACCGTCGCCAGCGCACGCAACGAGGCGGGCGTCAGTGCCGCCAGCGCCTCGGCTCCGGCCCGCTGCGGCGCCGACGGCCACAGCGCTGCGCGCGCGGCAGCAGCATGCGCGCCGCCCGGCAACAGGTGCCGTTCGTCGTCGGCCTGCAGCGCGGCGGCGGCGGCGGCCAGCGCCAACTCGTCGTCGCTGCCCGACAGGTCGTCGCACGCGGCGACGAACGCCGCCAGCTGCGCTGGGTCGCGCGCCGCCACGCTGAGGCACGTGCAGGCATCGTCGACGTGCAGGCTCGCCTGCGCCTTGGGCGCCGCCGCCTTGCCGCGCGCAAAGCGCACCGCCGCCAGCACGCCGGCGACGTCTCGCGGCAGCCGTTCGCCGGCGGCGTCGACGTGCTCGTACAGCAACGCGACGGCAGGACACGGCGACGTCGCCGACGCGGACGCCGGCGCTTGCGCGTCGGCGGCGGCGGCGATCAGCGCGGCGACGAAGACGGGACGAACTGGCATAGCTGGCCTCCGCGGAGCACGAGCACGCGATCGGCGACGGCTACCGCGAGTTCAAGGTCGTGCGTGGCGAGAACGATGGCAGTCCCGCGCTCGCGCCGCAACTGTAGCGCCGCTTCGACCACGCTGACGGCCGTTGCGCGATCGAGCGAAGCCGTCGGCTCGTCGAGTAGCAGCACATCGGGCTGCACGGCGAGCGCGCGCAGCAACGCGGCGCGGCGGCGCTCGCCGCTCGACAATGCCTCGCGGGCGCGATCAAGCGCCGCCGCCGGCAGACCAAGCGCGGCGGCGGCGGCAACGACGTCGAAGCCCGGTGCGCAGGCCTCGGCGACGAGCCGGCGGACCCGCGCGCTGGGCGTCAGCGAGCCGGATGCATCCTGGGCGACGAGCTGCACCGCCGTCCGGCGGCGCGGCCGCTCCACCGCGCCGGCGGCCGGCGTGATCTGGCCGGCGAGCGCGCGCAACAGCGTCGTCTTGCCGCAGCCAGACGGGCCGACGAAGGCGACCACTTCGCCACCGCGCACCTGCAGGTCGCAACCCTGGATCACATGAGCGCCAGGCGCGCCGACGGCGAGTCCGCGCGCGGCCAGCACGGGCGCGCCGGGCGACGTGTTCGATTCGCGTGCCGGCCAGGCCGCCGCCTCCTCGGCGCATGCCGCAAACACGCCGTCGACGCAGCGCAGCGGCGTGGCCTGCAGCGCGCGCGCAAAGCGCAGGTCGTGCGTCGCCAACAACAACCCGCAGCCGTCGCGCTGCAGCACGGTGAGTCGCGCCTCGACTTCAGCGAGCGTCGCTTCGTCGAGATGCGCGCTCGGCTCGTCGACGACGCACAGCGCTGGCCGGCGCAAGAACGCGACCGCCAACAGCGCCCGCTGCGCTTGCCCGCCCGACACCTGCGCCGACAGCCGGCCGGCGACGTCGCCGGGCGCGACGACGCCAAGCCATCCGAGCATACGCACGCACTCCTCGCGCGACTGGCCGGTCAAGTCGACGAGTTGGCGGCCGAGCGGCACCAGTGGATCGAACGCAGCGTGGGGATCCTGCGGCAATACGGCAACGCGGTTCGCCAACCAGCGACGCCGCCATTGCGGCGACGCCGCAAGCAGGTCCTCGCCGTCCGCGGCGACGCTGCCGGCGACCGACCAGCCGGGTCGGCGAAGCAGGCCCAGGGCCGCCGCCAGCACGGTCGATTTGCCGCAGCCGGACGGCCCCACCAGCGCCACCGCCCCGCCGCGCGGCACGTCGAGCGCGGGCACGGCGATCGCCGCGCCCATCGGGGAGCGGACGACGAGATCGCGGGCTTGCAGCGCTGGCGCCATCGCCCTATCGCACGGCATCCGCCGCGCCGACGCAAGCTCATGGCTGCAACCTCGCCTCCGCGTTCGGCGCTATGCTCGGCCACATGATCCGCGCCGCCACGTTGTCGCTGGTTTCGCTGCTCGCCGCCCTCCCCGCCCAGAGGACCCTCACCGAACTGCAGCAGCGCTTCGTCAAGGAGTCGCAGGCGCTCGACGCCAGCGGCGGCGGTAGCGCTGGCGAGCGCCGCGACGCGCTGTTGGCCCGCCACACCGACGAACTGCGCGCGTTCGTCGCCGACGTCGCCGCGGGCGACGACCGCTGGAACGGCCGGCTGATGCTCGCCGATCTGCTGCTCGCGCGCCGTAACCGCGACGCCGCGATCAAGGCGCTGCATGGCATCGACAGCAAGCAGGCGCCGGCGCTGCTGCTCGCCACCGCCGCGACGATGGCGCAGCACCTCGGCCTCAAGCCGCTCCGCGACGAATGGGTCGCGGCGGCGCGCGGCAAGGACGCGCCGCTGCCCGACCGGCTGGCGATGGCGCGCATGCTGATGACGGTGCTGCAGGAAATTCCGGCCGGCGAGGAGATCTTCGCGCAGGCGCTGACGGCAGCCGGCGACGACGAGCAGCGCTCGTTCGTGCGCTGGCACCAGGCCGACGCGCTGCGCGATCGCGAGGACCTGCCCGAGAACGCCGCGTTCGAAGAACTCGAGAAGCTCGCGAAGGACCTGCCCGCGACCTACTGGGGCAGCGTCGCCAAGGATCGCCTGCGCGCCTCGCACCTGCAGCCCGGCGACGCCGCGATCGACGTGCGCGGCAAGACGCTCGCCGGCGAGCCGCTCGCGCTGGACGCGCTGAAGGGCAAGGCAGTCGTGCTGGTGTTCTGGTCGCTCGGCGATCGCGACCTGCCGGCGCTGGTCGCCGAACTCAAGGCCGTGCGCACGGCGCACGGCGATGCAGTCGCGGTCGTCGCCATCGCCCTCGACCGCGACGTCGCCGCCACCAAGGCAGCCATCGCCGGCTTGGGTTTCGACGCCGCGCACCTCGCCGACGGCAAAGGCGTGCAGACCGACGCGGCGTTGCGCTGGTTCGTCGAGGGCCCGACGGTGCACGTCGTCGACGCCGCCGGCAAGGTCGGAGCGCTCGGCCAGCACGCGGGCACCGACGACGCCCGTTCCGACCTTCGCAATGCAATCGACGACGCCGTCAAGGCGAAGTGAGAGGCCGCGGCGCCGCGCCGACCGCGCGCCGGCACAACAACAGCGCCGTGTAGGCGCTCTTGGCGAGCACTACGGCCGCTGGCGCCGCCATCGGCAAGAGGTCGACGCCCGCCGGCGCGGCGAGGAAGGCGCGGCTCACAGGCAAGCGATGCAGTCGATCTCGACGAGCCCGCCCTTGGGCAGTTCCTTGACCGCGACGGTGGCGCGCGCCGGCTTGTGGCCGCCGAAGTGACGGCCGTAGACCTCGTTGACGGCGGCGAAGTCGGCCATCGACACGAGGAAGATCGTCGTGCGGGCGACGTGCGCGAGCGACGCGCCGCCGGCTTTGAGCACCTCGGCGAGGTTCTTCAGCACCTGGTCGGCTTGCTCGGCGGCGGTCACCCCGACCATCTGCATGGTCTTGGGGTCGAGCGCGATCTGACCGGAGCAGAACAGCAGGTTGCCGACCTGGACGGCCTGACTGTACGGGCCGATGGCGGCCGGCGCGGAAGCGGACGAGACGGGAGCGAGCTTCATGGGTGCTGGGTGCGCGGCCGCAGCCGGTCGCGCAGCGCGCGCTCGACTGCCGGTGGCAAGAAGGAACTGACGTCGCCGCCATTGCGAACGATCTCGCGGATCAACGACGACGAGACGTAGCTGTACTGAACGCTCGGCATGACGAATACCGTCTCGATGCCGGACGCGAGGTGCCGGTTGGTCAGCGCCATCTGGTACTCGTACTCGAAGTCCGAAACGGTGCGGACGCCGCGGAGGATGGCGCCGATGCCCTGAGCGCGGCAGAAGTCGACGACGAGGCCGGAGAACGTCGTCACCGTGACACGCGCATCCTTGGGCAGGACGTCGCGCAGCATCGCCACGCGCTCTTCGGGCGAGAACGTCGCCTGCTTGCTGGTGTTGACCCCGACCGCGACGGTCAGTCGATCGAACAGCGGCAGGGCCCGCTCGACGAGGTCGAGGTGGCCGCGCGTCACCGGATCGAAGCTGCCGGGGTAGAGGGCGGAGACCATGCGCGGGACTGTAACCTCCGCCTGCGGCGAGGCACGGACGCAGTGATGGTTCCGTCATCGTGGCCGCTTGTCGCCTGCAGCCTGTGGGCCTGCGCCGCCGCCGGCGCCGGCGCGTGGCACTTCGCCGCTGGCGCGCTGGTCGCGGCGCTTGGCGGCCTCGTCGGCGCTGCGGCGACGACGGCGACGCGCCGCGCCGCGCTGGTGGCGCTGCCGGCGTTCCTCGCCGCCGCGGCGCCGCCAGCGAGCGACCCGCCGCCGCCGCCGCCGGGGCTCGTGCGCGTGCACGGGCGCGTCGACCGCGTCGTGCGCACGCCGTCGCTCGGCGGCGCGCTGCTGCACTGCGGCGGCCTGCGCATCGCGCTGGACGAAGACCTTGCGGCGCTGCCCGGCGACACGGTCGAACTGCTCGGCCACGCCACGGCGCCGATCGCGCCGGGGGCGCCGGCAACGCTGCGCGGCGTCGCGGCGACGGCCCGCGTCGTGCCCGGCCCCGCGTCGCTGCCGCGACTGTGTGCGGCGGCGCGCCGCGCGCTCGAAGCGCAGCTGCTGCAGCTGCTGCCGGGCGAAGCCGGCCCGTTGGTCGCTGGCCTCGTGCTCGGCCGCGACACGCGGCCGTCGGCGGCGACGCAGTCCGCCCACCGCGGCACCGGCCTCAGCCACCTGCTCGCCGTCAGCGGCGCGCACGCGGCGATGCTGGCGCTGCTGTTCGGACTCGGCGGGCCGCGCGGCCGCCGCCGCATCCTCGCCAGCGGCCGCCGCACCGCCGCGCTGCTCGTGCTGCTGCTCGCTTATGCGCTGATAACGGGCGGCGAACCGCCGGTGCTGCGCGCCGTGTTCGGCTACGCGCTCGCCGCGTGGGCCGTGCACCTCGGCCGGCCATTCGGCGCCACCGCCGTGCTGCTGGCGCCAGCGCTGGTGACGGCCTTCGTCGCGCCCGACGCGCTGTTCGGCGCCAGCTTCCTGCTCAGCTACGCCGCCGTCGGCGGACTGCTGCTCGCCGGCCACCCGCCGCGGGACGCCGGCGCGCTGCGCCGCTGGGTGTGGGCGCCGCTCGCGGCTTCGGCGTGGGCGACGCTGCTGACGGCGCCGCTGACCTTGTGGTTCTTCGGCCAACTGGCGCCGTGGACCGTGGCGCTGACGCCGCTGTTGGCGCCGCTCATCGCCGTGCTGCTGCTCGGCGGGCTCGGACTCGCGCTGGTCGGGCTGTGCGCGCCGGCTGCCGCCGCAGCGACGGCGCCAGCGCTGGCTGCCGCCGCCAACGCCTACCTCGCCGCTGTGCACGCCGCCGACGCGCTGCCGTGGACGCCGTTGCCGGCCTTGTGCGCGCCAGCGCCATGGGCGCTGGCCGTCGCCGCACTTGGCGCGCTGGCCATGCTGCGCCAAGCGCCCGACCGGCGCGGCGTCGCCGCGGCGGCGGCACTGCTGGCGGCGCCGCACTTCCTGCCGCGCGCGGAGGCGACGGAACCGTTCCTGCTGCTCGCCGCGGTCGGCCACGGCCAGGCCTGCCTGCTTGGCGACGCCGCCGGTCGCCGCATCGCCGTCGATTGCGGCAGCGTGCAGGTGCCCGGCCGCGCCGCCGCGCAGCTCGCCGAGGCGCTGGTGCGCCGACGCCTCGACCTGCTCGTTGTCTCCCACGCCGACGCCGACCACCACAACGCCGTGCCGCTGCTGCTCGAACGCGTGCGCGTCGACCGCGCGCTGCTGCCGCAGCAGCTCGTCGACAGCCCGTTGGCGCGGCAGCTCGCGGCGCACGGCGCCCGGGTGGCCGCCGTGCCGCCCGGCGCGCTCGTCGCGCCCTGGCCGGGTCTCGTCGTCGCCGCGCCAGCGTTGCCGGCTGGCGCGCCGGACAACGACCAGAGCCTCTGGGTGCGCGCCGACGTCGGCGCGACCCGCGTGCTGCTGACCGGCGACGCGCAGGAACTCGGCGTCGCCGCCGCGCTCGCGCAGGGTCTCGCCGGGCCGTGCGACGCGCTGGTGCTGCCCCACCACGGCCGCGCCAACGCCAACGCCGCGCGCCTGCTGGCGGCTTGCCGGCCGGCGTCATGCCTGGCGTCGGCCGCCGCCGCCGACGGACCAACGCGCCTCGGCGCGTTGGCCCAGGCCGGTGGCGCAGCGCTATGGAGCACCGGCTTGCACGGCGCGCTGCGCCTGTGCGGCGCAACCGGCGCGATCAGCGCGCGGCCGCTGACGCCGCGCCCGCGCGGCCGGCGCGGCTCACTTGCCGCCGCCGGACGCCGCCGGCATCGCCACCGGCGCGAGCTTGCTGATGCGTCCGAGGAAGTTCCAATCCTGCACGTAGATCGCGCCCTTCTGGTCGACGCAGACGCCGTGCGGCGACAAGAACACGCCGTCCTGCCACTTGTCGCGCGGCACGCCGTTCTGGGCGCGCAGACCCGGCTCAGGGTTGTCGCCAAGGTGGCAGACGAGCCGATCGTCCTTGTCGAGCAGCGTGATGCGGCCGGCGAGGTCGGCGACGACGAGACCGCCGGTGGGCAGCGGCGCCACGTTGCACGGCCGGCGCAGGTCCTTGTCCATCGTGCGCACGTGCGCGCCGTCCATCGTGAACCACTGCAGCCGGTGATTTTCGCGGTCGCAGACCAGCAGCAGCGGCTCCTTGCCGCGCGCATCCAGCCAGATGCCGTGCGGCGTCTGCAGCTTGCCGTCGTCCTTGCCCGGGCCGCCGAACGACTTCACGTACTTGCGGTCCTTGTCGTAGAGGTGGATCCACGACCGGCCATAGCCGTCGGCGGCGAAGATGCGGCCGTCGGGACCGACGGCGACCGCGGTCGGGTTGTACTGGCCTTCGTCCTGGTAGACGCCCGACGCCTCGGGCCAGCCGAGCGTCCACAGCACCGTGCCGTCGAGCTTGGTCTTGACGATCTCATGGCGCCGCGTGTGCGCGAGGTACAGCGCCTGCTCGCCGTCCTCGACGCGCAGGCACATGCCGTGCAGGCCGCCCTGGAACTCCTTGCCCCACGCGCGCAGCAGCTTGCCGTCGGCGGTGAACGTCATCACCGCGTGCTCGGTGTCAGTGTTGGCGAGCACATTGCCGTCCTTGTCGACGACGAGGCAGCCGTGCGTGTTGCCGAGGTCCTTGCCGCCGTCGAGGCGCCCCCAGTCCTTGACCCATGCGTAGCTGGCGCCGGGGATCGAGCCGGGCACGAGGTCCTTCGCCGGCGCGGCGTTCTGGGCGAAGAGGGGCGTGAGCGACATGGACAGGACGAGGAGGGGCACGAAGCGCATTGGGCGCTGTTCTAGCACACGCGCAGCTCAGTGCGAGTGGTTGTCCTGCGGGTTGCGGATGTGCGACAGCGTGTGCAGCGCGCCCGCTTCAAACGTGCTGCCGGTGCCCTCGCGCGAAAGGGCTTCGAGCAGCGGCACCGCCCTGGCGTCCTGCCGCGCCTCGTGCAGCGACTTGCCGAGGTAGAGCAGCGCGCGCTGGCGGTCGTCGCCGACGTCGCGGCGCGCGAGCGCGCGCTCGAACACCGCCGCCGCCGCGAGGTGCTTGCGCTCCTTGAACAGCACGTAACCCTCGGTGACGAGCGCCGGGCCGGTGCGCGGCGCGTCGGTGAGCCAGCGGCGCGCGGCGACGAGATCGCCGTCGAGCGCGAACAGGCGCGCGAGGCGATGGCGCGCGTCGACGACGCCGGCGACCGCGGCATTGGTCAGCAGCGCCTCGCTCTCGATGCGGTTGCCGAGCTGCAGCAGCGCGCAGCCGAGCGCGTGCGCGTCCTCGGGCGCGCCGAGCGCCGCCTTGCGGCGCAGTGCGGGCAGGCGCGCGCGCATCGTCGCGCACAGCCGCAGCATCGCCGCGATCTCCGGCGGATCCTGCGGCCCGGGCCGCGCCGCGTAGCAGCGGCCATCGGCGTCGAGCACGGCGAGGCCCATGCCTTCGCCACCGCCGATCCAGGCGGCGTAGAGGCCCTTGCGCTGGTCGCCGTCGACGATGGCGGCGCGGAAGCCGCCATCGGCGAGCGCTTGCAGCACCGCCGGGTCTTGCAGCTGTCGCTGCATGCGGTCGCTGGCCTCGCGGCCAGGCAACGCGAAGTAGGCGACGAGTTCGGCGCCGGCGGCCCGCGCGTCGCGCAGCGCGACGACGACGTCGTCCTGCCAGCGCGGCGGCGAAGCACAGGCCGCCAACGCGGCCACGAGCAGCGGCGCGGCGGCGCGCCTCACTTCACCTTGCCCTCGCCGCACCAGCGATCGAGCCAGGCGAAGAACTCGCGCTGCCACAGCACGCCGTTCTGCGCCTGCAGGATCCAGTGTCCCTCATGGGGGAAGGTCAGCAGGCGGCTTGGCACGCCTTGCGACTGCGCGGCGGTGAACGCCTGCAGGCCCTGGTCGTACGGCACGCGGTAGTCCTTCTCGCCGTGGATGACCAGCAGCGGCGTCTTCCAGTTCTGCACGTAGCGGTGCGGCGAGTGCTTCTGGTAGCCGGCGGCGACCTCCGGCGACTGCCAGTACGGCCCGCCGAGGTCCCAATCGACGAAGAACAGCTCCTCGGTCGCAAGGTACATGCTCTCGAGGTTGAACACGCCGCAGTGCGAGATCATCGCCGCGAAGCGGTCGCCGGCGTTGCCCATCAGCCAGTAGACGGTGAAGCCGCCGAACGACGCGCCGACCGCGGCCGAACGCGCCGTGTCGACGTACGGCCGCGCCTGCATCGCGTCGGTGACGCTGAGCAGGTCGCGCATCGCCTGGCCGCCCCAGTCGCGCGAGATCTGGTCGTTCCACGCCTGGCCGAAGCCGGGCAGGCCGCGGCGGTTGACGCCGGCGACCACGTAGCCCTTCGCCGCCATCAGGTGGAAGCTCCAGCGGAACGAGAACGACTGCCCCACCATCGACTGCGGGCCGCCTTGGCAGAACAGCACGAACGGGTAGCGCTTCCGCGGGTCGAAGCCCGGCGGCTTGAGGATCCAGCTGTGCACCTGCTTGCCGTCGGTGGCGGGAAACCACTCCGGCTCGCACGTCGGCAGTTGCAGGCCGGCGAACACCGCGCCGTTGTGGTCGCTGAGCGGGGTGATCGCGCCGGTCGCGGCGTCGATGCGCACGACCTCGTTGGGCCGCAGCATCGTCGCGCGCAGCGCGTACAGCGTCGCGCCGTCCGGGGCGACCTGCAGGCCGCTGAGCGCGTGCTGGCCGTTGGTCACCGGCACGGCCTTGGGTGCGGCGACCGTCGTCGTGTAGACCTGCGTCGTGCCCTCGGTCTCGACGGTGAAGAACAGGCGCGCGCCGTCGGCCGTCCAGCGCAGCTCGTGCGCTGAGGCGTCGAAGTCGGGCAGCAGCTCGACGTTCTTGCCGGTGGCGCGCTCGTGCAGCATCAGCCGCAGCTTGTCGGCTTCGAAGCCGGGCCGGGCCATGCTGGCGAACGCGATCCACCTGCCGTCCGGGGAGTAGCTCGGATCCTGGTCGTAGCCGGGCATGCCGGGCGTCAGGTTGCGCGCCGGACCGCCGCCGACCGGCACGGCCCACAGCGAGCTGTCGGTGCTGGCCTCGGGATTCGGCACGCGCCGCGCCGTGTAGCAGAGTTCCTTGCCGTCGGGCGACCACGCGATCTGCTCGCCGCCGCCGAACGGCGGCAGCGGCGTGTGCACGCGTTCGCCGGGCAGCAGGTCGCGCGGCGCGCCGCCGTCGGCGGGCTGCACGAAGAGGTGGCTGTAGCTGCCGTCGCGCCAGCTGTCCCAGTGGCGCACCATCAGGTCGTCGTAGGCGCGGGCGTTGGCCTTGGGCAGGTCGGGGTGCGCGGCGGTGACCGGCGGGTCGATCGCGACCGACTGCGTGAACGACACGTGCGCACCGCCGGGCGCCCACGCGAGGTTGCCAGCGCCCGCCGGCAGCGGCAGCTCGAGCACTTCGTCGGTGGTCAGCGAGCGCGTGACCAGCTTGCCGCCCTGCACCACTGAGTAGGACGAGGCCGAGCGCCAGCCCGGCGACGACGCGGCGCCGAGCTCGGTCGCCGACGCGCCCGGCGCAGTCGGCAACACCCAGACGGCCGCGGCGCTGCGATTCTGGGCCAGGTCCGGCGTGCGCACGGTGTAGAGCAGGTGCTGGCCGTCGGGGCTGAGCGCCAGTTCCCCGACGCGATGCAGTTGGGCGAGCGTCTCGGCGGTCAGGCGGGACTGGGCCAGCGCCGTGGCGGCGAGGCCCGCGAAGACGACGGCGACGAGAACGGGACGAGAGCCGGTGTGCATCCTCCGATCTTGGCCCGCAGGCAAGGCCGATGCCACCGGCAGGACGCAACGGGAAGTTCCCCTCGCCCGCCGCGTCCAACCGGCCCAATCCGGGCGGGTTGCCGCTACACTCCTGCCCACGAGCCGTATGAACCCTAAATCCCAGCGTCCTGTCCGCCACGCCGAAGCCGGCTTCACCCTCGTCGAGATCATGGTCGTGATCGTGATCATCGGCCTGCTGGCGACCCTCGTGGTGCCCAACGTGATCGGCGCCGGCGACGAAGCGCGCGTCAAGAAGGCGCAGAGCGACTGCTCGGCGCTGGCTACGTCGGTGAAGATGTACCGCTCGAACAAGGGCCGCCTGCCGGAGAGCCTCGACGCGCTCGCCAGCGACGAGGAGAAGGGCAAGTCGTGGTACATCGAGAACCTCGTCAAGGATCCGTGGGACAGCGACTACGAGCTGCGCGAGGGCAACAGCAAGGACGACTGGGAAGTCGTCAGCGCCGGCCCGGACCGCTCGATGGGCACCGAGGACGACGTCTCGAACCGGCTGAAGAAGGAGGACTGAGTCCCCTTGACGCGGCGCGGACACGGGCAGCCCAGCACGGCCGCCGGCGGCTTCACCATCGTGGAGTTGCTGGCGACGTTGATGATCGTCGGCATGCTGTTCGCCCTGGTGCTGCCCAACCTCGACGCCCTGGTGCCCAGCGCGCGGCTACGCGGCAGCGGCAGCCGCATCCAGGCGGAGCTGGAGTGGGCGCGCAGCGAAGCGCGCATCCAGGGCAAGCGCATGGCGGTCGAACTCGACCTCGACCGCGGCCGTTGGCGCCTCGTCTACCCGCCGGAGCAGCGACTGACGCGCGACGAGGACGAGTCGGCGCTCGCCGAGCGCCCCGACGACTGGAGCGGCCTCGACGAGGACGTGCGCTTCGCCGGCGCCGGCGACGGCAAGGCGGGCCTGGCGCAGAAGGGCCTCTATCGCGTGGTGTTCGACGAGTACGGCTTCACCGCCGACCAGTCGATCGTGCTGCAGCGCAAGAGCGAGCCGGATCACACCTGGACGCTGACCGTCACCGGCCTCTCCGGCAAGGCCGAGACGTTCGAGTCCGAGCGCGGCGAAAAGCCGCTGCCGCAGGTCGTCGGCGAAGGGGCATTCTGACCGTGGCCGCTGGCGCGCAACGCGGCTTCACGCTCGTCGAGGCGCTGGTCGCGCTCGCGATCGTGTCCACCATCGTCATCAGCTACATCGGCATCCGCACCACCGCGTTGATCGACGCGACGCAGGCGCGCAACTGGCGTCTCGCGCGCGAGATCGCCGAGGAGAAGATGTCCGAACTGCGCGCCGGCGCGCGCGACGTCCCGCCGACCAGCGGCGAGATGGTCCCGCTGGAGAAGTTCCCCGAATTCGCCTACAAGGTCGTGATCGGCGAGGCTGCGGTCAACGAACTCGAGTCATCGCTGGCCTCGGCAGCCGCCGGCGGCGACGAGGCGGCAGCCGAGCGCAACGAGTGGCAGCAGAGCCGCGAGAACTACCGCCGCGCGCAGCAGAGCGGCCTCAGTGCCGCTGAGTTCGACGAGCAGCGGCTGATGCAGGAGCAGGAGACGGCCCTGCGGCTGCAGGAGGAGGCGCCGAGCGCGACCAAGTTCGAGGTCGTCGCCGTCGCCGTGTACTTTCCCATGCTCGATCCCGACTTCGAAGGCCAGAAGGACGCGCTGGTGATCAAAGCGCGTCTGTCGACGTTGGCGATCTCCGGCAAGACGCCAGAGCAGGCCGAGCGTGAGGCCGCCGCGCGCGGTGACGGCGGCGCTGGCGGCGCTGGTGGCGCTGGTGGCGCTGGTGGCGTTGGCGGCGCTGGTGGCGGCAACCCATCCAACGGCGGAGCACGATGACCATGGCGACCCGACGGCAATCCGGCTTCACCCTGCTCGAAGCGCTGCTCGCTGTCTTCCTGACATCGATCGTGATGCTCACCGTCGGCACGACGTTCATCGCGCTGCTCGACGCGCGCGACCTCGTCGACGACCTGGCCGAGTCGACCGAGGCCGGCCCGCGCATCATCAACCTGATCGAGCGCGACCTGCAGGGCATCTGGACGCACAACGTCGGCAACAACGCGGTGTTCCGCGGCCGCGACATGGACGTCGCCGGCAAGGAGGCCGATCGCATCGACTTCCTGACCACCACCGACGCCGTCAGCTACGTGCTCGACCTGCAGAACACGCCGCGCAAGCCGTCGATCTGCGAGGTCGGCTACTGGTTCAAGCCCAACCTCCGGTTTCGCGACTGCTTCGAGATGTGGCGGCGCGAGGATCCGATGGTCGACGACGACCTGCTGACGCAGGGCTCGTTCCAACTCGTGCACGATCGCATCAAGAGCTTCAAGGTGAGCTACTACCGGACCCTCGGCGTCGACGCGATCGAGGAACTGGAGTGGGACAGCGCGGTCGAAGACGCGCTGCCGGCGCGCATGAAGATCGAGTTCACGATCGAGCGCAAGCGCAGCAGCCGCAACGTCGTCAGCGACGTCGAGATCGATGACTTCGAGGGCGCCGAGAAGACCTACGTCCGGCACATCGTCTTCGACGAGCGCGTGCGCAGCTCGGTCGCCAACGGCACGGCGCGCATCCCGGTGTTCCCCGGCAAACCGCAGAGCGAAGGCGACGGCGCGGGCGAGAACGGTCCGAAGGGCCCTGCCGGCCCCGGCGGTCCTGCCGGCCCCGGCGGCCCTGGCGGCGTCAAGCCCGGCGACGGCGGACTCGCGGCCGGTGGCCGCCCCGGCGCCGACGTGCAAGCCGGGCAGAGGCCTGGCGGCAGCCGCCCGGGCGGCGCCGCGCGGCCTGGCGTGCCCGGCGGGCTGCCGCCCGGCTTCAACCCTGGCCAGTTCCTCAACGGCCTCGGCGGCCAGGGCGGCGGTCTCGGCGGCCTGTTCGGCGGCGGCGGCGGCCGGCAGTGAACGAGACGGCGCGCCCGGTGCGCGCTGCGAGGCTCAGAACACCGGCTTGCCGATCGACTCGCGGCCGCCGAGGTAGGGCCGCAAGGCCGGCGGCAGGCGCACGGAACCGTCCTTCTGCTGGTGGTTCTCCAGCAGCGGGATCAGGATGCGCGGGCTCGCCACCACCGTGTTGTTGAGCGTGTGGCACCACATCGCCTTGCCACCGTCCTTCTGACGGTAGCGCAGGTCGAGGCGACGGGCCTGGTAGTCGTAGAACCGCGAGGCCGAGTGCGTCTCGCCGTAGTTGCCGCGCGACGGCATCCACGTCTCGATGTCGTACTTCATCGCCTGCGGCACGCCGAGGTCGCCGCCGCAAACGGCGACGACACGGTACGGCAGCTCGAACGCCTGCAGCATGTCCTCGGCGTTCTTGCAGATGTCGTGGTGGTGCTGGATCGAGCGCGCCTTGTCGGCGACGTCGACGATCACCTGCTCGACCTTCTGGAACTGGTGCACGCGGTAGAGGCCGCGCGTGTCCTTGCCGTAGGTGCCGGCCTCGCGCCGGAAGCACGCCGAGCGGGCGACGTACTTCTTGGGCAACTGGTCCTCGGCGAGCATCTCGCCGCCGTGCAGCGACGTCACCGGCACCTCGCTAGTGCCGATCAGGTTGAGGCCGTCCTTCTCGCAGCGGTAGGTCTGCTCCTCGCCGCCGGGGAAGAAGCCGGTGCCGTACATCGCGGCGTCGCGGACCAGCAGCGGCGGATCGACGGCAGTGAAGCCGCGCGCCACCAGCAGGTCGACGGCGTAGCGCAGCACGGCGTCGTGCAGCAGAGCGAGGTCGCCGAACAGGACGTAGTTGCGCGAGCCGGCCATCGCGGCCGCGCGGTTGAAGTCGAGCCAGCCCTGGGCCTCGCCGATCTCGTAGTGGGCCTTCGGCTGGCAGCCGAAGTCGCGCACGGCGCCCCAACGGCGCACCTCGACGTTCTCGGTGTCGTCCTTGCCCTCGGGCACGTCGGCGTCGGGGACGTTGGGGATCAGCGACATCTGCGCGTCGAGGTCGGCGCGCAGCTGCTTCTCCTTCTCCTCGAGCGCCTGCAGCTCGACCTTGCGCTCCTTCTGCTTGGCGAGGACGGCCTCGCGCTCGGCCGGGCCGAGCTTGCCCATCTCCTTGCCGGCGTTCTTCTGCTCGCTGCGCATGGCGTCGAGCTTCGGCAGCATCGCCCGCAATTCGGCGTCGATGGCCAGCGCCTTGTCGACCGCGGCGGCGCGGTCCGGCATCCGCTTCTTCATCGCCCCCGCCCGCACGGCGTCGGGGTTCTCGCGCAGCAGTTTGAGGTCCAGCATGGGGGCCGGAGTCTAGCCCGCCACCGGGCCGCGGCCAGCGTGGAGCCGCAGCCGTGCCGGCCTCACTGCCAGGCCGACTTCACGTCGCCGAACAGCGGGTGCTTCTTGATCTGCAGCGCCAGCTTCATGCTCGCGGCCGGCAGCTTGACGGTGAGCGCGAGGCTGCCGTCCTTGTAGCCCTCGGGCATCGGGAACGACGCCGCCAGCAGACCGATCTGGTTGTGGGCGATCGCCGCGCGGTTGACCAGCTCCGGATCCGAGAAGCGCAGGAACTTGCCGACCACCTTGGCGCCCTTGCCGTCGGCGTCCTTCGCGGCGAGCACCTCGCACGCGAGGTTGACGCCGTGCCACTCGGTGAACACGCAGCCCGACGACTCCTTGAGCAGGATCTTCAGCGCGTCGATCGTGACGGAGTCGTCGCCGCGGCGGTTCCAGACCAGCTCGAACGGCCCGCCCATCTTGAGCTCGAAGGTCTTGCCGGCCTCGACGGTGAACGGCTTGCTGCTGCCGCCGTAGATCGACGCCTGCTGCACGCGCGGCGCCTTGCCGACCAGCAACCGGCCCCAGACGACCTGGTACTCGCCTGCCGGCACCTCGACCTCCTTGCCGCCGGCGACGTCGAACAGGGCGGTGGCGAAGTCGCCGCTGCCCTGCACCACCAGCTGGACCGGGGCGGTCGGCTTCGGGCCGCTCCACGTCATCTTGACCTTGCCGGTCTTGAAGTACTCGGGGTTGAGCGGGCGGACCGCCACCTCGTCGACGTTCTGCTTGCGGACGTGGTGCCAGCCGGTCGACAGCTTGACGAACTCCGAGAACGGCACGCGCGGGCCCTTGCCGACGCGCATCGAGTCGAACAGCGGCGCCAACGTCGGCTTGTCGGCGTCGTGCTCGCCGAGCAGCGGCGAGCGGAACTCGCCGTCGAACGGCTTGGCGCCGCCGGGATTGCCGTCGCAGCTGTCGTCGTAAAGGGTGATCGCGTCGGCGCCGATCTGCGCCTTCCAGCTCGAGGCGCTGCGGTAGTAGACGTTGGCCACCGTCTGGCCGGGCGCGACGTTGCACTCCGCCTCGTTGATGAACTGGCGGTCGCTGCCGACCCAGAACACCAGCGCGTACGGGCGCTTCTTCTCGGCGTCGAGGTAGACCGTGCTGACCTTGCCCTTGGTCGTCGCGTCGACCTCGACGGCGCCCTTGGCGTTGCTCGGATCGAAGGCGACGGCGAACTTGGCGGCGCCGACGCGGTGCAGGAACAGGTCCTTGGCGCGGAACCAGTTGAGCTTGCCGCTGGTGCCGACGGCGGCCGTCGAGGCCATCCACCAGAACGGCGGCACCGCGCCGCCCTTGCTGCCGTAGTCCAGCTCGTCCCAGCCGGCAAGGGCCTCGAACTTCAGGCCGACCTTCTGTTCGGGCACGCCCGGCATCGCCAGCGCGTCGACGCCCTTGGCGTCGGCGCCGTAGCCCTCGGCCTTGCGCTTGTCGCCCGCCTTCTCGGCGTCGACGATCTTGCCGGCCTCGTGCTTGGCCCACTCCGAGTTGCGGATGTAGTGGTCGTCGAAGGTGAACTTCCAGTTCTTGCGCGCGGCGAGCATCTGCTCGGTGGCGAACACGACGTCGCGCCACTCGGGAATGCTCTTCTCGGGCATCTTGTTGCCGACGACGCTGGCGAGGCCCCACAGCGACGAGATCTCCAGCATGTGGCCGATGCCCTCGGCCTGCCGGGCGAGCTCGATGAAGCTCTTCATCGACTCGAGGTAGGCCGGCTTGTCGAGGCCCTTCGCCACGTCGTCGAGGTAGAAGCGGTACAGCTTGCCCGAGTTCATGCGGATCTTCGCCAGCTGGTCGAGGGTCTGCGCCGTCGAGCCGCTCAGCCAGCGCTCCAACTGCTCGACCGTGTCGCTGCCCTCGAACAGACGCGTCCACGACGCCTTGAGGGCCGCGACCCTGGCGGCGGCGTCGGGCTTGCCGGCGTCCTTCTCCCAGAACAGCAGTTCGAAGTAGAGCAGCGCGTCGGTCGGAGCCTTCTTGACCGCCTTGTCGACCTGCTTGTCGTCGTTGATGCCTTGGGCCGAGTTGAACTCGGTGACGAATTGCGGGTTCGGGTTCTGCGCCGCGAGCTCGGCGACCGGCAGGACGGAACAGACGGCGGCGAGGAGCGTGCGGATCATCGGCGGGTTCGCGTGGCGCTTGGGGGTCGCGGCGATCCTACCGCCGCGCCACGCCGGTCACGAGCCGCGGCCGGCCTTGCGCGCGCTCTGCTGCTCGAGGAAGCGTCGCTCCGACGGCGACAGCGCCGTGAGGCCCTGCGCCTTGACCTTCGCCAGGATGGCGTCGAGCTGCAGGTCCTCGGCGGCCGCGGCGCGCTGGACGCCGGCGGCGCGCTTGCGCCGCCACGCCTGCAGCCAGCGCTGCCACGGCCATGGCCGGTCGACGCCGGCGATGCCCTGCCAGTCGACGAACCAGCCCAAGCGATACGCCGCGAAGCCGAGCGCCGCGCCGCCGAGGTGCGCGCTGTGCGAGACGCCGCCGCCGTACCCCGCCGCGAGCTCGACGAACGTCGAGTACACGCCGATGCCGACCAGCAGCGCCGCGAGCGCCCACAGCGGCATCTGCACGATGAAGAACACGATCGTCGCGTGCGGCGCGACGCAGGCGGCGTACAGCATCAGCGCGTAGCACGCGCCGCTCGCGCCGACCAGGGACACCTCCGTCGCCCCCTGCAACGCCGCCATGCCGAGGTGGCCGAGCGCGCCGCACAGGCCGCCGACGAGGTAGAGCCGCCACGTGCCGCGCGGTCCGAGACGCGACTCGGCCATCGGGCCGAACACCCACAGCGCGAGCATGTTCGTCAGCAGGTGCATGACGTCGGCGAAGCTGTGCGTGAACTGGTAGGTGACGACGCGCAAAAGGCCGAGGCCGTAGCCCTCCCACAGCGCCGGCCACGACAGCGCCAGCCAGGCGCCCTTCGGCGGGTCGCTGAGGCGACCGAGCAGGAGCGCGTTGAGGAGGAAGACCGCGACGTTGGCGAGGAACAGGGACCGCGTCGCAGGCGGCAGCGGCAGGCGGAAACGTCCCGGGTAGCTCATGGGCCATGCGCCGCGGCGGCGGCTTCGCTATCGTCCGGCGCGCCACGAACCCTCGGAGACCGCCGGTGCCCGCCCAAATACTCGACGGCAGACGGATCGCCCAGCAGATGCGCAGGAAACTGCGCGCCGCGCGCGACGCGCTCGGCCCCCGCCCGATCCGCCTCGTCTCCGTCGAGGTCGGCCAGAACCCGGCGGCCGCCGTCTACGTGCGCAACCAGCAGCGCGGCGCCACCGAGGTCGGCATCGAGATGGAGGCGCGCAACCTGCCGCTGCAGTCGACCGAGACGCAACTGCTGGCGATGATCCGCGACCTCAACCACCACCCCGAAGTCAGCGGCGTCATCGTGCAACGGCCGCTGCCGCCGGGCATCGACCCGCGCGTCGTGCAGTCGGCCATCGACCCGCACAAGGACGTCGAGGGCATGCACCCGGCGAACATGGGCGCAATCCTCTACCGCGAGCCAACCATGCCGCCGTGCACCGCCGCCGCGGCGCAGGAGCTGGCGCTGGCGACCGGCATGGATCTGCGCGGCGCCGAAACCGTCGTCGTCGGCCACAGCGAGATCGTCGGCAAGCCGATCGCCGTGCTGTTGCTGCATCGCCTGTCGACGGTGACCGTTTGCCACGTCGGCACGCGTCGGCTCGTCGACCACACCCGCCGCGCCGACATCCTGGTCGTTGCCGTCGGCAAGGCCGGGCTCGTGCACGGCGACATGGTCAAGCCCGGCGCCTGCGTCATCGACGTCGGCATCAACCAGGGACCCGACGGCAAGATCGTCGGCGACGTCGACTTCGCGTCGGCCAGCGCGGTCGCCGGCTGGATCACGCCGGTGCCGGGCGGCGTTGGCCCGGTCACCGTTGCCATGCTGCTGCGCAACACGCTGCGCGCCGCCGGCGCGGCGATCTAGGCTCCTAGCGACCGGTCGCCAGCGCGTCGGCGGCGGGCAGCGTGTCGATCGGCGCGGGCTTCGGCCGCAGCAGCACGTCGAGCGCGCCGGCGACGAGGAACAGGCCGAGCACGCTGTAGCTCACCCACACGCCGGTCAGCAGTTCGCTCGAGAAGCCGTAGGCGTGCAGGCCGACGCCGAGCAGGTTGGTGTGGAACCAGCTGAACACCACGATCGCGCCGGTGGCGACGGTCCACAGCGCGAAGCCGGCGTCGCGGACCATGCCGCTCATGCGCGCGTGGAGCAGCGCGATCTGCGCGAGGCAGATGAGCAGCGCCCCGTTCTCCTTCGGATCCCAGCCCCAGAAGCGGCCCCACGAGTCGTTGGCCCAGACGCCGCCGAGGATCGTGCCGACGACCGAGGTCGCGAGGCTGAAGCAGGTCACGCCGTAGGCCATCCGGTACAGCGACTTGGCCAGCGGCGCGTCGGGGTGATCGATGCGCAGCACGCGCACGGCGATCCACGCCATCGCGACGAGCGCGGCGGCGACGCCGGCGGCGTAGCCGATGTTCATCGTCGGCACGTGCACGCCGAGCCAGAAGTTGCTGAGCAACACCGCCTGCAGCGGCTTCATCGTGTCCTGGCCGTCGGCGACCTCGAAGAGGCGCGCGAAGAAGATGAACAGCGCGCCGCAGAACGGCGCCAGCGTCAGCGCGACGCGCCGCCGCAGGATCCACTCGGCGATCAGCAGCGTCAGCGCGCCGACGCCGCCGATGAACAGGAACGTGTCGTAGAGGCGCGTGATCGGCGGATGGCCGGTGATCACGCAGCGCAGCCAGACGTCGGCGACGAGCAGGGCGACGGCCAGCCAGCTCGCCGCGTAGGACGCCCACCAGACGAGACCGTTGCGTGGCAGCACGCACGCGGCGACGGCCGCGAGGAAGGCTGCGACGAACGTCATCATCGCGTGGAAGTGCCAGTTGGCCCGGTAGTAGTACGACTCGAGCGCGACGGCGCCACCCTCGCCGCGCGCCGACGCGGCAGCCGACACCGCGCCGAGATAGGCATCGAGCGCGCCGACGCGCTCCTTCATGTCCTTGGCCAGCAAGCCGTCCTGCAGGCGACCGATCATCGCTGCGTGCTGCGCCTCGGCGGCGCCGCGCATGGCGCGGTCGAGCGCCTCGGGCACGGTGTGCCACGTGTCCTCCTGCTCGCGCGGCCGCAGCGGCGGCAGCAGCGACGGGCCCGAGCGCGTCGTCGCGGCGTCGCTGAGGAACAGCAGCAGGTCGGCGAGGTTGCCGTGCTTCTGGTCCTCGAACGTCTCGCCGGCTTCCTTGACGTAGGCGCGGAAGGCGTCGGCCTTCTGCATCAGGCCCTCGACGCGCAGGGTCGCCACGCCGCCGAACACCGCGCGCAGCGCGTCGCCCTCGACCTTCATCTCGCTCTGCAACGCGGCGTGCTGCTGGTGCAGGCGCCAGTAGACGAGCAGCTGGCGGAACAACTGCGCCACCTGCTCGTCGACGGCGCTGCGCTGCGACTGCGGCTTCTTCTCGGCCGCCTGCGCGAGTTCCTGCAGCTTCTGCCCCTGCGCGACCAACTGGCCGTACGGCAGGTACTCGAAGCCCTGCGTCTGGCCGTCGTGCTGGAAACCGAGCGTCTCGAGCACGCTGACGTTCTCGATGCGGAACAGCGGGTAGCGCTCGGCCTGGCCCGGGAAGCACCAGACGTCGAGCAGCCACTCCGTCGGCGACAGCTTGAACGCCTGCGGCGTCGGGATCGCGCCGGCAGCCGGCGGCACCGCCTCGAACTGCACGTCGCGGCGACCGTGCACGGCGTACAGCGTGGTCGCGGCAAGCGTCGAGAACGGCATCACGCGGCCTTCGTGCTGCACGGGCAGCGCGCCGAAGCGCTCGACGAAGTCCGCGGGCCAGGGCTCGGCGCGTTCGAGGTCGCCTTGCAGGCGCGGGACCTGCCGGCCGCACGACGCGAGCAGCGCCAGGGCGAGCAGGACGACGTTCGCCAGGAGTCGTTGCATGACGGACGGGCTCATTGGTTCAGCGACGTGCGCGCCGAGGAGTCGAGGAAACCGAGCAGCTTCTTGCCGAAGTGCAGGAACAGGCCGATCCAGATGACGATGCAGGCGATCGCGGGCCAGACGTCGGACGGGTTCCACGACACCTCGAACACCGAGTACCACGGCGGCCCGCCGGCCGGCTGCGGGCCCCAGTTGGTCTGGTAGACCACGTAGCCGTCGCGACGCAGCGGGTTGTTCATGAAGATCTGCGCTTCCTGGCCGCCGGTCCCGTCGAGCACGGTGACGAAGCTGCGGAAGTCGCGCGGCGACATGGTGCCCGGGTGGTCGAGCTTCTGGAACCTGTCGAGTCGCACGGCGAACGGCAGGTCGTGCACGACGTGGCGCAGGTCGAGGCCGTAGCGCTGGCCGCGCACGGTGAACGCGAACGGGTAGCGGCTGCGGTCCTTGGGCACGCGCGGGTCGCCGGACAGGATCGCCTCGAAGCGGTCGCCCGCGTCGCTGCGCACGGTCACGTAGCAGGCCGGGATCTCGGCCTCGCTCTTCGGCTGCACGCCGGTCGGCCACTTCTCGGCCCGCACGAAGGCGCCGTCCACCACCGGCATGCGCGTCTGCACCATCGGGCCCTTCGGCACGACGGACGCATGATCGACGAAGTGCCGCACCTCGACGGTGAACGGCAGGCCGTCGGCGCGCAGCGTCACGGCGCCGTCGCCGCGCGCGGCCCACAGGGCCTGCTCGGGCACGACGCGCTCCTCGATCGCCTCGCCGCGGTCGACGAGCAGGGCCAGTTCGTGGTCGTGGAAGCTGGTGAACGTCGACGACTCGTACTGGCGACCCGCGATGCGCTGACCCTCGGCCGCCGGGTTCTCGTAGACGGCGAGCATGCCGGCGTACGACGCGTGCAGCTTGACGGCGCCGGCGACGAGCAGCAGCACGATGCCGAGGTGCGTCACCAGGATGCCGGCGTTGCGCCAGCTCCACTTCATGCGCAGCAGGCCGCCGACGATCAGGTTGACGCAGAACAGCGCCATCACCGGATAGGCGCCGGGCAACGGGATGCGCAAGGTCCACGGCGTGCCGTCGGCGCGCTCGATCAGCGCCTGGCCCCAGAACGACAGCGGCAGCTCGGCGACGACGAACCAGGACTCGAAGTACTCGCGCTGCACGTCGTAGGTGCTGCGCTCGACCTGCGCGAGCGTGCCGAGCCACGTCAGCGCCGCGAGCAGCAGGAGCAGCCAGACCGACAACCGCATCGAGCCGAGGAGCGCGACGACGCGCGCGGCCGGCGACGGGGCGGCGGTCATTGCGCCTTCCTCGCCGAACGGCAGAACGCGGCGAAGGCATCCGCGGCGGCGGCGACGTCCGCCGCCGGCCCCACCAGCTTGGCGAACGTGATGGCGCCGGCGTCCTCGCGCGCGGCGACGAGCATGCGGGCGCCCGGCACCTGCTTGCCGGAGAAGCTGCGGTAGTCGCCGGCGAGGTCGAGCAGGACCGCGCCGTCGCCGAGGAACGCCGTGCGCGGCAGCTGCGACAGTCCGTCCGCGGCCATCGGCGGCTGCCCCATCTCGCCGCGCCAGATGTCGAGCGTGTCCTTCAGGCCGCCGCCGAGTTGGCTGACGTAGACCTCGCCACCGGCGCCGAACTCGTGGTGGTGCCACTTGCTGCTGCCGGCCTTCGGCCGCCAACCTTCGGGAATCGTCGCCGCGATCGGCCCGGTCGCCGCCGGTGCGGGCGCAGTCGCGCCGACCGCCTGGCCGACGTCGGGGTGCGTGCTCGGCATCGGCTGACCTGGCTGGATCGGCGGCGCCTTGGGGTCCGGGCTCGCGCTCGCCGCGCGCAGCGACTTCGCCAGCGCCAGGAACTTGTCGCGGTTGCCGTCGACGACCGCCGCCGGACCGGTGAACTTGAACGACGTGACGCTGTCGCCCTCGGCGTAGAAGGCGATCAGCGCCGCCCAGTCGGGCTTGCCGCCGAACGTTCCCTTCAGCGCGGCGAGGCGCGCCGGCTTGCCGGCGAGCTCCACCACCTGCAAGGCCTCGATCGCCGGCACCTCGGCGATGCCGAACTGCGTCGTGTACCACCGCGACAGGTTGCCGGCGACGCCACCGCCGACGCCGACCGTGAGGTAGACCTCGGCATCCGGGGCCGTCGGAATGGCCCAGACCGCGTCGCGGAACTGCCGCGACGGTCGCGTCTCCCAGCCGGCCGGCGCGTCGCCGACCCATACCTTGGCGCCACCAGCCGCCGGCGCCATGTCGGGCAGCATCAGGCGATCCTTGGCCGCCGCGTCCCAGACCGTGGGACGTTGCTCCGCGCGCAGTTGCTTCGGCGGACCGAAGTCGGCGGTCGGCGACGGGCTGCAGGCAGCGAGGAACGCGAAGGTGGCGAAGGCGTGGAGGCGGATGGGCATCGACCAGGACCGCGGGGCGGGCCGTGAAGCCTACTGATTAGGACGCGCGGGCACTACCACCAGGGTGTCCGTGCTCGGCGTGCGCCACCGCCCGCGCTGCGCGTCGCCGGGCACCGTGACGCAAGGCTGCGCCGGGATCGCCAGGAACGCCAGTCCAACGCCGGCGCGTCACCACCACATCGTCACCGCCGCGTCGTCATCAGCGCGTCGTCATCACGACATCGGCGCAACCGACCCGATCACAGCCGACGCGTCAGCACGAAGCCGGCGAGTTGATGCAGGGCATCGCGGGCGGGCCCGGGCGGCAGCGACGTCAGCGACGCCTGCGCCTTCTTGATGCGACGCTCGGCTTCCTCCATCGCGTAGGCGACGGCATGCTCGAGCGGGAACTCGGCGCGAAGCCGCCGCAGCGCCTCGGCTTCGCTCCTGCCGAGGACGTCGCGCAGACGCGCCGCGTCGGCCGCCCCGCGCTGCAGCAGCCACAGCATCGGCAGCGTGATCTTGCCCTTGGCGAGGTCGGTGCCGAGCGACTTGCCGACCACGCGCTCGTCGCCATCGAGGTCAAGGCAGTCATCGACGATCTGGAAGGCGATGCCGAGTTCGAGGCCGTACTCCTCGAGCGCCCGCTGCCGGCCTTCGTTGCCGCCGGCGTAGTGCGCGCCGAGCCGGCACGCAGCCGCGTACAGGCTCGCCGTCTTCTCGGCGATCACCTGGAAGTACTTGGTCTCGTTCCAGGCGAAGTCGAAGCGATGCAGCACCTGCGTGATCTCGCCCTGGCAGATCACGCGCACGGTCTCGGCGAGCCACCGCGCCGCCGTCGGATCCGGCAGCTGCACGGCCATGTGGAAGGCCTTGGCGTAGATGTAGTCGCCGAGCAGCACCGCGACCTCGACCCCCGCCATCTGGTTCACGGTCGGGATGCGGCGGCGGACGTTGGCGCCGTCGAGCACGTCGTCGTGCACCAGCGTCGCGGTATGCAGCAGTTCGACGACCTTGGCGACGGTCGACACGTCGTCGCCGAGGCCGCCGCCGTGCGAAGCGCCCTGCGCCGCCATGCCCGACAGGAACGTCAGCACCGGCCGCAGTTGCTTGCCGCGGAACCCGCCGACGTGCGCGACGAGCGGCAGCATCTCGCGGTGGCCAGGCGCCAGGTCTTGCAGCAACTCGCGGTTGAGCCGCTCGAGCTGCGGCCGGACCAGCCCAACCAGCTCCTGCAGCGGCAGCGTCTCCGTCACCGCGCCGGCCCGTCGTTCTTGGTGGCGGCGTCGTTGCTGTCCGGCTTGGAGCCGTCCTTCAGGCCCTTCTTGAACTCGGTGATTCCCGAGCCGAGCGAGCGCGCCATGCCGGGGATGCGGTTGCCGAACAAGACCAGCACCACCACGAGGATGGCGACGATCTCCCACGTGCTCAACATCAGGATCATGGGCAGTTCTCTGGCGACTATCATCGCCCAAGCGCGCAGGGATTCAAAGGGGCGCGCAAGGCGATCCCGCGCGCCGGCAGAACTTCACGCTGGCTTGTCGCCCGCTTCCTGCGCGGCAAGCCAGCGCCGCCACGGCTCCGGCGCGGGACCGAGGTCCTCGCCGACGAGGCGCGCCAGGTTGTGCCGGCTGGTCTCGCGCACGTGCGGATCGTCGGCGCCGAGCGCGGCGATCAGCAGCCTGGCCGCCTCGAGCCGAGCCTTGGGATTGCGCGCCTTGGGCGCGCCGGCGGCCTGCTGGTCGAACTGCCGGAACGCCGCCAGCACGCCGGTCAGGATCGTGTGCAGACGGATCGACTCGCCCCACAGCAGCAGCACGTAGGCCGCCAGCACGGCGACGCAGGCGCGCAGGATGGACTGCTCGCCGAACTGCGCCTTCAGCCACGCGGCGCCCGGCAGCCACGGCTCGAACACGAGGGTCGCCAGCACGCCGAGCAGGACGAGCGGTGTGAGCTGGCGGAGCAGCGAGTCGGCGCGGGTTTCGGGGTTCACCATGTCACTTGCCGAGGACCTTCTTCATCGTCGCGCCGAGGATCGACGGCGTGTCGCAGACGTGCACGCCGGCGCGCTGCATGGCCGACTTCTTGTCCTTCGCCGTGCCCTTGCCGCCGCTGATGATCGCGCCGGCATGGCCCATGCGCTTGCCGGGCGGGGCCGTCGCGCCGGCGATGAAGCCGACGACCGGCTTCTTCATGTGCTGCTTGAGGAACTCGCAGGCCTCCTCCTCGGCGGTGCCGCCGATCTCGCCGATCATGATGATGCCCTCGGTGTCCTTGTCGTCCTGGAACAGCTTGAGGCAGTCGATGAAGTCGAGGCCCTTGATCGGGTCGCCGCCGATGCCGATGCAGGTCGACTGACCCATGCCGTTGTTGGTGACCTGGAACACGGCTTCGTAGGTCAGCGTGCCGCTGCGCGAGACGATGCCGACCTTGCCCGGGCGGTGGATGTAGGCCGGCATGATGCCGATCTTGCAGCCGGACTTGTCGGTGACCGGCGTGATGATGCCGGGGCAGTTCGGGCCGATCAGCCGCGTCTTCGTGCCCTTCATGAAGTCCTTGACGAAGGCCATGTCGGCGACCGGGATGCCCTCGGTGATCACGACCACGAGGTCCATCTCGGCATCGACCGCCTCGCAGATCGCGTCGGCCGTGAACGCGGCCGGCACGTAGATCATCGAGACGGTGGCGCCGCTCTGCTGCTTGGCCTCGCGCACGGTGTCGTACACCGGCACGCCTTCGAGCGTCTGGCCGCCCTTGCCGGGCGTGACGCCGGCGACCAGCTTGGTGCCGTACGCCAGCGAGTTCTTGCTGTGGAACATGCCGGCTTCGCCGGTGAAGCCCTGGCAGAGGATCTTGGTGTTGCCGTCGACGAGAACAGTCATCGGTGTGCTCCTGGATTGTGCGTTGGCGTCGCCGGATCAGGCCTTGATGGCCCTGACGATCTTCTCGGCGGCGTCGTCCAGCGACGACGCGGCCTGGATGTTGAGACCCGACTCCTGCAGCAGCTTGCGGCCGAGTTCGACGTTGGTGCCTTCGAGGCGCACGACCAGCGGAATGCCCAGCTTGACCTCCTTGGCCGCGGCGATGACGCCCTCGGCGATGGTGTCGCACTTCATGATGCCGCCGAAGATGTTGACCAGGATGCCCTTCACGTTCTTGTCCGACAGCAGGATCTTGAACGCGTTGGTGACCTGGGTCTTGGTTGCGCCGCCGCCAACGTCGAGGAAGTTGGCCGGCATGCCGCCCTTGAGCTGGATGACGTCCATCGTCGCCATCGCCAGGCCCGCGCCGTTGACGAGGCACGCGATGTTGCCGGTCAGCGCGATGTAGTTGAGGTCGAACTTCTTCGCCTCGACCTCCTTCGGGTCCTCTTCGTTGACGTCGCGCAGTTCCTGCACGTCCTTGTGCCGAAACAGCGCGTTGTCATCGAAGCTCATTTTGGCGTCGAGCGCCTTGACCTCGCCCTGCTTGGTGACGATCAGCGGGTTGACCTCGGCGAGCGAGCAGTCGAGCGCCATGAACGCCTGCACGAGCCCGCTGATCAGCTTGCCGCCGGCCTTGGCCTGCTCGCCGGCGAGGCCGAGGTGCTTGCACAGCGCACGCAGTTGGAAGCCCTGCACGCCCTTGACCGGGTGCACGCGGTGGCGCGCGATCGCCTCGGGTCGGTGCTGGGCCAATTCCTCGATGTCGACGCCGCCTTCCTTGGCGGCGATGATCACCGGCGCCTGGGCAGCGCGGTCCATCACGATCGCCAGGTACATCTCGCGGTCGATGTCGCTGCCGGCCTCGACGTAGAGCGTCTTGACCACGCGACCCTCGGGACCGGTCTGGTGGGTCACAATCGCCTTGCCCAGCAGGCTCTCGGCGACCTTGCGGGCCTCGTCGGCCGAGCGCACGAGCTTGACGCCGCCGGCCTTGCCGCGGCCGCCGGCGTGGATCTGCACCTTGACGACGCCGAGCGGCACGCCGAGGTCGGTGAAGGCCTTGCCGACCTCATCGGTCGTCTTGCAGGCAATGCCCTTGCTCACGGGCACGCCGAACTTGGCCAAGAGTTGCTTGGCCTGGTACTCATGGATGTTCATGGCGGTTCGGGGCGAAGACGCTAGCCGCGCCCCCCGCCCGAGTCGACCGCGCCGGCGGCAAAGTCGCCGCCGCCCGACCCCCGCCGACCCGCCGCTCGGCGGCGATCAGCGACCGTCGCCGCCTGCGTCCGCCGTCGCCGCGATGGCGGCGGTGGCCGGCGCTGCGGCGAACAGGTCGTCGATCTCCTTGATCACGTCGCGCGCAGCCTGCGGCTCAGCCGCGGGCTCGCCGTGGAAGACGAGGTCGTTCTCGAGCACGCGCTGGGCGACGTCGAGGCGCTTCTTGACGCCGGCGAGCGCCTCCTTGGCGCGGCCGAGCGCGCTGTCGTCGAGCTCGAAGCGACGGCTCGCCGCGGCGAGAGCCTCGAGCTGCAGCTTCTGCGTGCTGAGCGACTGCAACTGGGCGTCGAGCCCGACGCGCTCGAGGCGCACGGCGTCGAGGCGCTCGCGCGCAGCGGCGACGGCCTGTTCCTGCCGCTCGATCAACGAACGCTTGGTCTTGAGCATCGCCGCATCGTTGACGTAGCCGTCCTTGCGCCGCGCCAGCGCAGCCTCGTTGCGGCGGCGTTCGCCGACTTCGGCTGCGAGCACGAGGCCGACGGGCTCGGCACGCAGCCGTTCGGCGCCGACGCGCAGCGCCCGCTCCTCCTGCGCGACCGACTTGCCGAGACGAACGACCGATTCCTTCAACTCGTCGAGTTCGACCTCGGCACGGGCGAGGTCGCGCTTGCAGGTGTCGATCTGCGGGTCGATCTGACGGATCAGGCCCTCGGCGCGACGGATCTCGAGTTCGACGGGAACGGCGTCGGCGACCGCGGCGCGCGCCGAGTCGACGGCGGTGCCGACGTAGCTCGGGAAGGCGCGACCGAACAGCAGGAAGCCGAGCGCGGCAAGCGCGCCGAGGCCGAGGAGCAGGGTGCGGATGGGCTTCTGGATCATGGCAGGGCGTTTTGGCGTCGTGGATCGAGGGCCGATCGGCCCCCACGAAGGCGCATGCGCCCACCCCGCGCGGATATTCGCGGGCGCTGCCGGAATCCGGCGCGCCCCGCCGTCGGCACGACCTGCTTCTCAGGCGCGGCGTGGCCGTGAGAGTGGCCACTATGGACAGACCGAGAGCCCGTAGCAGAGTTCTTCCAGCACGCTCAGCGACGCGCCGACCGCACCGCGGCGAGCGTGCTGTGCAGGCAGCGAGCGCGGGCGTCGTCATCCGCCGGCCGGACGGCGCGCGCGTCGCGGGCGCGCAGATCGTCGACGACGGCGTTGCAGGTCGGGCAGCAGCTCTCGCCGAGGTGGAAATCGACGAAGCGCCGCGCGCCGCCGTCGACGCCGCCGTGCAACCAACTGGCCAGCAAGTCGGGGTGCGGGCACGACGCGCGCGCCTGCCGCCAGACGGCGGCGACGGTCAGCGCCAACTGCGGGTCGTCGTTGGCGCCGGTCATGGCGCCCCCGGCTGCCAGAGGCCGTGGAAGAGGCTGTGGTTCGGATCGCGCAGGCGCGCCAGTGAACGCAGGCGTTCGAGCGCGCGGAACTTCACGCCGGCGACGTGCTTCTCGTCGGCGAAACCGAAGCGCTCGGCCGCGGCCTTGTTGCGGCCGCCGAGCACGAACAGGTACTCGAGCGTCATCAGCTTGTCGAACTCGCCGGCCGCCCACAGTTCACCGACGAACGCGCGCAGGATCTCGCCGAGCGCGCGCCAACGGCGCGCCTCGTCCTCGCCAGCGACGACGGCCGCGGCCGGCGCCGGCGCGTCGTCGGGCACCGCGCTCTCCAGCCACACGCGGCTGCCGGCGCCGTCGTCGTCGCCGCCGCCGCCGAGGGCGGGCGCGACCTTGGCGGCGCGCCGACGGCGCAGGTGGTCGACGACGCGGTTGTGCGCGATGCCGAACAGGAACTGTTCGGGCGTGAACGCCGGGTCGTAGCCGTCGATGCCGCGCACGGCGCCAAGGAACACCTCCTGCACGAGGTCCTCCGCCGTCTGATGGTCGCCGACGCAGCGCTTGACGTAGAAGAACAAGCGGCGATGCCAAGCCGCCTGCAAAGCCGTCCAGGCGTCTTCGTCCATCGCGCGCAGGCGCGGCAGGTCGAACGCAACGGCAGTCATGCGGCGAACGCCCGGTAGAGCGCGACCGCGGCGAGGACGACGAGCCCGAGCGCGACGAGCAGGCCGACGAGGTGCGCGGCGACGCCGAGCACGCGGAACGGCAGGCCGAGCAGCCAGAGCAGCCCGCGGCCGCCGACGGTGACGACGAAACGCGTCGGCGTCAGCACCGTGGTGACGAGGAACTCGACGACGGCGAACACGCCGCGCGCGAACCACTGCAGCGCCGGCGTCGGTTCCTCGCGGCGCCACGGCATGCCGTACGGGCTGTCGGCAGGATCGCGCGCCGACGCGGCTGCGGCCGCAGCGGTGGCGCCGACGCCGACGGTCGGCGCAGCGGGACGGGCGGCGAAGGCGACGCTCTCGCCGAGCGCCCCCGGCGCGCCGAGCGCGCGCACCACCTCGCCGGCGTTGGCGAAGCGGGCTTCCGGCCGCTTCTGCAGGCAGCGGGCGATCAGCGCCCGGTCCGCCGGCTCGGCCTGCGGCGGGAAATCGACGGCGGCGGTCTCGTGCTTGCGCAGCACCTCCCACTCGCTGTCGCCGCGGAACGGCACGACGCCGTAGAGCAGTTCGTAGAGCAGCACGCCGAGCGAATAGACGTCGCTGCGCGCGTCGCCGCGGCGCTGCAGCAGCTCGGGCGCCATGTAGTACGGCGTGCCGCGGCTGAAGCTGAGCGAGTTGCGCGACTCCGACACGAGTTTGCTGAGGCCGTAGTCGCCGACGCGGGCGACGTCGCCCTTGACGAAGACGTTCGCCGGCTTGACGTCGAAGTGCACGAGGCCATGGTCGTGCAGCGCCTGCACGCCGCGCGCGGCCTGCGCGAACCAACGCAGCGCCTCGGCGCGCGCCAGCGGCCCGGCCTGTAGGCGGGTCTGCAGCGTCTCCTGGCCGGCGTAGCCCATCACCACGTACGGGATGCCGTCGACGACGCCGCGGTCCTCGATCGACACGAGGTTGGGGTGGTCGACCTGCGCGAACAGCGCGACGTTGTCGATCTCGCGCAACACGGCATCGCGCACCGACTCGTCGTCGACCTTGAGGAACTTGACGGCGTAGTCCTTGCCGATCGACTCCTTGCGCGCCTTGAAGACGAGGCCGAAGGCGCCGCCGCCGAGCTTGCCGACGATCTCGAAGCCGGCGAGGTACCCCGGCTTGCGATAGTCGCGATAGAACGCCTCCCAGTCGACGCGAGCAGGCGCAGGTTGGCTGGGACGGGCCTCCATGGCGGGATGCACGAAGTTACACCAGGACGGCGACCGCGGGCGCGGCGATCGCGAGCAGGACGCCGACGGCGCGCAGCGTGCGGGTCATGTAGCCGCGCGACAGCCGGTCGAACCACGCCACGCCGACGCCGACGGCGGCCCAGGCGCCGACGACCGCGCCGCCGCGACAGGCCGCGTCGCGGGCCGCCGCGCGCAACGTCGCGCGCAGGCTGCGTTCGCCGCGCGCGGCCGCGTCGGCCGGCTCGCCGACCCAGAACGTCGTCTGGTGGCTCGCGGCGAAGCCGTGGTCGCGCGCGCGATCCTGGCGATCGACGACGCGGACGAAGTCGTCGACGGACAGCGCCGCCACCCACCGCGCCGCCGCCGCCGTCGCGACCGCTTGCGGCAGCCACAGCGGTCGCTCGGCGTCGACCAACCGCGCGGCGCGTTCGCGCCAGACGCCGCGCACGTGTTCGGCGAGGCGCGCGCGGGCCGAAGCCGACGCCGCTGCGGCGGTGAGTTCCGTCTCGCCCCGGACGACGACGGCGTCGGCGACATCCTGGGCCTGCACGCCGTGGCCCAGCAAGGCAAGGCAACACCAGAGCGAGGTCGCGGGCGTTGTCATCGTGGTCGCAACGATGGCGCTGCGCCGCCGCCGCCGACTATTCGCGATTTCCTGCAAATCGGTCGCTCACGCGATCGGTCGCCACGGCACCAGCCGGAACGCGACGCCAGCCGCCTCGACCCACTGGCCACCCGCGACGGGGTGCTCGCCGTCGAACGGCGCGCCGTCGATCCGCCCGCCGGCGGGCGCGGCGACGCGCACCTGGCCATCGGCGCCGGCGAACAGTTCGACCTCGCCCGTGGCCGCGGCGACGCGCACATGGGCGTCGGCGCCGGGGCCGATCAGGATGCGGCCGTCGCGGCCGCGGTCCTTCATCAGCAGGATCGCGGCGCAGCCGGCGACGGCGAAGCCGCCCTGCAGTTGCAGGCGCGCCGTCAGCGAGCGCGGCGACGGCCGCTCGTAGACAAACGCGAACGCCGGGCCGAAGTGCACCCGGTCGCCGTGCGCGAGCAGCCGTCGTTCGACGCGCTCGCCGCCGACGCGCACTTCGCCCTCCTCGGCGACAACGATGTCCTGCAGGCCGCCGTGGAAGCTCATGCTGCGGCGCACCGACGCGTGGCGGCCGGCGAGGTTGGCGAGCACCGGCACGTCGGCCCGCGCCTGCCGCAAGCCGCCGAACGACGCGCCCTCGCCGCGCAGCGCCAGGAACTCGCCGGCGTCGTCGACGCGCAGCACGAAGGCGCCGTCGAGGCCCTGGGCGCGCGCGAGTTCCTGCTTCATGTCGTGGATCCTCGTCCGCAGCAGTCGCGATGTCGCGGGCAACTCCGCCAACTTGCGCCCCGCGCCGACGCAGTCGCCCGCCGCCAGCAGTAGGCCGGCGCGGTCGAGCAGGGCGCGGCGGGCCGCTGGATCGACCGCGGGATCGCCGCCAGCGTCCCCGCCGGCAGCCGCCACGGCAGCGTCCGCCGCGGCGAGCAAGGGCAAGCCGACGCCGCCGCCAACCCAGGCCTGCAACTGCCGCGCGATCGCCAGTGCGGCGCGGCCATCGCCCTCGGCGAGCCGCTCGTGGCCGCGCGCCAGCAAGCCGGCGACGGCAGCCTCGCGCACGGCGGCAGCGCGGCGGGCGCTGGCAACCACCGGATCAAGAGCCTGCTGCAGCGCGTCTTCGAGGCGCCGCTCACGCAGCGCCTTCTCGGCCCGGGCCAGTCGGATGAAGCGTTCGAACATGCGCACCGGCGGGCGAGTTGCCGCGCCGGACGCCGGATACGCCGCTGCGCCCGACTATTGCAGATCGCCTCCGGCAGGCCACCTATTGCCAGCTCGTCGCGACCGCGCCAGCGCCGGCAGTCCGAGCCTTGGCGAGGCAGGCTTCGGCGATCGCCAGGAAGGCGCGCCGGTCAGGCACTTCGGACGACGGGATCGAGGACATACCCGCCACCGGGGCGATGCCGCTCTTGCCGACGAGGCGCTTCTGCAGCGACGCCAGGATGCGCTTGGCGAGGATCTCAGCGCCGTCCGGGCCGGTGCCCGGCAGCAGGAACAGGAACACCGTCGGCGAAAAGCGCGCGAGCACGTCGATGTCGCGGCACTCGTTGAGGAACACACCGGCGGCCTCGGCGAACGCGAGCTTGCGCTCGACGCCCTGCAGGTTGGCGACGCCGGCGCCGAGGTCGACGAGCAGCAAGGAAAGCGGCAACTGGAAACGGTGCGCGCGCTTCCACTCCTCGTCGAGCTTGAGCGTCGCGTATGGACCGTCGAACAGGCCGGTCTCGGCGTCCTGGAGCCGCTGCGCGAGCGTGTCCTCGCGTTCGAAGCGCAGCAACCGCTGCAGGCTGGTCTCGCCACCGGTGGCGGCGAGCTTGGGTTCGAGTTTGGCCAGCAAATCGTCGACCGGCACGCGGCGCGGCATGCCGACCGGGCCGCCAAGCGCCTTGGCGTCGAGTTCCTTGCTGGCGGCGCGCCACGTCAGGGCGGCGTCGGCGAGCACGAAGCGCGTGAGTTGGAGGCCGACCCGGTCGTCCTCGTCGACAACGACGAAGACGGCGAGCCCCTTGGTCTCCTTGAGCGCGCGGACGCCGCTGAAGACGTGGCCATGGGGCAGCGCGGCGCACGCCGCGCCGTCAGCGCGCGCATCGACGACGACGACGTCGCCGGCAGTCGCGGCCGCGAGCGGCTCCTTCGTCGGAGCGCCGCCGAGTTGCGCCGCGAGCGCAGCGCGCACCGCGTCGCGGGAACCGATCCAGAACCACCGCTTGCCGTTCGCCATCGCAGTCTCGTTCTAGGCGGCGGCGCAGGGCCGCGGCAAGCATCGAATCGGAGCCGGGCAAAGGGCCTGCCACGCGTTGGCAGGCCGGACACCGGTCGGGCGCGCCCACGTCGACGCGCGCAGCGACCGGGGGGCGCAGGTCAGCGCTTGCTGAACTGCGTTGAACGACGCGCCTTGTGGCGGCCGTACTTCTTGCGCTCGACCTTGCGCGAGTCGCGCGTCAGCAGGCCGTTGTCGCGCAGCAACTTGTCGAAGTTCTCGTTCTCCTTCACGAGCGCGCGCGCGACGCCGAGGCTGATCGCGCAGGCCTGGCCGTTCGGGCCGCCGCCGTCGACGTTCGCCCAGATGTCGTAGTTGTTGCGCGTCTCGGTGACGACGAGGGGCTGCACCGCGGCGCGGCGCGTGTCCTCGGTCACGAAGAACTGCTCGAACTCGCGGCCATTGACCGTGAACTTGCCGGTGCCCGGCTTGATGCGCACGCGCGCGGTCGCGGTCTTGCGACGGCCGGTGCCCCAGATGTACGGGTTGTTGACTGCCACGATTCAGTTCCTCGGAGTCTCGGTTCGGATGCTGTGGATTGCGATCAGGCGCGGCCGACGGGCTTCTGCGCCTTATGCGGGTGCGCGGCGCCCTTGTAGACCTTGAGGCGGCTGATCATCTTCGCGGCCAGCTGGTTCTTCGGCAGCATGCGGCGCACGGACAGACGGATCAGCTCCTCGGGCGACTTCGACAGGTAGTCGGCGAGCTTGACGCTGCGCAGACCGCCCGGGAAGCCGGTGTAGTACGTGTACTCGCGCGTCTCCGCCTTGTTGCCCGTCACCTTGACGCGCTCGGCGTTGATCACGATGACGCCCTCGCCGACGAGCATGTACGGCGTGTAGTCCCGGCGGTGCTTACCCATCAACAGGGTGGCGATCTCGGTGGCCATGCGGCCGAGGGTCTTGCCGGCGGCATCGACGACGTGCCAGGTGTTCATGGCCTTGCGTCGGTCGGCAACGGTGGCGAGGGTGGTCTTCGTCATGACGGTCGCTGCGGCGGCCGCACGGACGGCCGGAGATTGGGGTGCAGAAAGGTAGCGATCCGCCCCACCATGTCAACGGCCGAGATGGCCATGCGCCGCGCCGACTGGCGCGGCCCCGCCCCAGCGCCACCCGCCCCGCGCCGCGGCGGGCGCGGTGGTTCACGGCGCCAGATCCACGGCGTCAGAACTGCCGGATGCTCATCGTGTTGGTCAGGCCGGTCTGCCGGACTGTGCCAGCGATCTGGACGATCCGGTCGCCCGGCTTGACCAGGCCCTGGCACTCCATGATCCGGTCGCCGTCCAGCGTCAGTGCGTGGCTGGTGCGGCCCGGACGGATCTTGCGCGCCATGATTCCCCAGGTGAGCGCGAGGCGCTGCATGGTGCGGGTCGACGGCGTGAAGGCGACGATGTGCGTCGGCGGCCGCTCCCCCGCCAGCATCTGCGCGGTGGAACCAGTCTCGGTGTAGACGGCGATCAGCTTGGCCTTCGCCTCGAACGCAGCGTAGGCGGCGGCGCGAACGGTCGCCGACGTCACGGGGGAGTTGGCCAACTGGTTGCGGCGGCGACGGTCGTTCATGACGGCGTACACATCGCGCTCGGCCATGCGGATGATCTTCTCCATGATCCGCACGCTGCGGACCGGATGCTTGCCGGACGCGGTCTCGGCCGAGAGCATCACCGCCGATGTGCCGTCGTAGATGGCGTTGGCGACGTCCGAGGCCTCGGCGCGCGTCGGCCGCGGGTTGAGGATCATCGACTCCAGCATCTGCGTCGCCGTGATCACTGGCTTGCGCACCTGGTTGGCGAGTTCGATCAGCCGCTTCTGCACCGGCGGCACCGCCTCCGGGCCGAGTTCGACGCCCATGTCACCGCGGGCGACCATGAGGCCATCGGCGACGGCCAGGATCTTCTCGGCGTTGCGCACCGACTCGGGCCGCTCGATCTTGGCGATGATCTGCACGTCGGACCCGGCCTTGTCGATGTGCTTGCGCAGGTCGATCACGTCCTGCGCCGTGCGCACGAACGACAGCGCCACAAAGTCGACGCCCTGCTTGACCACGCAGCGCAGGTCGGCGAGGTCCTTGCTCGAAAGGCAGGCGGCTGACACCTTGCTGCCGGGCAGGTTGATGCCCTTGAATTGGTGCAGCATGCCGCCGTACACGACGCGCGTGTGGATCGTCGGGCCCTCGACCTTGACCACGCGCAGTTCGAGGTTGCCGTCGTCGAGCAGGATGCGCTCGCCCGGCCGCACGTCGTCGGCGAGCCCGCGATAGCCGGTGCCGATGCGGACGGCGCCCTGGCCGAGCATCTCGCCGACGACGCCCGGCGTGACGTCGATCATCAGCTTGGAGCCGCGCTTGAGGTAGATCGGCTCGGCGTTGCGCAGGCGGCCGACGCGGATCTTGGGGCCCTGCAGGTCGGCAAGGATCGCGACGGCGCGCTCCTGCTTGCGGGCGACACGGCGCACGCGGGCGACGATCGTCGCGATCGTGTCATGGTCGGCGTGCGCGCAGTTGATGCGGAACACGTCGACGCCAGCCTGGATCAGCTGGCTGATGATCGAATCCGTGTTGGACGCCGGTCCGAGGGTCGCGACGATCTTCGTGCGGTTCTGCCATGCCATGCGCTGGAGCTCCGTTGGGTGTCGTGCGCGTCACGCGGCTCACGCCATGCGGGCGGACGTGGCAAAAGTTGTAGCGTGCGCGACAGCCAGAAAGAAAGGGCGTGGTGGTGGCGCGGCGCGCTCACGCGCCGAAGTTCGCCTTGTTCTTGTCCCACCACTCCTGCCAGCGCGCGACGGCGCGCGCGCGCGCGTCTTTGCCGCCGGCGGCCTCGAACGGGATCTTCTGCGCGGTCACCTCGCGCAACGAGCGCCACGCCGTGTCGCGCACGTACTCGTCGCCGTCGGCGAGACCGGCGAGCAGCGTTTCGACGACGTCCGAACGCTTCCACGCCGCGATCCCCTCGATGACGAGCCGGCGAACGAACGGATCGGGGTCGCGCGCCATCGACAGCAGCAGCGGCACCGCCTCCGCGCTCTTGCTGCGAATCAGCTCGTCGACGCCTTCGAAGCGCACCGCGGCCTCAGCCGACGCGAGCTTCTTGGCCTGTTCGGCGAACGCCGGCGGCGCGGCGGGTGCGGGCGCCGCCGGGGCCGCCGGCACGGCGTCGGCAACCGGCGCGGATGGCGTCGCCGGCTTGGCGTCGCCGACAGATTCGACCGGCGCGGCCGCGCGTGCGGCGCCAATCTGCTCGAGGATCCGCACCTGGCGTCGCCGCAGGTCTTCGAACAGCGGCCGGTAGTCGACGGCCGCTTCCTGCTGGCGCGCGACGGCAGCGACGGCGGCGGCGAGTTCGTCCAGACGCTTGTCGAGGTCTGCCCTGGCTTCCTCCGCCTTGCCGGCGGCGGTCGCCAACGCATCGGTGTCGACGCGGCGCGGCACGCTGTCGAGGTCGAGCGCCATGCGTGCGACGACCTGGCTGTCCGACTTCTGGGCCTCGGCCTGCTGGTCGAGTCGATCGACGAGTCCCTTGTCGACCTCGGTCAGCCGGTGGTCGACGAACAGCGCCGTCGCCAAGGCGGCGCTGGCGACGAGGACCGCGAGCAGCGTGCCCCGGCTCTCCGCCGGGGCCGCCCGTCGCGCCAATTGCGGCGGCAGGGGCAGCGGCGGCGGCGACGCCGGCTTTTCGCCGCGCAGGGCCGGGAGGCAGCAGGCCCCGACGGTCCTGCCGTGGCACTGGACCGCACGCCCCGCGCCGACATCGTCTTGCGGCACCGACGTGCCACACAGATCGCAGAACAGAACCTCGACCTCGCCTTGCTCCATGTTGTCTCGCCGTGCGCTCCCGCGCACGCACCCATGGTGGGGATAGTCCCCGTCGGCCGCAGCGATACCAGAGGCGCGCCGAGAATCCCGTGCGCCGCATGGTGGCACGGCGCAACCCGCGCGGCCGGGAACTGCGCGCGCCCTGCAACCGTTGACCGTTGCCGAAATAGCCACACCGCATGCAAGGGCGCCGCTGCGGACGAAAGCTCGCCTGCTTGCGAGCGCGCCCCCGCACACGGCGGCGGGACCGACCGCGCCGACCGCGCCGGGCGCGCCGGGCGCGGTGCCGGCTGCGATCGCCTGATCGCACGCCGCGCTTGCCCGACCGCCTCCCGGCCGACAGAGTTCCCGCCCACGCGGCCACGGGCCGCGCCACGACATGCAACACGCGCTGACGCTGCACGGCGTCACCAAGCGGTTCGGCTCGTTCACAGCGGTGTCCGACCTCACGCTCGAGGTCCCCAAGGGCTGCATCTACGGCTTCCTCGGGCAGAACGGCGCCGGCAAGACGACGACGATCCGCATGGTGATGAGCATCTTCCGGCCCGACGCCGGGTCGATCTCGGTCCTGGGGCAACCCGATGCCGCCGCGATCAAGGACCGGCTCGGCTACCTGCCGGAGGAGAAGGGCCTCTACAAGAAGATGAAGACGGCGGAGATCGTCGCCTACTTCGGCAAGCTCAAGGGCATGGACCGCAGCACCGCCAACCTGCGCGCCCGCGAGCTGCTGACCCGCTACGGCCTCGGCGACTGGCTCGACAAGCGCTGTGAGGCGATGAGCAAGGGCATGGGCCAGAAGGTGCAGGTGCTCGGCACCATCATCCACGAGCCCGACCTCGTCATCCTCGACGAGCCGTTCAGCGGCCTCGACCCGGTCAACCGCGACGTCATGCGCGACCTGATCCTCGACATGAAGCGGCACGGCCGGACCGTCCTCTTCAGCACCCACGGCATGGAGCACGCCGAGCAGCTCTGCGACTACGTGATGATGATCCACAAGAGCCGGCTCCAGTTCGCCGGCACGCTCGCCGAGGTCAAGCGCGGCCGCGACCGCGGCATCCAGCTCGACTACGACGGCGACGGCGCCGTGCTGCAGCAGCTGCCCGGCCTCGCGCGCCTCAACGACCACGGCAAGTCGGCGGAGATCTACCTCGCGCCCGGCCGCGATCCGCAGCAGGCGCTGCGCTGGCTGCTCGACCACGTGACCGTGCGGCGCTTCGACTACCGCGAGGCGTCGCTGCACGAGATCTTCGTGCGCACGGTCGACGACGCCAACCGCAAGCTCGCCGCTGCGGGCAAGGAGGGCTGAGCCATGGCCAACAAGACCCTGCTCGTCGCCCAGCGCGAGTACCTGGAGAACGTCCGCACCAAGACGTTCTGGCTCGGCATCTTCATCGTGCCGGTGCTGCTCGCCGGCGTCGTCGGCGTCTCGATGCTGCTGGAGAAGCTCAAGGAAGTGCAGCGCTACAGCGTCATCGACCTCGGCGGCGGCGACCTGCTCGCCCGCGCCGAACGCGAGTTCCGCAGCGCCGACGCCAAGGCGATGTGGCGGCTGGCGGCGAAGATGCAGGACGACCCGCAGCTGCAGGAACTGCGCGACAAGGCCGGCGCGACGACGGCGGGCGAGCCGTCGGCCGACCAGCTGAAGGCGGTGCTCGACTGGGTCGGCCGCCAGGACGCCAAGGACCTCGCGCGCCTGGGCGAGCTCGGCGCGAGCCGGCGCTTCGAGTACGTGTCGACGCAGCAGCTTGGCATCGCCGCCACGGACCCGCAGGAGGTCCAGCGCGAACTCGGCCAGCGCGTGCACAAGGGCGAGCTGTTCGCCTACTTCGTGCTCGGCGCCGACCCCGCCAAGACGGTCGACGACTTCCGCTACGTCTCCAACAACTTCACCGACGTCGGCCTGCGCACGAGCTACGAGTCGGCGCTGACGCGGGTCGTGCAGAAGGACCGCATCAAGGCGGCGGACATCGCCCCGAAGGTCGCGGCGCACATCCAGGAGCAGGTTGTCTGCAAGCCGCTGCAGGCCGACAGCAAGGGCGGCACTGCCGACGTCAAGAAGGAGAACGTCGTCGACCAGTGGGCGCCGGTCGGCTTCGTCTACTTCCTGTGGATGGCGATCCTCGGCGTCGCCAGCATGCTGCTGACCAACACCGTCGAGGAGAAGAGCAACCGCATCATCGAGGTGCTGCTCAGCTCGGTCAGCCCGACGCAGCTCATGCAGGGCAAGATCTGGGGCATCGCCGCCACGGGCATGACGATGGTGCTGGTCTGGGTGGTGTTCGCGCTCGCGGCAGGGTGGACCGTGCCGACGCTGCTCGGCGTCTCGGGCGGCAGCGCGATCATGGCGGTGTTCATGACGCTGCAGAACGGCGGCTACCTGCTGTCGTTCGCCTTCTACTTCCTGTCCGGCTACCTGCTGTACGCCGCGGTGCTGGTCGCGATCGGCGCGGCCTGCAACACGCTGAAGGAGGCGCAGAACCTGACCCAGCCGGTGATGATGGCGCTGATGATCCCGCTGCTGTCGATGGTCTTCATCGGCCAGGAGCCGAACGGCACCGTCGCCAAGATCCTCAGCTGGATCCCGTTCTTCACGCCGTTCACCATGATGAACCGGGCCGGCGGCCCGCCGGCGACGTGGGAGTACATCGGCACCTCCGTGCTGCTGCTCGCCACCATCTGGCTGACCATGCGCGCGGCCGGCAAGGTCTTCCGCGTCGGCGTGCTGATGACCGGCAACCCGCCGAAGCTGCGGGAGATCCTTGGATGGCTGCGCCAGTCGTGACCGACGCGCCCGGACCCGTCCTGGTGCTCGGCGGCGGCCAGGGCATCGGCGCTGCCGTCGCCGCCGCCTACCCGCGGCAAGCGGTGGTCTGGACGCGCCGCACGGGCGTCGACGCCGCCGATCCTGGGTCGCTGGCGACCGCCTTCGCCGCGTTCGAGCGCACGCACGGCGCGCCCTACGCGCTGGTGCACACCATCGGCGACTTCGCGGAACGCCCCCTGCTCGGCACCGACCTGCCGACGTGGCGGCACATGTTCGCCAGCAACGTCGACACCGCCTTCCACGCCGTCCAGACGATCGTGCCGGCGATGGCGAAGGCGCGCCGCGGCCGCGTCGTGCTGTTCGCCGCTGCCGGCGTCGACAAGGCCCGCGGCATGCTGCGCGCCCCCGCCTACTTCGCCGCCAAGGCCGCGCTCGTGCAACTGGCGCGGTCGCTGGCGCTCGAAGTCGCGGGCACGGGCGTAACCGTCAACGTGATCGCGCCCGGCCTGATCGACCACCCCCACAGCCACCGCGACAGCCAAGCGCGCATGCTGCCGCGGGTGCCGGCCGGGCGCCTGGGCCACGTCGACGACGTCACGGCATTGGTCCGCTATCTACTGTCCGACGCCGGCGCGTACGTCACCGGGCAGGTGCTGACGGTCGACGGCGGCCTGCAGGCATGAGCCCAGCCACTGCCGGGCGGAACCGGATGCCGCTGGCAGCCGTGCGCTCCGCGCGGTAAACCGCTGCATTCACCCCGGTTTCAACCGCAGGATTACGACGATCGAACCGACGATCCTTTCCCCGACGGGCCTGGACCTGTCGCAGCTCGACGAGGATGCGGTCCGCGCCACCCAACGCCTGATCAAGTCGGGCTTCGAGGCATACCTCGTGGGCGGCTGCGTGCGCGATCTCCTCCTCGGCCGCGCACCCAAGGACTACGACATCGCGACCGCAGCGCGGCCACAGCAAGTGAAGCGGATCTTCCCGCGCAACTGCCGCATCATCGGCCGGCGTTTCAAGCTCGCCCACCTGCACTTCCACGGCAACACCAAGATCCTGGAGTGCTCGACCTTCCGCCGACCGCCGCAGCAGGCGGACGAGGGCGAGGACGTGCTGATCACGCGCGACAACGAGTTCGGCACGTCGGAGGAGGACGCGCTCCGCCGCGACTTCACCGTCAACGCGCTGTTCCTCGACCCGACGCGCGACACCATCCTCGACTACTGCGACGGCCTGCGCGACCTCAAGGCGCAGTTGATCCGCACGATCGGCGAGCCGCGCATGCGCTTCCGCGAGGATCCGGTGCGCATCCTGCGCGCGGCGAAGTTCGCTGGGCGCCTTGGCTTCGCCATCGAGGCAGAGACGTTCCAGGCGATGTGCGAGACCAGCGAGGACCTCGTGCGCAGCGCTCCGCCGCGAGTGCTCGAGGAGATCTTGCGCCTGCTCCGCGGCGGCCACGCGTTCGACAGTTTCAAGCTGCTGCGCGAGGTCGGCGCCCTGCGCGCGCTGCTGCCGGTCGTCGCCGACTTCCTCGACCGCGCCGAGGCCGACGAGCGCACCGACTTCTGGCGCACGATCGATGCGCTCGATCGCGCGGTGCAGAACGGCCACAAGCCGCAAAACGGCGTGTTGCTCGGCGCGCTGATGGTCGGTCCGGTGCTCGCCAAGGCGGCGCGTCATCCCGACCGCAGCCCGTCGCTCGTCGCCGAAGACTTGCTCGGCCCGTTCTGCGCGGCGCTGAGCCTGCCGCGCAGGGACGCCGGCTGCCTCAAGCGCATCTGCGGCGTGCAACACCGCTTCGTCCAGAACGACGACACGAAGCGCTATCGCGTCGAAGGCTTCGTGCACGGCCCGTACTTCCTCGAGGCGCTCGACCTGTTCGCGCTGCGCGCGGACGCGCTCGAACTCGCTCCCGAGGTGGTCGGCCGTTGGCGCGAGACAGCCAACGAACTGCTCGGCGGCATCGAGCGCCACCGCGACGACCGCGGCGCGCACGACGACGAGGCCCCGTCGTCGCCGACCTACGACGAGGAGCGCGCCAACACTGAAGCTGCGCTCGCAGCTGGCCCGGTGGCGGACGACGCCCCGCCGAGCAATCCGTGGGAACAGCCGGGCGAAGGTGACGGTCGACGCCGTCGGCGCCGCCGCCGGCGCCGCGGCAGGAACCGCGGACCCGACGACG
>Ga0194119_10000862_pt1 | contig 56914 bp, 58 predicted proteins | sample TA2MahC100mmetaG_FD_148620 | JGI IMG/M metagenome (GOLD analysis project Ga0194119, IMG submission 148620) | Freshwater microbial communities from Lake Tanganyika, Tanzania - TA2015018 Mahale Deep Cast 100m | ecosystem: Environmental > Aquatic > Freshwater > Lake | place: Tanzania: Lake... | reverse complement strand
TGGCTCGGGACACCGCCCATGAGATCGTGGACAATGATCCGGAGTTGGCCGCGAACGAGGAACTTCGGCAGGAGTTGTCGTTGTTTCTGCGCCCGGAAGACGAGGAATTCCTGTTCAAGAGTTGACGACGAGACCTGTTGATGGGGAAACGATGATGAACGCACAAACCGAGAAATTAGGGACCATCAACAAACTGCGAGACTCGATCGGTGCCAGATTCCGGGGTTGGAAGGCTCGAATCCGCGACACGAGTGTCTGGGCGTGGGCGACGATACTCGTCGCCGTGTTCCACGCCTCGATAGTGACACGTTTGCAATGGGACATTCATCGTGGTTTGGGGACGTCTGCGTACGACGTCGGTCTGTACGACCAGGGCTTGTGGCTCTTGTCTCGATTCGACGCTCCGTTCGTGACGTTGATGGGTCGCAATCTTTTCGGGGATCACGCATCGTTTATCCTCTTGGGTCTGGTTCCGGTGTACTGGATTTTCCCCGGGGTTGAGACTCTTCTGGCGGTGCAGGCCTTCGTGATCGCGGCCGGATCGGCCCCCTTCTACTTGTTTGCTCAACGAACGCTGGGTCACGGTGCATACGGGTTCTTGTTCGCGGCTGTGTGGCTCCTGAATCCGGCGGTCAACGGAACGAATTTGGAGAACTTTCACCCCGACTCGTTTCTCGGCCTCTTCCTTCCCATCGCGTTGTTCGCGGCTTTGTCCGACCGTTGGCGGATTTATTGGATCTCGGTCGTCCTCTGCGTATTGGTCAAGGAGGACGTGGTATTGGTGATGCTGCCTCTGGGGGTGTTGCTCGCGCTGCGAGGCGAGCGTCGACGAGGAATCCTCACCGCCATACTCAGTATCGGTACGACCCTGTTCGGGATGTTCGTCGTGATGCGTGGACTCGTCGGGGTTCCCACGCGCAACGCTTGGCGGATTCCATTCGGTGGGCCGAGTGGTTTTCTCAAAGAATTGTTCCAAAGGCCGACGAACGTCGTGAAGCACATCACGTCGGAAGAACGGCCGGTGTATCTGTGGAAGATGCTCGCGCCCGTGGTGTTTTTGAGTTTTCTGGCGCCGGAAGTCGCCATGGTGAGTGCGCTCGTGCTCATATCGAACATCGTCAGCACTTTCTGGTATCAGTTCCAGATCGAGTACCACTACTCGATTGTCGCGGTGCCCGCATTGGTGTTCGCGGTGATCGTGGGTCTTGGCCGACTCGACGGAGGTCGCCGTCAAGCCATGGTGTTAGCGGTGGTCGTCGCTTCGTTGTTGACCGGTCGTGCGTGGTCGTACATCCCGTTCAGGGCCGACGAGTACCCCCGGTGGGGCCAAGACAATCCCGCAGCGTTATCGGCCCGCGAGATCCTCGATGAGATTCCGGCCGACGTCGTGCTCTCGGCGTATCACTCGCTCGCGCCCCACCTCACTCATCGCGAGGAGATTTACATGTTCCCGAACCCGTTCCGGATCGTGCTTTACGGGCCGGATACGTCCACCGAAGGTCAGCGAAATCCGCGTGCGGACCACGTGGAGTACGTGATTCTTCCGAACTCGTTGAATGCCGACGAGCAAGCCGACGCTGAAACCCTTTTGGATGATTTCGAGATCACCATGAGCAATGATCATTGGCGAGTCTTCCAACCCGTTGAGGCAGATCCATGAATGCGTTCGCCGTGAAGATCTTAGAGATCGTCACGCTGTGACTCCTCGATGTCGGGCAACACGAGATCCCATCGATCGAGACAGTCGCGACACTTGTAGGTCACGATGTCGCCGGGATACCAACGACCGTCCTCTCGCGCATGTGTCGTGAGGTAGCAGCGCCCGCCGCAATCGATGCACTCGATTTCGGATTCGGGTGCCATGGACACATTCTGCCCGTTCGCCCACTCGTAACATGATCCGATGCGCATCGTCGCCGGAACATTGCGCGGACGAACGTTCGAGGCACCCTCGGGTGATGCCACTCGTCCCACCACCGATCGCACCCGAGAGGCGGTGTTCAACGCGTTGGCGAGCATGGGGGTGCTGGACGACGCCGTGGTTCTCGACCTGTTCGCCGGCAGTGGCGCGATGGGCCTCGAGGCGTTGTCGCGCGGGGCGCGTCGCTGCACGTTCATCGAACGCGACCACCGGGCACTGGAGGTGGTTCGCGGGAACGTGTCACGGTTGGGCGTGGGTGATCGTTCGGTCGTGGTGGCCGGCGACGTGGTCGTCAACGTAGTGGCCCAGCGGGGGGCCGATCTGGTCCTCGTCGACCCGCCCTACGAGTTCACCGACTGGGACACCTTGCTGTCGGCGATCTCCGTCTCCTTGGCGGCCGACGCAGTGGTGGTGGCCGAAAGTGGCCGCGATCTGGGCTCCCCGGCGGGGTGGACGGTCGTGCGCTCCAAGCGGTACGGGCGCACGTGGGTGACGTTCCTTCGGGCCGACGTTCGCACATCGGAGCCCCGTTCGACGGGTACCGTTGAGTCTCGATGACCGATTCGTCCTCCCTGATCGCCCTCTACCCGGGAAGTTTCGACCCGTTTCACAACGGGCACCTCGCCGTCGTCACCGAGGTCGCCGAACTTTTCGGGAACGTGGTGGTGGCAGTGATGCACAATCCCGACAAACCGAGCGGATTGATTCCGCTGGTCGATCGAGTTCAGTTGGCGCGACGATGCACCGAGCATCTCGCGGGCGTTCGCGTCGAGGCCTTCCCGGGTCTGGCGGTGCAAGCCGCCGCGGCGACAGGAGCGAACTTCATCGTCAAGGGATTGCGCACGCCGGGCGATTTCGAGGTGGAGCAACAGATGGCGCACACGAACCGTTCGGTGACGGGCATTCGCACGGTGTACCTCCCGAGTCGGGCCGACCAGGCGTTCATCAGTAGTCGGTTCATCCGAGAAATCGCGCAAAATGGTGGACGTATCGACCACCTGGTCCCCGAGCCAGTTTCCGTGGCGCTGGCAGGTATCTTTGGGAAGCCTTCGGGTGGCGACAAAGGGAGATCATGAACAGCTCAGTCGACGATTTCGACGACGACACCGGATCGTACGATCGCGGACCCGATGATCAAGTCGGTTCGTCCGGTGTTCTTCTGCGCCGCGCCATCGACATCATCGCCACGGCTCCGAACATGCCACTGTCATCGACCCCGCGCATCGACCGTGACATGATCATCGAGATTCTGCAGGAAGCCCTGAATCGCCTGCCCAACGAACTGCGCGAGGCCCGCTGGATGATCAAGCAACGCGACGAATTCGTGGCCAAGACCCGTCGCGAGGGCGAGGAATTGATCGAAGCCGCCAAGGTCCAAGCCGAGCGGTTCGTGCAACGATCCGAGGTGGTTCGTGCTGCTGAACAACGTGCCCGCCAGATCGTCGAGGCTGCCGAGGACGAGTCCCGCCGCCTGAAGAATGAGACCGAGGACTTCCTCGATCAGCGGTTGGCCAGTTTCGAGATTCTGCTCGACAAGTTGTCCAGGACGGTGGCCACCGGTCGCCGTCGTTTGTCCATTGGCGAGACCTCCAGTCAAGGCGGGGGCTCGGATCGGGTCGCCGACGGGGGTGGATGGGCCGACTCGGGCTCTGAAGATTCCGGGGCGATTTTCTTCGACCAGGACAGCACCCGTAACCGGTGAGAAATCCCCTCCTCGTCAACGCCCTCGAGTTGCTCCGGCGTCCGGGCACCCACAAAGACGTCGAACTGGCCGTGGCCCCCTCGGTTCTCGGTATCGATGATCGACGACTGTTGCCCGAATCGGATATCGATGTTCGAGTGCTGTGCGAGAGCCTGTCCGACGGCATCGTGGTCGAGGGACGGGTGCAGTTGGACTTCCGCGGCGAATGTCGCCGATGCCTGACCCCTCTGACCGGCACGCTGTCCATCGAGGTTCACGAGTTGTACCAGGTCGCCATCACGGACCCCGACGCGTTTCCCATCGAGAACGACCAGATCGACCTGGCCACGATGGTGCGCGAATCGGTGCTCTTGGATCTGCCGAATGCGCCGGTCTGTCGCGCAGACTGCGCCGGCTTGTGTCCGGTGTGTGGGGCGGACCGCAACACGCTGAGGTGTGGCTGCCCCGCGACCTCCCCGGACCCCCGATGGGCGGCATTGGACGCTCTTCGGGAGCAGTTACCCGAGTAGGTTCGCGACGACCCGTGGGGAACGCCCCATTCACCGCTATCCTCTCGGGGCGGTTACCAGGAGACGATCGACGTGGCTGTTCCGAAGAAGAAGAAGTCGAAAATGAAAACGCGCAGCCACCGGGCGGGAGCCTGGAGGCTCGATGCTCCGTCGCGTAGCCTTTGCCCGCGTTGTGGCGCGGCCAAGGTGCCCCACACGGTATGTAGTGCCTGTGGTTGGTACAAGAACCGCCTCGCCGTCGAAGTCTGATTCTGCTCGACGCTGATGTTGCCCATCGCCGTCGACGCCATGGGCGGCGACCGCGCCCCTGATGACATCATCGTCGGTGCTCTCGACGCCGCTCGCGCGGGCTTGCCCGTCGTGCTCGTCGGACCGGAGGGCCTGTCGGGGATCGGTGACCTACCTCTGATTGTTGCCTCCGAAGTGATCGGAATGGACGAGGACGCCGCATCGGGCGTCCGTCGCAAGAAGGATTCCACCCTCGTGCGCGCTGCCGAGGCCGTACGCGACGGCACGGCGTCGGCCATGATCTCGGCCGGCAACACCGGAGCCACCATGGCCTCGGCCCTGCTGAAGATGGGCCGTGTCTCGGGAGTGAAGCGTCCGGCCATCGCCACTCCCATTCCGGTCCCTGGTGGCCGACCCACCGTCTTGCTCGACGCAGGTGCCAACTCCGAAGTTCACGCCGAGTGGCTCGTTCAGTTCGCGCTGATGGGGTCGGTGTACTCGCGCTATCGCTACGGCGTGGCCGAGCCGCGGGTCGGCCTGTTGTCCATCGGTGAGGAGCCGGGCAAAGGCGACTCGCTCCGCAAGGAGGCGTACGAACTTCTGACCCGAGCAACCGGTTTGAACTTCATCGGCAATGTGGAGGGACGCGACGTCATGACCGACGACGTCGACGTGGTCGTCACCGATGGCTTCACCGGCAACGTGGTGTTGAAGACCCTCGAGGGCGGGATGAAGACCTTGGTGCGGGCCCTCATCGCCGCCTTTGGATCCCGGGACGAGTACAAACCCCACGCCGACGCTCTGTTCCCGGCCTTGACCCCCCTTTATGACAGCGTCGACCCGGACTCGACAGGCGGTGCGGTACTGCTCGGCGTCGATGGTGTGTGCGTCATCTCGCACGGTTCTTCGTCGTCTCGGGCGATGGTGAATGGCATCAAGGTCGCCGCCGACATGGTGGAATGCGACATGGTGGGCCATATTCGCCGAGCCATAAATCCGTGACCGGCACGCTGTCACGGCTCACTCGTGACCGGCAACCCTCGATGGATCGTCACGGCACGGACCCCGCAACTCGTTAGGATCGTGTCGTCCCGATCAACGGAGGAAAAAGTGCCCGCCGAAACCCACGTCGTCAAGAGTTCACTCGATCGTGATGCGATCTTCGCCATCGTCCGCGACCAATTGGTCGACATCCTGGAGATCGATCCGGAAGGCATCTCCGAGGGTCAGTCGTTCAAGGACGACCTGCAAGCCGACTCTCTGGCTTTGGTCGAATTGGTCGACGCCTTGGAAGAAGAATTGAGTGAGCGCACGGTGGGTTTCCGCATCGAGGACGAGGACTTGGCTGACCTGAAGACGGTGCGCGATGCCGTCGACTTCGTGTTGGCCCACGTTCACAAGCACTCGGCCTGACCCGAGGCCCACATGGCTGGGATGCTGTCACGGATCAAGAACCGTGCGCGTCTCGCGTCACGCCGTCCAAGGCACGGTCGCCATGTTCCCGCGCTCGGCTTCGACGAATGGACGATGAAGGTGGCGTCCCATCGATTCACCAACTCCGAGTTGGGTGAGCAATCGATGAGGCATCGTTCGTGGTGTGGAGAGAACGGCGGCCGACCCTCGAACGAGCGACTCGAGTTCCTCGGCGACGCGATCCTTCAGTGGGTCGTCACCGACCTGATCTACACCGAATTCCCCGACCGAGACGAAGGTTCGCTCACCGATGTTCGAAAGAGTTTGGTGAACGCCGAAATGTTGGCCGCGATCGCGATCGAGCTCGACCTCGGTTCGCAATTGTTGTTGGGGGCGGGCGAGGATGACGCGGGGGGGCGATCCAAGACGTCGATCCTGGCTGACGCTCTGGAGGCGTTCATCGGCGCCTTGTACCTCGACGGCGGGCCCCAGAAGGCGCAGTCGTTCGTGCGGGCACTCATGTCGGGCCGTTTAGGTGGCTCGTTCGAGCGGTTGGAGGACTTCGACGCCCGCAGTCACCTGATCCGTGTGTGCGTTCGCGAATGGGGTCGACCTCCGCTCGTGGAGATCACCTCGAAGGGCGTGGCTCACGAGCCGACGTTCACTGCCGTCGTCATCATCGATGGAGAAGAGTTGGGCCGTGCCGATGGCCGGTCGAAGAAGATTGCGGCTCAGGCCGCGTCGGTCAGTGCGCTCGCCGTTCTCGGCGTCCGCGGCATCGACACCAGCCGTGCCTGAACTGCCCGAGGTCGAAACGGTCCGACGAGGGCTCGAGCAACGATTCGTCGGGCGTCGCATCGTCGATGTCGAGGTCGGGCGCGAACGTTCGGTTCGGCGCACCAGTCGCGAGGAGGTGATCGCTCGACTGCTGGGCACCACCCCCGTTGCGGCTCGTCGACGGGGGAAATACCTGCTCGTCGAACTGGACTCCGGGGACGAGATGATGATCCATCTGCGCATGAGTGGCCAGATATTGATCGATTCGCGGGTGCACGCCCGCCCCGCACACACCCACGTCGTGCTGACGTTGGCGGGCCGTCCCGTCGAGGAATTGCGGTTCGTGGATCCTCGCACGTTCGGTGAGGTGGTGGTGTACGAACCTGCCGGCGCGTCCGACGTGGTGCCCGAATTGTCCCGTCTGGGTCCCGATCCCGTGGCCGAGGGCCTCGATCTCGCCCAACTGCGGACCGCTCTGGCGTCCACTGCCCGCGCGGTGAAGGCGGCGTTGCTCGACCAGACCCTCGTGGCGGGTATCGGCAACATTTACGGCGACGAGATTCTTCATCGGGCACGCGTTCACCCCAAACGCCCGGCGCGAAAAGTGTCGCGAGATCAAGCGCGTAGATTGCACTCTTCGATTCACGCGGTGTTGAACGAGGCCATCGCGCAAGGTGGTTCGACGCTCGACGACGCCCAGTACGTGGACCTGCTGGGGGCGGCCGGTTCGTATCAGGATCAACACCTGGTTTACGGACGCTCGGGACAACGATGCCGCACGTGCGGCCGTGGCTTCGTGCTCTCGGGCATCATCGGTGGGCGCACATCAAGCTGGTGCGGTGTGTGTCAGCGTTGAGGCCCCGCGATCGATGACGGGTGGAGAAAGAGGGTGTGGGCGACCCCCGCTGAACTAGGGTCGAGGTGTCGTGTTTCTCAAGTCCCTCACCCTCAAAGGCTTCAAGTCTTTCGCCGATACCACCGTGTTGCACCTCGAGCCCGGGGTGACCGTGGTGGTTGGTCCGAACGGTTCGGGAAAGTCCAATGTCGTCGACGCCATCGCCTGGGTTCTCGGCGCGCAAGCCCCGAGTGCGGTGCGCTCGCAGAAGATGGACGACGTGATTTTCGCCGGCACCGCCAAGCGTCCGGCACTCGGACGAGCCGAGGTGACTCTCACGCTCGATAACGCCATGGGTCTGTTGCCGGTCGACGTGGCCGAGATCAGCGTCAGTCGAGTCCTCTACCGAACCGGTGAGAGCGAATACAGCATCAACGGTGTCCCGTGTCGATTGCTCGATGTGCAGGAACTTCTGTCCGATGCCGGTGTCGGACGTCAGCAGCACGTCATCGTCAGCCAGGGGCAGATCGACGCAGTGTTGAACGCGCGCCCCGAGGATCGTCGTTCGATCATCGAAGAGGCCGCGGGCGTCCTGAAGTTCCGCAAGCGCAAGGAGAAGTCCGAGCGCCGTCTGGAGGCCACCGAAGGGTCCCTCCTGCGCGTGCAGGACTTGTTGCGCGAGGTTCGTCGTCAGTTGCGACCGCTCGAGCGTCAGGCCGAAGCCGCCCGACGTTACGGCGACTTGGTGGCCGAGCTCGACGCGTTGCGTCTCTTCTTGAGCGGTCGCGAGATCGTCGGCTTTCGGCGCCGACTGGAGACGTTGTCCGGCGATCGCACCGAGGCCGGGGGCAAAGAGGAAGAACTCCGACGATTGTTGGCCGAATTGGACACCAACGTCATGGCGACCGAGGCCGAGCTGTCGGCTCGGGGCGAGAGCGGACTGGGTGACGAGTTGGTGCGCGTCGAGCAACTACGCGAGCGAGCCCGTGGAATCTCCATGCTCCTGGTGGAACGTCGTCGTTCTTGTGAACGCGATCGTGGTCAGATGATGGATTCAGGGGTCATCGCCAATCTCGAGGCCGATGCGTCGGCCTTGCGCGGCGAACTGAGTGAGGCGGTCGCGGCCATCGGTCGACTCGAGCCGGAGAATCAGGAACTGGCCCACGACGAAGCAGCGTTCGAGGGCGAGCGCACGATCTCGGCCACCTTGTTCGATCATCTCGTATCGTCGTCGTCGGCTGCCACGGCGGCCGCTGAGGTGCGCGGAGAGTTGCGCACGTTGCGGGCCTCGGTCGAGGCCGCCGACTCCGAGCATCGCCGGCTGGCGACCCGCATCGCCAGTCTCGACGAACGTCAGGCTCGGTTGGTCACCGAGGTCGATCGACTTCGCGGGGAGTGCGAGAAGTCTCAAGCCATCGAACTGCCCCTCGTCAACGAGGTGACCGAAGCCGAGTCGCGACGTTTGACCGCCGAAGCCGCACTGGAGACGGCCGTGGCGTCGCGCCACGCGGCGGCGGCCGACTTGGCGCGGTGGCAGGCGCGTGCCGAGGCGTTGCAACTGGCTCTCGACAGCGGACGCGCTCGAGCCGATGCCGAGAAGTTGAAAGACGTGTCCGGAGTGGTGGGTACGTTGCTCGATTTGGTCGTCATCGACAAAGGCTGGGAGGCCTCGATCGAAGCGGCTCTGGGTGAGGCGTTGTTGTCGGTCGTGGTCGAGAACACCGAGTCGGCCCGTCGCGCACTGTCGCATCTGCGCTCCTCGTCGGCCTCCGGCGCCGTGTTGGCACTGGGGTCGCGAGCCGGAGTCGGGGAGCCCAATGTGGTGCCCGCGGGGGTCCCGCGGGTGCGCGATCACGTGCGCTCCTCGCGATCTGACGTCGAGGCGTTGCTGGATCTGCTGCTCGTCAACTCCATTCGGGTGGGCGATTGGACCGCGGCGGTCGATGCGGTCACGGCCGATCCCCGATTGGTGGCGGTCACCGCCGAAGGGGATCGGTTCACCACGACGGGATGGCGTATCGGCGTTGCCGGTGGCGTTGCCACGGCGGCCGCTCTCGAGGATGCCCGGCGCAACGCCGAGCAGTGCAAGGTCGATTTGGTGGCTCGCGACGAGGTCATTCGGGACGCCACGTCGGAAAGCCAATCCACGCGACAACGCGAACAGGACGTACAAAGGCGTCTCGACGCCAATGACGCCGCTTTCACCGCCGCCTCGGAGGCTCTCGCGCGAACCCAGAGCGAGCGTCGCGAATGCACGACCGAATCCGAGGGTCTGCGCCCGCTGCTCGGGGAGATCGACGATCGACTGGCACGGCTGCGGTCACGTGTCAGCGAGCTCGAGCATCTCGTGCCCTCCTTGGAACATGAGGAGCAGGTCGAGGCCGAGGCCGTCAAAGCCCGCGGTGAGGCTCGTGCGACGATGGAGGCCAAGGCGGCCCTGTTGGCCGGACGCCGTCGGGATCTCGAGGTCCGCTCGGCCGGACTGCTCGAACGTAAGCAGTTCATCGAGGCCCGTTTGGCCGATGCCGAGCGACGGCTGGAGGCCGATGTGGTGGCGCGGGCCGAGGCGGCCGGGCGTCGGGAGAAGATCGAGCGAATTCTGTCGGCCTGCGGACACCTTGCGACGTTCGTCGACGCGCATCGAGTGTCCATCGAGTCTCGCTTGGCCGAGCTTCACGAGATGCGTCGCCGTCAGAGTGACGAGGTACGCACTTTGGCTACACGTCTCGACGAGACGCGACGATCGCGCAGCCGAGCCGAAGGCGAATTGGAGATCGTTCGTGAGCGCTCGCGTCGCATGGAGGTGGAAGAGGCCGAGGTCAAGATGCGTCTCGAGGCCACTGTCGAAACCTTACGACGTGATCTCGATGTCGAACCCGAGGTCGCCGAGGTCGCCGAGTTGCCCGAACTCCCCGAGGGTGTCAGTGCTCCGACGCGCGCGCGCGATCTCGAGCGCGATTTGCGACTGTTGGGTCCTATCAATCCGCTGGCTCTCGAAGAATTCGAAGAACTCGAGAAGCGCCATCGTTTCCTCGAAGAACAGTTGGAGGACGTACGCAAGACCCGTCGCGAGTTGATGCAGGTCATCACGGCAATCGACACCGAGATCCAGACCGTGTTCGCCTCGGCGTTCGTTGACGTCAGCCGCAACTTCAGTGCGTTGTTCGGTGGACTGTTCCCGGGAGGAACCGGTCGACTGATCCTCACCGACTCCGATGACTTGTTGAACACCGGCATCGAAGTCGAGGCGAAGCCGGGCGGAAAGAACGTCAAGAAGTTGAGTCTGTTGTCGGGTGGAGAGCGAAGTCTCACCGCGTTGGCTTTCTTGTTCGCCGTGTTCCGCAGTCGCCCGTCTCCGTTCTACGTGATGGACGAGGTCGAGGCGGCCCTGGATGACGTGAACCTCCATCGCTTCTTGAACCTCGTCGACGAATTCCGTCGCGAGGCGCAGTTGCTCATCGTCAGTCATCAAAAGCGCACGATGGAGGCCGGTGACATCCTGGTGGGCGTGAGCATGGAGCCGGGCGGTTCGTCGAAGGTGATCACCGAGAAGTCCACCGATTCCGCGGCATCTTGAGGGCGCGATGAATGCTCAGCACATCCTGCTGATCCTGTTGGGGGTGACCCTGGTCTTCGGACTGGGAGTGGTGGTTTTCAATCGTCGCTCCGGTTCGCCGCACACGACACCGCTCACCGAAACCCGACCCGTCGATGAATCGACGATCGCGGCACCGGTGACCGTTCCCCGATCGAACGAGGAGGCATTCGAGGTCACCATCGCCGACGAGACCGGTTCTGAATCGAAAGCAGAGCCCGAACCTGTCGAGCGTCCGTCGTTTCGCGAGCGCATGGCGCGCACCGCCACGGCTATGGCCGGTGTGTTCGGCGGTGTTCGTGCGCGCGGCGGTATCACGGCCGACACGTGGGACGATCTCGAGGAGGCGTTGTTGAAGGCCGACGTGGGCGTGGGAGTCACCGACGCGCTTCTCGATGGTCTGCGATCGCGTGCGAAGGCCAAAGAGATCGAGACCGCCGATGCGTTGTTGGCCGCGCTGCAATCCGAAATGTCGAGTCGTCTCGCCGGCGCCGATCGAACGTTGCACCTCGAGACCGTTCCCGACGGTCACGTGAACGTGTGGCTGTTCGTCGGGGTGAACGGGGTAGGTAAGACCACCACCATCGGCAAGGTGGCGGCGCAGCAAGTTTCATCGGGTCGCTCGGTCCTGTTGGCGGCGGGAGACACCTTTCGCGCCGCGGCGGCCGAACAATTGGGCACCTGGGCCGAGCGGTCGGGCGCCGAGTTGGTGCGGGGCAACGAGGGTGGCGACCCCAGTTCGGTGATCTTCGATGGTGTTCAGCGCGCGGCGGCCAAGGGCGTCGATCTGGTTCTGGGCGACACGGCCGGTCGACTGCAGAACAAGTCGAATCTGATGGATGAGTTGCGCAAGGTGCGTCGCGTGGCGGGTCGTGAACCCGGCGTGGTGTCCGAGGTGTTGTTGGTGATCGACGCCACCACGGGTCAGAACGGACTCGCTCAGGCCCGCGAGTTCGCCGAGGCCGCGGGTGTCACCGGAGTGGTGCTGAGCAAACTCGACGGTTCGGCCAAGGGTGGGATCGTTTTCGCCATCGAAACCGAACTGGGCATCCCGGTGAAGTTGGTGGGTTTGGGCGAGACCATTGCAGATTTGGTGGATTTCGACCCCGACGATTTCGTGGCGGCCCTTTTCGGCGCCTGAGGCTCCGGGGACATCGGTCCCGTTCGTCGCTTTCCGCCGAAAACTTTTCCGCCGAAAACTTTTCCGCCGGAAACTTTTCCGAATGAAGCGGGAACCGGACCGGTGTCTGGCATCGTCTGATGGGTATGAAGCGACGTCACGTTCCCTCACTCACCCTTGCCCTGTTCGCGACCCTCGGACTGATCGCCACCGCGTGTGGCGACGACCCCGACGCCTCGGGCCCTCCGGTGCTGGTGGTCACCGGCGGTTCCGGCGGCGCCCCCAACGCCTCGGCCGACATGGCCGCCATCGAGGAGAGCAAGATGGGGGCGCCTTACCCTTACCAGATGCGGTTCGTGGCTGGCGCGGATCTGCCGGCGTTGGATTCCGACGCCAAATCGTACACGTTGTCGGCGGGCTCCTATTCGGCCGACGACGTCGCCGCCATCGCATCGGTCTTCGGTGTATCGGGGGATGTCGTCGAGCTCGGCGCCGACGTGGGTGGCGGCTACCGCATCGGAAGCGAGGACGGCAGCACGGACTCGCTCTGGGCGTCCGGTGATGCCTCGGGCTACTGGTACTTCTCCCCGAAGTACGACGAGTCCATGATGAGTCGGGGCTGCACCGTCGCGGTGTCGCCCGACGGCACGGTCTCGTCGGAGCCGGTGGAGTGCGAGACCCCGGAACCCCCGGCCAACGTGCCCTCTGAAGACGAGGCGCGCTCGTTGTTCGCGACGATGGTGTCGGACATGGGACTCGACGCCGACGACATGGTGCTCGAGACCTACGCCGACGAGTGGAGCGCGAGCGTGTACGGCTACCTGTTGATCGACGGAGTGCGCAGTCCGCTGACGGTCAACGTCGGTTTCGGGGGAGAGGGCGCCGTCACCTGGGCCAGTGGGTTCCTCGGTGACATCGTTTCTGGCGCGGAGTACCCGCGTATCGGAACCACGGCGGGACTCGAGCGTTTGAACGACCAGCTCAACTATCCCTTGGTTCGTGGGGACGCAGGCAAGGCGATCAACGACGTGGCCGTCTCGAACATGGGTGTCGGCGAGGTGGCTCCGGCCACCGTCATTACCCCGCCCACCGAGCCGGTCGCCGACGGCGCAATCGTCGGAGTCGCCGGAACCGACGTGCCCTCGACCGATGCGCCCGTCGAGTTGGAGATGCTAGAGGTGACGATCGTGGCCGTCGAGGAGGAGCTCGTCATGCTCTACGGCCAGGACGGTTCGATCTACCTCGTTCCCGGTTACTCCTTCATCGCGGCCGAGGACGAATACGGGTACACGCCGCGGCACACGGTGTCGGCGTTGCCCGACGAGTACGTGCAGCAGGCCGAGCCGATCGCCGTGGAGCCGGCCGTGATCGAGCCGGCGATCGATCCCGCGGTTGATCCGTCCGACGCGATGATCGCCGACGTCGACGCCGCGGCCCTCGTCGGTTCGAGTGAGGCCGAGGCCCTCGAGCTCGCCAAGACGAACGGATGGGAAGCTCGGGTGGTGTCGCGGGACGGAGAGGATTTCCCGATCACGATGGACTACCGCGGCGACCGGGTGAACCTGACGATCGTCGACGACGTGGTCACCGCCTCGACCGTCGGCTGACGTTCTCGTCCGCGTATGTACCGGGCGGGTTTCGTGACGCCTCGGCGCGCGAAACCCGCCCGGAACCACGACGGGAACCCCCACTCGGGTGGGCGGTAGCCTGCCGTCGTCATGTTCGACAATCTCTCCAACCGTTTCGACGGCATCTTCAAGCGCCTTCGAGGCAAAGGCCGCCTCACCGAGGCCGACGTCGACGAGGTCTTGAGGGAGATCCGTACCGCATTGCTCGAGGCCGACGTGAACGTCGACGTCGTGCGCAACGTGGTGGCCCGCATCCGCGAGGGCGCCGTCGGCATCGAATCCTCGAAAGCACTCGATCCCAGTCAGCAGGTCATCAAGCTCGTCAACCAGGAGCTCACCACAATTCTCGGAGGGGAGACCCTCAAGATCACCTACGCCAGCCGTCCGCCCACCGTGGTTCTGATGGCTGGTTTGCAGGGCTCAGGTAAGACCACCAACTCGGCCAAGTTGGCTCGTTGGTTCAAGTCGCAGGGACGTCACCCACTTCTCGTCGGCGCCGATCTTCAGCGACCGGCCGCCGTCGAACAGTTGCGCACCCTCGGACGTCAGATCGACGTTCCCGTGTTCAGTGAGCCCGACGATCCGGTGAGGACCGCCTCGCGTGGCCTGGCCGAGGCCCGTCGCCTGGGCAAGGACGTGCTCATCGTCGACACCGCCGGCCGTTTGGCCATCGACGACGAGATGATGGCGCAGATTCGCCAGATCTCCGATCAGATCACGCCGAACTACACGTTCCTCGTGATCGACGCCATGACCGGACAAGATGCCGTGGTGGTGGCCGAGGCGTTCCATGCCACACTGCAGATCGATGGCGTGATCCTGTCCAAGCTCGACGGCGATGCCCGCGGTGGCGCGGCCCTGAGCGTCAAAGAAGTCATCGGTCGACCGATCGCCTTCGCCAGCACCGGCGAGAAACTCGACGCCTTCGATCAATTCCATCCCGACCGTATGGCCAGCCGTATCCTCGGCATGGGTGACGTTCTCACACTCATCGAGCAGGCCGAGAAGGCTTTCGAGAAGGATCGGGCCGAGGAAGCCGCCGCCAAGTTGTTGGAGGGTGAGTTCACCCTCGACGACTTTTTGGAGCAGATGCAGTCGCTCAAGAAGATGGGCCCACTCGGTGGTCTGCTCGGGATGATGCCCGGCATGCCCAAGGAACTGAAGGACGCCAGGATCGGTGACGATGACTTGAAGCCCGTGGAGGCCATCATCCGCTCCATGACCCACGAAGAACGTCGCAGGCCCGAGATCATCAATGGCAGTCGGCGCCAACGCATCGCATCGGGAAGTGGTCGTCCCGTCGCCGACGTCAACCGTCTGGTGAAGCAGTTCTCCGAAATGCAAAAGATGATGAAGCGAATGGGCGCCATGGGCCCGGGTCAGAAGGGCAAGAAGGGCAAGAGAGGCAAAATGGTCGGCTCGACCGGTCCCGGAATGCGGGGAGGCGGTCCCGACGGACTCGGCGGACTCGGTGGCGGTCCCGCGGGAGGCCCCGGTGGTGGGTTTCCGGGCTTCCCCCCGTCCCGGTAGCACGGGTGGGAGAAGGCGGGGAGGCGGTTAGCCTTGCCCCGCGTCCGGTGGCCAAGCCCCGGAGCCCAGTCAGGAGTCACCATCGCATGTCAGTCAAGTTGCGTCTCACCCGCGTCGGAAAGACCAAGCAGCCCCATTACCGCGTCATCGCCAGTGACAGTCGCTCGGCTCGTGACGGCGCGTTCCTCGAGATCATCGGTCGGTACAACCCCCGCGAGGAACCGTCGGTTGTGAGTATCGACAACGACAAAGCGGTGCGGTGGCTGATGAAGGGCGCTCAACCGACCGAGCGCGTGAAGAAACTCCTCGAGATCTCGGGTGCCTGGGCTCAATTCACCAGTGCCCGTGGCAAGTGATGTCGTCGCGATGACCGACACGAATCAAATCGCCGTTCCCACGGCCATGGCCGTGTTGTCCCACGTGGTCCGATCCATCGTCGATGATCCTGACGCCGTCAGCGTGCAAGAGACCGAGGGTCGTCATCGGATTCGTCTCGAGGTGAAGGTTGGTCCCGGCGATCTGGGTCGTGTCATCGGTCGCCGTGGGCGCACCGCCCAGAGCATTCGCACACTCGTGCGCGCCGCCGCCGTCAAGGACGGCCACGAAGTCGACGTCGACTTCGTCGACTGATCCGCGTTCACGGGATCAGCCGTGACCACCGCATCGGAATCCACCCCTCGCCCCGACGGGCTGTTGGAGGTCGGTCGATTCGGGAGACCCCATGGGGTGCGGGGCCAAATCCACGTCAGGCTCAGTACCGACCGCGATGAGCGCCTTGGTCGTGGCGCGCGACTGTGGGCCGGATCATGGTACGAAGTGGCCACCAGTACACCGATGTTCTCCTCTGGCCCGAAACGTTGGGTCGTGACCCTGGTGGGTGTCAGCGACCGCGACACCTGCGCGCGACTGGTGAACCGGGTCATCTGGGCCGAGCCCATCGATGACCCCGATGCGGTGTGGGTGCACGAAGCCATCGGGGCTGACGTCGTTGGCGTCGATGGCACACATCACGGGCGTTGCGTCGCCGTGGTGGCGAACCCGGCCAACGATCTTTTGGAACTCGAAAACGGCGCGCTGGTGCCGGTCAATTTCGTCGTGTCGGTCCGACCCGATGGCGCCGGCGGATACTCCGCACTCATCGACCCACCCGCCGGCTTGTTCGACGTTTTCGACCACGAGGAGTGAGTGACGATGCGCATCGACGTCTTCACCATCTTCCCCTCCCTGGTCGACACCTTCTGTGCCGAGAGTCTGCTCGGAAAATGCCGTGAGAGCGGTTTGCTCGATCTGCGTTGTCACGACTTGCGTGAGTACACCACCGACGTGCACCGCACCGTCGATGACGCCCCGTTCGGAGGAGGTGCCGGCATGGTCATGCGCGCCGAGCCCATCTTTGCCTGCGTCGAAGCGGCGGACCCACCACGCCCCCTGTACCTGTTGGGGCCGGGGGGACGCCGTTTCGACCAGCGACTGGCCGAAGAGCTCGCCTCCCGACACGGCGAGGGGGGCGGATTCAGCCTGTTGTGCGGCCGCTATGAGGGCATCGACCATCGGGTGCACGAGCACCTGTGCGATGGCGAGATCAGCGTGGGGGACGTGGTGTTGAACGGCGGAGAGGTGGCGGCCTGCATGGTGGTCGAGGCGGTCACCCGGTTGTTGCCGGGAGCCATGGGCAACGCCGTCAGCCCGATCAGTGAGAGTTTCGGACCCGCGGGCCTGCTGGAGGAACCGCACTTCACCCGTCCGGCCGATTTTCGGGGCTGGAACGTGCCCGAGGTCTTGCGAGGCGGGAACCACGCCTTGATCGAGCGGTGGCGCGTGGCCCAGGCTCTCCACCGGACTTTGTCGGCGCGTCCGGACCTGATCGAGGCCCGTGGGGGACTCTCAGAGTTGGAAAAGGTCCTGTTGGAAGAGTTCCCCGCCTGCCCGTATCCTTGATCAGCCGTCGCCGGTGCCCGCATGGGTGATCCGGTTCACTCACTGAGGACGAACCCCATGAAGACCACCGACATCGTCGATCAGCCGAACATTCGCACCGACATCCCCGAGTTCGGCCCCGGAGACGAACTGAAGGTTCACGTACGCGTCGTCGAGAGCGGCAAGGAGCGGATCCAGGTGTTTCAGGGCAACGTCATCGGTCGTCACGGCTCGGGGGTGCAGGAGACGTACACCGTGCGCAAGGTCAGCTACGGCGTGGGTGTCGAGCGCACCTTCCCCTTGCACACCCCGTCGGTTGCCAAGATCGAGGTCGTGAAGAAAGGCGACGTACGCCGGGCCAAGTTGTACTACTTGCGCGACCGCTCCGGTAAGGCCGCCAAAGTCCGCGAGAAGCGCGAGTTCTGATCCCGCTTCGCGGTCATCAGACGACATCGGGTCGAGAGCCCCTCCATTGAGCACCGACGATCTCGAGAATTTCGAGGCCGGTCGCGAGCTTCACCTCGCGCAGGAATACCAGGACGTGGCGGGCATGTTCCGCTTCGCCATCGAGACCGAGCGCCGGTTTTATTTGGCGAACAAGGTCGACATGAAAGTCACCGGCGACGGAACTCGGCCGATCATCGAAGTGGAGTTGACCGACGCATGGGTGTGGGACATGTACCGCAAGAGCCGTTTCGTCCCCAAGGTGCGGATTCTCAGTTTCAAGGACGTCAACGTGGAGGAGCTTCCCCGCGAGGACGTGGTCGACCTCGATCAGGCCTGAACCACAATCGCGATCTGGGGTCGCAGGGCGAGGACAAGGTGGTCGACTGGTACCGGCGTCACGGCTACGAGATCATGGATCGGAATTGGCGCTGTCGCGCGGGCGAAATCGATGTCATCGTCGAACGTGACGGCTTGCTGGTGTTCTGCGAGGTCAAGACGCGAGCCACCGACCGCTTCGGATCACCGGCTCACGCCGTGAACATCGTGAAGCAACGTCGGGTACGTCGCTTGGCCGTGACCTGGATGTCGCACCGCCGGGTGCGCGACGCTCGCCTTCGATTCGACGTGGCGTGTGTCGTTGGCACCGGAGAGTCGGCCGTCGTCGAGGTGATCGAGGCAGCGTTCTGAGTCAGGATGCCACGCGGCGGTCCCAACACGAATGGTGCCAATGACGACGCAAGTCGGGCGCATCTCGTGGCACCGCGACGCAGTGGCCCATTCCGACCGGAATGCGTTGGTGGCAACCGGGGCAGACGTAATCCTTCGTCGCTTGGTAGGGCTGAACCCGACGCACCTCGACCGGGCCATACAGACCGTCCCAAATGCCGAGGCGTCGGCGTGGAGGGGTCATCGCCTCAGCCGGTGAGGGCCCAGACCACGAGGGCCACAGCGGCCACGAGGGCGGTCACGACGAAGACGTAGTCAGCGCGTCGAGCCCGGAATTTCCGATAGGGGTTGAATCCCATGACGCCATTATCATCCGCTAAGTGTCCGCTTCCAGCGATGCCGCCAAAAGTTACGAGACCCTCATCGTCGATCGCGACCGCGGAGTGGTCACCATCACCTTCAACCGGCCGAGGAGCAAGAACTCCGTCAACGGTGTGATGTGGGTGGAGCTCGTCGAGGTGGTCAACGAAATACAGCACAACGGTAATGACCGCGTGGTGGTGTTCACCGGAGCAGGCGACGAATTCTGCAGCGGTGCCGACTTGTCGAGCATCGGTTCCCGCGAAGGACAGACCAAGGCCCGACAACACGGGCACTACTACTACTCGATGCGCGAGATAACGACGGCGATTCTGGCCATCCATCGGCTGCCGCAACCCACCATCGCCAAGGTCCGCGGGGTGGCTGTCGGCGTAGGGTGCAACATCGCTTTCGGTTGTGATCTGGTGGTGGCCTCTGACAACGCTCGGTTCTCCGAGATCTTCTCCAAGCGTGGACTGTCCCTCGACGGTGGAGGGTCGTGGATCCTTCCGCGTCGTGTCGGCCTGCACAAGGCGAAGGAGTTGGCCTTTTTCGCCGACATCATCAGTGCCGACGAAGCCGATCGGCTCGGCCTGATCAACCGCGTGGTTCCCGACGCGCAGTTGGACGCCTTCGTCTCCGACTGGTGCGATCGCTTGCTGGCGTTGCCACCCATCGCCTTGGCACAGTCGAAGCGCATGTTGAACAACGCCATGCAGGTGACCATGGAGGAGGCCCTCGATGACGAGGGCGTCGCGCAGTCGGTGAACTTCAGCACCAAGGACACTGCCGAGGCGATCTCGGCGTGGATCCAAAAGCGCGTTCCCTCCTTCGAGGGTCGTTGATCGACCGCCCTCGCACCGCGTGGCGCGTTCACTAGCGTGTCCTCGATGGGGACGTCGCGTCGAGCAGTGGGTGGAATTGCCCTCGTGCTCGTCGGTGGGCTCACTCTGATCTCGCCTTGGTGGGGACCGACGGCTTCGGCTTCGGCGCCCCCGGTCACCGATCCGCCCCCCACTGACGTCCCCGTCGAGGATGGGTCGGCCGGTACTGGCGACGGAACCCCGAACCCCACGGTCGTGACGTCGCCCCCGAACACGGTGCCGGCCTCCTGTGTGATTCCCACCCCGGTGCGAGCCACCTTCGTGGGCACCATCGTCGCCGCCGATCGTCGCACAGCGCGGTATCGCATCGATCAGATGCGCGGAGGAACCCTGGAGGGCTACGAGGCCAGCGGTCTGGTCGATGTGCTCTACGGGGAAGATGTCCGGTTCCTCGCCCTCGGCGATGGCTACATCGTGGCCGTCGGAGTGAGCGCCGAGACCGGCGCCTTGTACTCGAAGGTGCGCGACCCAGAACTCCTCTTCGGCGGAAGTCAGATCATCGGCATGAACAGTTCCGATGCCGACTGTCCCGAGATCGAGGATGCGGTTCGCACGCTCACGGTCGACGGGGGACCGGTCGAAAGTGGGGTTTGGGCTCCGTTGTCCGATGCCCGGGGGCGACTCGCGCGAGCGATCCTGTTGCCGGTCCTGTGGGTCTTTGGAGGTTTGCTCGGATTGGCCACGTTGCGGGCTGTCGTGGTCACCGTGTGGCGGTCCGGTCGACGTTTCTGGGACGGCGAGCCTCGACCCTGACGAAGGTCAGCCGCGGGCGGCGAGGGCCTTGGCTCGCAGGTCGCTGACCGCGAACTCCAGCCCCTCGCCGTAGCGGAAGAGCGCCGAACCGGCGATCAAGACGTTCGCCCCGGCGGCCACGGCACCAGCGATGGTGGTGGGGCCGATGCCCCCGTCGACCTCGATGTTCACGCGATCGGACAAACCGCGCCGTTCGATCAACGAGCGAAGTTCGGCGATCTTGGGCTCCATAGAGGCGATGTACGACTGCCCGCCGAATCCGGGATTTACGGTCATGACGAGCACCATGTCGACGAGGTCGAGCGCGTGCTCGACCTCGTCGACGGGCGTGTGCGGATTGAGCGCCACCGCGGCGTTGGCACCCATCGAAGAGATGTTGCCCAGGGTGCGGTGAAGGTGGGGACAGGCCTCGACATGAACGATGAGTCGCGAGCATCCGGCCTCGACGTAGCGCGCGGCCAGCACGTCGGGGGTCAGCACCATGAGGTGCGCCTCGAACGGCTTCTTCGTGTGCTTGCGAGCCGCGGCGATGATGTCGGGACCAAAGGTGAGATTCGGAACGAACTGTCCGTCCATGACGTCCCATTGGAAGTAATCGACTCCGGCGGCATCGAGGGCCTCGATCTCGGCGCCCAGTCGGGCGAAATCGCAAGGTAGGACGGACGGGACGATCTGGATCGGCAGGGTCACACCGTCACGCTAGCCCCAATAGTCTCGGCACGATGGCGACCGAGCGGGCTCGAACGACGGCGACCGTGCGCATCGAGAAAGTGGTCGCCGAGGGCGACGGACTCGGGCGACTCGACGACGGGCGCGTGGTGTTCGTCGAGGGTGCCTTGCCCGGTGAACTGGTGGAGGTCCACATCGTCAAGCAATCGCGGGACTATGCCCGAGCCACGACGACCAAGGTGATCGAGGTCCATCCGCAACGGGTCGAACCCCCGTGCCGATTCGTGCGCGCGGGGTGTGGAGGTTGCGACCTGCAGCACGCCGCGGTGTCGTTGCAGCGCGAGATCAAGCGCGACATCGTTCACGAGTCATTGGTCCGGCTCGGGCGCATTTCGAACCCCGATGTTCGACTACCCGACGTCGACGTTCCCGTCGAAGGTGGCCGAACGACCATTCGGGTCGCTCGAACCAACGAGGGTCGCATCGGCTTTCGCCGTCGGCGTAGCCATGACGTGGTGGCGGTCGATCGATGCTTGATTGCTCACCCCGCATTGGCACCCGTGTTCGCCAATCTGCGTCTCGATTCGGCTGAGGAGGCCGTCGTTCGTGTGAGTGATCACGTCGGAGCCGTGGTGGTGTGGGCGGAGCCGGCGGGGGATTTCGGACTCGACGCCTCGGCTGGCAGGGGTCCGGATTCGACGATCCTCGAATTGGTGAACGGCATCGAGTTCCGCGTGAGTACGGCCTCGTTCTTCCAGTCCTCGCCCCGGGCGGCCGAGGTTCTGGTGGATCGGGTGACGTCGGCTCTCGGACCGTCGGCGTCATGGGGACCGGGTCCATTGCTCGACGCGTACGGGGGTATCGGACTCTTCGCCGCCACCATCGCCGTCGGTGACCGCCAAGTGCTGTTGGTCGAGGCGAATCCGTCGGCCTGTGCGGACGCTCGCTACAACCTTCGCCATCGGCGTGCTCGCGTGGTCGAGTGTGCCGTCGAAGAGTGGTCGAGCGAACCCTGTGGGGCGGTGATCGCCGATCCGGCTCGTGACGGACTGCGCTCCGCGGCGGTGTCGGCCCTGGTCGCCACCGGCGCCCCGATCATCGTGCTGGTGTCGTGCGATCCGGCCTCTCTCGGACGTGACGCGCGATTGCTGACGGACGCCGGCTATCGGCTCGAGTATTGCGAGGTTCTCGACCTCTTTCCGCATACCCACCACGTCGAAGCCGTCAGTCGCTTCGTCCGTGATGCGAGGATGTTTCCCCGATGAGTCTCCGTGTCGTTCACTCTGCCGACGTACTCGCCGCCCTGGACTCCTCTCGTCCGGTGGTGGCTCTCGAGTCGACGATCTTCTCTCATCTCGGTCTGCCCGCGCCGGCCAACGCTGAGGCGTTGCGTCGATGTCTCGACGTGATTCGCGCCGCTGGCTGTGTGCCGGCGGTGACCGCGGTGTTGGACGGTGAGGTGCGTCTCGGTATCGAGGAATCCGAACACCCCCGGATTTTCGGCACGGCTCGCAAGGTGGCCGAGCGTGACGTTCCCGTGGCTGTTGCCCAGCGGTGGGACTTCGGGGCGACCACCGTGTCGGCCGCCGTGGCCATCGCCGCCGCCGGGGGGGTGAGCGTGTTCGCCACCGGGGGAATCGGCGGTGTGCATCGTGGAGCCGAAGTCTCCGGTGACGTGTCGGCCGACCTCGATGCCATCGCGTCCAATCCGGTGATCACCGTGTCGGCCGGGGCCAAGGCGTTCCTCGACCTCGCGCGAACACTCGAGTACCTCGAAACCGCTGGCGTTCCGGTGTTGGGGTGGAAGCACGACTGGTTTCCCGCCTTCTACACCCCGTCGTCGGGTCTGCGGATTCCGCACCGCGTGGAGTCGGCACTCGAGGTGGCCTTGGTCCATCGCAACCGTTCGCGGGACACGTCGGGCTTGTTGTTGACCGTTCCCATCCCGGCGGCGTTCGCGCTCGATGCCGAGCAATTGGACGCGGTCCTCGAGAGCGCCCTGGCCGAGTGCGAGGCCTCAGGTATTCGGGGGGCGGCGGTGACGCCATTCGTGTTGGGTCGCATCGGGGAAGCCACCGCGGGACGCAGCGTTCCCGCCAACTTGGCGCTGGCCGAGAACAATGCCCGGGTGGCCGCCGAGGTTGCCGTGGCGTTGTCCGGCGCGCTCTAGAGGCGCGAGGCCACACGCTCGGCGCGTCGGAGAAATCGCTCGCGTCGCTCGGGAGTGCTGGAGTCCATGCGATACATCGCGACCCAGCGCGTCCGACACAGCGGGTGGCAGATGATGCGCAGCGAGCGGTTCACGGTTCGCTTTCCGGGTACGCCCTGCAACGCGTTGATCCGCCACGGTGACCCGTGCGTGGTGAACGTGGCGATACGACGCACGTGGTGCAGAGTTGGTTTCAGTCGCTTGGCGCCCTCGGGTAATTCCCATGCCACCCCACAGGCCCACACGCGGTCGATCCAGCCCTTGAGAACGGCGGGTTGGGCTCCCCACCATGTGGGGTGGACGAAAACCAGAACCTCGCACCATCGGAGTTCCTCGAAGTACTCGGCGAGATGGGGTTTGGTGTCCGGCGACGCGATGTGATTTCGCTTCTCGGAGAGGCTGAGGCGAGGATCGAAGGCTTCGGCGTACAAATCGCGCACGCGCACGTCGTGATCAGCCGCGTGCAACCCTCTCACCACCCGGCGCATCAACTCGTGATTGAAGGATTCGGGATCCGGATGAGCGTGCACGACGAGGAATTTCACGACAGTTTCTCCATCGCGACGCGTACGCGATTCAAGAAGGCCCGTCGACCTTGGGCTGACTGACCATCGAGTGAGTAGAGGGGCAACCAAGCGGTGCGGGCCTTGCCCCCCGTGGATAATCGGAGCGTGCGGGTGACCGTTCGGCGTCCGTTGTCATTGACCAACTTCACGTACCATCGAGGCGAGCCGTAGGTGCTGATGCCGACGAGATGACGTACGTGGCCCAGACCCGGTCGGACGAGGCGGGTGCGCTCGTCGAGGGTGAACGCGAGGCCCATCACCATGGTGCGTTCCAACCAACTCTTCATGATCGCCGGCATGGTGCTCCACCACGTGGGATACACGAAGATCAGGGCCTCGGCTGATCGCACCAACTCGACGTGCTCGGCGACCATCGAGTCCAGAACCGGGGACTCGGTTTCGTAGGCACGCCATTCATCGCGGGTCGGTCCGCCGGGATAGTCGAGGCCGTACAGATCGATCACCGTGGTCTCATGTCCCGCGTGAGCCAAGCCCTCGAGCACGGCGAGGAGGATGGAACGACTGTACGACTCGGGGTCGGGATGAGCATGGATCACGAGCACGCGCATGTTGATCCGTTCCGCGCTGGGTCAGGGCGTGAACCGCCCGAAGGAAAATGGACCTCGGGTCCCTTGTGTCGGATCGGAGATGGTGCACCCCCTGGGATTCGAACCCAGAACCAATGGATTAAGAGTCCACTGCTCTGCCGTTGAGCTAGAGGTGCATGGCGCGAAGGGCAAGTGTAGGTGCCTGAGTTGATCGGCCAGGGCATTACGGGAACCGGAACCGATTCCGACGTGCGATTTCGACTGTTTTGGGGTGAACGAGGGGACTCGAACCCCCGGCCTTCAGGGCCACAACCTGACGCTCTAACCGACTGAGCTACGCCCACCATGTGCCTCGTCATTCTGCCAGATCAGGTGGTGGTTCGCACCGCCCATCGTTGGAGGGACTCCCCCGCGTCCTCGGCGCAAAGCCCTGCTAGGGTGTTGTAATCCTCAAAGGGGTGTTTAGCCGTGTCGACCACGGAATCCTCACTGAATGCAACCCGACGCCTCGGTGATCGGGCCAAGAAAATCACCGCACGGGAGATCGGTCTCTACTCCGAGCGAACACCCGGCTCTCGACGCGCCAACGATCGCGCGAGACGCGTTCTGCCTCTCGGCGTGCCGTCCAGTTTCCAGGCCTACGACCCGTACCCCGTCGTCGTGAAGCGGGCCGATGCCGCGTACATGTGGGACATCGACGAAAACGAGTACATCGACTACGACATGGGATTCGGAGCGCTCTTCAGCGGGCATATCAACCCCATCGTGCGTCGGGCGGTGGATGAGCAGTTGGCCCAGGGCACATTGTTCGTGAGTCCGTGCGAGTTGAACGCCGACGTCGCCGAACTGCTGGGGGAGCGGTACGGGTTACCCATGTGGCGCTTCACGAATTCGGGTACCGAGGCCACCATGGACGCGATTCGCGTGGCCCGGGGCGCCACCGGTCGCGACAAGATCGTCAAGGTCGAAGGCGGATACCACGGGCATCACGACGAGGTCATGATCTCCATGAAACCGAAACTCGAAGATGCCGGTCCCGCCGACAATCCCACCCCGGTTCCGAGCACCGCTGGTGTGACCAAGGCGGTCTTGTCCGACACCATCGTCGTTCCCTACAACGATCCCGAGGCCCTCGAGCGCGCGCTCGGCAAGGATGACGTCGCGTGCTTCATCGTCGAGCCGGTCATGGAGAACATCGGTATCTGTCTGCCCGACCCCGGCTACTTGCAGGCGGTACGCGAGATCACCCGACGTCACGGAACGCTTTTGATCTTCGATGAGGTCAAGACCGGAATCACCGCCGGCTGGGCCGGTGCGGCCGGAGCCCTCGGGGTCACGCCGGACTTGGTCGCATTAGCCAAGTCGATCGGCGGTGGCCTGCCACTCGGTGCGTTCGGTGGCAAGAGTGAATACATGGATCAGATCACGCGCGGCCGGGTCGTTCATCTCGGCACGTACAACGGCAACCCCTTGTGCATGGCTGCCGCCAAGGCGGTGTTGTCGCAGGTGTGCACTCCGCAGGCCACCGCGGCCACCATCGGTCGAAACAAGATGCTCGTCGACGCATGCAACGACATCATCGACGACGCCGGTCTCCCGGCGCACACCATTCAGTTCGGTGCGAAGGGATGCGTCACGTGGGCCCCCGAACCCATTCGTAACTATCGCGATTACAAAGCCACCGATTTCGACCTGGCGTTCGCCCAATGGATCCATGGCATCAACCGCGGAATCTTGTTGCCACCGGGACTCGACGAACAATGGTTGATCTCCATCATGCACACCGAGTGCGACGCGCTCCGCTACGCCGACGTGTTCGCGGACTTCGTCGCTGAACTCACCGAGTGACGCCTCTGGTCGAATTTGGCCGTCGCGGCCGTCGTGACCGGGCCGATCTCGCACACCCGGCGGTCGGTCACCGACCGAACCGTCGGGCCCGTGTCGCCTGATCAGGGCAAACATGTGTTCGTCGTGGTAATGCTTGACCGAACACTCGTTCGTAGTTACGCTCCTGTCGTTGGTCATTTCGCGAGGTCACAGGCCCGTCGCAAGCCTGACACACCCCGCTCGTACGGTCATCAGTGACAGCAAGAACAGAACTCGAAACACACCGCAACCCACCGAAACACACCAGACAGGAAGGCAGCACAATGAGCAACGACCGTGAAAAGGCCCTCGACATGGCCTTGGCCCAGATCGACAAGCAATACGGCAAGGGATCCATCATGCGGATGGGCGAGAAGACGAGCATGGCCATCGAAGCCGTGCCCACCGGAGCCCTGGCTCTCGACGTGGCCCTCGGCGTAGGTGGCCTGCCCCGCGGACGCGTTGTCGAGATCTACGGTCCGGAGTCGTCCGGTAAGTCAACCTTGGCCATGCACGTGGTCGCCGAGGCCCAGCGCAACGGCGGTATCTGCGCCTACATCGACGCCGAGCACGCCATGGATCCCATCTACGCCCGAGCCATAGGCGTCGACATCGATCAGTTGCTCATCTCCCAGCCCGACACCGGCGAGCAGGCCCTCGAGATCGCCGACATGCTCATCCGTTCCGGCGCCCTCGACGTGGTCGTCATCGACTCGGTGGCGGCCCTCACCCCGAAGGCCGAAATCGAAGGTGATATGGGTGACAGCCATGTGGGTCTTCAGGCTCGCCTCATGAGCCAGGCGCTACGCAAACTCACGGCGAATCTCAACAAGTCCAACACCATCGCCATCTTCATCAACCAGTTGCGCGAGAAGATCGGCGTGATGTTCGGTTCGCCCGAGACCACCCCCGGCGGTCGTGCGTTGAAGTTCTACTCGTCGGTGCGTCTCGACATCCGACGTATCGAGTCCATCAAGGACGGAGCCGAAGTGGTCGGTAACCGCACTCGTGTGAAGGTCGTGAAAAACAAGGTATCGCCGCCCTTCCGCCAGGCCGAGTTCGACATCATGTACGGCAAGGGCATCAGTCGCGAAGGTTCCGTCCTCGATATGGCGGTCGACCTGGGCATCGTGAAGAAGTCCGGCGCCTGGTTCACCTACGAGGGTGAGCAGCTGGGGCAGGGCCGCGAGAACGCCAAGGGTTACCTCATGGAGAACACCGAGGTCATGGTCGAAGTGGCCGAAAAGGTCCGGATCGCGGCTGGATTGGGTGACAAGGGCGCGGGCGAGTTCACGGCTGCCGACGAGGAACCCATCGACCTCGACTGAGGTTCTCTCCTTGGCGTCACCGGCGCTCCTGATAACCTCGGACACGACTTCCGAGATAGCTCAGTTGGCAGAGCAGCTGACTGTTAATCAGCGGGTCGCAGGTTCGAGCCCTGCTCTCGGAGCACAACACGGGGTCCGCTTCGGCGGACCCCGTGCTCATGGGGGCGGTAGCTCAGTTGGTTAGAGCAGGGGACTCATAATCCCTGGGTCGCGGGTTCGATCCCTGCCCGCCCCACGTGGTCGCTGGGTACGCCCTCAGGTGGGCACCGTCGTCGTCCCGGACTCGGCTGGCATCTCTCTCGAACATTGCTCGTGGACGTGAACCGGGCCAGCGATGTCCCGTGAGCGACTCGGTATGCCAACGCTCGACCCGAATTCAGAGCGAGGCCCCGGGAAGGGGTCGCGATTCGCGGTGAGAACGGACGCTGTGATCGAGTTGAATGGTGCGGACAGGCACCAGTCGAGGGCGATTGTGTCGAGGATCGTTTCCGGTAATCGTTGGGTTCGGTGAACACCGTCGGGGATCAACCGTAGCGATTATCGGCGCGACGGGAGGGTGCAGTCGTCGCCCACCGACGTCGGACGGTCGTCGAAGGATTCGACGTCCGTACCGATCGGTGACGGGTTCGGGCTACTGTTGCGAATCGATCTGGAGATCGGGTCCGCGGTTGGACACCGTGGGGGACCGCCGGGACGGGGACGCAACATGCGGTGGGGAAAGGCTTGTGGGGTGGGTGTGATCGGTCCGGCCAATGTCACGAAAGCGCCCCAGCCGATTTTCACCCATCGGGTGCTGACTCCTCGTCCTCGCGCTGCTCGGGCCGACGTGGCATTTTCAGAAAGTTCGACGTTTCGGAGCGATCGAGGTCGTGCGGCGGGCGAGGTTCGGTCATCGAATCAAGTCGCCGGAAGCGTGGCGGTTCGCTTCGGGTCACGGATTCTCGAGATCGCATACGGTCCGTCGCTCGCGGACGGCTCGATTCGTGACGACACGTGCGAGGAGTCGTGATGGTCAAGACCCGATTCATCGGACGAGACGAGGTCGGACGATTGGCCTTTGGTTGTTGGCGCATGACCAATCCCGACGTCGGTTTCAACGCCGCCTTGGTGGAGCGCGCCGTCGACTTGGGCATGAATCTGATCGATCAGGCCGACGTGTACGGCCTCGATTGGGGTGGGTCCGGATTCGGTTCCTGCGAGGAGATGTTGGGTCGGGTGTTCGCGTCCCGACCGGGTCTGCGCGATCGTGTGGTTTTGGCCACCAAGGGCGGTATCCGTGCGGGTGTTCCCTATGACAGTTCGACGGAATATCTGACGTCGGCCTGCGAGGCATCGATGTCGCGCCTCGGCGTGGATGTGATCGACCTCTTTCAGATACATCGGCCGGACTCCTTCGCGCATCCGATCGAGGTGGCCGAGGCGATGATCTCCTTGCAGACTCGTGGCTTGGTGCGCGAATTCGGCGTGTCGAATCACACAGTGGCCCAGACCCGTGCGTTGCAGAGCCACCTCCCGTTCCCGTTGGCCACCACCCAGCCCGAGTTCTCCGTGGCGCACCTGGATCCGCTGTCTGATGGCACGCTCGACTTGTGCAACGAGAGAGGAATGGTTCCCCTGGCTTGGAGCCCGCTGGCGGGTGGTCGGGTGATGCGCGGCGAGGGTGTGAGGGCCGGTCTGATCCAGGAGCTCGACGAACTGGCGGCGCGGGAGGGCGTGGGCCGAGACGCCCTCGCCGTGGCTTTCGTGTTGCATCACCCCAGCCGACCGGTGGCCATCGTGGGTTCCCAGAACATCGAGCATCTGGAGTCGGTGAGTGCGGCCACGACCGTGGAGTTATCGCGCGCCGACCTCTATCGCCTCGTCGAGGCCAGCATGGGAGTACCGCTTCCGTGATGGCATCGAGCCGTCGGCCGTGCGAGGTCAGTTGGTTCGCAGCGTTGTGCGACGACGACTACGAGCAACTGGGGGTGCCCAACGCCGATCTCGCGAGTTCATGGGACCATTGTTCACGTATCGTCACCACGGCCGAGCGTCTCGGCTTCGACAACATCCTGCTCCCTTCGGGATACGACCTCGGAATCGACCCGGTGGCCTTTGCCGCCGGTGTTGCCGGTCGAACTTCGACCATTCGTCTCTTGGTGGCCGTGCGTTGCGGCGAGTTGTGGGTACCGCAGTTGGCCCGCCAGATGGCCACCTTGGATCAGATGCTGAACGGACGACTCACCATCAACATCATCTCGTCGGAGATGCCCGGTGAATCGCTCGACACCGAGCCTCGTTATCGACGCACCGCCGAGACCATGCGGGCGCTGCGATCGCTCTTGAATGGGGATCCGGTGAGTCGACACGGCGAATTCGTGAAGCTCGACATCGACCCCCCGCGAGCACGCACCGTGAGTGGTGTCAGCCCGCTGTTGTATTTCGGCGGCTTGAGCGAACCGGCCCGCGAGGTGGCAGCCCGCGAAGCCGACGTGTACCTGATGTGGCCCGACACGCGCGAGCGCATCACCGAGCTGATCGACGACATGTCGCAGCGGGCGGCACGTCACGACCGGGTCTTGCGTTTTGGCTATCGCACTCATGTGGTGGTTCGAGAGACCGAGGACGAGGCTCGTCGGGCGGCTGAGCACATCGTGGGCGCCCTCGATGACGAAACCGGCGCCGCCATCAGGGCCCGGTCGCTCGACAGTCGATCGGTGGGGGTTCGTCGACAGGCCGAGTTGCGCGTCGCGTCGTCGGACGACGGTTTCGTCGAGCCCCATCTGTGGACCGGTATCGGTCGCGGTCGCAGTGGGTGTGGAGCGGCCATCGTGGGCGATCCGACCCAGGTGCTGGCGAAGTTGAACGACTACCGGTCCATGGGCGTCGACGCCTTCATCTTGTCGGGCTACCCGCACCGGGACGAGTGTGAGCGTTTTGGCGCCACGGTGTTGCCCATGCTCGACCACGCCAGCCTGTCGGGCTGAGGCGTCGGCCCTCCGGAGGCGTCGACGGCGTCGGGGGAGAACTCCTGAACGCACCGCCCGAGGGGTGCCCCGATGGGCCGCGCGGTACGACGGCGGCAGTCCACGAGTTCGGTCCGATGCGAGAGGGTACGGTCATCCGCCGTGAACGAAGGGATCGCACAGCACGAGGTCGTCGAGCCGGCCTGAAGTCTTGATAGGGGACGGAATGGTCGTCGCGCGAACTGTCGAGCGACGACGATCGTCACCGGATCAGGAGTCGGGCCACGGCGGTCACGACTCCGACTCCGACCACCAGTACGGTGGCGCACCCACCGCGATAGCTGAGTCCCTTGCCCAGTCGCAATGACGTGCGTCCACGAGAGTTCGCGGTGAAGGGTCCGAATCTGCCACTGCCGCTGACGCCGCGCTTGGAGATGTTGAGCCACGACCGCCGACCGGTACGGATTCGCTTCCGGTAGGAAAAGCCCATGAGGGGACTCTAGTGCGAAGTGAATCAGCGGCGGGACGTGTGGGCACGCTCGAGGTCGATGATGTCGGCAGTGTGATTGGTCTGAACCTCGCCGGCCACGCCCTCCATGGCGTCGATAAACTCTTCGACGTCGTTGCCGTCGCCGCCGATGAGCCATACCACCGGCTCACCGCCACTGTCGACGGGGTCGCGCAACATGATCCCTTCGACCTCGAACTGGTCGACGGTGATTTCGTCGGCATCGCTCGAGACCGGGGCGACGATGGCCATCTCGACGATCATCTCGGGGTCGAAGTCGCGCAGAATGTCGATCAACTCGGCGACGTTCACGACCCCAGTTTGTCACGAGGACACCGCGAAGTCGGGGAATGGGCCCGCCGAGCCCGGACATCGGTCGCCGTCGGCGCCCGACAGGTCAGTTCTCACCGACCCACGACGGCGCCCGCTTGAGAAGATAGAGGCTGACATCGCCACATTTCTGGAGGATGCGACAAAAGGCACTGTCGTCGTTGGCGTAGACCTCGGCCAGCGACACCGAAAGCCGAGCCACGATCGAGAGCCGTCGCTCGGGGGCATCGATGACCGAGGCCGTCGAGTCGATGGCTGACAACTCGAGGGGTAGTTCGGTGCCTCCGATCCCGGCGAGTTCGGTGGCCAACACCAACAAGTCGGGTGGTCGTGACAACGGGGGCAATGCCCAGGTGAACAGCAAGGGGAATTCGAAGCCAGTGGGCGGCTCCGCATCAGGATCGTCGAGTTTGGCCATCTCGTCTTCGAAACCGAGAAGAGCGCGCGGGTCCACCTCGAGCGAGAGGTGCAAGTCGATGGGACCGTCGCAGGCCTCCTCGGGGTGCAGGTCGATCTCCCACAGTTGGCGCAGCGAGTAGGTCTCGACGAAATGGCGTTCGTCGTGAACGTGGAAGCCATGATCGACGGCGTGGCTTTTCATGTCGGAAACGAATCCGGCCACATCGATGAATGCCATGTCAGGCGACACTACTCTCGTCTCATGTCACCGGAGTCCCTGCTGGAGTTGTTCCACGAGATCGCTGATGCGGTGGGAAAGCAGTTGGATGCGGTGACCGACTGGGGTCCGTCGGGACGACGTGACGGCCAGTACGCCGCGGACTTGTTGGCTGACGAGGTGGTGTTGTCCCGGTTACGTTCGGCGGATTGCGGCGTGCTCTCCGAGGAGAGCGGGCCGCAGAACCTCGATCGATCCATCGTGGTCGTTGTCGACCCTCTCGACGGGTCCACGAACGCCAGTCGTGGTGTGGCGCATTTCGCCACCTCCTTGTGCGCCGTGGACCCATCGGGCCCCCTCGTGTCCCTGGTCGCTCACCAGGCGGGAGGCCCACGATGGTGGGCGGTCCGAGGAGGAGGGGCATGGCGGGACGGGCGACGGTTCGAACGCCTCGTGATTCCGGTGTGGGAGCAGTCAGTGGTGGCCGTATCGGGCCGTCCGCCCGAATCACCCGGTTGGGGCCAATTCCGAAGTTTCGGTGCCTCGGCGATCGACTTGTGCTTTGTGGCCGACGGAACGGTGGACGCCTTCATCGACATGAGCCTGAGCGCCCATGGGGTGTGGGACTACTCGGGAGCCATGTTGGTGTGCGCCGAGGCTGGCGTCGAGGTGCGCGACGCTCAGGGGCGCGAATTGTTGGTCTTGGATCATGCGGCCCGACGCACTCCGGTGGCGGCCCCGGCGACGATCATGGATCGGGCGTTGGACCTACGGCGTCGATTACCGCTGTGACGATCAGCCGACGTCGGCGGCGCGTTGACCCTCGTGCCACACCCGCGAGACGCTGGGGTGACGCAACTTGCCGAGGGCCCGGGCCTCGATTTGGCGCACCCGCTCCCGGGTGACACCCATTTGGTCGCCGATTTCGGCCAGGGTCAGGGGCACACCGTCGATCCCGAACCGAGCGCGCAGTACCTTCTCCTCGCGCTCCTCGAGGCGACGTAGTTGCTCGGTGAGAGCCCGCTTTTCGAGGGCGGCCGCGGCGGCCTCGTAGGGCGACACCGCTCCCTCGTCGGGAATGATCTCGCCCAGTTCGGTCTCTCCCTCGGCGTCGAGAGGCGTCGACAGCGAGACCAAGGGTCGACGGTGTTGGCGCACCAAGGCCACTCGCTCGACGCTGACGCCGGACAATTCGGCGATCTCTTCGACAGTGGGCTGGCGGTCGAGCTCGGCGGCGAGTTTGTCGGTGCTCTGATCGATGAGCGAGTACACCTCGCGGACGTGCGAGGGCACTCGGATGGTGCGTGACAAGTCCGCCAGCGCGCGACCGATGGACTGGCGAATCCACCACGTGGCGTAGGTGGAGAACTTGAAGCCTTTCTGGTGATCGAAGCCCTCGACGGCACGCATCAATCCGAGGTTGCCCTCTTGGATCAGGTCCAACAGGCCGAGTCCGGCCCCTTCGTAGCGACGCGCGACACTGACGACGAGCCGCAGGTTGCATTGGATGAACTCGGCGCGGGCGGCGTCTCCCTTGCGAACGAGGCGGTTCAGTTCGGTGCGTTCACGACCCTTCGGGGCGGGCGTCGCGTCGAGTCGGTCCTGCGCCACACATGACTCGGCGATGATGGCGGCCAAACGCCTCTCGTCCTCGGCGGTGAGCAACGGATACGTGCCGATGTCGTCGAGGTACTGCCGGAGTAGTTCACTCTCTGCGTCTCCGGAGCGAGGTGCCACGTGGTCAACCGTAGTGGCGTGATTCGCGCGCACGGTGGATACCCGTCAGGCGTAGAAGCGCCGCAATGCGGTGGTCACCTTTCGTCGCCGTCCGATGCCCTGGGGCAACACGTCGACTATCCAGCGAGATGTATGGATGGGACGGTGGGCTCGAACGCTGCGCTGGTTCATCGGCAGCGTGTCGGACAATCAAAGCGCGGATCGACCTACTCGGTAATCGGCGTTGTGATGACAGAACTACTTCGCAAGCGAAACGACGAGGCCATTGGCGTCCTCGGCAGGAGACCGATGTTGGCGGGATCCTTCGGTGTCGGCAACAGCGATCTACGCGAACGCGGTCTGCCACCACCGCGTTTCGCTTGAGTGGTGACGGTGACGCTGACACCGGCTCTCCGTCGCGCTACAACGAGATGGCTCGGGATGTCCCCGAGGCTCGCCGAGTTTTCGATGATCCAACCGGCAAGCGAGTATCTGTCGTCGGCCGCCCGCCACGAGCCGACTGCTGAATCACCTTTGTTGCAACTGGCGCAGTAGGTACGCGCCGGTAGCATTTCTCCGGTGACGGGCGCATAGCTCAGTTGGTTAGAGCGCTTCCCTTACAAGGAAGATGTCGGGGGTTCGAGTCCCTCTGCGCCCACGACACAAGCCCAGCCTGGAGGCCTGAGAGGTCGCTGCGCGAAGGACACTCGGACCCGTGGCAGGCCGGACAACTCCGAGACGGTGGCCCGCCTCTCGGGAAGGCCTGTAGCGCCCAGTGGCGGAGGCCTTTGGAGGACCACCTCAACCCTCGACGACCCCACCCAGTTGTGCGTCCCGACTCCTTCCGTACCGAAATCGACGACTTGCCCAGACGACTACATTCGTCGAGAAGTCCGACGGTTGGAGGGGAACATGTCGTTCAGGCGACTCGGTTTCGTGTCTTGGCTCATCGTGTTGTTCGCGGTGGCGGCCTGTGGAGGTGGCGACTCTGGTCCGACTGACACGACTCCAGCGTCTTCTGCTCCTCCCTCAACGGAAGTTCCGGTCACCGAAGCGCCCTCTACCACGTCAGCGCCCTTCGGTACGGGGGCAATCGAGATCGGTACCTCGGCTGACGATTCGACGTTCAGTTACCACGTTCTCGTCGATGGATTCGCAGGGGCCGCGGGTGCCGCGGTGGCCGACTTCAACGGTGACGGCATTCTTGAAGTCCTCGTCAATGCATTTGGAGACATCGATTTGAAGAGTGTGACCGTCGGAACCAGCACGCTAGCCATCCTTTATCAAACCGGGAGCCCGACGAAATTCGTACGCGACGACGTGGTCACGACCGACGATGGGTACTACTTCTTCAATCAACCGTGGGTCGGCGATCTCGACGGCGATGGCGACACCGATATCGTCGGTGGTGTCGGATTCTTCGTGTGTGCCGTGATCGGCACCATCGGTCCGTGTGGTGCCCTCGTCGTTTGGGAGAACGTCGGAGTCGAGGGCGCGATGGCGAAATTCGAGGTAACTGATCTCGTGTCGAAAGGTGCGACCGAGTTCTACCACCGTCCCGCGGTAGCCGATGTCGACGCTGATGGTCTTCTCGACATCGTGGCCATCGGAGAGACCTCGACCGATGCCGACACCGTGTGGTTCCGGGGAATCGCCGATGGCTTCGAAGCCACCGCATATCCGATCGGTCAGGGTGGTGGCTCGTTGCCGGTGGCGGCCGATGTGGACGGTGACGGCGACATCGACATCGTCTCGGGTCAGTACTTCGTGACTCCTGAAAGCGCGATCTGGTTCGAACAACTCCCGGCTGGCGCGAACGGTCTACCCATGTGGCAGAAGCACGTGATCACATCGTCCATCGGCAAGGTGATCCAGGTGTCGCTCGTACCTGATCTTGACGGACCCGGAACGCTCGGATGGATCGCGTCGAATCACACCAACACCACCCGACCCGGTCAGGTGGAGTCGGGTGTATATCGATTGACTCCGGGGGCCGATCCGCGAGCCGAGTGGTCGGTTCGGCTCTTGAGCACCGGGATCGTGTCGCGTCCGAGCGTCGGTACTGCGTTCCAGGCCGCTCCCGGCGTGTTTGGTTGGGGTGACATCGATGCCGATGGCGATGTCGATCTCACTGTCTCGGGTGACGGCGACGACCGACTGTTCATTCTCGAGCAGACCGCAGGGTCGTCCTTCAAAACCCGCATCCTGCAGACCGGATTCGCTCAGGCTGGTTCGATGATGGTGGTCGACCTGAACAACGACAGTCGTCTCGAGATCCTCGCCAGTGGCTTCGAAAGCGATCAGGTGCGTCTTTACGTGTCGTGACCGTTTCGGTCGGCACGATGGTGAAGAGGTCGCACGACACGAGGTCGACGGCATCGAGCAGGCGTTGTCATCGACGTCATTCGTTACCGCGGTCTGGCGAAACCCGTCGTTAGGCTCGTGAAGTGCGCGAGTCCGGTCATCACAAGTTGCTCGAGATCGAGGGTTTGCGGGCGATCGCGGTGATCTTGGTGGTGCTCTACCACCTCGGAGTCGGGCGCTTGGCCGGTGGATACGTCGGAGTCGACGTCTTTTTCGTGGTGTCGGGCTTCTTGATCACCGGCGTTCTCATCGGCGAAGTCGAACAGGGGGGCTCGGTGTCGCTGGCTCGCTTCTGGGCCCGCCGTATTCGTCGCATCGTGCCGATGGCGACGTTGGTTGCGATCATCACGGTCGTCGTGGGCGTGGCCGTTTACGAGCGAAACCAGGCGCGGCAGTTGGTTCAAGTCGGTCTCGGTGCCGTGGGGTTCTGCGCAAATCTGGTTCTCGACTCGCTGACCGGGGACTACCTCGCCGGAGTGGTCAACCCGTCACCGTTGCAGCACTACTGGTCCCTCGGCGTCGAGGAGCAGTTCTATTTGGTGTGGCCACTGGCGGTCCTCGCCATCGTGCGTCTCGCTCGTCGAGCCTGGCGACCGGCGCTGTTGGCGTTCACAACGGTGGCCATCGCCGGTTCCCTGTGGGCCTCGGTACATCACGCGCAACCAGGTGAGCATTCGGGGTATTTCCTACCCCACGCTCGAGCCTGGGAGATCTTGATCGGCGCCCTCTTGGCCCTCGTTGCCAGCGCGATCGTTCGATTGCCGTCGGCGTTTCGCGGACTGCTCGGCTGGGTCGGTCTTGGTGCCGTTTTCGTCTCCGCTGTCCGGTTCGACGCCGAAACGGCTTTCCCGGGAACGGCCGCTCTGTTGCCGGTTCTGGGAACGGCCGCGATCATCGTCGCAGGCAACGTTTCGGGTGGTCCGGTGATGCTGTTGCGTTGGCGACCGCTGCAATACATCGGCGGCGTCAGCTTCGCGTTGTACCTGTGGCACTGGCCGCTCATCGTCATCACCGAGCACCTCTACGGCAAACCCGACTGGGCTGGTCGCGTGGGTCTCGTCGTCGTCGCGTTGATGTTCGCCGAGTTGTGTCGTCTCGTCGTGGAGGACCCGTTGCGTTGGAATCCATGGTTGTCGCTACGACCATCACGCTCCATCGTGGCCGGTTTGGTTGCGGTCGTCTTTTTCCTCGGTGCCGGGGCGGTGGTGTTGCGATTCACGCCATCGGAATCCTCCGACATGGCCTCGTTCGCACCTCTCGAATCGAGCGTCACGTCGACTCTCGACCCGAACCCGGCTCCCGCAACGACCGTCGCCGACGCGATTCCACCCGCGACGACCGTTCCCGCGCCGCCACCCGAACCCCAGCGGGTGCGCGCCTACTTGTTGGGTGATTCCGCGATGGCCGTGATGCGCTGGTTCGAGCAAGGCCAGACGACCTTGCGCGGGTTCGAGTACGTCATGGACGCTGAGGGTTGTCGACGCCTCTACTACCAATCGTGTGAGTCACGCGAACTTCGTGTGCCCGACGAGGCTGTGAACGTCATACCCACCATCGACGTCTCCCAATACGACGTTCTCGTGGTGATGGTCGGCTATCACAGTCGTCCCGCGAGTGTCGAGAAGGAGTTGGTCGAGGTGGGTAAGGCGTTGGTGGCCACCGAGCTGCCGGTCATCTTCGTGAACTTCAAGGAGTCGTTGACTTTTCCGGAATCCGGTTCGCAAGGTACGCGCTCGGTGTACACGGGATTCAACGAGACGCTGGCCCGCTTGGTGGCCGAAGGTCGTATGGGTGACACCCGGATCGCTGATTGGAACCGATTCTCGTACCAGCATCCCGAGTGGTTCCGTCCGGACGGGATTCATTCCACCATCGTGGGTGCCCTCGGGCTGGGATGGTTTCTTTCCATGACGATCGCCGCCACGTTCGGCAACCCGTGCCCCTTCGACGGCGCCTACCCGTGCGTGGTCCCCGAGATGGACGACGCAACGATGGATTACCTCACGCAGTTCGGCGTCGAATACACCGACATTCACTGCTACCAGGATCGCGAGGAACGCCGGCAGAATTGCCGAGTCGACCGGCGCATCACGGCAACGGACCTGTGAGCGACTCCCGGGTGCGTTAGGGCAGAAAGCGAAACGCCAGCAGAGCACCGGCGATGGCGGTGATTCCCGCCGTCGTGCGAGCGGCTGGGAAGCCGTGGAGGAACGACTCTCCGGCGGCCGCGCGGGTGGCCGCCGCCGACGGGGTTCGCCAACCTGCTCGGCAACTGCGAAGGTGGCGTCCACTCACTCGATCGACTCGGCTCGGCCCGTCCATCGTGGTGCTCGCTGCCCCAAGAATGCCTCCACACCCTCGCGCGCATCGGGTAAACGCATCAAACGGAGATGCAATTCGGTCTCCAGGGCGTCGATCTGCTCGCGGGTGGAGGTCATCGACTCCCAGAGCGCGCGCTTGCTGGCCGCGGCCGATGCCGGAGCCACATTCGTCGCGATGTCGCGAGCGATTCCCATCGCCGCGTCGAGCACTTCGTCGTTGGGTGCCACTCGGCTGCACAAACCCATCGCCCGCGCCTCGTCACCGCTGAACGTGCGTCCGGTGAGCAAGATCTCGGCGGCGTTGGCGAACCCGGCGATACGGGGAAGTGTCCAATGCGACAGGCCATCGCCCATCACCCCTCTGCGGACTTGAACGATGCCGTACTTTGCGTCACGCGCCATCAGGCGTATGTCACATTGCAAGGCCAGGGTGAGTCCGATGCCGATGGCGTGACCGTTGACCGCGGCGATCACCGGCTTACGCACGTCCCACGGTTTGAAGGCGACCCCCGACGAGGTGAAGGAGTTCCCGTCGCGGGGACGGAATGTGTCGCCACGCGAACTCATGTCGGCGCCGGCGCAGAAGGCCGGGGGAGTGCCGGTGAGCACCACCGCGCGCACCTCGTCATTCACGTCGCAATGTCGGTAGTGATCCGCGAGAAGCACCCCCATCTCGGCGTTGAACGCGTTTCGCACCGAAGGCCGGTTCAGTGTGATGACGGCGACTCCGTCGTTCATGTGCAGCGTCGCCGGTGCCGAGGTATCGGTCGAAACATTCATTCGCGCGGCTTCACGGACGAGCGATAGCGACCGGCATTTCCGGTGCTCGGGTGGGCGGCGCCACAGGGTCCGGCGGCGAAGGCTCGCAAGATGTTGGCGGTTGCGGTGCGAACGAATTTGGTGGTGACCTCGTCGCTCCACACCGCGGCATCGAGGGCGTTGATCCAGGCAATGGTGCCCGTGGCGATGATCCCGGCACCGCTCGGGTGGGAGTAATACGTCATCGCGTGGTTGTACACGGAATCTTTGTAGTTGACCGGCCCGGTGGCCAACACCTCCAGATTCTCGGGCTCGCGACCCGGGGGACCAAGACCGTCGACCTCGATCGACACCAAATGACGGAAAGCCTGTCCGTTGCGAGCATCGGTGTCGGCGAAGACCCAATTCGACGGATTGACCACACGCAGATTCGCGGTGATACCGGCTGCGAAGTACTGCACCCCGATCAACTCGGATTCCGGGGCGTTCAGGGGTGCGTTACGCCACTGGACCGTGGCTTCCATCGGGTCAGTCTTTGACAACGGATCGTCATTGATCGATCGGTAATTCGCCATCTGGCGGTAGGGCAACCCGTCCTTGTTCGGCTCGAGACGCACGTGACGGTAGACCGCGTTGGCTCCAAAAAAAGCCAAATTGATTCCCGCGTCGCGCGCTCGCTCCAGACAGGTGCGCATCCCGCGCGAGTAGTACTCGTCGTGTCCGGTGGTCAACAGTGCCGAGCGGTTGGCGAACACGGCATCTCGTTCATCGTTCTCGCCCAACCCACTGGTGTGCAGATCTATGTCGGTCGCGTAGGCGGTGTCGATACCCAGTTCCTCGATCAGGGCGATGAGGGGGAGTTCGTGAGTCAGAAAGTCGGCCGATCCCCAGTTGTAGGCGAGATCGTAGGGGCGGTCGAAGGACACCACCTTGGAGCGGTCGAATCGACTCCCGGCACCGAAGTTCTCGTACAGACTGCGCCCGCCCCAGGGGTTGTAGGCCTGCCACGTTGTGACGGCCGAAACCACCACGAGCGAGGCCGAGCATTCGTCGCGTCGTACCGTGAGCGGAACGTATTGCGCTCCCTCCGCGGAGGAGACCAGCTTCAACAGATACGAACCCGGGGGCCACGTGTCGTCGACGGTGAACGATGTCGCCGCGGCCCAATTCGACACGTGCATACGCGTCTCGCGTTCCATCGAGGGCTCTTCGAACTGCCACGGCTGTTCGAGTTCGTCCGATCGCCAGATCAATCGACCGAGTGTGCCGCCGTAGAAGCCCATGCGGTACGCCTCGACATGCCACGTGGGTGCCGCGGTCGCCACGTACAACGACACGGTTTGGCCCGGTCGTGCACTGGTGGTGTCGGCGAAGCCCTCGATGACACCGGGCATCGCGGCCCGCCGCCTGGAAGAGATGTCGTAGTCGATCCTCCACGCGCTCGTGCCTTCGAGACTGTTCTCGGCGGCGAGCCATCCCGGCGAGGTGTAGGGGGCCACGGACGGAGTCGTCGTGGTGTTCGCGACGGTCGCGACCGTGCTCGTTGGTGTCGACGTCGTGGCCGGTTGGGTTCCCAACACGGAGTCGACCCGGGACTCATCGGTCGACGAGCAGGCCGCGACGACAGCCGAGGCACCAAGGGCCAGAAAAACACGTCGAGAGACAGGGAACCCGGGAAACATCGGCTCGATCAAGGATTCTTCCACAGTTGCCAAGGGGTGCGTGTGCGGTCGCACCCGCTGGGTACCGGAGTCGACGCACCATCGCTGGCCGCCGACACGTAACAGGCGCACACGATCTCCATCATCCAACGACCGAAAGAGACGTTCATGAAGGGCGTTGCGTGGTTCGTCAGATTGTGGACGAGTTCGCGCATCTGATCGACGTAGCCGAGGTTCTCGAACATGGAAATGCTACTCGTCGTCGACGGGAGTGCGATCGGGTCACCGTTGTGTTCCAACGACAGTGAAGGCAACAATTCGGCGCGCACCACATGGTTGGCCGACGACACCTGAACATCCCACGACGGAACCTCGCCGCCCTCCCAACTGGAGATGACGGATCCTCTCAGTCCGGATTCGAAAACCAACGTGACCTCGGCGTGGGTGTCGGTCGTGTCGCCCCGCAGTCGCGCCTCGACGGCGAGGACTTCCCCGGCCCCTGCCGCTCGTGCGATGAGCACCGCCAAGGCCACGGGGTGGACTCCGAGGTCGTACAACACGCCCCCGCCCCACTCGGGAGACGTGAAGTCTCCCCAACTAGGTAGCGATTGAATCGTCCGCAACTGCAGATGGTCGACAGGCGATCCGTCAGCGGCGATGCGCGCCACGAGCCCGATCATGGCCCGGGTGATGGGGGCGTAGGCGAGATTTTCGGCGTACATCACGCGGTCACCATGTCGGTGGCTCAGGTGCACCAGTCGATCGGCTTCACTCAACGTGAGCACGAGAGGCTTTTCCAGCAGCACCGCGGCGCCACGCTCCACGGCGAGACACGCGTGATCGAAGTGTTGGGCCGGCGGAGTCGCCACGACCACGATGTCGGCTCCCGCGGGGAGTCGGGCGTAATCGATCGTGGTGGCACCGAGGTCGGCGGCCAACCGGGCGCGCGACCGCTCCGAACGCGATGCGATCGCCACGATGGTCATGCCGATGTCGCGCGCCACGAGTGCGTGGACACCGGCGATCATTCCCGCGCCACACAGCGCAACCGAGGTTGGTCGGCCGGCGCCCACGGTTCACTTTCCGGCGAGAGCGGCTACCACCGGAGCGAAGCCGTCGACGTCGTCGGAGCCGACGATCACGTAGGAGAAACCCCACCGCTCTCGACGCGCCAGAAGGTCCTCGATGAGTTTGTCGGTGGGTCCGACGAGCGCGAACGGTGTGTCCTCGACCATCTCGGGCTCCACCTTCAACATCGATGCGATGGCCGCTGCTGCACCGGCTGCGTCCGGGGAGATGTTGACGAGGAACGCGCGAATGTTCATCTCGATCTCGCTCATGCGCGCTCCGGCGGCTTGGCGGACGATGTCCACTTTCTCGTCGACCGCCTCGGCCGTCATGGTGGCGAATGCCTCGGGACCGACGACCCCAGCCGACATGGTGGCGTTCACGCCGACGATGTCGGCCTCACGGGCCGCGATACTCAGAACCCGTTTGCCACCTCCACCGATCAACACCGGCGGACACGGAGCCTGCACGGGCTTGGGGGTCCCGTTGTGATTGGTGACCGTGTAGTGCTGGCCGGTATACGAGAACGGGCCATCGGACATCAGTCCGCGAATGACGTGGAGACCCTCCACGAATCTATCGATGCGAATTTTCGCGCTGTCGTAGGGCATACCCGACTGGTGATAGTCGCTGATCATCCAGCCGGCTCCGAGGCCGATCTCGACGCGACCGTCCGACAACACGTCCATGGTCGCCAGTTCCTTGGCCAGCACGAGGGGGTGCTTGTAATCGTTGTCCCACACGAGCGCTCCGATGCGCAGTTCGGTGGTGACGTTGGCGGCCGTCATCAAGGCCGGGACTGGCGCCAATTGGTCGTCGAAATGGTCGGGCATCGTGAGGCACGAGAAACCCGAGGCTTCGACCCGCCGCGCCAACTCGGTCCATGCGGTTCGACTTTGTATGGAGCGGGCTTGAACGCCGAAACGAAACGGGCGGGGATCAGGCGTCACGGAACGAAAGTAGCCGATGCGAGGTGACCGACCGTCGGTCGGACCGCGAGGTACCGTGGAACCGTTGTGAGACTGGTGACGTGGTGGGTTCGACTCGGCGTGATCGTGGTTGCCGGGGCGTTGATCGTGTCGAGTCTCGTCGTGGGTGTCGCACCACGGCTCTGGAACATCCTCAACGCACACGAAGAGGGGGCCATCGGCCTGCCCGAATGGGAGACCATCGCCCAACGCACCTACGTCTATGACACTCAGGGTAACGAGATCGCCGTCTACGAATTGGAGAACAGTCAGCCGGTCGCGCTCTCGCAGATTCCCGATGACGTGATCGCTGCGATCCTGGCGGTCGAGGATCGCGAGTTTTTCAACCACCGCGGGGTCAACGTGCGCGGACTGTTCCGCGCCACGCTGTCCAACCTCGAGGGTGGTTCCCGTCAGGGTGCCTCGACCATCACCCAGCAGGTGGTGAAGATGGAGTACCTGGCGGGTCTCGAACGAGATGGCCGCTACAAAATCCTGCAGATCATCGACGCACTACGACTGGAGAAGGTGCGCACGAAGAACGAGATCCTCGAGCGCTACTTGAACACCGTCTTTTTCGGAAACAACACCTACGGCATCCAAGCGGCAGCCGAGGTGTACTTCGGCAAGCGGGTCAGCGCCCTCACGTTGATCGAGGGAGCCTTCTTGGCCGGCTTGATACGAGCACCATCGGCCTACGATCCCATTCGGAGCCCCCAGCAGAGTCGACGTCGTTTCGGTCAAGCTCTCGACGCGGTGGTGAGTGAGGGCCTGATGGACGCCGCGACCGCTGAAGAAATCAAGTTCTGTCTGATCGACTCCGATGACCCGGGCGACGTCACCCGGTGCGAAGGCAGTTGGCAGCTGCCCGAGGAGGTGAGACAAATCGAAGAGGAGAAGGTCGCCCGCACTCATTTCAGCGAAGAGGTGAAGTCGTACCTCCTCACGAAGAGTGATCTGCTCGGTGACACCTACCAAGAGCGTTACAACAAGTTGTTCCGCGGAGGTCTTCGGATCTACACCACGCTCGATCCCGTCGTCCAAGAGGCGGCCGAGAGTGCGCGGAAGAGCCAGTTACCCGAGAATTCTGCCGGAATCGACACCGCGATCGTGTCGCTCGACAGCAAAACCGGAGCGGTGCGCGCGATGGTGGGTGCCAAACCCTTCGTGGCCGGTCGCAACGAGGTGAACATGGCCTTGGCACCCCGTCAGACCGGATCCAGCATCAAGATGTTCATTCTCGCCGCGGCCATCGCCGCCGGCGCGCAAGGTGACGATCTCATCGACGGTGACTTACCGTGCACGCTGCCGAACCCGGACGACCCTGACAACCCGTTCGTGATCACCGAAGGTGTCAGCCGTCCAGTGGGCACCTTGTCCGAGATGACGTGGGCCTCCATCAACTGTGCCTATGCCCGCCTGTCGCAGATCGTCGGCTTGGACCGCGTGGTCGACACCACCTACCGAATGGCCAACAATTTGTACCTGTATTCGGGGCGTAGCCCGCAGGAGCGGGCACCTTTGCGCCCCTACGCCAGTTTCGCCACTGGTGCGAACGAAATGAGCCCACTCGACATGGCATCGGGGGCACAGACCCTGGCCAATGGGGGTTTGCACATGCAGCCGTATTACATCGAACGCATCGAGGGTCCCGACGGGGTGATGTTTCAACATTCCGTCTCTGGCGTGCAGGTGTTGTCGACCGAGGCCAACGCCCGAACGGTGAACATTCTCGAGGGTGTCCTCGTCAGCGGAACTGCTCGTCGCTCTGCGCTCGAGGGCCGCGTGTCGGCTGGCAAAACCGGCACCCAGGACGACAACACCAACTCGTGGATGGTCGGATTCACTCCCGAGCTCACCACCGCGGTGTGGGTGGGGCACCCCGACCGTTATCTGCCCATGAACGGTATCCGCGAGTTCGTCGACGTGGGTGTGGATCGGGTGATCGGTGGAACGTTCCCGGCCCGCATCTGGAAAGCCACCATGGACGTGGCGTTGACCGGTCGACCAGCGACCTCGTTCCCCGCGCCGCTGGCGAATCCGCGAGAGGCGATGCGGCTGTACCTCCCCGGATCCGATTGTCCGACCTCGGTCGCGACCCCATCCACAGTCGCGACTCCCTCCGTCGAGTCCCCCTCCACGACGGTTTCGGGTGACCCCACCGCCTCCACCACCGTGGTGCCGTCCACCACGACGTCCACGAGCACCACGACAACGACGACGAGCACCACGACGGTCGCCCCGCGGCCGGGTGTCATCACCGACATCAACACCACGATTCCGCGTGGTCAGGTCGATTCCACCTGGCCGTTGCCCACGCTGCCGGTCGAGGAGTACACGTTCGCGACCTGTCCCTGAAACGAGCGTCTTGTGGTGGGCGCTTGGGCGTGGCACAGTCCTTCGATGGATCAGCGGGCCCTCTTCGAAGTGCAGCGTCTCGACACCGCCATCGACCAGGCCCGTTATGGGGCGGCACACCTCCCCGAGCGCGGCGCGCTCAAGGATGCGTCCGCGCGCTTGGTGTCGATTCGCTCGCGCATCGCGGATCTCTCGCATGAGCAAGGACTTCTGGGGACGGAGTTGGCGGGAATCGAGAAGCGGGACACCGAGATCGCGACTCATCGGGCGAGACTGGAGAGGCAACTGAAGACGGTGATCGCTCCGCGGGAAGCCGAAGCCCTTCAACACCAAATCGCGACTTTGGTGAGCGAACGCGAGGGCGCCGACCAACGCGGGCTGGAGATCCTCGAGGCGGCCAGTGTCGCCGACGCCTCGCTCACTGAGACTCGAGTGGACGAGATCGAGGCCACTCGGAAGATGGCGATGGCCGAGGCCACCTTGCACGATGCCGAGACGGAGGCCGATCGAGTCATCGAGGAGTTGTCAGCCGCGCGAGCCAACCTCGTTTCATCGATCGATGCGAGGGACTTGGACATGTATGAAAGTCGGCGTGTGACTCACGCTGGTGTGGCGATCGCCGAGATCAAACACGGCGTGTGCAGTGGCTGCCACATGGAGATTTCGGTCAGTGAGTTGGATGCCATCAAGCGATTACCCAGCGATCAGTTCGCCGAATGTCCCAACTGCACGCGCTGGCTTCTACGGTAAGGCCGTGTTCTTCTGGTTCATCGGTACCGCACTCCTTTCGGTTTGGTTCGTTCTGCGTGATTCACGTTTCGACCACCGACTTCTCCTTCTCGGAGTTCTTCTACCCGACGTGATCGACGGAATCTGGGGAGGAGCTCGGGCGCTGCATTCGATCACCGGCAGCGTGGTCATTCTGGTCGCGGTCATGATGACGACCATCGGGCGTAAGCCGATTCGACGGCGACTGCTAGCCATCCCCATCGGAACGTTTCTCCACCTCATCTTCGACGGGGCCTTCAGTTCGACCAAGGTCTTCTGGTGGCCGGTGACCGGTGTGTCCTTCGAAGGCGCCCGACTTCCGGTCGTCGAACGTGGGTGGCTCAACGTGGCTCTCGAGATCGTCGGTCTTGTCCTCTGCGCGTACGCCTGGAGGCGTTTCGGTTTGTCCGATCCGAATCGTCGCCGGGATTTCCTGCGCCACGGGACCCTTCATGAGTGAGACCGTTCGACTCGTCCTCGTGCGCCATGGTCGCACGGCTTTCAATGCCACTGGGCGTATTCAGGGACACGTCGACAACCCGCTCGACGACGTTGGAACACGTCAGGCGCGCCTACTGGGTGTCGCGTTGGCAAGCGACGTTCGCGACGGCGCGGTGGTGGTGCACAGTCCGCTTTCACGCGCCTCGCAGACTGCCCGCGCGATCGTTGCGGCGTCCGGGAGCATCGGCGAGGTGCAAGTGGACGCGGACTGGATCGAACTGGATTACGGATCGTTCGATGGGTTGCACCAATCAGAGATCGACCCCGCGACATGGTCCCGTTGGCGAAGCGATCCGGATTTTCGCCCTCCGGGTGGAGAATCGTTGATCGACGTAGAGGGTCGAGTGCGCAAGGCGATGGATCGGGCGCTCGGACTCGGGGCGCGGACGGTGATCGTCGTCAGTCACGTGTCGCCGATCAAGGCCGCTGTCACGTTGGCTCTCGGCGTGGATTCCGCCGTGGCGTGGAGGACTCGGCTCGATCCGGCGTCGATCTGCCGCATCGAGTTGTCGGCCCGCGGGTCGACGTTGGTGGGCTTCAACGACACGTCGCATCTGACCGATGAAAGGGCGTGAAACTGCGGCGTTTGGGAGCCCTCGGGGGAGACGACTACGATTGGTCAACCGCACCTCGTGTGCCTGAGTACGGGGAGTCGTCATGCCCGAAGCTGTCATCGTTGCCACCGCCCGCAGCCCCATCGGTCGTGCTCACAAGGGATCTCTCACCACGTTGCGTACCGACGACATGGCTGCTCAGATCGTGCGGGCCTTGATGGACAAGGTGCCCCAGGTGAAGGGCTCCGACGTCGAGGATCTCATCATCGGCGTGGGTCAGCCCGCTGGTGAGGCCGGATTCAACCTCGGGCGCATCGTGGCGTTGTTGGCCGGGATTCCCGAAGCCCCCGGTGTGGTGGTCAACCGCTATTGCTCGTCGTCCCTGCAGACCATCCGCATGGCCGCCCACGCCATCAAGGCCGGCGAGGGTGATTGCTTCATCGCTGCCGGTGTCGAGACGGTGAGCCGTTACGGATCGGGTGCCTCGGACACCGCGCCGAACCCGATCTTTCAGGGTCCGGGTGAGCGCTCCAAGTTGCGTTCCGGAGGCGGCCAGTCCGAGTGGACCCCGCCGACTGGCATGTCCGACGCGTACATCGCCATGGGTCAGACCGCCGAGAATGTGCGGGAGGTCGAAGGCGTCAGCCGCGAGGAGATGGATGCGTTCGCCAAACTCAGCCAGGATCGCGCAAGTGCGAACGTGGCAAACGGTTTTTTCGAGGCCGAGATCACGCCGCTGACCCTTCCCGACGGCACCGTGGTCGGCAAGGACGACTGCCCGCGTGAGGGAACGACCCTCGAGGGCCTCGCGTCGTTGAAGCCGGCTTTTCGTCCCGATGGTCAGATCACCGCCGGCAACGCCTGCCCGTTGAACGACGGTGCGGCGGCGGTCATGGTGATGAGCGACACCAAGGCCAAGCAGTTGGGTCTGACTCCGCTGGCGCGGGTGGTGTCGAGCGCCGTATCGTCATTGGACCCCGAGATCATGGGTCTCGGACCGATCGAAGCGAGCCGTCAGGCGCTGAGACGAGCGGGCATGACCATCGATCAGATCGACTTGGTCGAGATCAACGAGGCATTCGCCGCGCAGGTCATACCGTCGGCCAAGCATCTCGGAATCTCGTGGGACAAGTTGAACGTTCACGGTGGTGCCATCGCCCTCGGTCATCCCTTCGGCATGACGGGTGCGCGCATCATGACCACTCTCATTCACGGGCTGCAGGAGACCGACAAGACGTTCGGTCTCGAGACCATGTGCGTTGGTGGTGGCCAAGGTCTGGCCATGGTGGTCGAGCGTCTCAGCTGAGATCCTGTTCGGGCAACGTGCGCGCAAGTCGGCGCGCGAACAATCCGATCGTCAGTAGTCCCAAACCGGCTGCTCCGAAGATGGCGCGCGCCGAGAAGTGCCCGTAGCCCCACGTGGCCAACAGGGCCACGGCGGCAGCGATGAGTTGGTTGCAGGCGCTCGCCAGACCCTGCGCGGCGCTGGCGCGCCCGGGTGGTGCGCCGGCGGCCAACATTCCGCTGGCTGCGGGCTGAGCGGCCGCTTGGAAGCAAGCCTCGATCAAGCCAAAGAGGATGGGAAAGAGTGGTGCCGCGAACAACCCGTAGGTCGCCGTCAGCGGTGCGATGAACAACAACGAACCGAAGGCCACACGAACACGATTCGTGCGATCGGCCAATCGTCCTCCGAAGCGGGAGAGAAGAATGAACGGGGTGGCGTAGGCGGCCAGACTCAGACCCACCACCATGTCGCTGGCTCCGAGATCGGTGAGAAGCCGATCCCACAGACTGTCGTAGATGCCAACGGGTAAAGCGATGGCAACGAGGAAAAGGATCGGCACCAACACCGGGCGATGCCGCAGAAGACCGAAGGCCAGACGACTCGACTCGTTCGTTCGCACGAGAGTCGGAAGGTGTTGTGTCGAGACGATGAGAGTCGCAACAGTCGCCGTGCTCGCGAACAGAACGAAGGGTGAACGTAAACCGAGGGGTCCGACGAGGAGGCCGCCGATGACCGGTCCGGTGACGAACCCGGCCAACTCGATTCCGCGCATCGCCCCCATGCGTTCGGACGTTCCACGGGTCGACAGCGACGCCATCAAGGCGTAGGCCGGAGGCATGAAGCAGCCGGTCGACATACCGCCGATGGCACGAGCCACGACGAACACCCAGAGTGATGAACCCGAAGCGAACACCAGATTGGCCACGATGGCCAACAACGACCCGACGACCAGCAACGACTTGGCATGACCACGATCGGCCAGCGGAGCGACCAGCACCATCATCAGAAACGACGACAGGAAGGCCGCCGCAGCGATGAAACCGAGGCCGGCGTCGGAGAAGCCGTATTCGTCCTGCAAGTTTCCCATGAGGGAGAACACCAAACTGTTGCTCGCCGACAGGATGAACGCGGCACCCAACAAGATGCGTTCGGTCGTGCTGGAGGAGGGCATGCGTCGGGAAAGAAGTCAGGAAAGAGAACGGGAAGTCGAATCAGCGAATGGAGGCGACCACGGCATCGCTCAGGCTACGCCACTGCTGCAGAGCCTGCTCGGACCACTCGTCGAAGTCTCGATCGGTGAGGGCGATCAGTGCGGTGTCGATCGTGGGATCGATCCACATCATCGTCCCCGAGCCTCCGAAGTGACCGTAGGTGAACTCCGAGTTGTTGGTGCCCGTCCAGTGAGGCGACTTGTGCCCCCGAATCTCGGTCCCGAGGCCCCAGGGATTCGGGGTGTACGAGCCGAGCCCCGGGATCATGCCGCCTAGTTCGGGGAACTGAATGGTGCGAACCAGCGAAGCCGTATCGGGGGTGATCAATGTGGGGCGCATCATCTCGAGAGCGAAACGCACGAGGTCGTCGACGGTGCTCCACATCCCGTACGCCGGTGAGGCTTTCGTGGTGCTCTGGGACATCGACAATTCTTCGAAAATCGCCTCGCGCACGTAATCATCGAAGGTGATCCCCGTTCGTTCGGCGACGTGTCGAGCCGCTCGTTCGATGCCGGTGTTCGAGTACACGCGACGCTTGCCCACTCCGATGATGGATCCGGGCGTGTCGAATCCGTAGCCGGCGGCGTGAGCCAGGCAATGTCGAAGCGTCGCGCCCGGCGGACCGATCGGATCATCCAGTTCGACCGAACCCTCCTCCACGGCGATCAAACAGGCCCAGGCCGTGATCACCTTGGAGATACTGGCCAATCGGAAGCGGCGTGCGGTGTCGCCGTGGGTGACGATCGAGGTCTGGTGAATACGAGCCGCCGCCGCATGCGGCACCGGCCAGGTGTCGATCACCGCGAGAGGCTCACGCGAACTCTCGTCCTTCGTCATCGAATCAGGCGAAGCCGGATGAGCGAATCAGTTCTGCCACCCCGAATGCCAGGTCCAATCCTTGGCGAGCGTTCAATCGCGGGTCGCACACCGTCTGGTAGCGATCGTCGAGGTCGGCGTCGGTCAGATCATCGGCTCCACCGAGGCACTCGGTGACGTTGTCCCCGGTGAGCTCGACGTGGATTCCTCCGGGCCAAGTCCCCTCCAAGCGGTGGGCGTTCACGAAGCCGGCGATCTCACGAATGATGTCGTCGAAGTGACGGGTTTTGCGACCGCCCACCGAGGTGAACGTGTTGCCGTGCATGGGGTCGCAGGCCCACACCACGGGATGGCCGGAGTCGCGGACCGCCCGCAGCAAAGGGCGCAACGCGGTCTCCACCTTGTCGGCGCCCATGCGACTGATCAAGGTGAGTCGACCGGGTGCTCGCGCGGGGTTGAGGACCTGACACAACTCGAGGACGAAGTCGACGGAGGTGGACGGACCGATTTTGCATCCGAGGGGATTGCCCACGCCTCGGAGGAACTCGATGTGCGCACCGTCCAACTGACGGGTTCGCTCGCCCACCCAGAGCATGTGAGCCGAGCAGTCGTACCACTGACCGGTCAGCGAATCCTGACGCGTGAGCGACTCCTCGTAACCGAGAAGCAATGCCTCGTGGCTGGTGTAGACGTCGGCCTCGTGCAGGGTCGCGGTGTTCTCGGTGTCCACTCCGCATGCGCGCATGAAGCGCAGAGCTCGTTCGATCTCGGTGGCCATTTGTTCGTAACGCTGACCTTCGGGACTCGATCCGACGAACTCCTGGGTCCAGGCGTGCACCCGCGAGAGATCCGCGAAGCCGCCCTTTACGAACGCGCGGACGAGGTTCAGTGTGGAGGCGGACTGGTTGTAGGCCTGTACGAGACGGTCGGGATCGGGAATGCGGGCGTTTTCGGTGGGGGCGGGATCATTCACGATGTGGCCGCGAAACGACGGAATCTCTCGATTGTCGATCTTTTCCGTGTCGCTGCTGCGCGGTTTGGCGAACTGGCCGGCCATGCGTCCGACCTTGATGGTGGGCACTCCGAGGCTGTAGGTGAGCACGACGGCCATTTGCAAGATGACGCGCAATTTGTCACGAATGTTGTTGGCCGAAAAGTCCTCGAAACTCTCGGCACAATCTCCGGCCTGAAGCAAGAAGGCTTTACCGGCGCACACCTGGGCCAAGCCGGCCTGCAAGGAGCGAGCCTCGCCGGCGAACACCAGCGGGGGGTAGGAGGCGATCTGCTTCAGCGCCTGGTCGAGTGCTCCCTGATCGGGCCACATGGGTTGCTGAGCAGCGGGAAAAGAACGCCACGACGATGGGTTCCAGGCTGAGGACATGGGAAAAGCCTAACGACCCAAGTGGAAAAGCCATCGAACCGTTTTGGTGACGGGACCGTGGGGTCACGGGGTTTTCGATTGCGATTCAGCCGACGAAGATGTCTTCGGCTTCTTCTTTCAAACCCGTCACCGCTCGCGACACGAGGCGCCGGGCGGCCTCGGCGGTGACCCCCAACTTTTCGCCGACCTCTCGAAAACTCTTGCGCTCTCCGTCGATCAGTCCGAAGCGGGCTTCCACGGCGTACCGAGCCCGCGCATCGAGGGTGTCGAGTAACTGATTCAACTGGTCGGTCTCGCCCTGGGCGATGATGTGATCCTCGGGGGTCGGATCACCGTTGGCCATCAGATCACCAAGGGTGGCATCGCCGTCGTCGCCGATGGTCTTGTCGAGCGACACCGGGGTGGTGAGGCGATGCAGTTCGGCGTTGTTCATGTCGAGGGTCTCGCCGTCGCCGCTGGCCTGACGCAGCGCGGCGCGGAGGCTGGCCGAGCGGTCGCCGGGGATTCGAATGAGACTGGCTTTCTGGTCCAGCGCGCGACCAATGGCCTGACGAATCCAGAAAGTGGCGTACGTCGAGAACTTGAAGCCTCGTCGCCAGTCGAATTTGTCGACCGCGTGCTCCAGTCCGAGGTTGCCCTCCTGAATCAGGTCGAGCAGATCCATACCCTGGGGCAGGGGGTAGCGACGCGCGATCGAGACCACCAGTCGCAGGTTTGCTCGGATGAAACGATCCTTGGCTTTGGCGGCCTCGCGGATGTCGCGCTTCACGGCGGCGGTCTTTTCGCCGGCAGCGAGTTTGGCGGCGGCTTCGCGTCCCTTCTCGATGGCACGCGACAGCACCCGCTCATCTTCGGCGGTGAGCAAGGGGACCTTGCCGATGTCGTTCAGGTATATACCGATGGAATCATTCATTGTTCGTCTTCTCAACTGTTCTGGAACTCGAATCTTCCCGACGCATACCATTCGTCTCTCCGATTTGGAGGCGACGGGCAGACGTCGGGGAAGAGGTGTGTAGGGGCTATCGGCTTGGCTTCGTGGTGTGCGGGCCGGGGGGACCGACGCCTCGGACCGGTGAGGGTCCGAAATGAAACCAATAAGTTATCAACTCGGGTGTAGGAATGCATCACCGAAATTCGTCGGCGATGAGAGAAACGACGGGATTGTCGACTCATGTGCGGTCCTTCGGGATGATCGACGTCCGACTTGAGGAAATCTTGAGAGTTCTCGGGGTGGTCGTCGGGTCGGGTTCGGCCCCCGACTCGGCAGGTAGGTCGACCACCGGCCCCCCATAGACTGAGGAAAGTGTCTACGTCCGATGCCCCCCGATCGACCGGAAAAGCCCTGCGTATTGGGCTTTTCGGGGGAACGTTCGACCCACCCCATGTGGGCCATCTGGTCACCGCGGTCAACGTGATGCACACCCTCGACCTCGACCGCCTGATCTTGATGGTGGCGAACATGCCATGGCAAAAGCAGGGTTCCCGGCGGATCACGCCGGCCCAGGACCGTTTGGCAATGGTCGAAGCGGCAGTTCGTGGGGTGCCCGGGTTGGAGGCTGGTCGGACGGAAATCGACCGCGGCGGGGCCAGTTACACCGCTGACACCTTGGTCTCTCTCGCCGACAACCACCCCGGAGCACAGTTTTTCACCATCTTGGGCGATGACGCCGCCGCCGGATTGCCCTCGTGGGAACGTTTTCGCGACGTGCTCGACCGATCGCGGATCGTCGTGGTGGACCGTCCCGGAATGCCGGTCGTTCTCCCTGAGGGCATCGACTGGATCCGAGTGGAGGTCCCCCGACTGGAAATCTCGAGCACGGACCTCCGTTCGCGCCTCGTCGACGGGCGCCCCCTCGATTATCTGATCACGCCGCCGGTGCTTGGGGTGATCCGAGAACGAGCGCTCTACGGTTCGTTGACTGGATCGCCCTCGTGACGTCTCTGGGCGAGATTCGTCGCCGGCGCACACTCGTGGTCCTGACGTCGTCATTGTTGGTATTGCTCCTTCTTCCAGTGTCGGTCGTCGTGGCGTGGCGTGCGGTGCGAGACTCCACGGCCGCCCGAGAGGTTGTTTCCCTTCCCACACGCCTCTTGCCCACCACTCCGACTGCGGTGATCGGGGTCGCCGACGAGCAAAACTTTCTCGCATCGCTGGCCGTCGTGGCTCTCAACCCCGAGGGAGCCGGAGGCACCGTGTTGTTGCTGCCGGTCGGGGCATCGATCGGTGGACAGCCCGAAGGTGAGCCCAAACGTTTGGCTGACGTTTATGGAAGCGATGGAGCGGACGCGCTGAAGAAAGCCGTCGAGGACATGACGAACAGTCAGATCGACCTGGTGTCGGTGAATGGTGTCGACGGCACGGCCGAATTGATCGCTCGTGCCGGAACCATCCGACCCACCTTTTCCTCTGACGTCACCGACACCGAGGGCGAGAGCACCCGGATCGTCGGAGTGGTCGGGCCGAACACGTTCACGCCGATCGACGCCACCGCGATCCTGGCCGCGCGAGATGCCGACAAGTACGAGGAGACCCGACTCGCTCCGGTGAAGGCCACGTGGGACGCCATCGCCAACGCCGTGGGTGCGGGAGCTTTGGGGGCGGTGCCAGCCTCGGTGATTCCCGATGTCGGTGCTCAGACCCCCGCCGATGTTCCGGCTTTCATGTCGGCGTTGTTGGCCGGTCCGATTCGTGTGTGGCAAGTGGGCGCGCAGCGAATCACCGATGCCGTGAAGAACCCCCTGGACGTCGACGTTTACGGGTACAACGTTGCCGAATTGGTGATGGTGATGGCCAGTGCTGCACCGAGCGCCATGGTTCCGGTTTATCCGACGCTCAGCGTTCAAATCGACAGTCCGTTCCCGGACTCGACCGTCATTCAGGAAGCGACTTTCCGGCTGCTGTTCATGGGAACGAACGTGATTCTCGTACGGTCGGTCGACGTCGAGGCGCCCGAGACGACCACCATCCTTTATAGCGATGAGATGGAGCGGGCCATGTCCGAACCGCTCACGACGCTGTTCGGGGAGATCGCCTTCGAGGTGGCGACTGAACGGATCGAAGGAATCGACCTGCAGATCGTGCTCGGTGACAACTTCATCGATTTTCTGCAGAACGGGTCTCGCCCCGATGCCTCTGTCGTGCCCCCGCCGACTGAGACGACCCCGGCATGACGTTCGGTTCATCGTCCGGTCCTGATGCCAGCACCGAATTGGCTCTGGTGGCGGCTCGCGCGGCCGACGACAAGCAGGGCACCAACACCATCGTGTTGGAGGTTGGCCAGGTCCTGACCATCACCGAGATGTTCGTGATCACCGGGGCGGCTAATCGTCGTTTGGTGCGGGCCATCGCCGACGGGATCGAGGAGCGGGTTAGGGAGGAGTGCGGGCGCTCTCCGAGTCGCACCGAGGGTCATCGGGAGCAACAGTGGGTCTTGCTCGACTACGGCGACGTGGTCGTTCACGTGTTCCTCGACGAGATGCGCCAGTTCTACGAGATCGAGCGTCTGTACAAGGACGCACCGCGCGTGGATTGGCCAGGAACCGTGAGCGACTGATGAGCGTTTGGGGAGTGGGGGCGAGAACGGTAAGGTTCTGTCACCTCGGTTCGGGGCTATAGCTCAGTTGGCAGAGCGCTTCCATGGCATGGAAGAGGCCAAGGGTTCAATTCCCTTTAGCTCCACTACACAAGCCCAGCGTGGAGGCCCGAGAGGCCGCTGCGGGGAGGACGCTCGGAGCCGTTTCGGCCACATTCGGCCACGCGCCGTGGCCCCGATGTCGGTGCGTTGTCCGAAGTCGCCTGCTTGGTGTTGTGCCATGAGAGGTTCAGTTCGCCAGCACAAGGGCAGTGGGCCGGCCCGTTACGCGGTCGTTGACGCGGTCACCGGGACGAGACGTCAGCGAAGTCGTCCCTTCGATTCGTGTCGTGGCCTACCTGCTGGTGCTTCGTTCGCGTGCTGAATGGTTATCTGGCAGTCCGTTGTGATGTAGTGTCTAGGGGGTATTGCTAAAGGAGCTTTCTGCCGTGGCGTCGTTTCTTTCGGGTGTCACGACCCGCCACCAGCCTGACGCGATCAAGGGCAAGCGCGGGAGGGTGTTGCTGATCGCGTTGTCTGTGGTGATGGCCCTGTCGACGGCTGTTGCGGTAGCTGCGCCGGGAGACCTCGACACCACCTTCGCCAACCCGGATGTCAACAACACCGTCAGCTCGGTGGTGGTGCAGGGTGATGGCAAGATCCTGATCGCCGGGGAATTCAGCACCGTCGGCGGGGTGGCCCGCAACCGGGTGGCGCGGCTGAATGCCGACGGCACCCTCGACACCACCTTCGCCGACCCGAATGCCAACAACACCGTCAACTCGATGGTGGTGCAGGGTGATGGCAAGATCCTGATCGGCGGCTTCTTCACTACCGTCGGCGGGCAGACCCGCAACCGTGTGGCGCGCCTGAATGCCAACGGCACCCTCGACACCACCTTCGCCGACCCGAATGCCAACAACGGCGTCATCTCGATGGTGGTGCAGGGTGATGGCAAGATCCTGATCGGCGGCTTCTTCACCTCCGTCGGCGGGCAGACCCGCAATTATGTGGCGCGCCTGAATGCCGACGGCACCCTCGACACCACCTTCAACCCGAATGCCAACAACACCGTCAACTCGGTGGTGGTGCAGGGTGATGGCAAGATCCTGATCGGCGGCAACTTCACCACCGTCGGCGGGCAGACCCGCAATTATGTGGCGCTCCTGAATGCCAACGGCACCCTCGACACCACCTTCAACCCGAATGCCAACGGCCAGGTCAGGTCGGTGGTGGTGCTGGGTGATGGCAAGATCCTGATCGGCGGCTTCTTCACTACCGTCGGCGGGGAGACCCGCAACCGGGTGGCGCGCCTGAATGCCGACGGCACCCTCGACACCACCTTCGCCGACCCGAATGCCAACAACAACGTCTGGTCGATGGTGGTGCAGGGTGATGGCAAGATCCCGATCGGCGGGGACTTCAGCACCGTCGGCGGGCAGACCCGCAACAAGGTGGCGCGCCTGAATGCCGACGGCACCCTCGACACCACCTTCAACCCGAATGTCAACAACACCGTCTACTCGGTGGTGGTGCAGGGTGATGGCAAGATCCTGATCGGCGGCGCCTTCACCTCCGTCGGCGGGCAGACCCGCAACAAGGTGGCGCGCCTGGATGGGACAACGGCGACGACTACGACGACAACAACCACAACAACCACAACAACAACAACCACAACAACCACAACCACAACAACCACAACAACAACAACCACAACAACAACAACAACCACGACCACAAC
>Ga0194119_10000852_pt1 | contig 57182 bp, 51 predicted proteins | sample TA2MahC100mmetaG_FD_148620 | JGI IMG/M metagenome (GOLD analysis project Ga0194119, IMG submission 148620) | Freshwater microbial communities from Lake Tanganyika, Tanzania - TA2015018 Mahale Deep Cast 100m | ecosystem: Environmental > Aquatic > Freshwater > Lake | place: Tanzania: Lake... | reverse complement strand
CCTGTACGATGGGGAAGGAGAGAGACTTTTACAATATCGCCATGAAGAGCGGTATTCAAGTCATCTGTCTCAATACGGATACGTTCATCACGATTGTCGGGAGAGAGGAGTACATAACCGACACCTTTGCCAGTAATAGAGATGACGCTCTCAATTTCTTTCGGGAGATGTCCTTTGGGGACGAAAGCGCGCGGATTGGGGCGACCAGTACGAGGTGTATATCCGTTTTTTGATTGTGCAGGTTTTTGGTGCGACTTCTTGTCGTGCTCTCTTTTGTGTTGTGTCATTGGGGCAGTATAGCAGAAAATGAGGAATATGGAATACGGATTAAGAAACTGAAATAGAGAAGCAAGAAGCACGAATCAAGAAGCAAGAATACGAGACGTGAATTATGAATAATGAATGAAGAATATGGGACGGACAAGGGGTTAGAAATTAGGAATATTGGGTTACGAAGTACGAACGAATACGAACAGACGAAACAAGACGGGAAGCACGAATCAAGAATTAAGGGTTACGAAGTACGAACTTATACGAACATACGAATAAATGATAATCTTTTTTAGTTGTCATTCTGGGCTTGACCCGGAATCCAGAGTAAAAAGGATACTACACTACTATACGTGGATGCTGAATCACCTTCCTTCGCCAAGGCTTCGGCAGGGCGATGAGTTCAGCATGACAACATATGGTCGTAAATAGTTTCTCTTTGGGATTCGCTGTTCTGAGAATTGGGTCCCACCCTTTGCAAGCAAAGGGTGGGACACCTGAGGACTTTTGAGAACTTTTCGTCCGTTCTACGAACTACGAACTAAGAACTACAAACTCGTTAAAGCGCTTGCCACGAAAGGGGCTTCGTGCTAGGATATGTCCCATGCTGAAAATACGTTTACAACGCGTCGGTCGCAAACATGACCCCTCATTCCGAGTGGTGGTGTCTGATGCCCGATATGCAGCCAAGAGTGGAAAGGCGCTTGAAGTGCTCGGTACATACAATGCTCGTTTTGGTACACCGACATTTAAACCAGAACGCATTAAAGAATGGATTAGCAAAGGTGCTCAATTGTCAGATACCGTACACAATCTTCTCATTGATGCCAAGATTATTGAAGGTAAAAAGATTAATGCTCTTCCCAAGAAGACGCCAATCGTAAAAGAAGTTCCTCCTGAACCTGTCAAAGAGGCAACACCCGCTCCTGCGGCATCTGTCGCGGAAACGCCCGCTTCACAAGAAACAGTTTCTGCTCAAGAATCTGCTCCCGTGGCAGAGGAAGTGAAAGAAGAAGTAGCCACGGCATAATCATACACACGAGATGTAAAAGTGCGGACGCCACTCACTATGAGCCCGCGCTTTTACTTTTTCCACGGTTTGTCTTGCTCGTCAGGATATTTTCGTCTATAGTTATAGGGTACAGGTCGATTTAACAGGTAATGCACATGACTGCTATGGAACAAGATCAAGCCTTTCTGGAATACGTCATCAAAGCACTTGTTGACAATCCGGATGCCGTTAAAGTGTCCCGCAAGGTAGACGAGATGGGGGTCCTCCTCACACTTGATGTCTCTCGCGAGGATATGGGTAAGATTATCGGCAAGAGCGGCAATACCGCCAAAGCCGTTCGTACGCTTCTTCGTGTCGTCGGTATGAAGAATGACGCGCGCGTCAATCTCAAAATCAACGAGCCCGAGGGTGGTCTGCGTGACACGGGATATGCTGGCGGGTCATCCGCTGCTGCGGATCTCGATGCCGCGATGGACGAACTCAAAGAAGAGTAGGCGTGAAATATGGAAAATGAAATATGAATGGATATGACGCGTTGCGTCCGTACGTTCAATTTCTTTTTCAATCAATACGCATCGCAGCATCCCGCAAGCGCAAGCAAGGGAAGCACCAAAAAACGGGCCTCGGCCCGTTTTTTGGTGGATTATTTTTAATAAATATGGTATAATAAAAACATAATGGATTGTGCAAATTGCAACATGAAAGAAAATATTTTTGAAGCAATTAAAAGAATGGACAATAATGGGGTGGAGTATTGGTCATCTCGTGAATTTGCAAAAGCTCTTGAGTATTCGGATTATCGTAAATTTTCAAATGTGATTGAGAAAGCGAAAATTGCATGTGAAAACAGTGGCGAAGTTGTCCACAGCCATTTTGTCCATACTGACGAAATGGTCGGTATCGGTTCTGGCGCAGAGCGACCTGTGGAAACGGTATATTTATCTCGTTACGCTTGTTATCTTATTGTTCAAAACTCTGATCCGACAAAAGTGATTGTGGCAAAAGGACAGACATATTTTGCCATTCAAACACGACGACAAGAAGTTTCCGACACTCTTGTTGAAGATAATAAGCGTGTTTTTCTTCGTGAGGAAATGAAGAAACATAATACGAGTCTCATGCAAGCGGCTTCGATGGCGGGAGTTGGGAGTTATGCTATTTTTCAAAATGCAGGATATAAAGGGTTGTATGGAGGACTTACCATGCAGGATATTCATGAAAGAAAGAGATTAAAAAAGTCTCAGAAAATTCTTGACCATATGAACAGCGAAGAGTTGGCGGCAAATCTTTTTCGTGCTACACAGACAGATGCGAAGATACGAAGAGAGAATATTAAAGGAGAGGCGAATGCGAATCTTGCGCATTATGAAGTTGGACAGAAGGTTCGTAACACAATAGCAAATCTAGGAGGGACGATGCCAGAGGATCTTTCGACCCCAGATGCGGTTACCAAAGCTCGTACGAGAATAAAAAAATCTGAGAGAAAACAGTCGGGCTTGAAAAGGGGAGAGAAGAGCGTATAAACTATATACGTTCTACGTAAGTTCCCCGATGTTCCACAGACACTGCTTAGGACACACGGCAAACTAACAACTAACAATTAGCAACTCAACAATGTTTTTTCACTTCATCACCATTTTCCCCGATATGTTTACGGACTATATGCATGAGTCCGTGCTTGGCCGTGCGACGAAACAGGGTGTACTCGACTTTTCTGTATACGATGTAAGAGACTTTGCAAAAAACAAATGGAATAAAATTGACGACCGCCCATATGGTGGCGGTCCGGGTATGGTGATGGAGGCGACACCGATACTTGCCGCGGTAAAAAAAGCGATAGGGAAGAAGGATAGAAAAAAAATAAAGATTGCTATTATGGCTCCACGAGGGACCCAATTTACGAATGCGACCGCGCGAGCGTGGGCAAAGAAGTATGAGCATGTCGTCCTCATCGCGGGACGCTATGAAGGTATTGATGCGCGTGTGAAAAAGATTCTTCGCGCGGAGGAAATATCCATCGGTCCGTATGTCGTGACAGGCGGAGAATTGCCTGCGCTCATTGTCGCTGACGCGATTGCGCGCCAGGTTTCTGGCGTGTTGGGGAAGGGGGAGTCGCTTGAAGAGACGCGCGTGTCATCGGGAGAAATGTATACACGTCCAGAAGTGCTTGAGTATGAAGGAAAGAAGTATAAAGTCCCGAATGTCCTGTTGTCGGGAGATCCAAAAAAAATAGATGCATGGAAAATGGACGCGGAACAAACGCGGAACAAACGCGGATAGGTATCTGTATCCACACTCATCATAGTGGTACGTACTCTCATGGCGATGTATAATAGAACTATTATGGCAATGGACTACAAAGCAGAACTTGAAGATTTGATTGTGACAGTTATCCGTGAAGGCGCATCGGATCTTCATCTATCATCGGGAAGGAAGCCGACGGTGCGTGTATCTAGTAGCCTTGTGCCTCTTTCACGTAAAGAAGTGCTTACTCATGAAGACACTCTTGGACTTCTTTCTGAGCTTACCAGTAAAGAAAAAAAAGAAGAGTTTCTCCGTGATCAAGAACTTGATTTCTCATATTCTTTTGGAGAAGAGGCGCGGTTTCGTTGTAATGCTTTTTTTCAACAAGGTGATGTGTCTATCGCCATGCGTCTTATTCCGCGCAAGATACGTACACTTCAAGAGCTTGCCCTCCCTAACGTCCTAGAGGAATTTGCAATGAAACAACAAGGATTTTTCCTTGTTGTTGGTCCGGTCGGACAAGGAAAATCAACGACCCTTGCTGCGATGATTGATATGATTAACCATCGTCGCACCGAACACATTGTGACGATTGAAGATCCAACAGAATATATTTACGAACAAGATAAATGTATTATTGATCAACGAGAAGTAAAGGTGGACACCAAAGATTTTGCTACTGCCCTGAAGAGTGCGTTTCGTCAGGATATTGACGTGCTTCTTATTGGAGAAATGCGTGGGGTAGAGACCATCTCTACAGCGGTAACAGCGGCAGAGACGGGGCACCTTGTGTTTTCAACACTCCACACCAACAATGCTGCACAAACGATTGACCGTATTATTGACTCATTTCCTCCGGAGCAACAAGATCAGATTCGCATTCAACTTTCAGGAAGCTTGATTGGTATCTTCTCTCAACGACTTATTCCGCGTGTATCTGGTGGTATGATTCCCGCATATGAACTCCTTATCAACAATAAAGCGGTTGCAAACCTTATCCGTGAAGGACGTACACACGAGATCAATGTTGTTATTGAAACGGGTATGGAACAAGGAATGGTTGATATGAACAAATCACTTGCTGAACTTGTGCGTGCAGGAGAGATTCGCCCCGAGGACGCATATTTGCATTCATTTAATCCTCAGGGGCTTGAACGTCTTATTTAATTGTTACGTATATGCTGTTTACTTATAAAGCAATTACCCGTGATGGGGAAGAGAAAGAAGGTTCGATTGACGCTGTCAATAAAGACGTTGCTATTTCATCGCTTCAACGACGTGGTTTTATTATTGTCTCTCTTGAAGAGACGGGTGAAGAAGGGGGTCTCTTTTCAAAAGAATTGACGATGTTTCAAAAGGTTTCCAACAAGGAGGTCGTCATGCTTTCACGTCAGATTGCGACATTGTTTGATGCGCACGTTTCTGCGCTTCGCGCGTTTCGTATGCTTGCGACCGAAATGGAGAACCCGCTTCTCTCAAGGACGTTGGTTGAAGTTGCTGATGATATTCAGGGTGGTATGGCACTTTCAAAAGCGTTATCTAAACACCCTGATGCCTTTTCTGACTTTTATGTCAACATGGTTAAGGCGGGGGAAGAGTCAGGAAATCTCAATCAAACGTTTTTGTATCTCGCGGATTATCTTGACCGTTCGTATGAGTTGACCGCAAAAACAAAGAATGCTCTTGTGTATCCATCATTTGTCATCGCAACATTTTTTGTTGTTATGGCGCTCATGCTTACGATGGTTATTCCTAAACTCTCAAGTGTGCTGACAGAGTCAGGACAAGAGATTCCCGCATATACTAAAGCAGTTCTTGCTATCAGTTCTTTTCTCACGTCGTACGGGATCTTTTTTCTCATACTTGTCGCGGGAGGTGCATTTATGTTGTGGCGATATGCAAAAACTGAACAAGGGAGCCTCGCATTGGCACGTATCCGTTTAGAGATTCCGTATATCGGGAATCTGTACATGAAGTTGTACTTGTCACGTATCGCGGATAACTTGAACACGATGCTTTCATCAGGTATTGCGATGGTTCGTGCTATTGAAATTACTTCCACAGTTGTCGGCAATGAAGACTATCGGCAAGTTCTCCTTAAGATTGCTGATGACGTGAAGGCAGGGTCCGCCTTGTCTGGGGCATTAGAGCATCATCCACAGATGCCCACAATTCTTGTGCAGATGGTGCGTGTTGGTGAGGAGACGGGAGAACTTGGTGAGATTTTAAAGACACTTGCCGCGTTTTATAAACGTGAAGTAGACAATGCTGTTGATACACTTGTCGGTCTTATTGAGCCAATCATGATTGTTGTACTCGGTCTTGGTGTGAGTATTCTTCTCGCGTCTGTCCTTGTGCCGATTTACAATATTACCGCGGGTATATAGTTTTGGTGAAAAGAAGTTGAAAGTTTTTTGAATAATTACCGATAAGTTGTAAGATTGGTTACGAAGTACGAACAAGTACGAACATACGAACACAGACTCCTTAAAATAATCAGTTACGTTTAGTAATATTCGTATGTTCCCTAGCGCTGTGCACCACGTAGGGTGCAGGGCAAGCGTACTCGTTCGTACTTTGTAACCCCATATTTCTAATTTCATATTTCTTCATTCATGTTCCGTTTCGTATTCTTGCTTCTTGATTCCCGTCTCGTTTCGTATGTTCGTACTTGTTCGTACTTCGTAACTTTTAATTCTTGATTCGAGTGTCCGTCCCTATAACCAATCTCCTCTAACCTATTTCCTAGTTTCTTATCCACAGACGAAAACCCTTGACTATTTGACAATTTTCGTATACGCGCTATACTGACACCACGATTGGGTTTACGGAGCATACGACGTTACCAAGAACGCCCTTTTTGGGCAACTGCCTTCACAGGCAATGCAAGGTTGATGCATCTCCGCACGTTATAACGTTATACATCGCACAGAGGCAAGACGACTTGTCTTTCTTTTCGTTCGTGATGTGTTGTAACGTATTCTCGTTTGAGACGTCCGTCTCTTTTTATTCATATTATTCATAGTTTTTATACAGCATTTGTATCTATGGCGATCACACAAAAACAATTTTCACGGTTCAAGAAACCGCTCGTTGAGATGCCAAACTTGATGGAAAATCAATTGGCGTCATTTGAATGGTCCAAAACTGATGGACTCAAGGAAGTGTTTGAGGAGTTTTCTCCCATTGTTGACTATTCGGGAAAGAAATTTGAATTGTCATTTGAAAAGTTTGAAATCGCGGAGCCGAAATACGATGAGCATGAGGCAAAGGTGAATGAAGCGACGTATGAAGCACCACTCAAGGTGTGGGTTAAACTCAAGAATAAAACTCTCGGCACGGAAAAAGAGCAAGAGATGTTTATGGCGGATATTCCGCTTATGACTGCACATGGTACGTTTATCATCAACGGTGTTGAACGTGTTGTCGTTCCTCAGCTTGCCCGTAGTTTTGGTGTGATGTTTACTGCGGACGAAATCAAAGGAAACAAATATTTTGGTGCCAAGATTATTCCCGCACGTGGTGCATGGGTTGAATTTGAATCTGACCCTGAGGGTATGATTTCCGTGCGTATTGACAAGAAACGCAAGGTCCCTGTCACATCATTTCTCCGTGCATTTGCTGAAGGTGCAAATGAAAAAGAAATTCTTGCTGCGTTTAAGAAAGATGCACCTCGTGATATTGTAGAAAAGTGTTTTGAAAAAGATCCAGCAAAATCCACTGAAGATGCATTTATTGAAATATACAAACGTCTTCGTGATGGTGAAATGGCTACCGCGGGAAACGCACGCGATTTTGTGAAGGGTATGTTTGGAAAAGAGAAATATGACCTTTCTCCCGTGGGACGTTTTCGTATCAATAAACGTTTTGGCAAAGAGACGGGAGAAAAAGCAATTCGCGCGAATCGTATTCTTTCGTTTGATGATATTGTCTCTGTTATTTCATATATTGTTGAACTCAATAGTACACCGGATGCCGAACCAGATAATATTGACCACTTGGGTTCTCGTCGTGTTCGTTTTTATGGTGAAATGATGCAAGCAAAAGTGCGTGTAGGTATGACACAGATGAAGCGTAATATTCAAGACCGCATGTCCACGGTTGATTCAGACACGACACTTCCCGTGAATCTCATTTCTCCACGTCCACTCCAAGCGCGTATCAAAGAATTTTTCACAACCAACCAACTCTCCCAGTTTATGAACCAGGAGAATATTTTGAGTGAGGTAGAACACTTGCGTACGCTTTCTGCGCTCGGTCCGGGAGGTTTGACACGTGAACGTGCAGGTCTTGAAGTTCGTGATGTGCACCCGTCTCACTATGGTCGTGTATGTCCCATCCATACGCCGGAAGGTCCGAACATCGGTCTCATCGTTCACCTTTCTGTATACGCGCGTATCAATCCGTTCGGTATGATTGAAACACCTTATGCGAAAGTCGTGAATGGTGTTGTCACAAAAGAAATTGTCTATCTTGATGCGTTTGAAGAAGAACAGTATGCCATTACACATGCCGCGACTCCTGTGGATGAAAAGGGAAATATTGTTCTTGATCGTGTTGCTGTTCGTCGTAAAAATGGACGTCCAGAAATGGTCTCACGTACGAGTGTTGACTTTATTGATGTAGCGCCGAACCAAGCATTTTCTGTTGCTACATCAATGATTCCGTTTCTTGAACATAATGACGCCAACCGTGCCCTCATGGGTTCGAACATGCAAAAACAAGCTATTCCTTGTGTGCGTCCAGAAGCAGCACTTGTTGCAACAGGCATTGAAGAGCGTGCCGCACGTGATACAGGACGTTTGGTTATTGCTGAAGAAGCAGGTACAGTGATGATTGCTGACGCGCGTCGCATTGTGGTAAAAGGGGAAAAGAAAGATCGTACGTACAAGCTTCTCAACTATGTGCGTACCAACAGTTTTACAGGCTTGCATCAACGGCCAATTGTATCAGTGGGAGACAAAGTAAAGAAAGGACAAGTGATTGCTGACATGTCATCGTCCAAAGATGGACAAATGGCACTTGGACAAAATGTCCGTATCGCGTTTATGCTTTGGGATGGTGCAAACTATGAAGATGCTATCATCATTTCCGACCGTCTTGTTCGCGAAAATAAATTCTCCAATATTAAAATTGAAGAATTTGTTGCCAAGGTGCGCGAGACAAAACTCGGTCCCGAAGTAACGACGCATGATATTCCTAATGTCGGTGAAGCCAAACTCAAAGATCTCGATGAGGAAGGTATCATCCGTATTGGTGCTGAAGTTGAGCCAGGTGATATCCTGGTTGGACGTATCACGCCCAAAGGTGAAACTGAACTTACTGCTGAAGAGAGACTTCTCCGTTCTATTTTCGGTGACAAAGCACGTGATGTGAAAGACACATCACTCCGTATGGAACACGGTAAACGTGGACGTGTCATTGGTGTAAAAGTCTTTTCTCGTGAACGTGGCGACAATCTTGATTCAGGTATTTTGAAACAAATTCACGTGGAAGTTGCAAGTCTCCGTAATCTTTCCGTTGGTGACAAGCTTGCGGGACGCCACGGAAACAAAGGTGTTGTCTCGCGTATTCTTCCTGCTGAAGAAATGCCATTCGACAAAGATGGTGTTCCGGTAGATATGATTTTGACACCACTTGGTGTACCGTCTCGTATGAACCTTGGTCAGATTCTCGAACTTCACTTGGGTATGGCTGCTAATGCGCTTGGATATCAGGCGATTGTGCCAACATTCCTTGGTGCGACCGAAGATGAAATTAAAGACGAATTGGTGAAAGCTGGTTTTGAAGAAGATGGAAAAACACAACTCTTTGACGGACGCACGGGTGAACCATTTGCTCAAAAGACATCTGTCGGATACATGTACATGCTCAAATTGAACCACATGGTCCAGGACAAGATTCACATGCGTTCTATTGGTCCATACTCTCTCATTACCCAGCAACCTCTCGGAGGAAAAGCACAGGAAGGAGGTCAGCGTTTTGGAGAAATGGAAGTCTGGGCGCTCGAAGGATATGGTGCCGCGCATGTCTTGCGTGAAATGCTTACTGTGAAGTCAGACGATATTGTGGGACGTACTGCAACGTTTGATGCCATCGTCAAGCAAGAACCACTCAAAATGCCAAATCTTCCTGCATCCTTTAATGTTCTCCTCAACAACCTTCGTGGACTTGCACTTGATATCAGTTTGGAAAACACAAAGACGGGCGTATCTACTGCTCCCAAGGCGCATTTGCGTGCGCCATCTGTCGCACCGGTTGATTCGACGGATGAAGAAGAGAATGACGATGATGACCTTGGTGTCTCCTCTTCAGATGACGATGAACTCTAGGAAATCGTTTTATTATCCCTTTTCACTTGTTTCATTTTTATGACCACGTATCACAATCACGATTCCGCTGAGTTCAATGACTTTGACGCAATCGCTATCAAACTTGCATCTCCTGACCGTATCAAAGAATGGTCATATGGAGAAATCACTAAACCAGAAACCATCAACTATCGCACAGGTCGTTCTGAACGCGGTGGGCTTTTTGATGAACGCATCTTCGGTCCAGAAAAGGACTATGAATGTTACTGTGGCAAATATCGTCGTATCAGGTACAAAGGTATTGTGTGCGAAAAATGTGGTGTTGAAGTTACCAAAGCAATTGTCCGCCGCGAACGCATGGGGCATATTGAACTTGCAAGTCCTGTCGCGCACATTTGGTTCTTGCGCGGTATCCCGTCACGTCTTGCGCTTCTTCTTGATATTTCTTCGCAAGACCTTGAAAAGGTCGTCTACTTTGCTGGATATATCGTGACAAAAGTACATGAAGAGGAACGTGCCAATATTCTCAGAGATATTGATAGTGAATACAAAACAAAGATGAAAACCCTTTCGACTGATGCAGAAAAAGAAAAACTCAAAGAATCGCTTCAAGACACAAAGCGCGAAATCCAAAGTATCGGGCAAGGTCTTGTCATAGACGAATCTCAATATCATCGCTACAGTTTACGTTATGGAACAATGTTTGAGGCACGTATTGGCGCGGAGGCACTCCATGATATTTGCGCGGATATTGATCTTCCGACAATGGAACAAGAACTCGTCGCACGTCTTGATTCTGCTCCTGCTGGTGAAAAACCAAAATTGAATAAGCGTATCGCGCTTCTCCGTTCCATGATTCGTTCGGGTATTCGTCCTGAATGGATGTTTCTTTCGTCCATTCCTGTTATTCCACCAGGACTCCGTCCGATGGTTGGGCTTGAAGGGGGACGTTACGCAACGTCTGACGTAAACGATTTGTATCGTCGCGTCATCAATCGTAATAATCGTCTCAAGAAACTCAAAGAAATTGGCGCACCCGATGTCATTCTTCGTAATGAAAAGCGTATTTTGCAAGAAGCGGTAGACGCGCTTCTTGATAATTCTATGCGTCGCGAAACACAAAGTGGTGGTCTAGGGCTTCAGCGTCGCGCACTTAAATCAATCGCGGACTCTCTTAAAGGTAAGCAAGGATACTTCCGTCAAAACCTCCTCGGAAAACGCGTGGACTATTCGGGACGTTCAGTTATCGTTGTTGGTTCTAATCTCAAGCTTTCACAATGTGGGTTGCCCAAGAAAATGGCACTTGAGCTCTTTCGTCCATTTGTTATTGGTAAACTTTTGGAACGTGAGCTCGCGTACAATATTCGTGGTGCCAATCGCTTGATTGAAGAAGGTATTCCCGAAGTGTGGGCAATTCTTGAAGAAGTTATTAAGGATAAACATGTGCTTTTGAACCGCGCGCCAACGCTTCACCGTCTTGGTATTCAGGCATTTCGCCCGATTCTTATTGAAGGAAACGCTATTCAAGTGCATCCACTCGTATGTACTGCGTTTAACGCTGACTTCGACGGAGATCAAATGGCTGTGCACGTACCGCTTTCAGATGAAGCACAGAGAGAAGCACGTGAACTCATGGCATCCAATAAAAATCTCCTCGGCCCCGGAAACGGAGAGCCGATTACCAAACCATCTCAAGATATTGTGCTTGGATGTTATTGGATGACCAAGGATGTTGATGGAGAGACAGGAGAAGGAAAATTCTTCCCCTCTCCAAATAGCGCAATCACCGCGTATGACTTTGGTATCGTTGGTTTTCGTTCCAAGATTAAAGTGTTGGGAAGTGAACATCCAAAGTATGCTGTGTTTGAAGGAAAAGCATTTGAAACAACAGTCGGACGACTTCTTTTTAACAGTGTCTTGCCAAACGATTTCCCGTACATTAATGAGAAAATCGGCAAAAAGGAATTGTCACGTATTATTGACGCGCTTATTGTAAAATACGGTATTGACGCGACGCCTGACATTTTGGATAAGGTTAAATCGTTTGGTTTCAAGTACGCAACTCATTCTGGTGCATCGCTCTCTATTCGTGATATTCGTGTTCCAGAAGGCAAAAAAGCACTTGTGGATACGGCGAGAAAAGAAGTTGATGAAGCGAATGAGCAATTCGCGGAAGGGCTACTTTCTCGTGAAGAACGCTACCGTAAGGTTATTGAGATATGGCAAGGTGTACGTAATGCCGTAGAAAAACTCATTCCGCAAACACTTGATAAAGATGGTTCGGTGAACGACATGATTACCTCTGGCGCGCGCGGTACTATTTCACAGGTAACGCAGATGGCGGGTATGAAAGGTATCATTACAAACACCTCAGGTGAGGCGATTGACTTCCCGATTATTCCTTCAAACAAAGAAGGGCTGTCACCCCTTGAATACTTTATTACGACACACGGTTCACGTAAGGGTCTTGCGGATACTGCACTTCAAACTGCAAAAGCAGGGTACCTTACCCGTCGTCTTGTGTATGTCGCGGACAATGTCATTGTGACCGAAGACGATTGTGGTACCAAAGAAGGTCGTGTCATTCGTCGCATGAATGTGTCTGGCTTTGCTGTTGCACTCGCCAAAAATATTCGTGGTCGTGTCCTTGCTCAGGATGTAAAGGATACACAAGGTAATACACTTTACAAACGAGGAACGCTTCTTGGAAAAGAAGAAGCACAAGCGATTGAAGACGCGGGTGTCGAAGAAGTTGTTGTTCGTTCACCCTTGTCATGTAATGCTGAGCACGGTGTGTGTAAAAAGTGTTATGGTGTTGATTTGGGCCGCAACACCCTTGTGGAAATGGGCGAGCCGGTTGGTATCGTTGCCGCGCAAGCAATCGGCGAACCAGGAACACAGCTTACGATGCGTACCTTCCACGCAGGAGGTATTGCTACCGCGGGCGGTGATATTACTGCCGGTTTGCCACGTGTCGAAGAAGTCTTTGAACGTCGTTTGCCAAAGTCAAAGGCAGTCGTTGCCACTGCTGATGGTCTTGTCTCTGATATCAAAAAAGAAGGCAAGGAATATGTCATTGTGGTAACAAGTGAAAAATCCGCATCAGCGAAAGCAGGAGGAGATGTTGAATATCCGGTACCGTTCCGTCGTACCCCACTTGTCTCAATAGGAGAAAAAGTGGAGAAAGGACAACTTCTTACGGATGGGTCCGCGCATCTTCCCGAGCTTTTCAAGTATGCAGGTGCCGAACGTGCGCAAGAATATATCATTGATGAAATCGAAAAGATTTATGACTTGCAGGGCGCCACGATTTCTCGTAAGCATATTGAAGTCATTGTGAGTCAAATGTTTTCACGATACAAAATAAAAGACCCTGGGGATACAATTTTTGTCGCTGGTCAAGTTGTCGAACGTGGTGAACTCATCGCCGCAAATCGCCACATGAAAGATGAAGGGAAAGAAGAAGCAAAGGCATCGCAACTTGTTCTCGGTATTACCGAAGTATCATTGACCGCCAAAAGCTTCCTCTCTGCCGCGTCATTCCAACACACATCACGGGTACTCATTGATGTTGCAGTACGAGGAGGCAAAGACCATCTCAAAGGACTCAAGGAAAATGTTATTATCGGACGTCTTATTCCTGCGGGGACAGGATGGGACATCTCTCAAGGAGCAAAAGCGGATACTTCTGTTTCAGACATAGAGAACTGACCCTCTCTTAGGCAGGGTCGCATGAAGAGTACATACGCACATGTCCGACACTGTTGATACAATCAAAGACCGTCTTTCAATCGTGGATGTTGTCGGCGCGTATGTTGAGTTGAAAAAAGCAGGTGTCAATTATAAAGGGCGATGTCCTTTTCATAACGAAAAGACTCCGAGTTTCTTTGTCTCGCCTGATCGAGGGACATTCCACTGTTTTGGATGTGGAAAGGGAGGAGATATCTTCACGTTCACTGAAGAGATTGAAGGACTTGATTTTAAAGGTGCCCTCAAAGTACTTGCTGAACGAGCGGGTGTACCGCTTGTCGTGGAACATCCAGAAAAAAAAGAACGCCGTGATCGCATCTATGAACTTCTTGAAGATGCGACACTTCATTATCAACATCATCTTGTTGATACCGCGGATGCGCGTGCGTATCTTTTCAAGCGCGGAGTTCTTCCTGAGACGTTAAAAGCATTTCGTATCGGATTTGCTCTCTCGTCGTGGGAAGAAATGACCACATTTTTGCGTACGAAAGGATATTCCGATGAAGAGATTGAAAACTCTGGTTTAGCAAAATATGGCGAGGACCGTACACGGGGTATCTATGATCGCTTTCGTAGTCGTATCATGTTTCCTATTGCCGATGGGGCGGGACGTATTGTTGGGTTTTCAGGACGTATGTTTGGCGACGCTGATCCTGATGCTGCCAAATATATTAACAGCCCAGAAACGGAGGTGTATAAAAAATCCCAAGTTCTTTTTGGTTTTGATAAAGCCAAGCGCGCGATGCGCGCCGAAGATGCGGTGATTCTTGTTGAAGGACAAATGGATTTGATTCTTTCACATCAAGCAGGGCTTCCCCACACTGTAGCGCTTTCTGGTACGGCACTTTCGTCAGAGCATGTGACCATGCTTGCGCGATTTACTCCCACGCTTATCTTGTCGCTTGATGGAGATACGGCAGGTATTTCAGCAGCCGAACGTTCCGCACGTATTGCGCTTTCTGCTGGTATGGCAGTACGCATGGCATGTCCTCCTGATGGTAAGGACCCCGCTGATATGATTCTTGAAGATACAGATGCATGGAAACAGTCCGTCGCAGAAGCACCACATATCGTGGAAAAGTTTATGACACTTCTGTCTGCTGGGGGAGGAGATTTGCGTACGTTTCGGACAGAGGCGTCGCGTCGGGTAATCCCGCTTGTTGCGCTCATTCCCAACGCAGTAGAGCGTGATCATTTTGTGGAACTTGTTGCCGATCGCCTTGGTGTGTCTGTGGATGCGGTGCGTGAAGAAATGAGTAAAGCACACGCTCCTATTGTTGAGGACATGAGCGCAATGCACGCTATTGTACCGAGGGTACTAGACAATGAAACAACACGCAGATTTCGGGAACGAAAACTCGCGGGGCTTCTCTATTGGCAAGAAAAAAAAGCAGATGCAGTCATTGATGTTTCCGAGTTTGTTGCGCGGATACGTGAGACTCTTAGTGAAGAGGGGGCATTGTTTCTCGATGAATATGGGCAAGAGCTCAAGGACACGCTTGCGTTTGAAGCAGAATACGACGCCGAAACACGCCATACTGATCCAGCACAAGAAATAGAACATCAATTTTTACTCTGGAAGAGAGAACTCCTACGCGAACGCGGACATCGGCTCAAGGAACTCATACGCATGCGTCAATCAGCGGGAGAAGATACGACTGATATATCAGGAGAATATGTATCGCTTCTCCGTGAACTTTCACTCCTTGATGAACAGATTGCGTCTGGATGATATGTTGCATTATCTTTTTACCCATTTTATTATTGAGACATCATTATTATGGCAACCACAAAAAAGAACACACAAGCAAAAATATCGTCAAAAAAGAAGATTGTTTCGGCAGGAAAGCCGAAAGGAAAACGCGTTATGCCAATGAAGAAAAAAATTGTTTCTTCTCGTGTGTTAGTAAAAGCGAAAACACAGAACGTATCTGTCGCTAAAAAAAAGGCACCACCTAAGGTAACTCTTCGTGGAAAAATTGCCTCCAAGCAAAAGAGTACAAAAGTATCTTCTGCACATAAAAAGAACGCTGTAAAAGCAATAAAACCAAAAGCACCAGCAAAAAAAGTGTCCACAAAAAAACTTCTCCCTGCAAAAAGGAATGCTGCGTTTATGAAAAAGACAGCCCCTGTGAAAAAAGCTCCGACAGTATCGCGTGGGTATGATGCGCTCAAAGAAAAAGCTGATTTTCTTCTTGCTAAAGGGCGTGAACGCGGATTTATTACATTTAGTGAAATATTAAAAGAATATCCCGACATTGAGCGTAACGTCATGTTTCTTGATGAACTGTACGACATGTTGGCAGAAGCAGGGGTTACCGTCATTGAATCGGGAGGACTTCTTGACGATGCCTCTGATGGTCTTGATATCAAAAACATTCCTGAAGATGCATCCTATGACTCTGTGCAAATGTATTTGCGCGAGATAGGACAGTATCCACTCATTAACGCCGCTGAAGAACGCTCGCTTGCTCAACGTATTGAAGCAGGGGATGATGAAGCAAAAGGGCTTCTCGTGCGTGCCAACCTCCGTCTTGTGGTATCTATTGCAAAGAAATACGTGGGTCGCAGTCCCGATTTGACGCTTCTTGATCTCATTCAAGAGGGGAATATTGGATTGTTCAAAGCAGTTGAGAAATTTGACTGGTCAAAAGGATTTAAGTTTTCTACGTATGCAACGTGGTGGATTCGTCAAGCGGTTACACGCGCGCTTGCTGATCAATCGCGCACCATTCGTATTCCTGTGCACATGGTAGAGACGATTGCCAAATACAAGCAAGTTGCCAAACGTTTGGCGCAAGACCTTGGTCGCGACCCACTTCCTGAAGAAATTGCCACGGAAATGGGTATTGATGTTGAAAAGGTGCATCAAATCAAAAACATCAATCAAGATACGGTATCACTGGAGAAGCCAATCGGCGACGAAGAAGACTCGGTACTCGCGGACTTTATCGCGGATGACAAGATTTTGTCTCCCGATCAAGAAACAGCACGTAACATTTTGCGTGAACAAGTACAGGATATTTTGGATGATCTTTCGCCGAAAGAGCGTAAGATTTTGGAAATGCGCCACGGACTTGAGGACGGTATCATGCATACACTAGAAGAAGTTGGTAAAGAGTTTGGCGTAACACGTGAGCGTATTCGTCAGATTGAAGCGAAAGCACATGAAAAAATCCGCCAACATGAAAAATCAGCGAAGCTAAAAAATTATTATTAGGAGAGAAGGGGTAGGAGAGAGAAAAGAGGGGACGGAAAAGAAACATAAAACGATAGATAGTACTAAAAAAGAGCGCGGACTTCGTCCGCGCTCTTGCGTGATGATGAGATAGAAATTACTGTTCTGTCACTGTCCTCTATGTCTATCATGTGGTATGATGTATGTATTGGGTGCTTTTGATAGGTATTATATATATACCAAATAAGGAAATGTATAGGGTATGCTATGAACTTATCCAATGGCCTTTTAAACCTCAATCAATAACCAAATACTGGCAACCAGCAACCAGCAACCAGCAACCAGTTACCAGTAACCAGCGTATGCCTCGTATTACAGGACTTTCAGAACGCCTCGTGCGTCATATATCAGAGAAAAAGGATGAGCCGGGATGGATGCTTGAAAAGCGTCTTGCGGCTTTTTCCGCATATGAGGAAAAGAAAATGCCGACATGGGGGCCAGACCTTTCTGCACTCAAACTTGATGAGATTGTGTACTATACAGACCCCAAGACAAAAGAGGCGCGGAGTTGGGATGATGTACCAGATGATATCAAGCAGACATTTGATGGACTTGGTATTCCTGAAGCGGAGCAAAAAGCACTTGCGGGCGTAGGCGCGCAATATGACGCACATAGTGTGTATCACCATATCAAAGAAGCGCTTACTAAGAAGGGTATCATATTTATGGATATGGACCGTGCAGTGCGTGAACACACTGATATTGTACGCGAACATGTTATGACAGTGATACCGCAAGATGATCATGTTTTTGCCGCGATTCATGGAGCGGTATGGAGTGGCGGTACCTTTGTGTATGTGCCGGCTGGAGTTACCGTACCGATGCCTCTTCAATCATATTTTTGGATGCAAGCACGTAAGAGCGGGCAATTTGAACATACGCTTATTATTGCCGAAGAAGGATCATCGCTCGAATACATTGAAGGATGTGGCGCGCCGCAATACGCGGAACATGCGCTTCACGCGGGGGCGGTTGAAGTTATTGTGAAAAAAGACGCGCATGTTCGCTATACAAGTCTTGAAAATTGGTCAAAGAACACGTATAACTTAAACACCAAGCGTGCTGTCGTCGGTGAACATGCGAGTATGCATTGGGTTGGTGGCAACATGGGTGCTGGAGTAACAATGCTTTATCCAACATCTATTTTGTCGGGACGTGGCGCACGTGCGCATCATGTTTCTGTCGCTGTCGCAGGTGAAGGACAGGTGCAAGATACGGGGGGAAAAGTGATTCATCTTGCGTCTGATACCGTCTCTACTATTCATGCCCGTTCCATCGCGCATCGTGGGGGCGAAAGTGTATTTCGTGGGTTGGTTGATGTAAGCCCACAAGCAAAGGGTGCCATATCTGCCACCGTGTGTGATTCGCTTCTTCTTGATGATGCCTCGCGCGCGGAAAGTTATCCTGCGGTGAAAAGCTCACGCAGTGATGTTGAACTCACACATGAAGCACGTATCGGCACCATAGGAGAAGAAGAACTTTTTTATGCCCGTTCGCGTGGGTTTAACGAAGCAGATGCGACACGGCTTATCGTTGGTGGATTTTTGCGTCCCATTTCTGAAGCACTTCCTGTTGAATACGCGCTTGAGTTTCAAAAACTTCTTGATAGGGAACTTTCTGAACAGAAAAAGCCACGCAAACGTCGCAAGAAGGACATCGTTCTTGAGTCGTCTACTCTTGGGGCATCATAATCCATGACCGTACTTGACCCTGTACAAATAAAAAAAGATTTTCCTGTATTCGCGCATATGCCTAAAGAGTTTGCGTATTGTGATAGTGTGGCGACATCACAGACGCCAGCATGTGTCCTTGACGCAATGAATGCGTACTATACCCATGCACGCGCGAATATTCATCGTGCATCATATAGCATGGCAGATGATGCAACGACACAGTATGAGGTAGCCCGCGCGGACATTGCACGTTTTATCAATGCATCTGCGCCTGAAGAAATTGTTATTACCGCGGGCGCAACCATGTCATCTAACATCTTGTACTTGATGCTTGCGGAATATCTGCCACTCCGCCCAGGCGACGATATTGTTACCAGTGTTCTTGAACATCATTCACATTTGTTGCCCGTACAACTCCTTGCCGAACGCGAAGGGCTAAATCTCTTGCACGCACCACTCAGCAAAGATGGGGGACTTGACCATGAGACAACGGCGAAACTTATTGGTCCGCGGACCAGGATACTTGCGCTGACGCTTGCGAGTAATGTGACGGGCGCTATTGTTGATGTGCGTCCGCTTATTGAAAAGGTGCATGCGTCGGGTGGTATTGCAGTGATTGATGCGTCTGCATACGTGGGGCATGCGCCGCTTGATGTATCTGTATTGGGCGCTGACTTTGTCTTTTTCTCAGGACATAAAATGTTGGGACCTACGGGGATTGGTGTGTTGTACGGGAAAAAGAAACTTCTTGAACGATTGCGCCCAGCGTTTGTCGGTGGTGGCATGTCCGAAGAAACAGATATGACGCATATGCGCTGTACCGATGTACCGTATCGTTTTGAAGCAGGAACACCGCCCATTGCTGAAGCGATAGGGCTTGGTCGTGCGGTGCGTTATTGTGAAGAGCTCGGCATGGACGCGGTACGTGCACACATTCGTGATATGGTTGCATACGCGACAGAAAAGATTGATGCGCTCCCTGATGTAACACGTCATTCAATGAAAGACGCAGATCGCAATATTGGTATTGTCTCATTTACACTGGATGGGATACATCCGCATGATGTGGCACATATCTTGGGTGAACAAGGGGTCGCAGTGCGCGCGGGGCATCATTGCGCGGAGCCTCTCGCAAAAGCACTTGGTGTACCGGGTACTGTCCGCGCGGGTTTTCATGTCTATACCACTAGGGAAGATATTGATGCTCTTGTCGCTGGCATTGCCGTCGCACGTAAAACATTTGTATAATATATATCATTATGGAAAGCGACATTTACAGAGACCGTATATTGGAACATCACCGATTTCCTCGACATAAAGGGCGTCTTAATCGTGCGTCAATGAGCGCTGAAGGGACGAATGCATCATGTGGGGACAAGGTAACACTCACACTAAAATGGGATGGAAAAAAGCTCGCAAATGCGCGTTTTCATGGCGAAGGGTGTGCGCTGTCTCTTGCATCGTGTGATATTCTTCTTGAACATGTGATTGGTATGACGGCAACAAAAATTGCTACACTGACTCCTGGTGATATGTATGACCTCCTTGGTGTGGCAGTGAACCCTGGACGTTCCGCATGCGCGCTCCTTTGTCTCAAGACACTGACACGTGTCGCGGGAGAATATGCAGCGTCTTTTGAAGAGTCTCATGTGGATGAAGAAGATACATCCGCGGTGCCGCCTCTTGAATCTTTTGGGGATGATGAATATTCACAGTAACACACTCTATGCAATCACTCTTTGAAGCAAAACAAATTTCTGTAGAAACCGCAGATGGCGCGCGTATCGTCTCCGACGTGTCTTTTGTTGTAGAGAAAAAAGAACTCCATGTTATCATGGGTCCGAATGGCTCTGGCAAGACGACACTGATTTCCGCATTGATGGGGCATCCGCGCTATACTATTGTAGAAGGAAAAATATTTTTGTCAGGAAAAGATTTAACGACCGTACCTCCTGAAATTCGTGCGAAGAAAGGAATGTTTTTGTCTCCGCAACATCCACCTGCTCTTGCAGGTGTCACACTTGCGTCATTTATCCATCGTGCGCGGTTGGCACGTTTTGGCAAACGTGAACTTTCTCCTCTTGACCGTTATCGAAGTTTGAAACAGGCGACCATTGACGCGGGACTTTCTGAAGCACTTCTTGACCGTAATGTGAATGAAGACTTTTCTGGGGGAGAAAAGAAGCAAGCTGAAATTATCCAACTTATTGGACTTGGTCCCAAAATCGCGTTTCTTGATGAGCCAGACGCAGGGCTTGATGTGGATGCGGTCGCACGTGTGGGCAAAGCTATTATGACACTCCGCAAAAAAGGTATGTCCGTCGTACTTATCACGCATACACCATCACTGCTCAAACATGTCGCGCCGACAAAAGTACACATTATGAAAGACGGACATATCATTCTCTCAGGAGGAAAAGAACTCGCGGAGCGCGTACTTGAAGAAGGATATGAGCATATCAATGCAACTGATATACAGCATTCTTAACTATTGGAATGATTGACCAACACATATTGAGATTTAGTTTATTTCTAACCTCCTAATCTCCTAATTTCCTAACATACTAATTTACTAACCTCCTAACCTCCTATCCTATGTCTATCACCGAATCCCAAATCACCGAAGCTCTCAAAAACGTCAAAGACCCAGAACTTGATATTGATATCGTGTCGCTTGGGCTTATTCGTACGGTTACTGTTGATGATGAATCGATAACTGGTGTACCAGGCGCGGAAATTGTTATGACACTCACGACCCCACTCTGTCCGTTTGCGGGAACGCTTATTGAATCAGTTGAAGACACTGCGCGCGCGTTGGGGCTTGAAGATGTACGTGTAGAACTTTCATTTGACCCGCCATGGGAAGCATCCGATGAGCTCAAGGTCATGTTAGGATTATAGAGAAAGACAATGGTAAACTTTATACAAAAACAGAGGTTCCCAACGGAACCTCTGTTTGTTTTATTTTTCTTGCTGAACTTTACAACCTGCAAAGCTTTAGTGAAGTAGGTGATTCAGCGCCCAGATCTACGCTGAACACGAACAACTATATTGGTGAGTTTATGTTCGTACTTTGTAAGTCTTGATTCGTGCTTCGTGATTCTTGATTCGAATGTCTGTCCTTATAACCTCTCAACCTCTACCCTAACTTCTTTACTCAGCCATAGGTGTTGTATCTGTCTTTGGGAGATATTGTGCCAAGTGTTCGGTGATGTACGCATTGATTTTTGCATCTGTTGCACCAGGAGCGGCGACGAGGTCAAGAAGCCCTTGTGATGCTCCTGCGGGTGCCCCCGCAAGTGTTGCTTGAACGGTGATATCCAAGAGTTCGTATGGATATGCGCCACCAACAGTGTAATACGAGCCGTCTTTGAGAAGGAAGACGCTGTACGGAGTTCCTTCAACACCAAGCGCAAGGGCGCCGTCTTGGTCGTCTTGGACAGTTTGGGCGTGGCGACCACTTTCTGTGCATGCGGTAAATGCGGTTGCGTCAACGCCTGCTTGTGTTGCCAAGACGGGGAGTTGCGTCATATCAAGTCCGTCATTGGACGTGGTTGTTGCGTAGATTGCGTTGAGGAAACTCCAGAATGCGTCATTACCACCAAGTTCGGCGACACACTCTGTTGCTTCTGCTTCTGGTCGTGCTTGTTCGTGGAGTGAATCAAGAGGGAAGTGGCGGAAGACAAGAGCAATATCTCCATTTGCGCCGTACGTCTGGAAGAGACGATTGGTTGTCTCGTGAAAGCGTTTACAGAACGGACATTCAAGATCCGAGTATTCAATAATGGTAATGTTAGCATCCTGCGAGCCAAGGAGGTGGTCGTCTTCAGTAACAGTTACTTCAGGGAGTTTTGGCGTATTGTCTGCCGTCTCTCCGTCACGTGAAAAATAAATACCCGCACCAATAAGAGCGCCAGCGATAATAACGGCAATCGGCATAAGTGCCGGATGCATTGTCTTTTGTTGAGCAGTGTCTGTTTCCATAGTGTGATAAGAGATGAAATAACAATAATGAGTAACGCCTTATAGTGTACTACGAGAGAAGTGTTTAAACAATGTGTATGAATAAAGAGATGAATGTATCGGTTTATGATGCATGAAAAAGGAATACACAACACCCCGCTTTGTCACGGGGTGTTGTGTATATTTGTCGTAAAAATGGTGTTATTTAATTTCAAACCGTATGGTAACGGTTACATGTATCTCTTGTGAGCCGGGTTCGACAACAGGAGTGGGGGTAGCCCCACCTTTGCCATAACTCATAGCGTCCATTGCATACACGCGTTCATCATATGTTGGATAGGTGTATCCTTCATCAATAGAAAGGATACGTCCAACAGAAAATCCACCCGCCTTTGCAACTGCTTCTGCTTTGGCGCGTGCTTTTTCAATTGCTTGCGCACGTGCAGTGCTTTCAAGTGTATCAGGGTCATCAATTTCAAATGAGAGTGATGAGACATTATTCGCGCCTTTTTCTACAACACCCGAAAGAAGCCCGCCTGTTTTTGTGAAGTCTCGTGATGTTACTGAAACCGTTTGAGTGACCGTATAACCAACAATCTCTGCGGGTGGACAAGGGTCAACAGAAGGGGTTATTCCACCAATTGCAGTGTCGTAGCGATACGAGGTATTGCAATTGTAATACTGATATCGTGGTGAGACATTGTATGCTGAGGTGGTAATGTCTTTTGTTTCAACGCCTTGTTCTTTCAAAAAGGCGATTGTTGCATTTGTTTTGTTTGTATTTTCTTCTTGAAGAGCAGCGAGATCTTCTCCTCCTTCGGTAACAATACTGAAGGAGAATTTTGCAACATCGGGGATGCCGATAACTTCTCCCTCTCCAGAGACAGAAAACGCACGATACGCTGATGGTTCAATAGAGCGTCCGTATGTGCCTGCTGCCATAATCGCGGCAATGGCAATGAGAATTGCTGCTACTGACCCTGAGAACGCAATCATGCGTTTTGTATCAAATGTAATAGGTTGCATAAGTGTAGTGTGAATCATTATGCGGGAATCCATCAATCACCTGTATTCCCGTGGAATAATATATCTATTGTATGCGAAGCATAGAGAAGACGCAATCACCTTGCGGGTAAAAGTACTGGGAATAAAGTATATATGTGATATAATATCTGTATATTAGACAATTTATTATCGGTGTTGTCCGTATTATTATTATGCCAAAAAAACCACGAATCTCCGTGTCTTCTGAGAGTGTCAAAAAGACGCTCCAAAGTGTGAAAAAAGTTTCCACAACAAAAAAAGGAAAACGCATTCTTGTCATTGTGGTGCTTTGTGTTATCGCTATTGGTGGGTGGTGGTATATGAATCGCGACACAGGACCAGTGTATGAGACAGACACTGTTATGCGCGGTGATGTTCGTGAAGAGGTGGATGTAACGGGAACTGTCGCTCCTGCAGAAGATGTACTCTTGTCATTTGAGCAAGGAGGAAAAGTTTCTTATGTGCCCGTATCTGTTGGCACCTATGTATATGCAGGACAACCAATTGCATATCTTTCAAACGATGACATGCAAGCACAATTACAAGGTGCAGAAGCACGTCGCGATGCCGCCTATGCTGATCTTGCAAAATTAAAAGAAGGAACACGCCCTGAACAACTCAGTGTATATGACGCGCAAGTGACGCAAGCAAAGCGCTCTGTTTCAGAAGCAGAATTGTCTGTGTATGATACGATGCAAGACGCATTTACTCGTGCGGACAGTGCTGTGCGGGGGAGTACCGATCAACTTTTTGCGAACCCTCGTTCTACACGTCCGACACTTTCCGTATTTGTTGCTGACCCCGCTCTTAAAAATGATATTGAATGGAGACGATTTCTTCTTGAGGAAATGCTTACTACGTGGGAGGCATCTCTTTCTGTAAAAACAGACATTACTACCGATAGTAATACTGCAGAAAAAAATCTTTCTGATGTACAAACATTTCTCCAGAAAGTTGCTCTTGCGGTGAATGGACTTGAAGCAACATCGTCACTGACACAGTCGACGATTGATGGATACAAGAGCGCGGTGGCTTCGGGTCGTTCAAGTATTAGTGTTGCAATTACGGGATTGTCATCAGCAAAAACAGGTCTTGTCTCAGCAGAACAAGCCCTTCGTGTAAGTGAAAGTCAGTATGCTTTACAGGCGGCACCCGCAACTGACGCGACTATACGTGCCGCTGAAGCACAGGTTGCGTCTGCCGAAGCACAAGTAGCACAATATCGCGCGCTTGTGGCAAAGACAATGCTTACCGCTCCTGTAGGAGGTACTATTACGTCTCTTGATGTAAAAGCAGGGGAAACAGTTATGGCGGGCAAGGAAGTTGCGCGACTTATCTCGGTGGGGAAATACGAAATTGAAACATATGTTCCTGAGGCAGATATTACAAAAGTACGGGCTGGTGATCATGCGACATTTACACTTGATGCGTATGATGACAATGTGATATTTGATGCAACGGTAGTGATGATAGATCCAGCGGAAACGGTCATCGGAGGTGTTTCTACATATAAAGTAACACTTCGTTTTATTGATACAGAAGACAAAGTGCGTTCTGGTATGACAGCGAACGTAACGATTTTGACTAAAGAGAGAAACGACGTATTGACTGTACCATCACGAGCAATTGAGAAACGTGAAGATGGTACCTCCTTTATTAAAGTCCCACAGGCAGACGGTTCTGTATCTGAATACACTGTTGTTCCTGGCCTACGTGGTTCTGACGGACGGACGGAAGTGTCAGGGGATATTACAGAGGGAGAAGAGGTTGTATTGTTTAAGAAGAAATAGAAGTAAGTTTTGAGGAAATAGCTTATAAGGAGTGGTACTTGAATCAAGAATCACGAAGCACGAATCAAGAAATATGGGGTTACGAAGTACGAACTTGTACGAACATACGAAACGGGACGTGAATGAAGAAATACGAAGGAGAAAACCATAAACGGCATACGATGAAATAAGAAAATAGAAATAAGAACATACGAATAACGAATGTATACGAATATACGAATAAAAACTTCTCTTTGCATACTCTTTAAATTAAATGTCATTCATAGATTCATACGTATTCGTAAATTCGTATACATTCGTTATTCGTAAGCGTTCTCATAACTCGACACTAGAAACTTATGACTCGTAACTCAGTAAAGTCCGTCATCCTGACCCTCCCGTCTGTCATCCTGAACATGATTTTAGACCCACGGAGTAACGCATAACGCCTCCGACGTGGATGCTGAATCAAGTCCAGCAAGACAATGGAAAAGACTTGACAAAGGAAAAACATGAAGCACAATTTAACCAGTAACCAGTAACCAGTAACCAGTAACCAGTAACCAGTAACCAGTAACCAGTAACCAGTAACCAGTAACCAGTAACCAGTAACCAGTAACCAGTAACCAGTAACATTGTGACTAATATCATTGAACTTAACAATTTAGAAATGACGTACTATGACGAAGCGGTTGAGACGCGAGTATTGAAAGGCGTCTCGTTTACTATACGAGAAGGTGAATTTGTTTCTATTATGGGACCTTCTGGGTCTGGAAAATCAACTCTTTTGCATATTTTGGGATTTTTAGAGCGTCCAACAGGAGGTGTTTATATGTTTGATGGAAAGTCAATGCAAGAGTATACAGAAGAAGAACTTGCACGCGTGCGCAATGATAAGATGGGCTTTATTTTTCAGACATTTAATCTTCTTCCGCGTACATCTGTGTTTGAAAATGTGAAATTACCCTTACTCTATTCTGGTATCAAAGAGTCCGAATGGGATACACTTGCACGTGAAGCAATTGAAGCGGTAGGTCTTGGGCATAGAATTGAATATGAACCATCTCAACTTTCAGGAGGGGAGAGACAGCGTGTCGCAATCGCACGTGCATTGGTCAATAAACCCGATGTTATTTTCGCGGATGAACCGACGGGAAATCTTGATTCAAAATCGGGAGGTCAAGTCATGGATATCATTCAAGGACTCCATGATAAAGGACATACAGTTATTCTCATTACACACGAGACATATACAGCAGAATACGCTGATAGAATTATTCGTGTTCTTGACGGAACCATTGAACGTGATGAGAAAGTCGCCGTGCGACGCACTGGTGCATCATTTGTAAAATAATATATTTTTATGATTTTTCTTCGCATCATCAAGACATCATGGACGGCGCTTCTCATCAATAAAGCACGTTCGCTTCTTACGATACTAGGTATCGTGATTGGTGTTGCCGCAATTATTTTGATTATGGCAATAGGTCAAGGTGCGCAGGATCTTATTCTTGGTGAAATTGGAGGGCTTGGCGCTGACACTGTTATTGTTCGTCCGGGTAAGCAACCAACAGGTCCTTCTGATTCAGCGAATATGCTTTTTTCAGATTCACTCAAAGAACGTGAACTTGATGCATTGCGTAAAAAAAGTAATGTCCCTACGCTCAAAAGTGCGGAACCAGCTGTGCTTGTTACAGCGACAGTCTCTTATAAGGGAGAAACATACCGACCTGAGATATTGGGGTGGTCAGCAGACAACATGGGTGAAATCCTTGATATCCACATTGAACAGGGGACATCATTTGGTGAAAGGGAAGATAGGCAAAAAGAAAATGTCGCGGTCATTGGTGATAAAGTTCGTACAGAACTGTTTGACAATGAGGAACCCTTGGGAAAAAACATTCGCATCAAGGATAAAAACTTTCGCGTCATTGGCGTTTTTCCTCCGTCGGGACAAGCGCTCTTTGTTGATGTTGATGAACTTGTTCTTGTGCCTCCCTCGACCGCGCTCACATATCTGTTAGGCTCTGATCATTACAATGAGATTATTGTTCAGGCAGAATCTTCTGATGTGGTTGATCAGACAGTGCTTGATATAGAGCGAACTCTTCGCGATATGCACAATATTACTGATCCTGAAGACGATGACTTTTTTGTTCAAACACAAAAAGAACTTCTTTCAATGGTGGGGACTATCTTGTCCGTCCTTACCGCGTTCCTTGCTTCCATGGTTGCGATTTCCCTTGTGGTAGGGGGTATTGGTGTGATGAATATCATGCTTGTATCGGTATCTGAGCGCACCCGCGAAATTGGTCTACGTAAGGCAGTTGGTGCGACAAACAGAGATATCCGTCGCCAGTTTCTTATTGAAGCAATTGTGTTAACAGGTATTGGTGGTGTGATAGGGACACTCATTGGGTTTGCCTTGTCTGCCCTCGCGGCTGTTATCTTATCGCAAGTGCTTGGTGTAGCGTGGGGCATTTCATTCCCTGTAGGTGCGGCGCTTCTTGGTATCGGCGCTTCTGCTACTGTGGGACTGGTGTTCGGTTCATACCCCGCGCGTAAAGCGTCTGAAAAGAGCCCAATTGAGGCACTGCGGTATGAATAAGAATGTGGGCGTGGATTGATATCCTGATTATAAACTAAAATAGAACTTTATGCCTTGCATTTTTTATACAAAAGAGCGTCCGCGAGGACGCTTTTTTGTGTTTTATGAGAGAGATATTATCGAGGCATGACACCAAGTGCGTCATTGAAACGATTGATATAATTGAAAAGTCCAATTGCCGCGGTAAGCTCAACAATTTGCCCATCATTGTAATGTGCTTTGAGTTCCGTGTAGATTTCTTCGGGCACTTCAAGTGCATTTTTTGTGACTGCTTCCGCATAGCGAACAGCGATTTGTTCATCAGGACTCATCTGCGCGATATCGGTATCAACAAGACGCATATTTTCATCAGAGACGCCAAGTTTTTTCATCATGGCTTCTGTTACTCCAACGCAATACGCACATCCATTTAGTTTTGAAACTTTGTATGCAATCTTCCATTTATTGTCTTGCTCTACCAGCCCAGGACCCATGGTTGCTTTAAAGAGCGCATAAAATGTCGCAAGGATTTCTGGACGATGTGCCATGACGCGTGCCCATTCGGGAACACTTCCACGGGTATCAATAAACTCTTGAAAAACTGGTGTCGCGACACCAATTGCTTCGCTATCCTCTATGATATGTACTTGTGTAATGGCGGTCATAAGAATTATAGATTAAAGATTAAGAAAGAACTGCTATTTATAAAGTATACTATATGATACACATGGATGAAAGGGAAACAGTTTGCTATTCATAACGAAGTGCCTCAATAGGTGAAAGACGCGATGCTTTACGAGCGGGATACCATCCAAAGATGATGCCGATGGTTGCTGAAACGCCAAATGCAAGAAGTATCGGACTTAGTGTGACGGATGTAGTAAGGTCGCTTACCGCTCCAATGATGGCAGATATGCCCCATCCAAATATAATACCGATAACTCCACCAACAGTGGTGAGCGCGACTGCTTCTGCGAGGAATTGAAAAGTAATTTCTTTATTTTTTGCGCCAAGTGCTTTACGTAGTCCAATTTCTCGTGTACGTTCTGTGACGGTCGTGAGCATCATGTTCATAATGCCAATGCCGCCGACAAGAAGAGAAATACCCGCAACTGCACCGAGAAGAAGTGTAAATGTTCCTGTGACAGAAGATGCGGTTTCAACAATGTCGGCTTGATTGTACACGGTGAAATCGGCAGTACCGCCATCTGGAATATTATGTGTCTTCAGTAATATGTCAGTAACGTTTGACTGTACTGTGTCCATGTCGGCATCTTCGGCTACTTTAATATATAGTGTATTTATGGCTTTGCTTCCCGTTATATATTGTTGTTCAGTAGAAAGTGGAATAAGTATACGATCATCCGCACTTCCAAAACCAGTACCTCCTTCTTCTGTGAGAATACCGATGACAGTAAAAATGACACCATTCATACGGATTTTTTGTCCTATTGCATCGGCGTCTTCCCCAAATAAATCGTCGCGTGTAGTAGGTCCAAGAATGGCAACTTTTGCGTATCCCTTTGTTTGAGATGCGGTGATAAATGATCCTGTCTCAAGTGTTACATTGCGTACATCAGCATAGGTATCTGTTACACCGACAACAGACGTATTGGTGTTGTTTCCCCCAGCGACAACTTGTACACGGGTGGATACTTCAGGAGCAACACCTGATATCCCTTGAACACCCAATAAGACGGCATCTGCATCCTCGGTAGTTAATGTTTCGGCAGAACCAGCTCCCTGAGAGACTCCTCGCGTACCTGTGGTGCGCGATGCTCCGGGATATACCATGAGAAGATTGGAACCGATTGATTCAATACGTTCTTCTATACTTTGTTGCGCACCTTGTCCAATACTAATCATAGCAATCACAGAGCCAATACCAATAACGATACCAAGAACGGTTAATGATGAACGGACTTTATTCCCGACAAGGGCAGCATATGTTTCATTGGAGAGGTCAGAAAAATGCATATTATGATGTCGTATTAACACGACGGGGAGTCGTATTGCGTGAATCCGAAACAATATGCCCGTCTTTTATTTCAATAATACGTGATGCATGTTCAGCAACATAGCGTTCATGGGTGATAAGGATGATGGTATGTCCATGTGTTTCATTGAGTCGTTGAAATGTATCAAGAACAATTTCACCAGTTTTTGAATCGAGATTCCCTGTTGGTTCATCAGCAAAAATAATTGAGGGGTTGTTGACAAGTGCGCGTGCAATTGCAACACGTTGCATTTGTCCACCCGAAAGTTGATTGGATAGGTGATCCCATCTGTCTTCAGAGAGTCCTGCCGCGTGGAGTGCCTGCTCTGCGCGAGCACGACGTTCTTGTACGGGAACAATATCGTCATAGATGAGTGGCAACATGACATTACGAAGAACTGTTGCTCGTGATAAAAGATTGAACGACTGAAAGACAAAACCAATATTGCGTCCTCGAATATCCGCGAGTTCATCATCTGAAAGCGTGAGCATGTCTTGGTCATCGAGCATATAGGAACCACTGGTCGGACGGTCAAGGGCACCAAGAATATGCATGAGCGTTGATTTTCCTGATCCAGATGTTCCAATAATAGCAACGAATTCGCCTGTATCTACAGAAAAAGAAACATCATGAAGAACAGTGAGCTCATTATCTTTACCAATATTGTATGTTTTGACAAGATTTGTGCAGGAAATCATAAAAGAGTGACTAGGGTAAGCAATAGGGAGTATTGATGAGAATAATATGCACTATCTCATACTGGGACCCATGCCAGGTATTCCCATACCTCCACCACCTGATGGGAATCCGCTTTGTGTTGAGGAAGAAGATGTACGTGCTGATGATGAGGAAGATGACATGACCACATCTCCTTCAACCAATCCTTCCATAATGACGGTAACAGTATCGTTTGACGGGCCTGTCGTAATGGGTGTGCGTGTTGGTGCACCATCAACGATACGCATGACGTATGATGCACCGTCTTTTGTTTGAATGGCTTCGTTTGAAATGACAAGAGCGGGAGAAATTGATTCTGTAATAATTTCAGCGGTGAGTGTCATACCTGGCTTGATACGTGTATCAGTAGTCTCAAATACAATATCAACATCATACGTGACAACACCTTGACTGACTGTTCCCATCACATCGACTTCTGCGACAGACCCAACGATGGAGAGGTCGGACACAGCATCAAATGTGATACGGACACTATCATCGACATCGACTCCTTCAACGTCAACTTCGTTGAGTGATATTGTGGCCATGAGTCCTTCGCCTATAATATTTCCAATACTTGCGTTTGAGGAGACGCTGTCACCAACCACAATATCCAACGATGCCAATGTTCCCGAAACAGGTGCGATAATAAACATGTCTGCATAGGACGCTTGCGCGTCCGCGAGGGCGTTTTTCTTTTGAAGGAGTGAAAGTTCTTGGCTCAGTATGTCATAACTATTTGCTCCCGCGGTAATGTCATTAAGGTCAGCTTGTTTTTCAATAATTGCACGTTCCGCAACGATAAGTGCTTTTTCATTATTCTCAATAGAACGAATTGATGATATTAATGATGTAATATGATTATTTGTTGTTCCTGTATGTGAAGAAAGGGATGAAAGATGTGTTGCAGAAAGTGAATCAATAGAGAGGTCACGTTCTGAAAGCTCGTCACGATATAATTGAATAAGGTCATTCATGCTTTTGACCGCGTCTGAAGTAAGTTTCATCGCCTCATATGTTTCATCCATAAGAGAGGAAATTGTTTCTTTATCGGAGTATCGAGACGCATGTTTATATGCAGTAAACACTGCGTCGTAGGCAGTTTTTGCTTTCGTATAGGCAGTATAGGCATCATCTGCAAATGATGCTGCGCGTGTATCGTACTGTCCCGCGACACCTGCATAATAATCAATATTCCATTGTCTATTTCCAGCAATATCATCAGAAAAGAGTATATCCTGAAGACCTTCAATGACATCAGGCATATCAAGAAAAGCATCCGCAACATCATTGAATCCATCTTCATATCCTTGGGTTATTGATTCTTCAGCGTCTCTTTTTCCATCTTGTGCATCACTGAGGGCGTTTGTCGCTTTTAAAACGTCAATATCATCAGCCGCCGCCATGAGTTTGTCATAGGAGAGTTGTGCGCTTTCGAGAGCAATCTTTGCATCACGAAGTGTCTTCGCGGCATCTTTTCCGTCAAGTGTGGCGATAACCGCACCCTTTGCGATATACTGTCCATTTTTCGCAGATACTGAGACAACTGTACCTGAGGTCTCTGCGCGTATTTCAATATCTCGTTCGGCGGCTACTTGTCCTGATCCTGAAACAGTTTTTTCAAACGTAGTACTTGTTACTGTATCAGTTGTCGGTACGGATGGTTTTTCATTAGTAGTTGTTGATTTCCATATAAGAAATCCAATACCAAAACAGAGCAAGATCCCCACAATACTTACAGGGATTTTATGCGCGGAAATAAAAGAAATAGTTGTTTTTTTGATGTGTGAAAAAGAGATGTTCATAAGAAGAATAAAAATAATAAATAGATATATACAACAACACGCCATTCTACCCGACGCCACACTCTCTTTTTGTTGTGTGTGAATTGAAAAGAGGGTGTGGCGTCGAACGGGAACTATTGCGATGCGTTCCCGTGAGACGGAGACTGTTATTGTGTTATTTCAATTTACTCGGAAGGCATTATTTGTACTTCTGGAGTTGTTGAGGATGTTGAATCACCGCCTCTTTTTGATGGATCTGAATCATTTCTAGGCATAGAGGGACGATTTTCTTCACGTCCAGATATATCTTCACGTGTATGCATCATTCTCTCTTTTTGTGGAGGATGTGTTGTGTGTGTGAATGTATTCCACGCAAATATACTGATAATGATTACCGCAAGAATACTTATTCCTATAAGGAGTGACTTTTTATGTGTGGAAAAAAATCCGTTGGGATTGTTTTTATGAGTATCTTTGTTATCTTGAGATATATGTTCTCCTGTGTGCATAGGGATAAAGTGTGTAATATACTACACATCGAGACGAATAATGGTTTTGAATATCCTTATGAAAGGATATTCTTCAAAAAAGGACAGAAGATGATACCTCACGGCGTATCGTTACTATTGTTTGCCTGTGGGGTATGCCAGTTCTTTTTTTGTGTGAAAAAAGAACTCGGGTCTCCGTCCCACACCATCTCCATGCGGGGCGGAGGACCGAAGCTCTCTTTTCATATCATACGAAAATGTTTCCGTAGTATGTAAGAGGAGTACTGATTACGAATTATCGGATGTGTCAGTATCTCTCTGGTGACCGTTTCCGTTGCGAGGACCGTGTCCTTCTCCTTCACCATGACCTTTGGGACCACGTCCGGACATGTGTGTAAGGCGTTCCTCAGCTTCTTCTTGAGTAAGAGTGCCATTTGCAACGAGTTCAGACACATGTGCGGTCATACGTTCGTTGGCTTTTGCACGTAATGCGTCACGCATCGTTTCTGGGTTGATGTTGTTTTCAGAAAGGATATCACGCATGTTTTTATCCGCTTCAAATCCTGCTCTGAGGATGTCTTCAGATAAGCCAGTAATTGTTGCCATTTCGGCGATGCGCTCTGCTTCATGCTCTGCGCGTTCTTCGGCGGAAATTGTAGGACGGTTTTCTGTGCCATATGCACATATACCGTCTCCTTTTCCATTACCGAGACCAGAAGCGTTGGCATATCCATATGCGGATCCAGCGAGCGTGAGTGCAAGAGCGCCCATGAGGAAATAATTGAGTTTTGTTGGTTGTGTTGTCATAAATAAAATAATTCTATGATGAATAATAGGGAGATGTATGAATATGATTATCGACTGTGCATCGACAAGAAAAGGACATAGAACGTACGTTTTCGTATGCGTCTTTTCTCCTTATGATACGCAAGAGAAGCACGTTTATTTCATGTATTGTTTTATACGAAAAATGACGCGAAGTTTGCAGTAGAGAATATAATAGGTGTTATTCCTCTGTGGGTTTAGAAGACGGTGGCATGTTGTGTCGCCCACCATCACGAAAAGGAATAAATGCATCTTGTCTTTCAGGACGAATATGTTCAGCGTGGATGATAGTATTGTCGGATACACCAAAGACAATTGCGCGATCATCTTCTTTGAGTGTGTATCCTTTGGGTATGCGAGTATCATTCGTTATATACACGGTCATGGATGTTCCGTCAACGCGCTCGAGTATAAACGATGAGGCGTCGGTTACTTGTGTAATAACCCCTGGGTGAATCTCTGTGTTTTTAGGAAGGGGAAATGGACCATAGAGAGGGACACCCGCGGGAAAAGCTCCTTCACGTGTAGCACGGTACATCATGCCATGCATCCCTGTATGTCCTACGACGAATGTTGCAAGTGCTGCAAGTGCGACAATACCTGTAAGGGAATACATAAGCGGTTGTTTGTATGCAAATGCGTATTGGCGGACTAATATTTCAAGGATGATAATAAAAACGATGACTGATGCGACGAGAATCCATGGCAATGAAAGAAAGAGAAGTCCCATTCCTCGCATACCAACATCAGGAGCAAACCACATGCCGTTTTGGCGAAGAAGAAAATGGATGAGACTTGCAACGTATACAATACCAATTGATACAATGAATACCCCAAGTGCAACGAGAATTGCACGGAATACAAAATGCCACCGTGGCTTCATGCGGGTTTTTCCTGAACGTATTGCTGAAAGGACATTGTCCGTGACAGATGGATTTGTATTAGTTTGTGTCATGGCGTGTTTCATATTGAGCGAGTAATTGTTTTTTTGCGCGGGTGATACGTACACCGACAGTAGAAACGGGAATATGAAGAATGTCCGCGATAGTTTTATAATCCATATCTTCGTAGTAGTAAAGAATAAGTGGCGCGCGATATTTGGGGTCAAGGGTATCAAGGTGTTTCTCTAATTCTTGCGCGATTTCTTCTCTGAGAATATCTCCATCGGCAGTTTCTTTGGCGACAGGGTGGGGAAATAATGTGTCGGGGTCAAAAGGTATGACAGGTTCACGTGTCCGTTTGCGGATAAGTGATATGAATGCATTGTGCGCGATACGATATATCCAAGGAGAAAACGCACGTCTTGAGTCGTAACTTTGTATATGCTCGTATGCTTTAATAAAAACATCTTGAAGTACGTCGTCTATGTCGTCTCTATTTGCGACAAATTTGCGTCCATATCGGGCGAGTTTTGGTTCATATCGTTTAATAAGCACGGCAAACGCTTCGGCGTCTCCGTGCTGTACCGCACGCGCGGTGTCTTCATCACTTGGTGAGATGTGTTGCTCCATGTGCTGATAGTGATAGTACGCATAAAAGCGTAGTTTCTTACACGAACTCTGGTATAAGGGTTCTTATTATCGTCGAGAGGTATGTGTACGAACTTGGGTATCTGTGTCAATATTTCCATCAGAGAGAGTGACGATACGGTCAGCTTCAGGGACGCGTGAGAGTTCGTGAGTAACCATAATGATAGTTTGACCTGCTTCATGAAGAGTACGGAATACACTCATGACGGTATCAGCCGTTTGTGAATCAAGATTTGCCGTTGGTTCATCTGCAAAGAGAACAGATGGATTGTTACCGATTGCGCGTGCGATAGATACCCGTTGTTGTTGTCCACCAGAAAGTTGAGAGGGAAGGTTGCATGTTTTATCCGCAAGCCCTACACGTGCAAGCGCGTCTTCGGCAAGTGCACGTGACTCAGGGAAGGAACGTCCTTCCATGAGGAGTGGCACAATAACATTTTCTAAAGCGGAGAGTTCAGGGAGAAGCGCATAGTCTTGAAAGACATAACCAAAAGTAACAAGACGGACGCGAGTAAGTTCTTTCTCCGACATGGTGTCAGTACGTATACCATCAATGGTTATTGTTCCTGATGTCGGTTCATCAAGAAGTCCCATATGATACAGGAGGGTACTTTTACCTGCACCAGAACGACCAGTAATGATGACATATTCACCATCAGCAATATCGAGCGAGACACTCCGCAGCGCGTGTGTTTCCACGGAGCCAGTGACAAATGTTTTTTTGAGATTATGTACGGAAATCATAATGTAGGAGATGAGGAGATGAGTATAGAAAGTTTGTGGCGTGAGGAAGAAGTGACGTTATCGTCCGAGAATTGAATCAAGGATATTTTTTCCTACAATAATACGTGCAGGGATGTAGCCAGCAATAATGGTAACAAGGACAATGATACCAATACGCATGAGTGTAAGATCAATCGGTGCGACCAGTATGCCGTCAGAGAAGGGGAAGTCGATGGGATTGGCATCTATATATGGTTTGAGAAGTCCAAAAAGTATTGCAGACCCAATAAGAGAGCCGGCGATAGCATAAAAGAGAGATTGGAGAATATATGAGAAGGTAATTGCTGAAGGAGAGATGCCTATCCCTTGAAGAATACCAATATATTTACGACGGGTTACGGCATTGATGAAAATAACAATAAATACGGTGATAGATGCGACAGCAATACCAATTGAGCCGATGACACCACCGAGAATATCAAATGTAGAACCAATATCTTTGAAAAATTGTCCCTGAGACTCCTCCCATGTTTCAATTTTTGCACATGAACAAATATCGGCAGCACGGAGTTCTTCTTTGATATATGTGGGATCAGTACCAGGAACAAGAAGAGCAGCGATTTCATTCGCATCTTTTTGTTGACGCCCAAGCATTTGACGGAGTATCGTTTCATTGATATAGACACGTTGAGAGACTGCGCTTATTTTGCTTTTGACAACACCGCGAATGATGAATTCACGCATGACGCCGTTTACTTTGATACGAATAGTATCGCCAACATCAATTGCTGAAAGCGTGTCTGAACCAGGGACATTACGGACGTATGCTTCGAGAAGATTTGAGCCAACAAGTGCTCCGTTTACATCATTTGGTTCAAGATAGGTGCCTGCGACAAGACGTTCCGAAAGGTGTGTTACGGCATCTTCATCGTGTGGGTTGATGCCGGAAACAACTGATGCGACAGATTCAGTATTTTCTGAGATATCTGTCTTGGTGCGGTAGTTTGCTTCTATTGTCGCTCCCGCAAGCATGCGCGACGTCGTTGCGACAACTTCAGGAAATGACCGAAGGACTTTTTCAACACGTGTAGTGTCTTCGATGAAATTTTTTGATTCAAGATTTGAAAGAAGTATATCTCCCGAGTATTGCGCGCGGTAGGCATTGGATGACCCTGCGACGAGACCGCTCAAAATACCACTCACAAAGACAAGATTGAGAAATGTGAGTGTCATGATAAAGACGATAAGCACCGTCGTCCACACGTTAGCACGTTTGAGGGCACGAAACGCGAGGAAGTTACTTACGCGAAATATTTCATAATATCCAGCTGATTGTTTGGATTGCATAAGAATATTGTAGCATACATAGGTTTTTATGTGTCAGACGTTGACCATGTTATTACCGTACTTCTTAAAAAGTTGAAAAATTAAAACAGAGTGGGACATGATATGTGCCACTCTGTTGGTGTTGTGTTTTTTTATGTGACTATTTCAAGCTAAATGTTGTTTTGACCGTTACCATGACTTCTTTATCAATACTCCCCGTGTCATACATGCCGTAGTCAGAGACGTCAACTGTTCCTGCGGGCATAACTTGAACAACGCCCATAGAGACTGATTTGATAGAGTCTACTGTCTTACCACTACTTGTCGCGATGGCTTCAGCTCGTTTTTTTGCATCAGCAATAGCGTCGGGGAGCAGTGTGACACGAAGCTCAGGAAGTGCTTGGTAGTAATGTTCCACCATACCCGCTGAGAATATAACACCACGAGTAGCAAGCGTTGAGCTTTCTTTGGCGAGGCCAGTCATCTTGTCAACATCGTCAAGTTTTACCTCAACACTTTGGACGAGGTTATATTCTTTTGGTGCATTGGTGTCATTTTTCCAAATTTCATTGGAAAAGACTGGAGAAATAGTAATGTTTTCTGAAGGAACTCCTTGTCCTGTGAGGAATGCAACTACTGCTTGTTCATCTGCTTTCATTTGCGCGTACCCTGTGGACATGCCAGACACCGTAACGGTGCGTGAAAAGGATCCCATCCAACGGGCAGAGTCGGCACGTACTTCTTGCTTGGCGGAACCAGAGACGGTGATGACATTGTCCATTGATTTGACGACCACGAACGTGCGTGCGACGATGATTGTCCCGATGATAAGAGAAAGACCAAGGAGTGCTCCTAGTATGGGGAGTCCGAGATTACGTTCAGGAGAAAAGATGTTCATCATAAAAAAGAGATATGAATAAATGTGTATACTGTATAGTGTAGCGTATCTAGGGGAGAGCACAAGAGAGACACAGAAAGGCGCAGATTATGCGCGGAAACACGCGGAATCAATATCTTGTATATACAAAAAAGCAGGCATACGCCTGCTTAGCTATGTCTTTGTGGGTATACACATCTCCCAGTAGTATCTGAATCCACAAGTGGTATCGATGTGGAATTCAGAGACGTTTGGATCTGTTGCGAGAGAATGAAATATTAGACCAGTTCCGATACCACAATTTTGGGGAGTATGATGTTTTGAAGAATATCCTGATTTACTGACAATATCCCAATCATATGGCTCATTATCATAATCAAAGATATCAAATGTGAGGATACTTTCATATTTTTTTATGAAACATATTCCTCTACCAGTCTCTGTGTGATCATAGATATTTTTTAATATTTCTTTTATCGTTAAAAAGACATTTTGAAAGGACGGCTCGACACCTAATGCATTGAATAGTTCGTACGTTTTTATATTTATAAATTCTGAACGTTTTTTATCTTTTCGATCAAGGTGTATGGTTATTTCGATATGTTCCATCGTGGTTATTTTTTTTGTTTACGGGCGACTTGTCTTTGAGTTTTGACTGAAAGCAACAATAGCACATTCTTTCTCAATTGCAATGATATTTTATCGATATGTTATTTCGTCCTTCTCCACGCAAGTGCAAAGAGGAAGACGAATACTGATAAGAGAACAATAGTGGCGCCAGTGGGAATGTCGGCAAAAAATGAGAGTGTGATACCTATAAAGATAACGCTTATAGCAAGAAGTACAGAAAGAGTCATTGCACCACCAAAGCTCTTGGCAAGCTGAAGTGCGGTAACAGCAGGAATGACAAGAAGCGCTGAAACGAGAAGAACTCCGACTGCTTTGATGGAGAGAACAACAGCAATGCCGGTGAGTGCCATGAGAAGCGCTTCAATAAGTTTTGTGTGTATACCACTTGCGCGCGCAAGCGATTCATCAAATGTTGTGAGGAAAAATGTGTGATAGTTGACGAGGACAAGGACTGCTACGATGACAGAAAGTGCTGCGGCAAAAATAATTTCCCATGTCGCGACAGCGAGGATATTACCAAAAAGATAGGAAAAAAGGTCCACATTAAATCCTTGTGCCATACTGGCAAGAAGCACACCTCCTGCTACACCTGTTGCTGATATGATACCAATCGCTGCATCACCAAAAAGTGTCGCGCGTTCAGTGAGTTTGCCAATACCAAGTGAGGCAAGGACGACAATAGGAACAGCGGCTGCAAAAGGATACATGCCCATGACCATGCCGAGAGCAATTGCGCCGAATGATACGTGGGCGAGACCATCACCGATGAGAGCACGATTGCGGAGAACGAGAAGAAGTCCGAGCATACCCGCGAGTGCGCCGATACACACACCTACGATATAGGCATGCACGATAAATCCATAAGAAAAAAGTGAGAGTATGTCCATATTAGTGTTCTGTGTGGGGATGATTGAAGAGGTGTTCTCCCGCGATATCTCCACCAAAATAATTACGCAAGTCAGTATCTTTACAGGAGCCGTCAAAAGGTCCGGAGAAAATAACTGTTTTATCAAGAAAGAGAAGTGTGTCCGCGTATTGTCCGATATGCGCGGTGTCGTGCGTTATCATGAGAATGGTAACACCGCGTGCATGCTCGTCTTTGAGAAACGAAAAGATATGCGAACGTGTTTCTTGGTCAAGTGCTGTTGAAGGTTCGTCAAGGATGAGCAAGTCAGGGCGCGCGACAATAGCACGCGCCAGAAGCATGCGTTGTTTTTGTCCTCCGGAAAGCGCATGAACAGATGTGTCGCTTTTGTCTGTCATGCCGACACGCGCAAGTGCGTCTTGTACACGCGTTTTGTCTTGGGTGTTATATCGTTTGGGAAATCGTTTTTCAGCCAAAAGTCCAGAACGCACAATTTCGCCGACAGTGGCGGGGAAGAGAGGATTGAAATGACCTGTGTGTTGAGGAAGATAGCCGATACGTTCCCATGAAGAAAACGATGTTTGTGGCGTTTCAAAAAGTGTGATGTCTCCCGTATAGGGTGTCGCAAGTCCAAGAAGGACACGAATGAGCGTTGTCTTGCCTGCACCATTGGGACCAGCAATTGCAACGTATGACCCTTTGAGAACAGAAAAAGAGACATTACGCAAAGCGGTGTCAGTTTTGGTGTATCCAAATGAGAGGTTATTAACGGAGATGATTGGTTGCATATATATTACTCGCAACGAAGCCCCGCACGGAGTGTCGCGAGATTTGTTTCAAGTATGCTGATGAATGAGACGCCATTCTCGCGCGCATCTTTACCAATATTTCCCGCTGGGTTTAATATACGCACGGTGGCTCCAGTCTCACGTGCAAGCGTGTCAGCGATAGCCGGACTTTCAAGTGCATCGGTAAATATTGCTGTTGCGTTTTCTTTTTTTATAATATCAGAAAGAGTAGCAAGCGCTGATGCGGAAGGTTCAGCGTCAGGGGAATATCCTTGGGCCGCGACATAATGAAGGCCAAATGCTTCAGCGATATATCCGAATGCGTAATGACCACCGTAGACGATTGTGCGTGTAGCGCACGAGGAAAGTCCAGTTTCATACGCGGTGAACACTGCATCAAGTTTTGCAAGATATGCGTCACGGGCATTGACGATGTCTACGGAATGAGAGGGAAGCGCTTCTACGAGTGCAGTGCCGATATCGTTCGCGATTGCATGAGCATTGTGGGGTGAAAGCCAGATATGTGGGTCACCCACTTCATGATCGTGGTCATGTTCTTCTGCTTCGTGTGCTGCTTCACTCTCATGTGCCTGTTCATCTTCTCCGCCTTCGTGATGAATGTCCGCATGGGCACTTGCATTGACGATAGTCATATGTGACGTATCAATACCTGCAAGTAAATCAGCGACCCACGGCTCCATAAAAGGACCTGTATAGATAAACACATCCGCATGGGTAATTGCCATAATGTCAGAGGGTGTTGGTTCGTAGTTGTGTGGACTCATGCCGGGAGGAAGAAGGAGCGTTGTCTCAGTATGTGTACCACCGATTTCGCGTGCCATATCATAAAGTGGAAATAGTGTCGTTACTACGGAAAGTTTTTCCGAAGGCTCTGTATTTGGTGTGTTTTGGAAACCAAATATAAGAGTGCTCACGATAATGATAAACGCGACGACGATAAGTGTAATACGAGAGGTAGACATGGTATGTAAAAGGGTTAGGTTATAAATATAGGAAATAACGGGTGAGAGGTGATAGGGACGGACGAATGTAGGAAAGAGGTTATAGGTAATAGGTTATAGGGACAGATACTCGAATCAAGAATTAAGGGTTACGAAGTACGAACTTATACGAACATACGAAACTGGACGGGATGAAGAAATATGAACGTAGGAAATAGGTTAGAGGTGATAGGTTATAGGGACGGACGGGAAGCATGCTGAGATGTTAGTTTTATTCTTGCGCCTCACGTTGTGCTTCTCCCTACTGTATAGTATACACGATGCGTCAAGGGGGAGTTTTTTAAAGAGTCTGAGAGTCTCGATGTCCTGTAGTTGGATGATCAATGCGGATTGCCAAACCATGTACTACTGCTTGCGCGACTTTTGTGCGTGCTGAAGTGAGAATACGTTGGAAAGTACTTTGGGATGTATGCATTTCCGTGGCGGCATCTGTTTGTGATGTTCCTTCAGCGTCCGCGAGAGCAAGCGTTTCAAATTCTTCCGCGGAGAGTGTGACTGCAGAAAGATTTCGCAAAGGGACACCTTGTGGTTTGAAATAGTTTGCGCGTGGGTTGCGATGAAGGATACGTTGTCGAGGAGGACGGGGCATAAATAAGTGAATGAAAAAACTCAAATCACAAGTTCCAAATCACAAATAATATTGAGTAATCAATAGATTATATAATATGTCTTATTATATATGTTTGAATATTGATATTGTTTGGGATTTGGTGATTGAGATTTGAATCGTTACCGTGTACGCATTGTCTATCATATCATGTATTGCGTATTTCGGGTATTGATTCAGTCGTTACTGCGTCGGCCACGACCTTGTCCGCAGCCCGTGCCACGACCTTGTCCGCGTACAGCGCCACGTCCACATCCTGCACCTTGAGTAGGGGACTTTACGATTGTCTGTTGTCCATGAGCGCAGTTGCCACGTCCACGGCCTGTTTGGGGACCCTTTCCTTCGGGTCCTGTTCCGTCAAATTGAGACATAGTGTATGTCATTAGTGAAAGAGAATAAAAGGTATCGACCGTCTATATTATGAGTATATACCCATAATAAAAAGAAGTCAAGCGGTGGCGTGTAGATTGTTTTGGATTTATGCAAACTCTTGCCAAATGCGTATATGTGTGTATAGTAAAGGAAGAGAGTTCAAAGGAAAATTTTTATGTAATGGTAAGAGGAGGTGTTTTATGGTAACCATAGTTAAGAATTGGCCATATCCATTTCGTCGTATAGGCCCAACATGTTTCGTACAGGAAAGGACAAGAATCGAAGAAGATGCAGGTGGTGATACCACGGTCGCGCCTTCTTCGGGTCTTGGGGATATTCTCCCCAATTATTTGAAAGAGTCCCGATGTCCTTTTTTCGGGATGAAGTTTGATAGTGATGCACTGGTTTCTTCAGATGAAGTGAATCGTTGTGTTGTCGCGACACTTTTAGAAGAAACTGATGGCATGTGCAGTGTTGTCGCGTGTGGAGGAGCATGTCCATCATGGACGGGCTGTCCCAGAAGTAAACATCCAAGCGCAAAGAGCATTATCAGCATGCTCAGTGAAACTCGCGTCATTTTTTCGGGTGATTTTCAAATGAATTTTGCACAGTGGTATGACTACCGTGTGAAAAAGACAAAGCCAGCCTGATGGCTGGTTTTTTGTTGCCCCTTTTTTATTATATGCATCTATCATCCATAATCCAAATATCATGCTATACTTCTTCTCATGGATATATCATTTTTTCATGTTGATTTGGTAGAAGTGATTCGCGCTGTTGGCTATGTGGGTGTTACCTTTGCAGTATTTGCCGAATCGGGACTCTTTTTTGGTTTCTTTTTACCGGGAGATAGTATGCTATTTACAGCAGGACTTCTTGCGTCACAGGGTTTTTTTAATATTTATATACTTGCGTCTCTTATTGGAATTGCAGCGATTGTCGGGGATAGCGTGGGGTATTGGTTTGGTACGTTTGTAGGACCTGCAATTTTTACAAAAGAAGACTCTCGTTTTTTCAAGAAGAGTGATATAGAAAAAGCACATGCGTTTTATGACGCGCATGGACCAAAGGCAATTGTTTTGGGACGTTTTATTCCTATTGTACGGACGTTTGTTCCAATACTCGCGGGTGTAGCCAAGATGGAATACATGACATTTCTCAAATACAATATCATTGGCGCGCTCATTTGGGGTGTGGGGGTAACTGTTGCAGGGTATGTACTCGGTAGTGTTATCCCTGACGCGGAACGATATATATTACCTCTAGCGATCCTTATCATTGCGACATCGTTTATTCCCGTAGTGATGGAATATATACAAAAGAAGAAAAACAAACGGACATAAGATATGAAGAAACACATAACAAAAAAGCCCGCCGAAGCGGGTATTTGACAGTTGCATACTCTCGTATATTTTTTTTATCTTTTGTTCGATGTTTCAATCAATTTGTAGATGACGATAGACAACCAAATCAAAAAGCTTGCGAATCCGATAATGAAGAGCGTTGGAATAATAGGCATGAAATGATCATCGCTGTCCCCGAACCATCCAAGCCAAATAGAGACGATTGCAACTATAGCGCAGGCAAGCATGCAGGTAAGAAAAATTTTTAATGAGATTGTTTCGATAGTGTGTAGTGTAGTTTGTTTCATATAGAGAGAGTATGGCATAGGTATAGTATTCTCTCATAGAAAAAAACTACTCCACAGCAAGTTGCGGGGCAGTTTGTTTTCTATAAATTGATTATTTGATAGTGACTGTGGATAACCTGACTTTGATTTTCTACTTTTGTTCTATTATAATTGATGTGTAGTAAACAAGTCAACTCTATATGCTTACAAAACGTCAAAAAGAAGTCCTCGACTTCGTAGAAAGCTATTCACATAAGAAAGGATACGCTCCTTCTTTTGAAGAGATCAGAAAGCGACTCAAACTCGCCTCTGTTTCAACTGTTCATTTTCATATTTCAAAACTCAAAGAGGGTGGTTATTTGGAAAAAACAGAAAATAAAGCCCGTGCCATTAGTGTTGCGTCAAAAGAACCGATGGTAAAAATTCCTCTTTTAGGAACAATAGCCGCTGGAGAACCAATAGAGGTAATTCGCCAAAATGAATTTATTGCTTTTCCTAAAACAAAACTACCGAGTAGTGGGAATCTTTATGCTTTGCGTGTGATGGGTAGCAGTATGATTGATGAAAATATAAAAGACGGAGATGTTGTTTTAGTAAAACAGCAAGATGTTGCGGAAAATGGTGAGAGGGTTGTTGCCCTGATAGATAATCACGAGGCAACACTAAAGAAATTTTATAAAAAACGAGGATATATCCAGTTACAGCCTGCCAATAAAACTTTTGAGCCGATTATTATAAGAAAAGACCGAGATGTTAAAATTCAAGGAATTGTTATTGATGTAATAAAAAATGAAGAAGAATTACAAGCAGAAGAGATAATGATAACAAAAGAAATAAAAAAAGAGAAAAAATTACCTCTCAATCAAATAATTTTAGGCGATGCAATTCAAGAATTAAGAAAACTTCCCGATGAAAGTTGTGATGTAATTATAATTGACCCTCCTTACAATATTGGTAAAGATTTTGGAAATAATATTGATAAAAGAGAACTTGGAGAATATGTAGACTGGTGTAAAAGTTGGATAAACGAAAGCATAAGGATACTAAAGCCAAATGGAACGATTTTTATTTATGGTTTTAGTGAAATTTTAGCGTATCTATCTGTTGAAATTCCTATACAGAAAAGATGGCTTATTTGGCATTACACAAATAAAAATGTTGCTTCCCTTAATTTTTGGCAAAGAAGTCATGAAGCGATTATTTGTGCATGGAAAGAAAAACCAATTTTTAACAGAGATGATGTTAGAGAACCATATACAGAGGGTTTTTTGAATGGAGCGGCTGGAAAGGTAAGAAAAGGGACTTTGGGAAGATTCAGTAGTAGTGGCGTAGAAACAGTCTATAGGGCTCACGACGGAGGAGCATTACCGAGAGATGTTATAAAAATCCCTGCTCTTGCCGGTGGAGCCGGAATGAATGAAAGATGGTTTTTATGTAAGACTTGCGACGCTGTGTGTGAGCCACGACAATTAAAAAATCACGACGGGCATGAAATAATGAAGCATCCAACACAAAAACCATTTGAATTGTCGAAAAAATTGATCAAATCAGCTATGCCGAAAAAAGATGGCGTGGTGTTAGTGCCTTTCGTCGGGACTGGTTCAGAATGTGCCGCCGCAAAAGAATTGGGACAATCTTATATAGGATTTGAGATCAATCCTGACTATGTGAGATTGGCAGAAAAAATGATAGACAATAAAAAAGCAATCTCTAAATTATTTTAAAGAACTATCTATTTCTTGCTTTTTTTGTTCAAAAGCGAAGGGAGTAAAAACCACAAAGCCATTTTTTAATCTTTGGAGGCTTTTATTTTCTACGAAATCCTTATAGGGTTTTCTCCACTCACCTTTTTTCGTTTTAGGATTGTCAAAAACACTACTCGCTGGAACATTGTAGAAAATATCAACAAACTCGCCGTTTATTTTATTTTTAACCCCACCTTTACCACGTCTGACCTCCGAGCTAAATGATTCTTTTTTCACTTGGTAGTTCAAAATTTTCCCTTTGTAATTTACCTGAAAATCCGCCCCTTGATGATCAAGTTCTTCTGACATAGCAACAGTTCCCTCACCAAAAACTGATTCCGCAACATAACCAGCGTGTATTTGGGTAATGATACTTGCCCAAGTTCTATAGATTCTTGCAGGTAATCCACGATAAAAACAATCTTTGCACATTGTTGTTTTTTCTCTAAAAGATTCAATTTCTGTTTTCAGCGATTTTAGATACTCTTTATAAAAATCCTTAAAAGACAAAAATTTCTTTTGATCCCAATATACTTTGTAAAGCATATCGATTGCCTGAACCTCTTTAGGCATATCCATTTCTACAATTTTAATAGGCCTATACTGATCACGATAGGATTTAAGGTCAACTGATTGTAAAAATTTGTCGAATTTTTGTACTAACATAAATTATAAAAAATATGAGGAAGGCTTTTTATATATTTGCGCAAATTTTTTCATTTCTGCGACATCAAGCCTTCTCTCGCCAGACTCAATTTTTGAGATATACGACTGCGGTTTACCAAGTTTGTCGGCAACTTCCTGCTGGCTAAGCCCAACCTCAATACGAGCCGTTTTTAGGCGTTCTATGATTTCTTTGTAGTCTTTTGAGTAAACCAATTTGCTCATGTGTGTTTCTATAATATATCCTATTGCGGAATAATCCCAAATTAGGATATACTGTATTTATGAATTTAGCCGCCGATTTTTTCAAAAAAGAAAGCCGAAGCCCGCGCGGATTCCTCCCCAGACCCCTCCTCCGCGCGGGCGAATCCATCGCCCCGCCTCCATATCCCCAGAAAAATAGTGGCAGGGTGTATCATTTCAGATTCCGGCGGTAGGGATCTCTCCTTACAGGAGCAGTTTTTATTTTCTATTTCCTGATTACTTTGCGGTTACTGAGAAATAAATATGAAAATTTTTTATGCAGTATATGTTTTTTGATGGCACAGTGAAGTTATAACAAAAAGACTGCAATGGTATATAAAAAATGTTATGATAAGACAATGGAAAAAGAATCAACTATTCCGTTATGGGCACTTTCAATAGATGACGCTCTTGCCGCACAGGATTCAAGTTGTGAAGGGTTAACATATAATATAAGTGAAGAGCGACAGAAAATATATGGGTATAATGTTATTTTTAACAAAAAACGTATTCACACCCCAAAAATATTTTTTAGGCAGTTTATGAACCCATTAATATTTGTATTACTTGCCGCGGCGTTGGTGACGGCATTTTTACGTGAATGGATTGACATGGGAGTTATTATGTTTGCTGTGTTGGTAAATGTATTTCTTGCATTTTATCAAGAATATAGGGCAGAGCATACAATCGAAAGATTATCTTCATACATTAAAGAAATTGCGCGTGTTGTCCGTGATGGTGTTGAGCGTGAAATAGATTCTTCCGAACTGGTTCCTGGGGATATTATTCGGCTTTCATATGGAGCTCGTATTCCCGCGGATGCGCGACTGATTTCTGTGAATGCTCTTTCTATTGATGAATCAATACTTACAGGAGAATCCCTTTCAATTCAGAAAAAAACCGATATTCTTTCAGAAGGGACACCAGTATCAAATCGTACAAACATGGTACATGCGGGAACACTTGTCGTTGAAGGGTATGGGACGGCCGTGGTTATGAAAACAGGAATACATACTGAGCTTGGACGTATTGCAGAATTGGTGTCAAAAACAGGAAGTGAACGAACGCCACTTCAGAAATCATTGTGGCATCTCGCGTGGATTATTTTTTTTGTTGTATTGTTTGTTGTCGCAGGGGTGTTTTTTCTTGGAATTTCTCGTGGTGAACCAGCGCTTGAAATGCTTGTTATTGCTATTGCGGTTGCGGTGGGTGCGGTTCCTGAAGCGCTCCCTATTGCCCTTACTGTTATTCTTGCCGCGGGGTCTGAACGTATTGCCGCGGTAAATGGTATTATGCGAAGTCTGGCAGCAGCCGAAACACTTGGTTCAGCAAGCGTCATTATGGTTGATAAAACGGGTACGCTTACTGAAGCAAATATGCGTATGATGTCACTCCATACGTTTGATGAAATTGTTGAAGGAGAGAAACACACAAAACGAGATATACTTCTTGATGCTTTTTCATCAGGTGATGTGATTGTTGAAAATCCTTCCGATGAGGTTCCTTCGTGGCGTTTTGCGGGTAATCCTATTGAGAGAGGGATTGCAAAAGCACTTCTTGAACGGGAAGGAGATAACTTTTCACGTCTTTTTACAAAGCGCCAATCTCCACTTTTGGCATTTAACTCAACAAATAAGTTTTCAATTGCGGAAAGTATTTTTGACGGCAAGCGCATTGTTGTTGGGGCACCCGACATTCTTTTAAAGCGCTCTGATATTTCAAAAGAATCATTTATCATTGCAAATGAGTGGATTGCCCGGGTAAGTTCTGAAGGAAAACGACTTGTCGGTGTTGGCGTATTACATACGACAGGAAAAGGACCGACCAACTCAGACAGTGTCAGCAATATCACATTTTTAGGTGTACTTGTGTTTCAAGACCCGTTACGTACAGATACGATAGCATCGGTGAAGCATATTGAGCGACTAGGAGCACGTGTGGTGATGATAACAGGCGATTTAAAGGGAACGGCTATTGCTGTGGCACGTGAACTTGGATGGGATGTAAATGAAGGAGAAGTTCTTACAGGGGAAGAGATCGCCCTATTATCAGATAATGAACTTCAGTCATACTTATCGCATATAAAAATATTTGCACGAGTTACTCCAGAACAGAAGTTACGTATTGGGGTGTTGTTTAAACAACATGGAGAAGTTGTCGCGATGACAGGAGATGGAGTAAATGATGCACCATCACTTCGTGCGGTTGATATTGGTGTCGCACTTAGTTCTGGTTCTGATGTTGCAAAGAGTGTTGCCGATTTAGTTCTTCTTGATGATTCTTTTAAAACTATTGTTTCTGCGATTGAAGAAGGGCGGCGTATGTTAGTGAATATCCGCAAGAGTTTTGTGTATCTCATGTCCAATTCGCTTGACGAAGTTATACTTATTGGCGGGTCTTTGCTCGTAGGATTGCCAATCCCACTGACTGCTCTTCAGATTATTTGGGTGAATCTTTTTACTGGAAGTCTGCCGGCCATTTCTTTTGCATTTGATGAAGATAATGATAAAAAGGAATATATACACATGCATGATAACAGTGTATTGAATAAAGAAGTACGATACCTTACATTAGGTATTGGGATAATAACATCACTTCTTCTTTTTGGTCTTTATTGGGTATTACTTGCGTGGGGGATTGCTTTTGATGAAGCGCGGGCGATACTTTTTATCTGTTTCGCTGGTTATATTCTTGTTGTTGCGTATTCATTCCGTAGTTTACGTCGTCCGCTTTTTTCATATCCAATTTTTTCAAACACTTTTCTCAATGTTAGTATAGTAGGAGCCGTAGCACTTCTTTTTCTTAGTATGTCTATTCCACTATTAAGAGATGTGTTTTCATTGACACCACCACCAGTTGGTCTTTTGTGGATTGTTATTGTATGGTTTATTGTGAATGTTGCGATTGTTGAAGGAGCAAAATGGGGATTTCGACATTTCATTAAAGAATAATATACGTAAAATAACTTGTTTCCCTTTCTTGTTATTATGTTTTTTGTGCCTAAGTTCGGAGTACTATAGTAAAACCCCAAAGACATGCCTTGGGGTTCAACTATAGTATGCTCCGGCGGTAGGGCTCTCTCCTTACAGGAGCAGTGCAGGTTTCCCATTTTTTCGGAGCAGAGCTCCTCAAACATATGGGAGAACCTTTTTCCGCGACATCCCCGCTCTTTGCTTCGCAAAGGGCGGGGTGCGCGGACCCGCTCGCTAGGACGAGCGGGCGATTTGTGTTTTGTGGGGACAACGCGTTACTTTTTTACACATAAATCCTCCCAGATGGGAGGATTTATGTTTGGCTCCGGCGGTAGGGCTCGAACCTACGACCAACGAGTTAACAGCTCGCCGCTCTACCAACTGAGCTACGCCGGAATGGTATATATTTGATTGTAAAACGAAACTTCCTATAAAAACAAGTCCGTATATCTGCCAAGACAGCTACGCCGGAATATTTATGAGTTCTTTTGCTACTATCTATGGACATCAGACAAGTCCGTATATCTGCCAAAACAGCCACATCGGAACAGTATATGTATTTGATTGTAAAACAAAACTTCCTATTGGAATGATTGCTTGTCCCTAACTCTTTGTTGTTGTCTGTCAGGAACGCTCTTTATCATACCAAACGGACGAAAAATGGCAACCCATTTTGTGTGCTGTTAAATTGACTAAGAGTGGTATATACTAATAGTGCCAGATGTTCTCCGGCGTATTTTTTATCATTTTATTTTCCCGCCATAGGCGTTTCATATTTATGAAGATGAAGAAAACTCATATTATCGGTACTATCGGTCCCGTTTCAGATTCTGTTCCTGCGCTCAAGAAACTGATTGAAGCAGGAATGAATGTTGCGCGTCTCAACTTCTCGCACGGTGATTGGACGACGCATGAGATGGCATACAACAACGTGCATCAGGCAGCAAAAGAAATGAATCGCACAGTGCCTATCATTCAAGACCTTATGGGTCCAAAAATTCGCATCGGAGATTTTGCAAGTGAGTTCGTAACACTTAAAAAAGGAGGAACATTTACTCTCGTGCAAGAAAAAATAGTCGGTGATGAAACACGTGCACATATTACGTATGAGGGACTATATGCTGATGTAAAAAAAGGGACAAAAATTCTTCTTAATGATGGAAAGATTGAATTGACAGTAAAAGAAATAAAAGGAACAGATATTGTATGTAGGATAGATGTTGGTGGAAAAATTCGTGGACGTCGTACTGTCAATGTGCCAGGAGCATATCTCAAGATTTCTTCACTTACCGCAAAAGACAAAAAGGATTTAACACTCGGGACGAAACTCGGTGTTGATTTTGTCGCTTTTTCATTTGTGCGTACTGCTGATGACGTGCGTGAACTCCGCGCGCTTCTCAAAAAATATAAGTCTCCAGCAAAAATTATTGTAAAACTTGAAACACCTGAAGCGGTAGAAAATATTGATGCCATCCTTGAAGAGACAGATGCTGTGATGATTGCACGTGGGGATTTGGCGGTAGAAGTACCACGAGAAGATGTTCCTATGATTCAAAAACGTGTTATCGAATTGTGTAATATTGCGGGTAAACCAGTGATTGTGGCAACACAGATGCTCGAGACAATGATTACTGAAGCACATCCCACGCGTGCTGAGGTAAGTGATATTGCTTATGCAGTGCTTGAAGGTGCCGATGTGCTCATGCTTTCAGCAGAAACAGGTGTAGGAGAATATGCAGTGGAGGCGGTGTCTACGATGGCACGCGTTGCAAAAAAAGCAGAGAGTCATGTAGAACCAAGGAAAATAAAACGTACGCACGCTGTCTGCCCTCCCGAAGGAGTGTGTGCCTATGATGTAGTAGATTCTGTAAGTGAATCAGCAGTTGATATTGCACGTTCGGTGCATGCGAAAGTGATTATTGCTTTGACACAATCGGGATTTACTGCACGGATGATTTCACGTTTTCGTCCCAAGCAACCTATTCTTGCGGTGACGACAAATGACGCGACATATCATCAAGCGGAGTTTTCATACGGTTGTTATACACATAAGATTAAGCAATTCGGAAATATTGATGAAGTATATGGTGAGGTAGATCGTCTTGTTCTCGGTGAAAAACTCGCTAAGAAAGGGGATCGTGTTGTTATCGTCGCGGGGCTTCCCTTCGGTAAGATTGGTGGTACAAATATGATTATGGTACACGTTGTAGGGGATACAACGGATAGAACAGGGACAAAGAAAGAAAAAGCAAAAAAGAAAAAATAAAAATGAAATAATGAAGAACCCCGATGCTCTGCATCGGGGTTCTTCATTATATGTTCTTTTAATACTACTCTATGTTATTTGATTCCTTTTAAATATGAAGGGAGTTCAGCGAGTTTGACCGTGTCTTGGGAACGACTCTCCATGTTGCGGACAATGACCGTGCCATCCATTGCTTCTTGCTGTCCAAAAATAATCGCATAGGGAATACCCATCTTTTCAGCAGTACCGAGCTGTGCACCGAGTCCATCTTTTGACAAGGATTGGGCGATGGGAACATGTGCTTTGCGGAGCATTTCAATGACGGACAGACTTTTCAGTCTTGCTTCAAAACCAAGTTGAATAAAATATACTTTTGGTTTCTTTAAGATGCGTGGTGAGGGAATCTTGACTCCTTCTGTTGTGATAAGTCGGTCAATACCAATGGCCGCACCAACCGCGGGGATAGGTTTTTTGGAACCAAGCAATTTACCAAGTCCATCATAACGGCCACCTCCAGCAATGGTGAGCGAGGTTGCTTCCTCGCTTCCTTCAGCGGGACACAGTGCTTTAATCTCAAATACTGTGTGTGAGTAATAATCAAGTCCACGAACCAGTGTATTGTCAATGCGGTAGGTGATACCTGAGGAGTCAAGATACTCAAGTACTTCTTTGAAATGCTTTTTTGCTGATGTAGAAAGATGATTGAGAGATTCAGGCGCTTCTTCTTTGAATTCCTGACAACGAGCATCTTTACAATCAAGAAGACGTAGGGGATTCGTCTTGAGGCGCTCTTTGCAATGAGGACACAAACTATCTGCGTGTTTCTTGTAATAGTTTACAAGCGCACGTGTATATGCGATGCGAGAGTCAGTATCACCGATACTGTTTATTTCTACACATAAATCCGCGAAACCAACTTCTTCAAGTGCGTCAACGACCGTACGAATGACGATAGCATCGGCAATACTTTTTTCGCTTCCCAGTATTTCAAAATTAAATTGACGAAATTCACGAAGACGACCCTTTTGTGGATTTTCATGACGGAAGAATTCTCCGTAATTGTAGAGCATGACGGGTTGAGGAAGTGATTGCATGCCGTGTTCCATATATGCGCGCATCACGGCAGCTGTTCCTTCTGGGCGCATGACGAGCTTGTCGCCACCTTTTGTGCGAAGTCCGTACATTTCTTTCTCAACGATATCTGTATGTTCACCAACGCCACGAGCAAAAACATCTTCGTCTTCGAGAATTGGCGTTTGGATGGGAGAGAAACCGTAATACACGGCTACTTCTTGAATCTTTTCAAAGAGGCCTTGATACGCGTAAAAGTCTTCACCGATGATGTCGTGCATACCTTTCGGTGTGCGTAATTCTTTTGAGGATTTTTTTGCAGGTGTAGCTGACATAGATGTGTATCTGCGTATGATACCATGACAAATGGTAAATGGGTAATAGAACGCTTTTATCTATCAATAATTCATTTCTCCAGGAAGCCATGCGGCATGAGAGATGGGAAAGAGACGGAGCATGACTTTTCCTTGAAGGAATCCTTCATTAAGTGTTCCCCACACACGTGAGTCAGAACTTGCATATCGGTTGTCGCCCATGACGAAATAATCATCTTCACCCAATGTGACGGTCATGGTGTCTTCTTTGGGATAGGTGATGTATGGTTCAGAGAGAGTAAACCCAACAGTATCGTCAGGTGACTCTTTGATAGTAACTGTACCATGTTGTAGTGAGACTGTTTCTCCAGGAAGACCGATGACCCGTTTGATAAAGGAAACTGATGGATCTCCTGGGTATTTAAAGACAATAACGTCACCTCTCTGTGGGTCGGTAAACCGATAGGAAAATTTATCGACAATAAGATAGTCGCTTGATTCAAATGTGGGGAGCATTGATTCACCTGAGACGAGAAACGGACTGATGATATACATGCGTACCGGAAGGACAATAAGAAGAATGAGAAAAACCGCTTTTGCTGTCTCTCGAAAAAATCCAGATTTTGGCACTCCCTGTGGGGATGTTTCGTGTGTCGGCACGGCGGTATGTTCAATGAGTGTGTCCATGAGAAAAAACGATACGATTGATATAAAGAATAGTATCGCAGAACCAAAAAGGACGCAATGTTTTTTGACGTAAATACCATGCGGATTAGACGCGAAAGGTGAGTTTCCCACGACGTCTCTTCTGTGGTGGGGTGGATAAATTGTAAGAACGTTTATGAAGATTACGAATAACGAATGTATACGAATATACGAATACGACTCCTTTTCTTTTATCGTTTACCGTTTATAGTTTTCGTCTTCATATTTCTATTTTCTTATTTCATCGTCTATCGTTTATAGTTTTCTTTTTCACATTCTTGATTCGTGATTCGTGCTTCGAGTGTCCGTCCCTATAACCTATCACCTCTAACCTCTTTCCTACCTTACATTCATATTCCCAATAGAGCATGATATACTTATGCGCATGGAAAAAGGATATGTTGTTGTTGGCTTGGGTAATCCTGGCAAAGAATACGAAAAAACTCCACACAATGCGGGACGTCTTGCCGTGGAACATTTTGCTATGACGCGTGCGTTCGGAGCATTCCGCGCCGAACGCACGCACAAAGGCCTCGTGAGTGATGGCACGCTCACCATACACAATGGTGCCACATGTCCCGTTACGCTCCTCTTGCCCGAAACGTTCATGAATGCATCAGGAAAGAGTGTGATCACTTGTATTTCATCTACAGAAGCAGAGCGTTTGATTGTGATACACGATGATGTGGATATACCCCTTGGCACGGTCAAAGTTTCGCGTGACAGAGGAGCGGGGGGACACAATGGTATTGCATCAATTATCAAAGAGCTTGGTACTACGTCATTCATTCGTGTACGCGTTGGTGTTGCTCCCAAAACAGTATTTGGTACTGTTCGTCGTCCTACAGGTGACCGACTGCCTGCGTATGTGCTCAAACCCGTACCTGCTCTGCGCGAGAAATCGTTTATGACAGGTATTGTCCTTGCTGGAGATGTGGCAGAAACGATTATGCGTGAGGGGGTCGTATCTGCAATGAATAAGTATAATTAATTTACTTTTATGCATCAGCAAAATGACGTACGTATTTATCTTATTTTCTTTGTTTTTGTTGCATTCGCATTTGTGCTTGTGGGACGTCTGTTTTTTTTGCAGACAATAGAGGCGGATAAATACCGTACACTTGCCGATGACCAATATGTCCGTCCCGCACCCGACAGGTCTGACCGTGGAAACATTTTTTTCACGTACAAGACAGGAGAAACAATCTCTGCCGCGACCCTTGGGTATGGATATGAAGTGATTGTCGACCCAAGTATGATTGCAGATGCAGATGCAGTTGTTTCCGCTCTCAAGAACATCTTTCCCACATTAGATACAGATGACACAATTGTTCGTCTCGCAGATAAACATTCAAAATATGTTGTTGTCATAGAACGTATTGATGAAGAAACGGCGGACACAGTAAATGCGCTTGATATTGATGGTGTTGGAGCGTATCGTCAAAACTGGCGCGTATATCCGGGTGAAACACTCGCCGCACACGTACTTGGATTTGTTGGGTATGATGGAAATGGTTTTTCTGGACGATACGGATTAGAGCGATATTATGAAGACATTCTTTCTCGTAATGATACGTATGTACCCGCAAATTTTTTTGTTGAATTATTTTCTAATATTACTGATTCTATTTTATATGCGGGCAAAGAGCGTGCGGGCGACATTGTGTCTTCTGTTGAACCCAATATCCAAGCGTATGCCGAACGTGTTTTGCGAGAGACGCGCGCACATTGGGCTTCTGATGAAGGAGGTATGATTGTCGTTGATCCGATGACAGGACGTGTCTATGCGATGGCAGCATTCCCATCCTTTGACCCCAATGTGTACGGTAAAGAAACTAACACTGCCGTCTTTGTCAACCCACTCACGGAGAATGTGTATGAAATGGGTTCCATTATCAAACCACTTACTGTCGCAGCAGGGCTTGATGCGGGTGTCATTACCGCAAAGACGACATATAACGATACAGGAAGCATTGTGCTTAATGGTGCGAAAATCAGTAATTATGACGGTAAGGCGCGCGGTGTTGTGCCGATGCAAGAAGTTCTCAACCAGTCACTCAATACCGGTGTGTCGTTTATTGTGAGTAAGTTGGGACATGAACAGTTTCGCACGTATATGCGCAAACTTGGTATTGATGAAGAAACAGGGATTGATTTGCCGGGTGAAGTGCATGGGCTTGCCGATAATCTTGACAGTCCCCGTGATATTGAATACGCGACAGCTTCATTCGGGCAAGGTATTGCGATGACGCCGATTGAAGCGACTATGGCACTGTCCGCACTGGGGAATGGAGGAAAGTTACTGACTCCGGGACTCGTCACACGTATTGCCTATGAAGACGGCTCAGAAAAACTTATCTATCCTGATGAAGGGAGACAAGTGTTCAAAAAGAGCACTTCAGATGAAATCACTCGTATGTTGGTGACTGTTGTGGATGATGCGCTTGCCGGCGGGAAATACGCCCTTCCGCAACACACCATTGCCGCAAAGACAGGGACCGCACAGATGTCCAACCCCGCGGGAGGAGGATATTATGAAGACCGCTATCTGCACTCATTTTTTGGCTATTTCCCTGCGTACAATCCACGCTTTCTTGTCTTTATGTATCACACGTATCCCAAAGGGGCGAAGTATGCATCCGAGACGCTGACAGCACCCTTTATGGAGATGACGAAGTTCCTCATCAGTTATTATGAGATTCCACCGGATCGGTAGGGGGTATTGCTGGTTACTGGTAACAGGTCGCTGGTTAATTTGTATACACGGGTAAAAATTTGAAAATGGAATGGGGGGGAATTATACAGGAAATCGTCCCCGCGATTATCCAGCTCCACTTTCATAAACAACTCAATACTTGAATTGATATTCACGCCCGTAATTATCGTTCTGTGCAAAGGGAAACATTTAGCATGAAAGTGGAGCTGGGTACCGCTGGACGCGGCGCGGCGACCCAGCCCTACTTTCATGAATAGAGTCTACATATGTATACAGAGCAATACCATAACAGACGCATGCGGTATGCATACGTCTGTTATGAAAGTAGAGCTGGGTGACCCTACGGGGAATCGACCCCGCGGTTACTAATGAAAATCCTCCATGTATTCGGATTTTCATAAGTACCGCTGGGCGCGGCTCGCATCGCACCCTTGGTGCGATATGCTCCGCCGGTTCGATTCCCACGA
>Ga0194119_10000846_pt1 | contig 57364 bp, 55 predicted proteins | sample TA2MahC100mmetaG_FD_148620 | JGI IMG/M metagenome (GOLD analysis project Ga0194119, IMG submission 148620) | Freshwater microbial communities from Lake Tanganyika, Tanzania - TA2015018 Mahale Deep Cast 100m | ecosystem: Environmental > Aquatic > Freshwater > Lake | place: Tanzania: Lake... | reverse complement strand
ACCCAGCTAGGGGTGATGAATACAGACGAAGCCCTTGAGTTGGCCAAAAAGAAAAAGCTAGATCTGGTTAACGTGGCGCCAAGCGCTCGTCCACCGGTCTGCCGTTTAATGGATTACGGTAAACACAAGTACGAGCAGAGCAAGCGTGACCGCGAAGCCAGGAAAAACCAGAAGGTTACAACGATTAAAGAGATAAAACTGCGCCCGAACATTGATAAACACGACTTTGATGTAAAAGCTAAGCGGGGGCAGAAGTTTCTCGAAAACGGAGATAAGGTTAAAGTAACAGTCATGTTCAGGGGCAGAGAAATAACTCACCCCGAGATTGCCCAGCGACTCTGCAAGCAGTTGGCCCAGGATCTTTCTGATTACGGTTCGGTTGAAAAGGCCGCCAAGCAGGAAGGGCGCAACATGATCATGATCTTAACGCCAAATTCATAGTAGAGGAAGGTTGTATTCAGCATGCCAAAAATGAAGACCCATCGTGGTGCTGCAAAGCGTTTCAAAAAAACGGGTAGTGGCAAGATAAAGCGCTACCGCGCTTTTGCCAGCCACCTGACAGGCAAGAAAAGCTCAAGCCGCATCAGGCGTTTGCGTAAGTCAACCCTGGTAAAACCGGCAGATCTTAAGCGGGTAAAACTGCTTATTCCTTAGAAGCTTCCAAAGAAATTATTTTATTAATACAGATACGAGATCGTTTTTTAAGCTGATCAGTAGGAGGATGATTGATTATGCCTCGCACAAAAAGAGGTAATGTAGCCCGCAAAAGGCGGAAGAAAATATTAAAATTGGCCAAAGGCTATTATGGTGCTAAAAGCAAGCTGTTCAGGGTAGCAAAACAACAGGTTATTAAATCGCTGACCTATGCTTATCGTGACCGTCGACAGCGCAAACGCGATTTTCGCAAGTTGTGGATAGCCAGGATTAATGCCGAGGCCAGAAATGGCGGTATTTCGTACAGTCGCTTCATTAGCGGCCTGAAAAAGGCTGAGGTTCAGATCAACCGCAAAGTGCTGGCCGATCTGGCTGTGAGAGATAAGAATGCTTTTGCCCAGCTGGTTGAGCTGGCCAAAGCCAACAACTAAACATTTTAACGTGCCTGTTGCTTCAATAACGATCAAGCTCCACGGAGATGAGTTCTCTTTATGAACAGGCCAAAACCTATAAATCCGGCCCGGGTAATGGTGGCCGGATTTATAGGAGTAATACTAACCGGATCGCTATTGCTTAGTTTGCCTGCAGCACGTATTGCCGGGGAGCTAAGCTATATTGATGCCCTTTTTACTGCTACCTCAGCAGTATGTGTCACCGGACTGGTTGTCGTCGATACCGGAACATTCTACAGCTTTTTTGGGCAAATGGTTATTATGATCCTGATTTTTATTGGTTCCCTCGGATTCATGACCATGACAATAATGATCTTTATTTTTCTTGGCCGTAAAATTACGCTAAGAGATCGCCTCTTAACCAGGGAAGCGCTTAACCAGGAATCTCTATCCGGTATGGTGCGCCTGGCCACTTCTGTTTTACAAATCGCGCTTCTATTTATCCTGAGCGGCGCATCCCTGATGGCTTTCCGATTTATTCCGCAGCTGGGCTATGGCCGCGGTATTTTCTTTTCTCTTTTTCATGCTATTTCGGCCTTTGGCAATGCCGGGTTTGATCTATTCGGCAACTTTGATAGTCTTACCCGTTTTCCTGCCGATTACCTGGTCAACGGAACAATGATGGTTCTATTTATTTTCGGAGGTCTTGGTTTCACCGTGGTTATCGATCTGTTGAGACATTTTCGCTTTCGGAGCAGAATCTCACTGCACAGCCGCATGGTTTTGCTAATCAGCGGGGTTCTCCTGTTTAGCGGGACTATTTGTATATTTATATTGGAATATAGCAATCCTGAAACTATGGGTAGTCTTAATTTAGGCGCCAAGCTTTTTACAGCACTCTTTACAGCAGCGACACCGCGAACGGCGGGCTTTAATGTTTTAGATACAGCTGCTCTTGGCTATCCCACCTTTTTATTGCTCTTAGTGCTGATGTTTATCGGCGCTTCTCCGGCATCAACCGGTGGAGGAATTAAAACAACAACATTTGGTGTCATTTTCTTGACCCTTATGGCGATGATCAGAGGCCGCCAAGAACCGATCTTTATGCAGCGCCGGTTTACGCTGACCCAGATTATGAAAGCAGTTGCAATTGTCAGCGCTGCTGTAGCCCTGATCTTTACAGCGATTTTTATTCTTACCCTGGCAGAAGATATTGAGTTCAGCGCTCTTTTGTTTGAAGTGTTTTCTGCTTTCGGTACAGTTGGCTTAAGTAGGGGTATTACTGCGGAACTTGGTACTGTAAGCAAGCTGGTACTGATCATCACCATGCTTGGAGGGAGGGTCGGTCCTCTGACGCTAATGGTAGCGCTGGTCCGGAAACAGCAGAAAGATATACTGCACTATCCCGAAGAGCAACTGTTAATCGGCTAATCCAGATCTGAAACAGGGAAGGCATGTAGGAACAGCTTTTATGCAGATGGAGGTTATGTTATGCGAAAGCAAGTTATAGTGATTGGCGTCGGGAGATTTGGCTCCAGCGTAGCCCTCAACCTGGTTGAACTCGGGCATGATGTGTTGGTAGTTGATAAGAATCAGGACTTAATTCAGCAAATCAGCACTGAGGTAACCAATGCAGTAGTTGCCAACGCCGCATCGGAAAGCGGTATTCAGGCTCTGGGCGTTAATAATTTTGATGCTATTGTCCTGGCTATCGGTAATGATGAGCAGGCCAGTATTTTAGCAGCAATCTTACTGATAGAGGCAGGCGCCTCCTACATTGTTGCCAAGGCTCAAAATGATTTGCATGGTAAAGTCTTAAACAAGATCGGAGTCCACCGGGTCATTTACCCCGAACGCGATATGGGACACAAGATTGCTCATAGTCTTTTTGCATCTAACATCATTGATCTGATCGAACTCTCATCTGATTATAGCGTTGTAGAAGTGAGCGCACCGCAAGAGATGGTTGGCCAAACCTTAAAAAATCTTGATTTACGGGCTCGCTTTGGTGTTAGTGTTATCGCCCTTAGGCGTAATCACGGCAGCAAGACAAACATCTCTCCGGCAGCAGACGATCGGGTGATGACCGGTGATATAATTGTGGCAATCGGCGAAAATAAGGCTTTGAAAAAGTTGGAGTGGATTTAGGTGAAGCCTCATCACTTAAGCAGCAAAAACAATCCCATCCTTAAGGAATACCGGAAACTGCTAACAAACAGAAATTACCGCAGAAAGAATGAAAAGATTGCAGTCGAGGGGCCAAACCTGGTTAAGGAGGCCTTGCAAGCAGGATTGATACCTGAGGTAGTCTTAATGGCGGAAAACTATGGTTGTGGAAAAGAAAAAAAGTGGCTCACTGACTTACCCCTTTCTACGCAACAGATATTTTTGTCTTCTACGCTTTTTAAAGAGCTCGCAGAAACAGAGACGCCACAAGAGGTGGCAGCTATATTTCCCTTTGTTTTTAGGGATGAAAAAACTGAAACGAAGAAAACCCCTGAGCTGGTTGTTATCGCAGACAGGCTTCAGGATCCGGGCAATATGGGTGCCCTGATTCGGACTGCCGCTGCGGCCGGGGCTGATCTGCTGTTTTGCACTGAAGGCTGCACTGACCCTTACAGCCCAAAAGTTTTACGCTCCACGGCAGGATCGATTTTTAGGATCGGCGTTCGTGAGGTCAGCGACACAAAACAGCTGATTGCTGAGCTGAAAGAGAAAGGGTTTTTAATCGTAGCGACTGCCGGGGGTGCTGATCAGCCTTACTGGTCGGGGGCTTATGATCGAGATCCTGTGGCCCTGATCATCGGCAATGAAGCTGTCGGTGTTGCGTCCGAACTACGATCAATGGCTGACCTGGTAGCATCAATTCCCCTTTATCATTCTGTAGAATCGCTAAATGCGGCTGTAGCAGCCGGAATTATTCTCTTTGAGATCAGGCGCCAAAAATCGACAGTTAAAACTTGAAGCGATTGAATGCAGATGCTATAATGCTTTTATTGTTGCATAGAAAGAGTAATGATGGAGAAAAGTAAACCGATACCGGCACCGCTCAGGGAGGTGCGGCCTTAGACTGCAAGCTGGCCCGGTGCTCTCGGTTGAAGTTCACTCCGGAACTTCCAGCTGAAAGGTTTTTAGAACCTGGTAGGCAGAGGACGCTCATCCCGTTAACGATGCCAAGCGGGCTTACTAATTATTAAGAAGCCAAGCTGGGTGGTACCGCGGAAGCATGCTTTCGTCCCTCGTTGAGAGGGTTTTTTTATTTTTGGAGGTGTTGAGGATGCTGCAGAAGCTAAAAGAATTGGAAAACGAAGCGCGTCTTAAGGTTAAGAATGCAGAAAGTCTTGAGGCACTGAAAGAAATTAAAATTCACATTCTGGGTAAGAAAGGTGAGCTGACGACTTTGCTGCGCAGCCTGGCCGCTTTAGATCCAGAAGAGCGCCCCAAGGTGGGCAGTGCGGCCAATGCCCTTCGCCTTGAGCTTGAAAAGCTTTTTATAAGTAAAGAACAGGTCCTACTCGATCAATCGCGGGGCGATAAATGGTCAATAGAGCAGATTGATATCACTCTTCCCGGGCGCCAGGCCTCACTGGGCCAGAAACATCCTCTGACCCTGATTACCGATGAAATTAAGGAGATTTTTATTGGTCTCGGTTTTCAGGTGGCCCATGGCCCGGAGATTGAAAGCGATTATTATAACTACGAAGCTCTTAATTTCCCGGCCGACCATCCGGCCCGGGATATGCAGGATAGCTTCTACATTACTCCGCAATACCTACTGAGGACCCACACCTCTCCGGTACAGATCAGGGTAATGGAAAAGCTTGCTCCGGCACTGCCGGTAAGAATTATTGCCCCGGGGAAGGTTTTCCGTCGTGATGACGACGCAACACATTCTCCGATGTTTCATCAGGTAGAGGGGTTGGCGGTCGATCGGGATATAACTTTTGCCGATCTTAAAGGGACCTTACTGCTCTTTGCCCGGGAAATGTTTGGCCCCGAACAGAAAATCCGCCTGCGACCCAGTTTCTTTCCCTTTACCGAGCCTAGCGCTGAGGTGGATATATCATGCATTATCTGTGAAGGTGAAGGATGTCGGGTTTGCAGCGATACGGGGTGGCTGGAAATATTAGGAGCCGGGATGGTTCATCCCCGGGTGCTTGAAATAGCCGGTTACGATCCGAAGCAGGTAACCGGTTTTGCTTTTGGCATGGGGGTGGAGCGGATTGCGATGCTCAAGTACGGCATTGCTGATCTGCGCCTTTTCTTTACCAACGATTTACGGTTTCTGAAGCAATTTGTATAAATATTAGTTTAACCTGAAACTACAATACTGGGGGAGATCCAAATGCAGGTGCCGTACCAGTGGCTAAAAGAATATATTTATCCGGGCATGAGTGCCCAACAGTTGGCTGACTTAATGACCCTTTCGGGTATTGAAGTTGGGGCGGTCGAAAGGTTTGGCCCTGAACTGCCAGGAGTAGTTGTCGGGCAGGCCAAAAAAGTAGAGCAGCATCCCGGACGCAGCAACCTGACCCTGGTTGAAGTTGACACCGGTGGCGATATTTTAAATATTGTCTGCGGGGCCCACAATGTTAAAGTGGGCGATAAGGTGCCAGTTGCCAGGCCTGGTTCAAAATTGCCCGGAGAACGATTGATTGAAGAGACCAAACTATACGGCGTTTTATCATCAGGGATGCTCTGCTCAGCGCAGGAGCTTGGACTGGAGCTGGGCGCTGAAGATGAAATATTAATTCTTGAAGAAGATGCACCGCTTGGCGTGCCTGTTGACCGCTTACTGGGATTTGATGATCAGATCCTCTTCCTGGAACTGACCCCGAACCGCTCTGATTGTCTCGGTTTAATCGGCGTTGCCCATGAGGTAGCTGCACTGACGGGTGCGCAGGTTGTTTTTCCTCCTTGTGAACCGGTCGAAAGCGGGAGGCAGCTGCATGACTTTATTCAGGTGACGGTGAAGGATTCCGAATGGTGTCCTCGTTACACGGCCAGGGTGGTTGTGGAGATAACCATAAAAAAATCACCGCTCTGGATGCAGCTGAGACTGCTTAAAGCCGGGATTAGACCAATTAGCAATGTGGTTGATATTACAAACTATGTAATGTGGGAATACGGACAGCCGCTGCATGCTTTTGATCTTGAACTGCTAACTGACAGCGAGATCATTGTCAGGAGAGCGACGGCCGGTGAAGTGCTTATTACCCTGGATGGTGTAAAAAGAGAACTCGATACTGAAGTTCTGGTTATTGCCGACAGCACAAAAGCCGTTGGTCTGGCTGGTGTGATGGGCGGGGAAAATACAGAAATTACGGAGACAACCAGAGCTATTTTAATTGAGGCTGCAGCCTTCAACCCAAAAAATATCAGGCGTACAGCCCGTCGTTTTGCTCTACCCTCCGAGGCTTCTCAACGATTTGAAAAGGGAGTTAATCACGATGCGGTTCTGGATGCGCAAAATCGTGCAGCCTATCTAATTGGGGAACTGACCGGGGGCAAGGTTTTACAGGGCTTGATCGACATCAACAGCTCAATGGTTAAGCCATGGCCGGTTCAACTCAAGCCATCGCGGGTTAACAAGATCCTGGGTATGGAAATTGCACAGGAGGAGATTATCGCTATTTTATCAAAGCTAGGGTTGCCATTAAAGCAGGTGGATGAAGATCAGCTCCTGGTTACTGTCCCCTTGCGCAGACCGGACCTGATTATTGAGGAGGATTTGATTGAAGAGATCGTGAGGTTGCATGGCTATGACCGGGTGCCGACGACTTTGCCCCGCGGTGAGCTGACCCAGAACCGCGAATCGATGCCGGAGCGATTGAAAACGATGGTCAGGAATTTGCTGGTTTCCTGCGGTTTTTATGAATGCATCACCTATTCATTTATTAATCCAGCTAACTTAAACCGGCTGAGAATAGCCGGTGATGATCCGCGCCTGCGCCTGATTTCTGTTCAGAATCCTTTTTCTGAAGAACAGGCGGTGATGCGCACGACTCTGCTACCTGGTCTACTGAAAGCAGCACTGCAGAACATCAGCTACCGTGAATTAAATATGCAGCTTTTTGAGCTTGGTATTGTTTACTATCCGCAGAAGCTACCGATCATCAGCCTTCCAGAAGAAACGGAAAGGTTAACTTTACTGGTCAGTGGTCTTGCTCCTGAGCCTAACTGGGTGGTTCCTTCACGCCAGGCCGGTTTTTATGAGATCAAAGGGGCTTTAGAGCTGATTTTTAAGCGGTTTCAAATTGAAGGAGTTAACTATCTTGATCGGGCAGAGCCTTTTACCCACCCAACCCGCAGCGCACAGCTGCTGCTTGATGGAAAATTATTCGGTTTTATTGGTGAACTTCATCCGGATGTAGCCGTTGATTTTGGTCTGGAGCAACCGGTGACGATCGCAGAAATTGAGCTGGCTCCGCTATTCAGTAAAGCCAACCTGGTGCCACGGATGGTCCCGCTGCCACGATACCCGGCAGCCAATCGCGATCTGGCAGTGGTGGTTTCAAAGGAGGTCTGCGCCGCGAAGCTGGAAGAGGCGATCTGGGCTGCCGGAGGCGAACTGCTTGATGCGGTCAGGCTTTTTGATCTCTACGAAGGAAAACAGGTGCCGGCAGGTAAACGCAGTCTGGCCTATTCGCTTGTTTTCAGAACAGATGAAGGCACTCTCACCGAAGCAGAAGTTAATGCAGCTCAAAATAAAATTGAAGAAGCCCTGTTAGGACTCGGGGCTACCCTGCGCAGCTGATCAAGAAGGATTTAAGATCCTCTATCGCGAAATTAATAGCCGGTGGCTTCCAACTGGGAAGAAAGCAGGCTTGATCAATGGATAGCAAAGAGAAGAACAGGGTTACTGTTTCTATTATGGGGGAAGATTATGTTCTCAGAGGCACTTCTTCCACAGACGAAATGGATCGTGTTGGCCGTTATGTTGATCGCCTGATGCGCAAACTGGCGGAAAGTAATATTCAGATTAGCAGGCATAGGGTTGCCGTGCTGGCGGCTTTAAACCTGGCTGATGAACTTCTAAAACTCAAAGCTGAGCAGGAAAAAGCGATGCCGTTTGCAGCAATAAAGGACGAAGAAAATGAGCTGGCTTGATATCCTTTTAGTGGTAGTGTTCTTTCTTCACCTGGCAAACGGGTTTTTTCGTGGTCTGGTTAAACAACTTTTTGACCTGATCGGTTTTTTTCTTGTGATTATTATTTCCTTCTGGGGCAGTCGTCGCTTTAGCGGTCTGCTGGCTACTTACATCAACCCTGAAGATATTATTCCTCACCATGAGCTGATCGAAAGCCTTGGTCTTGAAGTTGCTCTTGAAAAAGCACCCCAGCTGATCGCTGGTGTTCTTGCTTTTCTGGTCCTCTTTTTGGTTTTGAGCCTGCTCTTTCGTGTCCTTTCCGGAGGCTTTAGCTGGGTCAACAAGGTACCGGTAATCGGTTTTATTAACCGGATTGGTGGTGCTATCTTAGGAGCGTTGATCGGGATTGCCTTTGTTTACATTATTATAGCCGGCATGTCATTGATTCCGCTTCAACTTTTCATGGAGGCTCTTGATCAATCGGAAGTGGTATTTATAGCCGATCATTATCTAACCCCAACTGCAGTCCGGCTGCAGGAGAGTTTGCTAGATTATTTCCTTAGCCTGAATGGTTGATTCAGAACAAGAGCAGGTCTGGATGTGCATATTTACAAAAAATAAGAGATTTATGGCAACAACTTATTGACAAAAATTTGTAGAAGTGGCCAGGGCGCTCCTTGGCCATTATCTTTGTCACCAAAATAAGGAGAGCATTACGTGGCTGAGGTTATCAGAACCAGGGAGATTAGTATTCTTGAATTTGATCGGATCCGGCAGGATTTAGCAGCTTTGACCGTATCGCCGATGGGGTTGTCGAAAGCTTCCGAACTGGAACCGCTGTCCGACCTGATTCAGGTTAAAAAAAGACAAGCGGAAACTGGCGAAGCAAAACTGATTAGTGCGCGTAGCGCTTTTGCGCCTGCTGCAGTTGAAGATATTTCACCTCTCATATCCAGGGCGGCGAAAGGGGCTTTACTCTATGGGACGGATTTGGCCAGGGTCAAGGTTTTTATCCGGGCTGCCCGCCGCTGGCCCCTGTTTTTCAGGGAGAGCGAGCAGCTTGAGCTGTACCCACTACTGGCCGAACAGGCAACCCTGATCAAACCTGCTGTTGAGCTTGGATCCCAACTGGAGAAAGCAGTCGACGAAGATGGCAATATTCTCGACAGTGCTTCGCCGGAGCTCTCTTCAATCCGGACAAAAAAACAAAACCTGCAGAATAAGATTCGTGATAAACTTGATGATTATATTCGCAGCTCAAACCACAGACGTTACCTGCAGGAAGCGCTGGTTACAATTCGCAGTGGCCGTTTTGTGCTGCCGGTAAAGCAGGAGTACAGGCAGCAGCTTGATGGTGTGGTCCATGATCAATCTGCCAGCGGAGCGACCCTGTTCATTGAACCCCTGCCGGTGGTTAGGATGCAAAATGATTTGGTATCCCTGCAGCGCCAGGAGGAGCAGGAGATTGAAAAAATTCTCTACCGCCTTAGCAGCCTGGTAGCCACTGCCGAAGATGACTTAATACAGAATAGTGTTCTTTATGGTGAACTGGATTTTATCATTGCCAGGGGGCGTTTAAGCCTAAACATCAATGGGGTGGAGCCGTTATTGTTGGATGCGGATGAATCTCCGGAAATCTATTTGGTTAATGCCCGGCATCCCCTCCTGCCGGGGGAGCGAATTCCCCTTACGGTGCGGATTGATGATCAGGTGTCTACCCTGGTGATCACCGGCCCGAACACAGGTGGTAAAACAGTGGCTCTTAAAACAATTGGTTTGCTTAGCGTTATGGTTCAGAGTGGACTGCACATCCCGGCGGAGCAAGGCACCAGGCTTACTGTTTTTAACCGGATCAGGGCCGATATCGGTGATGAACAGAGTATTGCCCAGTCCCTGAGTACTTTTTCCGGACATCTGAATAATATCATCGCGATTATTGAAGCTGCCGGGCCGCGCAGCCTGGTATTGTTCGATGAGTTGGGAGCCGGAACAGATCCTTCCGAAGGGGCTGCCCTGGCGATGGCTGTACTTTCCGAACTGACAGCAAGAGGCGTTTTAACTGTAGCGACTACCCATATTAATGAGCTTAAGCTTTTTGCTCAGGTCCGAGACAGGATGCAGAATGCTTCAATGGAATTTGATCCTGATACCCTTTCCCCCACCTACCGGCTGCTGCAGGGAGTTCCCGGCCAGAGCAATGCGCTCCACATTGCTGAAAAACTGGGACTAGACAAGGCTTTGTTAGATCAGGCCAGGAGTTATTTGCACCGCTCGCATGATCAGGTCGAATCAGTTATAGCCAGCTTGTTCGAGGATCAACAGCGGTATCAGCGTGACAGTCGTCAGGCGGAGATCGACAGGAGCAGGGCGGAAGTAATCCTCGCGGAGCTTGAGAAAGACCGGGAGCTGCTAAAGGCAAGGCGGGAAGATATTCTCCAACAGGCCCGGGAAGAAGCGCGCTTGCTCTTACGGAAGACCAAAAGTACAGCTGAAAAGTTGATCACAGAGCTGAAAGATATTAGAACAGATCAACCGGTCGGATCAGATCCACGCATCGAAAGAATAAGACATGATTTAAGCCAACTGCGGCGCGATGTTGAAGACAGTGAAGAATCAGATTACGAGGAAACAGGTCTTACTGCGGAAGAAGTAGTGCCCGGAGATCTTGTTTTTATTCCCAGTATTAAGCAAAAAGGCGAAGTTCTATCGCTTTCCGGAAATGAAGTGGTGGTGCAGATTGGTTCAATTAGAATCAACTTAGCACCCCGCGATTTACAATGGCAGAAAAGCGGTGGACAGAGGACGAAGAAAAAGCAGCCAAATGCTGGCGGTGGTTATAGTGTCGACAAGGATTTGGCAATCAACAGCTCTGTTGATTTGCGTGGCTTAAGTTTTGATGAGGCAAGGCCACTGGTTGATAAGCTGCTCGATAATGCTCTGTGGGCTGGTTTAAACAGAGTAGATCTGATCCACGGGAAAGGGACCGGAAAATTGAAAGAGGCTTTACGCAGTTATTTACAGACGCATCCCCTGGTCGGCAAAATGCGCAGTGGAAACCCCGCCGAAGGGGGAGAAGGTGTGACCGTGATTGACCTTAAAGTTTAGGGAGTTAATCGATGAAAGCAGAAGAGCTTCAGGCCAGGTTGTTACAATTATTGGAACCGGATATTGATAAGACCACCGCTCAGCTGGTGGAAGAAATTCGAATTGAGTACCCTTTACTCTGGAAAGAGTTGGAAATGGAAGGTCAGGCCCTTTATGGCAACCGCTGCAGCTCGATCCAGCAGCCCGCTACGCGCATTGCCCAGGCTTTACAGGAACTTCCGTCAGACAGTTGCAGTCGCCAAAGTAGGGGTAGCCAGCATTTTTGGCGTAAAAGAGAGGGCAATTCCGGCTGCCCCCTCTGATTAAAAATCTATTATTAACCCCGTTTAACTCAGTTGTCCATAAACAGTTGGTACTCGCTGACTACCAGAAAGACCGCTGTACCCCGTCTTACCACAGAGCCGGCTGCCGGTTCCTGGGACAACACAGAGCGCCTCGGCTGTGTTTCATCAATCTTCAATTCAAAAGCGCCAACCCTGAGCCCGGCCTGAGAAAGTTGTGATTCGGCGATCGGCTGGAATTCCCCGATCACATTCGGCACGGTTACCATCTCACTGATGGTTTGACCGGGAAACTCGAAGAAACCACCTCCGCCAGGTCCACCGCCTGTAACCCCGGTATTAACGCCCACCGTGGCCGGATCGGATAGCTCTCCTCCCTGAAGCACAGCAGAGAGATTGTAAGTGTAAAACATATTTTCGACCAGCCCTGTATCGGTATATTGTCGGGCATTGGCATCAAGTTCTATAGCTTCACTGTCACCGCCGCCCTGGCCATACCTGGTCAGCACAAAACCGTTGACTGGAGGGCCGTTGTACTGCCACTGCAGGGTTATCCCATCCGGAACTGCGTAGGCGTTAAAAAGGCTGATCTCTCTGGTGGTTGAACCCGGTTGTTCAAACATGTCGAAGAGTCCACCTGAAGGCCGCTCTTTGGCGTCTTCCGGGCCCCTGCCCGGCCCACCATGGCGCGACCAGCGTTCATCAGTGATAATGTACGGCGGTCGATTGTAAAACATGCCGGTATGCATATTACAGGTTTCGCCGGGAACCTGCCCTTCAATGAAAAAGTCGCTGATCACAGTTCCCGCAGCGCTGCAGGATTCGTTGGGAGGCAGACCGGATTTATTGCAGACTGTTGCTGAAACAATTCCTTCCGGCCTTTCAAAAGGTTTGATTTCAAGGTCTTCAAATACTTCCAAAAACACTTCCCGCAGAAATGCTGTAGAATAACTCCAGCCTTGTCTGATGCTACCGGTTTTCGGTTCATCATAGCCCATCCAGAACGATGCAACAATATTCGGAGTGTAGGCAACCAGATAAACATCTTTCCAGTTTTCCGTGGTTCCTGTTTTCGCCGCCACCGGACGATCAATCTGCAGGGAGCGTCCGAGATACTCGGTGACGAAGTCCTGAAGGATATCATTAACCAGAAAGGCCGACTGGGGGCTTAAGATCTGTTTCGGATCAGGTCTGTTCTGATAAATTAGGTCGCCGTGGCGATCGATTATTTTTTCAACACTATGTAAATCGATTCTGACTCCATTGTTAGCTAGAACGCTATAGGCCTGGGCCATATCAATGGCGCTGACCCCGTAGGTCAGGCCGCCCAAGGTCAGGCTTAGGTTGTCTACTTCACTGGGGTGAAGAGTGGGAATGCCCATTCTTTCAGCGTAAGCAGCGCCGACCCGGGGGCCGAGAGCTTCCAGTAAGCGGATTGCCGGGATGTTATAGGAAAAATAGAGCGCTTCACGGGCGGTAACCATGCCGCGGAACTGGTAATCGAAGTTTTCGGGAAACCAGTTGCCCTTGGGGTTGATGTAGGGTGAATCATCAAGAGTAGAACCAGCACCGGCCAGAACTCCTTCTTCAAAAGCCGGACCATAGGTGACGATCGGTTTGATGGCGGATCCGGGCTGACGCAAAGTGACAAAGCGCAAAACTTCATTAATTTTTTTTTGGTAATCCCGGCCGCCCCCTAAGGCCAAGATCTTTCCGGTTGTCGGATCGGCGAGCACGATTGAGGCCTGGGGCTGAGCTACTCCTCCCTCTTCGTCAACAAGCTCTTCCAGCTGTGCCCTGGTTAAATCGCGTTTGGCCGACAGTTCGGCAACGGCTTCTCTGACCTTCGGCATGTTAAGCATAATTGTAGTGGGATAAAGATCAGTTCGAGCAAGGACCTCTTCCACGTGAAGCTGCTGATCGGGGACCAGGTTAGTGTAAATTTGCAGGCCTCCTGTATAGATGGCCCGGTAAGCTTCCTCGCGTGATCCGATTGAAGGCATGGCGCTTAAGATGCGGATTAATTCATAGTGCACCACGTAATCTACATAATGGGGATAGGGATAGACATCCTGGCTTTGTCGCTGGGTGTAGCGCATGGCTGATGAGATGGCATTTTGATATTCTTCCTCGCTGATCAGGGAAAGACGAAGCATATTGTCGAGGACAAGGCGCATTCTACCCTCTGCCTCATCGACATTATCAATGGGGTTGTAAAAGTTAGGCCAACGGACTGCTCCGGCGATCATGGCTGCTTCAGCAATTGTAAGCTCACCGACATTTTTGCCGAAATAAGTTCGCGTGGCTGCTTCAACTCCGTAGGCTCCGTTCCCAAAATAGATCCGGTTCAGGTAGAGTTCTAAAATTTCTTCTTTAGAATAGTTACGTTCCAGTTGGATGGCCAGCCAGATCTCCTGGATTTTTCGTTTATAGCTGGTTTCGGTTGTCAGAAAAGCATTTTGGGCCAGCTGCTGGGTTATCGTGCTGGCGCCCTGAACAATTGTGCCTGCCCTAAAGTTGGCATAAGCAGCCCTGAAACTGCCGGTTATGTCAAACCCGAAATGGCGGTAAAACCTTTCATCCTCAATGGCGATAAAGGCATCAACCACTTTTTGGGGTATTTCGTCTAAGGTAACGGCAACTCGATTTTGCTCATCATGCAGGGCGGTAATTTCTTCGCCACTACTGTCATAAAGATATGATGTTTCAACTGTCTCGAGGCGCTGGGGATCGAGCGGTGGAGCATCGTTTATGAAACTAACTACCACTGCTGCAACGGTGGCTATACCAATTGCAACAGCAGCCAGCAGCGTCAGAATAGTAACCTTTACTTTTTTTCGCTTTGTCCAACGTTTGCGAGGATGTTCGGAACTGGCGGAGCTGGAATTATTATGATCAAAGGGTATCTTTTTTTCTGCCACTTAAGTCTGGACCTCCTAAAGCACATTAAAATTTGCCTTCACAATTATAACATAACTCTTTAAAAACTGATTTTACCCAACAGATAAAATTGGTCTCATTTTAATTTACTCTACCTATTTATTATTTGATCATGTAAAATATTAATCAGTAGAAACAAATATTGAAAAGTATGCAGTTTCTTCGGAGGAGGATCCTTAAATGCAGAACAGCCATCGAGTAGCATTAAAAGCAGACTTAAACGATCTGGAAACCTTTTTTTATCCACGATCAATCGCCGTAATTGGCGCCAGCCAAAATCCCATTAAACCGAACGGCATTCCTTTATATCTTTTAAGCATGTTTAGCTACAAGGGAGATGTTTACCCGGTTAACCCCAAATACGATCGTGTCGGAGGCTTAAAATGTTACCCCACAGTTACAGATATCGAAGGCCCGGTTGATCTGGCCATAATCGGTGTAGCTGCAGCACAGGTTATGAAGGTGTTGAAGAATTGTGCCACAAAAAAAGTCGGTTCGGTGATTATCTTTACCTCCGGGTTTGCTGAAGTAAGCGCTGAAGGACGCGATGAGCAGGTTGAAATGCGAAAGCTGGCTCAGGAAAACGGGATGCGGATTCTCGGGCCTAACTGCCTGGGAATTTTGAATTACTATAATGGTTGCATGGCCAGCTTTTTTTATAACCAGGAACGAAGCGACCTGGTTCATCCTGAGCTGCTCTCGTTCATCACCCAGAGCGGCGGCTTGGGTGGTATTATTTACCAGATGATTTTGCAGCTTTCAATCGGTTTTAACTACTTTGTCAGCACAGGCAATGAGGCTGATGTTTCTTTTGCCGAAGTTTTAAATTATTTGGTAAACCGTGATGAAGTATCAATTGTTGCTGGTTACCTCGAAGGCTTGCAGGGTGACGGGCGCCTCTTTATCGAAGCCTGCAAAAAAGCGTTGGAACGAAAAAAACTAATTACGATGCTAAAAGTTGGCCGGACGGCAAGTGGTGCTGCGGCAGCAGCATCGCATACCGGAGCCCTGGTTGGGTCCGACCAGGTCTATGAAGGTATCTTCAAACAATTTGGAGTGCCCCGTGCTGATGATGTGGAACAATTAAACGCGTTAGTTGCCCTTTATGCTACAGGCAAGCTCCCCGCCGGGAAAAAGATGGCTGTGATTACAATTTCCGGTGGTGGTGGAGTGGTAGTGGCAGATAAGTGTCCACAATACGGCCTTGAAGTGGTTAAACTTAATAGTGGGACTCAGGACAGCCTGCGTGAGTTCTTTCCTTCTTTTGGCTCCGTTGCCAATCCGGTTGATCTGACATCGCAGCTCTTTGTTGATCCGACACTTTTCCAGAGGGCTCTTCGCTTGGTTATGCAGGATCCGGGAATTGATGTCGGAGGCTTTTTCTATAATCTGGAGATGCCCGATCCCGAAGCGGTTAATAAAATTATCGAGGTTTACAATGAAGTTGATAAGCCGCTGATTATCTTTACCTGGCCAACGGGTCAGGATTATGCATTAGAAGCAAAAAATAAGCTGGTCCAGGCCGGAGTGCCGGTAATAGAGCACATTCCCAGCGGTTTATGGGCGATTAGCGCTTTAGCGGACTGGGTCGGAGCAACAACAAAAACAAGATCATATCCTCTCTATCAGCCTGGGGTAGAACGGAAAAAAGCACTCCAAATTTTGTCTGCCAACAAAATGGGTAATGCCCTTTCAGAATGGCGCTCGAAGCAGATCCTTAAAGCTTATGGCATACCTGTTACCAGAGAGATCCTGACCGGTTCTGCGAATGATGCGGTGGCAGCGGCAGACCAGATTGGCTACCCTGTGGCGATGAAGATCATGTCTCCCACCTTATTACATAAGAGCGACATCGGAGGGGTTGTGCTTAACGTTGCCGATGCTACTGCGGTTGAAAAAAATTACCATAATCTTTTTATGCGGGCTGCAGAAATGAGTCCGGCTGCAGTAATTGAGGGTGTATTAGTCCAGGAGATGCTGAAACCGGGAGTTGAAATGATCATCGGCATTAAACAAGATCCCGTCTTTGGTCCGGCGATTGTCCTGGGACTGGGCGGTATATATGTAGAGGTATTGAAAGATGTTTCAACCAGGGTTGCACCGCTGCGTGAAGAAGATGCCCGGGCGATGCTCGACGAGTTAAAAGGAAGAGCTCTCTTGGGAGGGGTGCGCGGCAGTTTACCGAGGGATACTGATGCTCTGGTCGAAATCCTGGTTCGGGTATCACGGCTGGCCATTGAACTGGAAGACCAAATTCAGGAGATGGATATTAACCCTTTGATAGTTCAGACTCGTGGTGAAGGTGCTGTTGCGGCTGATGCTCTTTTTGTTCCAATAGCTCAGCGTTAAAATGAGCAGGGACCTGTTGTGTTATAATAGGCAACAGGTGAAATATTTGGAATCTCTTCGAATAAAAGTAGCAGATTACTTGGTGATCGTCTTCCTCTTACTATGGGGTGTGGCCGGCTTCTGGTTTAACTGGCAGGAAGCCAGTGCTGCAGGACCAAAATATGCCAGGGTTTTTGTCCAAAACCGTCCGGTGGCAGAGCTTTCACTCACGCCTGGGGATCAGTTTGACTATGCCCTTTCATTCGGTGAAAACAACGAGTACTCAGCTATAATCGAGATCGATGATGGTAGAATTCGGATGTTACCACTTTCCGAAGATCTTTGCCCCCGTGCAGTTTGTTCGCACACAGGCTGGATCGAATATTCCTATGAGAGTATTGTCTGCTTGCCCAACCAGATTGTGGTCGTCTTCTCCGATTCATCCCGGCCGGGTGGAACTGAGGGAATTGATTCTGTAACTTATTAAACGAATCGTGCTGCCAAAGTCTAGACTCTAAGCTTCTTCCAGATAGCGATAAACGTTTTCTTCCTTGCCCGTGTTGACAAAGAAATTCTTGGTCTATATAATTACTTTAGTTTTTTTGGGGTGCTGATCAAGCATGCAAATCTATTTGCCGGAGTTAAGTCAAAAACAGGGAAAAGCTGTTGACTTTAGATTCGAGGAAGACCTCTTATCCTCGTTCTCTGAATTTCTGGATGGTGGAACTTTTAAGCTTGTCATGTCTGCCTCTTTAAACGATGATCAGCTAGTGGTTAACGGTTCCCTGGAGGTTTCTACTACTGCAACCTGCTCCCGTTGCCTCGAATCTTTTAATCAGTGCTTCACAACTGATTTTACCGAGCTTTTTACGGTCTTGAAAAATGCTCCGGTTGAGAGCAACAGGCAGATTGAAGCGTTGGAAACAGCGAACACACTTAACGTATCAGGCGATTATTTATACCTGGACGAGTATATCCGGCAGTTGATCATCTTGGGTCAGGAGTATAATCCGATCTGTGCGCTTGATTGCAGAGGACTATGCGCCGGTTGTGGAGAAGACCTGAACAAATCTACCTGCCGCTGTTGTAGTGAAAAGGAAAATATTGATCTAAGATTTATTAAGCTAAAAGAGCTGAATCAGGAATGATAGTCTAAGAAGGAGGCGTAACAGTGGCTGTTCCGAAGAGAAGAACCTCAAAATCGAAGCGTGACATGAGACGTGCTCATAGCAAACTCACGGTTCCCCGGCTGGTGCCATGCCCACAATGTCATGAACTGAAGCCGACTCATCGGGTTTGTTTAAATTGTGGCTATTACAAAGAACGGGAAGCGCTGAAAGTGAATCAGTAAATAGTGATAATACGCCCCGCTATTGTAAAATGGCAAGGGGCGTATTATTTTTAGCTGTTTCTGACAGGAGATGTGATCTGATTGGTTAAAGTGGCAATTGATGCCATGGGCGGGGATCATGCCCCCGGAGAGATAATAAAAGGCGCGATTCTTGCGCTTTCTTCATTAGAAGATCTTTACCTGGTTCTGGTTGGTCGCAAAGATGAAATTGAAGCCCGCTTGGCAGATTTTAACTTTAGCCATTCACGACTGGAAATTAGGCATGCTGAAGAAACTATCTGTTGTGATGATGATCCCGGTTTTTCAATTCGTCGTAAAAAAAATTCTTCTATGGTAGTAGCCATGCAAATGGTTCGTAATGGTGAGGCCGATGCGATAATCAGCGCCGGCAATACCGGCGCTCTGATGGCAGCCGGTCTCTTATTTTTAGGTAGGATGGGCCGTATCAGCAGGCCGGCTCTGCTAACACCGATGCCCAGTTTCAGTGGCCGCCCGGTGCTCTACCTTGATGTCGGGGCCAATATGGATGCCCGTCCGATGCAGCTTTTACAATATGCTTTTATGGGCAGGATTTATGCCCAGCAGATTCTTAGGATCAAAGAACCGCGTATTGCCCTCCTTAATGTCGGAGTTGAAGCTAACAAAGGTAACAGCCAGGTGAAAAAAGCATATGCCCTTTTCAGCGAAAACCTTCCCGGTTTTTGCGGAAATATTGAGGGCACCGAAGCTTATTTTGATGCCGCAGATATCGTTGTCTGCGATGGTTTTGTCGGCAATATCTTTCTTAAAACTTCTGAAGGCCTATCGAGGGCAATCTTAAGTTACTTCAGAAAAGAGATCGTAACCAGCATGCGCTACAAAGCCGGGGCTTTTCTTCTGGAGCCTGTCTTTATGGGCTTAAAAGAACAGGTTGACGCTTCCGGATACGGTGGGGCGCCACTATTAGGAGTTAAAGGGCTGTTGGTAAAATGCCACGGGTCTTCTAAAGCGAAAGCGATTGAGCAGGCTATTTACAAACAAGTCTATCCTTTTATAAACAACGAGGTTATTAAGCATTTTGAAAAAGCTCTGGAGCTTTTACCCCTTGAAAGCCGAGAACAGATCGAGTAAAAAGCCATATTTTACTTTTGGTATTGTGCTATTGATCATTTAAACTTTATTGATATACTAGATAAAAATATTTTAAAGCCCATGGTTACAGGATCAACCGGATCATAAATGTTATTATGGCGGACATAAATACGGCAGAGAGGAGGTGACCAGGTGAGCGTTGAATCAAAGGTAAAAGGGATCATAGCGGATCAGCTTGAAGTAGCAGCTGATAAATTAACCATGGAAACATCATTTGAAGATATTGATGCTGATTCACTGGACATAGTCGAACTGGTGATGGCTCTTGAGGAGGAATTTGATCTCGAGATATCCGATCAGGAAATCGAAAATATTAGGACGGTCGGTGATATAATTAAATATATTGAATCACAATTATAATATGTGATCATAAGAGGTAAATAATGGGATGGCCGGAAATTATTAATGAACTTTTAGATGATTTGGGTTGGAAAGCCGAAAACTTGAGTTATTATGAACAGGCACTGACCCACAGCTCTTTTGCTCACGAAAGAGGACACCGAAGGCTCCATAATGAACGTCTTGAATTTTTGGGTGATGCAGTTTTAGAACTGATCATCAGTGATTATCTCTACCAGAAATATCCGCAGTTGTCTGAAGGAAAGTTGACCAAGCTTAGAGCCGACCTGGTTTGTGAAGCTTCACTGGCCAGGATTGCCTATGGTCTGAACCTGGGTCGGCATATGCGTCTTGGTAAGGGCGAAATAGTCGGTGGCGGGGCTAGCCGCCCATCATTACTGGCTGATACTATCGAAGCGCTAATCGGCGCCCACTTTTTAGATCAGGGCTTTGAAGTAAGTCGCGAGAAGGTGCTTGAACTATTTTCCCCCATCTTACAAGAACTACAGGAAGGTCATTTGCGACGGGATTTCAAAACATTGCTTCAGGAGTTTACTCAGGCGCGTTATGCCGTGACTCCCAGCTACATGATTGTTCAGGAGAGCGGACCTGACCACGAAAAAACCTTTACAGCCGAGGTGATGCTTACTGCGGATGTCGTCGGGGTCGGAGAAGGTCGTAGTAAAAAGGAGGCGGAACAGGCAGCTGCAAAAGAAGCCTGGAATACGTTAACATCTTAAGCTAAACACCCTGCTGTTATTCTATTGATAGGAGGAGCAGTGATTAGCACATTATGGAAACCTTAAAGGTATCGGCTCATTCCAAGACCAAGGCGCTGGCCGGGGCACTGGCAGCGGTGATCAGAACTGATGGTGCGGTGGAGTTGCAGGCAATCGGAGCAGGGGCTGTTAATCAGGCGATCAAGGCTATTGCCGTTGCCCGGGGTTATGTCGCCCCCAACGGTATTAACCTGGTCGTAATTCCATCGTTTGTAGAAATTTCCATTGAAAATGAGGAGCGAACGGCGATAAAATTTAGAGTTGAACCAAGATCAAACTAAGATGAAGTAAGAAGGGGGCAAAATATTCTTGCCCCTATTTTACTGTAATAAAACGGTGCTATTAAGCAGTATCGATCATCAAAGCAAATGGCAAGGAGTCTGAGCAATTGTATTTAAAAAGAATGGAACTATTCGGGTTTAAGTCTTTTGCTGACAAATCTGAACTAGGGCTAACCCCAGGTATAGCTGCTGTAATCGGTCCCAATGGTTGTGGGAAGAGTAATCTCGTCGATGCTGTTCGTTGGGCTTTAGGTGAACAAAGCGTTAAATCGCTGAGAGGCACCAAAATGGAGGAGATTATTTTTTCGGGAAGCGATAGCCGAAAAGCGCTTAATTTTGCCGAGGTTTCGCTTACCTTTGAAGGTGCAGGCCCATTCTTAAAACTTGATTATGATGAAATAACCATTACCAGGCGCCTTTTCCGTAACGGTGACAGCGAATACTACATCAACAAATCGCCATGCCGCCTGAAAGATATAACAGAAATGTTTATGGATACAGGCCTGGGTAAAGATCTCTACTCAGTCATTGGCCAGGGTCGGGTTGACGAGGTTATTAATAGCCGTCCCGAAGAACGGCGGGAAATTTTTGAAGAAGCGGCCGGTATACTAAAATACAAGCTTCGTAAAAAAGAGGCAAGGCGCAGACTTGATGAGACAAGAGATAATCTAATCCGGGTGCAGGACCTGATCTATGAGCTGGATACACAGATTGAACCACTGCATGAACAAGCTGAAATTACAAAACAGTATCGTTTACTGCAGCAGCAGATCGAAACAGAAGAGAAAAAGCTGCTTTCATTTCAGCTGCATCAGACCAGGGAAGATCTAGCCAAAGTAAACAGGCAACTAGATTCGGTTAATGATGCCCTTTTCGCCACAGCGGCCCAGGAGAGCCAACAGGAAAAAGAACGGCAGGACTTGAAAAATAACCTCCTCGAGCAACAAAAATTAAGAAAAGAGGAGGAACAGAACTATAATCAGCTGGTGCGCACCTATGAAAATTTAGAGTCTGAATTAAAACTGCTGGCTGAAAGAGAAAACCATATCATGGGCCAGCTCGAGCAAAACAAACGCAGAATTGCTCAGTTTGAAAAGATGATGATCGATTTTCAGGAGCAGAAGGAACAGACCATGCAGGATCTGACTCACAAGAAGGAGGAGCTTGATCAGTTAAACACCGGCTTGGAGCAAAGCAGAGCAGCACTAACCCTTCATGAACAAAATCAATTAGCTCAGGAAGCGGAAAAAATGCAAGAGGAGATCTACAAGGCCGGGGCTCGCAATAATGCGGCAGAGATCGCCCTTACGGAGAGCAGGAAACGGTTGGAAAAAATTGCTGTCCAGAAGAATGATCTTGTCCTGGAGAACCAGTTGCTTTTGAGCAAACTTCATACTTGCGTGTCGAATCGCGAGGAATTTGAAGCGAAAAACAACTCTTTGTTAAGCACGCTCGAGAAAGTACGGAAGCAGCAACAGACAGAAGTGGAAAAAGAAGAACACTGCAAGTCTGCTCTGGAACTGGGTCTTGCTGCTGTCAATAAGTATAGAGAAACTTTGCATGGCATAAAAAGTCGCCTGCAGCTGTTGGAAGAGCAGGACTCTGCTCTTACCGGCTACTACCGCGGGGTTAGAGAAGTACTGCAAGCCCGTACCGGTTTACCTGGTATCATCGGTACGATCGCCGATTTGATTAAGGTCGAAAGTCCTTATATTCAAGCAGTTGAAACTGCACTTGGCGGTAGCTTACAGTATTTGGTAGCTGATTCTGAAAAAGCGGTGCAGGATGCGATCCGGTTTTTAAAGGAACGTAATCGCGGATGGGCCACATTTTTACCGCTAGACATTTTGCATCAGGCTGCAGATCCCCTCGAACGCTACCCCGGTTGGCGCAACTTAAATGGGGTCATTGGTAAGGCTTCTGAGTTAGTTTCAGCAAAACCGGTTTACCGTAAAGCAGTAGATTACCTCCTTTCTTCGGTAGTAGTCTGCCGTTCGCTGGATGATGCTTTAAAAGTTGCCCATTTTCTAAAACATAGCTGTCGAATTGTCACCCTCGAAGGAGAAATGATCAACCCCGGGGGTGTTATCAGAGGCGGCAGTCTGCCAAGTCGCAACGATGGTATGCCGCTCGGCAGACGCAGGGAAATTGAGGAGTTAACAGAAAAAAAGACAGATCAGATCAAACTGCTGACAGCAGCTGAAAACAAATTAGATGAACTTAAACGGAATTTAACTGAACAGCAAAAGCTCGTCACCGCCAAAACAGATGAGATCCAGGAGGTAACAGATCAGCAGCGTTTTCTGCTCAAAGATCTTGATAAGCTACAGCTGGAGGATAGCAGTCTGCAACAACGGGTTGATGCTAATAGCGCAATGCTTAAATCAATCGAGGAGGAAGAGGCCGAAATAGTCGCAAGACAGATGGATTTGCATGCTGAAATCGAGACCTGCCTGACAGAGATCAAAACCAAGGAAAATAACCTGGCAGAGATTAAAGAAGATTATCGTCAGTACTTGGTCCGCAAGGCAGAGTTTGAAAAACGGGTGACCGATCTGCTGGTCCGGATCAGTTCCTGCCGGGAACAACATGAAGCTCTGAATGAAAAGATCGCTGATATTAATATCAACATAAATAAGCCGGCAGCAGAGAAAACAGAGACTGAGACCGAATATGAAAAACACCAGCGAGAGCTTGCCGATAATGAAGTAAAAAAACTTGAGATCAATAATGAAATAGAAGCTTTAAACGACAAAAAAGCCGTGTCGATGTTCGATTTGGATCGTAAAAATGTCCTGGTCAGTAAACTGGAAGCTGAGCTGATCGAGTTTGAAGAAGAAAGTCGTTTAAGACAGGGCAGGATTAACAGACAGGAAAAAAGGGAACGGCAGCTTTCATTGGAACAAGCCAGAATGGAGACGGAGGTCAATTACCAAGAGCTGCATTTCAGAGAGCTTTTCCAGACACTGGAGCTGGTTGATACCGAACCCGATTTCGAACCGGAGGGCTGCAAGCAGATTGTTGATAATTTACGAGAAGATGCTGAAGCCCTGGGTGAGGTTAACCTGGGAGCAATCGAAGAGTTGGCCCGCCTGCAGGATCGGATTAACTTCCTATCTGAGCAGAAAGACGATCTGCATAAAGGCGAAAACTCTTTGAAAAAAGTTTTAGCAGAGATCGATCAACGGATGGAATTTTACTTTAAAGAAGCATTCGAGCAGATTAACGAAAACTTCAAGCAGACTTACAGCGAGCTCTTTGAAGGGGGGCAGGTCTTACTTAAGCTAACCGACCAGGAAAATATCCTGGAGGCGGGGGTTGAAATCAGCGCTCAACCGCCGGGTAAAAGACTGCAGAATATTACACTTCTCTCGGCCGGTGAAAAAGTGCTTACCGCCATCGCCTTAGTTTTTGCTATACTACGCTATAAACCGGCTCCATTTTACCTGCTTGATGAAGTGGAATCAACACTAGATGATGCTAATTTAGCCCGTTTTACCAAGTTTTTAAAGCAGAATGCCAGGCAGGCACAATTTATAATGATTACCCACCGGCGCAGAACTATGGAGGAGGCAGGGGTCCTCTACGGGGTAACAATGCCTGAGCCGGGAGTGTCAAAGCTGATGTCTCTTAAACTCGAAGAATGCCTGGTTGGTGGGGAGAACATCACGAAATGAACAAAATAGATAGATTTAGGAGCAGTCTGGTTCGCAGCAGAAGCGGTTTTCTGGATCGCCTCAACCACCTGATACGGGGAGGCGAGCTTGACTTCGATTTTTATGAACAGCTGGAAGAGATCCTGATTTCCGGTGATGTAGGGGTGGAAACTACTCTTAAACTGGTTCATGAGCTTAAAGAAGAAGCCATTGCCCAGAAAGTGACGAACCGGGAATCATTCCGGTCACTAATGATACAAAAAATTAGTGCGCTCCTTGCCGCCCCTCCCGGGCCGGCTGTACCCACTGAACCACCACTGTTTATTCTGTTGGTTGGTGTTAACGGTTCTGGAAAAACTACATCGGCAGCAAAACTGGCCGGTTTTTATAAAGACCTGGGCAAGAAAGTAATAATGGTGGCCGGGGATACTTTTCGGGCGGCCGCCACAGAGCAGCTGGAGATCTGGTCAGTGAGGGCAGGTGTTGAGCTGATCCGCCAGCATTCAGGTTCCGATTCATCGGCGCTATTTTTTGATGCCATTAATGCGGCAAAAGCGCGTGGCATCGATGTGGTAATCGGTGATACTGCCGGGCGCCTGCACAATAAATATAATCTGATGGAAGAGTTAAATAAGATCTATCGCGTAATCGGTCGTAATTTGCCCGGCGCGCCCCACCAGGTAATTCTTGTTGTCGATGCCACTACCGGACAAAATGCGGTGGCGCAGGCTAGAAGTTTCAATCAGGCTTTGCCGTTGAGTGGGCTAATCCTTACCAAACTTGATGGCACAGCCCGTGGCGGAATAGTTTTGGCGATTAAAGACCTTCTTGATTTACCGGTTTTATATATCGGCACCGGGGAGCAACTCGAAGATTTTGCCCCCTTTGATGCGGAAACTTTTACTGCAGCCCTGTTTGAGTAATAGGATCTGGCAATGAGCAAGGCCGGCTATAATTCAGCCGGCCTTGATAGATCTAAATGAGTTAAAGGTTTTAATGGCTTTTTAGTTCGTTTTGCTACTTCTTAACGACAAAGGTTTTTGCCAGACGATCCCCTAAACGCTGTTTAGCCGGTGAGGTCCAGATAAAGATTGCGCCCAGCAGGTAAGCGAAGAGGCCATCGATAATGCGCAGCAAGTTACGGACCAAGGCAGCAGTAAGCGTTACAGGTGAACCATCTTCCATTATGACCCGCATACCTAAGATCAACTTGCCTATAGTTCCGCCGAGATAAGTTTCAAGCAGCCAGTAATAAAGAAAACCGATAATGAAAAAAACAAATGCAGGGGCACCCTCAAGCTCGAAACCTGCTGCGGTAGTACCCCCGGTAACAGCTGCTACCAGGTAACCGATAATCCCTAAGATGATGCTGTCAATAATTACCGCCACAAAACGCAAACCGACTCCGACGTTCTGTTCATAACCATAAGCATCGCCATTCGCCATCTCAAGAAACCTCCTTTAGATTATTTTATTCATAAACATTCCTGCGCCAATATTACCACAAAATACCACCAACTGCAAGGCAGCTGTGCCTATCTATTGTAAAGAAAATAATAAGGTGAAGAGATACCTGAAAAGATAAAAAAATGAGAGAAAAATATTTGCATTGACTATTTCTTTCTGCTATACTTCCTCTGTTAAGTAATCTGCCTTTACAGGAGAAGCAATGCTGGATCAGTTAAACCGTATCAACCTGCTGTTCGATATTTATGCACCTTTGCTGACTGATCGTCAGCAGGAGGCCCTGCAGCTGTACTTCAGCGATAATTATTCTCTCGCTGAAATCGCTGCCGAATACATGGTCAGCAGGCAGGCAGTTCATGATCTGATCCACCGTTCACTTGATGCGCTGGAGAAATTTGAAAATAAGCTGGGTCTCTATCGCCTCTTTAACGAGCAGCAGGATCTACTGTCCGAGGCGGAAGAGATTGTCAGCACCGGTCAGATTGATCTACTGCAACATGGCCGGTTAAAAGAGATCATTGCTGCCTTAAAAAGCGGAAACGAACAGTAGGAGTGAATTAAACCGATGTTTTCCGGCCTGGCCGATAAGTTACAACATACTTTAAAGCAACTGAGGGGCAAGGGCAAACTCAGCGAAAAAGATGTCGACGCAGCCATGCGCGAGATCAGGCTTGCCTTGTTGGAAGCAGATGTTAACTTTAAGGTGGTCAAAGACTTTATTGCGGCAATCAGGGAGAGAGCTGTCGGTCACGAAGTGATGGAGAGCCTTACACCCGGTCAGCAGGTTGTAAAAATTGTTAATGAAGAATTAACCCGGTTAATGGGCGAAAAACCCAGCGGCCTATCTGCTGCGAAGAAAGGCCCGCAGGTGCTTATGCTCGCCGGTTTACAGGGTTCCGGTAAGACTACGACTGCGGCTAAATTGGCAGCCCTCATGCAACGCAGCGGTAAAAAGCCGCTTCTGGTTGCAGCGGATATTTACCGGCCGGGGGCAGTCAGGCAGTTGGAAGTATTAAGTGAAAAGATTGGTGCCGCTTTTTACAGTAACCCTGAAGATAAGCCGGAACAGATTTGTCGCATTGGAATCGCCCGGGCAGAGAATGAAAATTTTGATCCGGTGATTCTCGATACGGCGGGTCGGCTGCATATTGATCAGCAGATGATGGACGAGCTGGTTGCCATAAAAAAAGCGGCTGCCCCTGCCGAAGTGTTATTGGTTGTTGATGCCATGACCGGCCAGGATGCGGTTAACGCTGCCACTGTCTTTAATGAAACAGTAGGGATTAGCGGTATCATCCTCACTAAACTGGACGGTGATACCCGCGGCGGAGCGGCTTTGTCAGTCAGAGCAGTAACCGGATGTCCAATTAAATATATTGGGGTAGGTGAGAAAACAGAGCAGCTGGAGCCATTTTATCCCGACCGGATGGCATCGCGAATCTTAGGTATGGGCGATCTGTTATCGCTGATCGAAAAAGCTGGAGCGGCAGTAGATCAAAACAAGGCGCGGGAGCTCGAGCAAAAACTACTCAAACAGAAATTTACCCTCGACGATTTTAAAGACCAGTTGGTTCAGCTGCGCAGTATCGGTTCTCTGGAAGATATTCTTGGTATGCTTCCCGAAGGAGCAGGTATTCCGAAAGAAATGCGCCAGGTGTCTTTAAACGAGGGTAATCTAAAAAGCATTGAAGCAATTATCGGCTCCATGACAAAAAAGGAAAAAGTCGATCCATCAATTATCAATAGTAGCCGTCGACGGCGGATTGCAATCGGTAGCGGAACCTCTGTCCAAGAGGTTAACCGGCTGCTTAACCAGTTTGGACAGATGCAAAAGATGTTTAAGCAGATGGGTTCTACAGAGCAAACAGGACAATTTAAAAAGTTGAAAAAAAAGATGAAAAAAGGATTTCCCTTTTAAGGTTAACATAGAGATCAACTAATGAAGCGGAGGTGAAACAATGGCAGTAAGAATCAGGTTAAAGAGGATGGGAGCAAAAAAGAAACCTTTTTACCGTATTGTGGTGGCAGATTCCCGTTACCCGCGGGATGGTCGCTTTATTGAAGAGATTGGCTATTATAATCCCACTACAAAACCGACTACTTTTGAGGTCGACGCGGAGAAGGTTAGGCAGTGGGTAGCCAAGGGTGCAAAACCTTCAGATACGGTGAAAATGTTGCTTGAAAAAGCCGGTTTGAGCTAGTAGCGCCGCAAGGAGGTTGGTATTGATGAAAATGCTGCTGGAACATATTGCCAAAGCCCTGGTTGACTATCCCGAGCAGGTAAGCGTTAGTCAGGTTGACAGTGAAAGGATGATTGTCCTGGAGCTTAAAGTTGCTTCTGAAGACATGGGCAAGGTCATCGGCAAACAGGGTAGAATCGCGAAAGCGATCAGGACCGTGGTCAGCGCTGCGGCGGTAACTGAGAATAAACGGGTTGTAGTTGAAATTGTTCAGTGAAGAAAGCGTCGCCGTAATTGGCATGGTTTTATCACCACACGGTGTCGTTGGACTGGTTAAAGTCTTTCCGTATACCGATTTCCCGGAACGGATCACTGATCTGGATCGAGTGGTTTTAAAGAACAGTCTGGGGCAGAAGCTGATGCTGATTGAAAGAGCATCAGTCTACGGACGTTTCTGGCTGGTTAAGTTTAAGGGTATCGACACCCGTGAGCAGGCTTTAACCTTGAGGGAAAGTCTTTTGATCATTCCCCGGGAACAAAGGGTAGCGCTGCCGGAGGGTAGCTACTATCATGACCAGTTAGTTGGGCTCAAGGTTTCTGATCCAGGGGGTCAGTTAATCGGCAAGGTGGTTGATCTCCATATAACAGGGGGTCATGATCTACTAATCGTTGAAAAAGAGGGCGATGCGGCAAAGCAAATTATGATTCCTGCCGTTAAGCATTTTATCAGGAAGGTTGATCGGGAGGCAGGAATAATTATTGCCGAACTACCAGAAGGCCTACTTGACCTCTAAAGGAGTAACTGGGCGATGGTTATCGATTTAATAACAATATTTCCCGGTATTCTCGATGGCCCTTTTAAGGAAAGCATGATTAAAAGAGCCGTGGAGCAGAAACTGGTAGAGATCAATTTGGTGGATTTGCGGGATTATACAGTTGACCGACACCGCCAGGTAGATGATACTCCCTACGGCGGTGGCTGTGGGATGATCTTAAAGCCCGAACCTCTATTCTCGGCCGTTGCGAGTTTGAAAGAAAAATCGGGTGCTACTTCACAGCATGTGATCCTAATGACCCCACAGGGGCAGATATTTGATCAGCAGCTGGCTAAAAAGCTGTCTGCTATGGAACACCTGATCCTGATTTGCGGACGATATGAGGGCATTGATGAAAGGGTTCGCCTGGCCCTGGTCGATGATGAAATATCGATTGGTGATTTTATCCTGACCGGAGGGGAGCTTGCTGCAGCAGTTATGGTTGATGCAGTGGTTCGTCTGCTGCCCGGTGTTTTAGCGGAAGAGGCTTCGGATAATGAATCTTTTACCGAATCGCTCCTGGAACATCCTCACTATACCCGTCCTCCTCTGTACATGGACATGGCTGTTCCACCGGTTTTAAGATCGGGAAATCATGGAGAAATAAAAGCCTGGCGTCGGAAGCAGTCTTTAATCAGGACCCTTGAACGACGACCTGATCTGTTACAAAAAGCAAACCTGGAATCGGCAGAGTGGAAGTTCCTGGAATCGCTAAAAAAACAAAGCGACTAAACCGGCAGATAATTGAATGTGTTATAATTACGCAGTGATTGAGGGAGGTAGAAGCAGATGGATTTAATAAAAGAAGTGGAAAAGCGGATTCTAAAAGAAGGTTTGCCGCATTTTGGCCCGGGTGACACAGTTAAAGTTCACGTTAAGGTTGTTGAAGGGGCCCGTGAAAGAGTTCAGGTTTATGAAGGAGTAGTCATCGGTCGCCAGGGCAGTGGTGCAAGGGAAACCTTTACTGTCCGTAGGGTAACTTTCGGGATCGGTGTTGAACGGACATTTCCTGTTCATTCTCCATCAATCAGTAAGATTGAAGTAGTCAAACGCGGCCGGGTTCGGCGGGCAAAACTTTATTACCTAAGAGAGCGGACCGGTAAAGCAGCCCGGATTAAAGAGCGCCGTTATTAAACGGAGATGAATTTAAATTGAGCAAATATCGAGAACTGTGGGATTGGTTTAGGTCAATCCTGATTGCGATAGTCCTGGCCCTGCTGATCCGTCTATTCTTGTTTGAAGTGTTTGTGGTTGAAGGACGTTCAATGTACCCAACTCTGCATGAGTCGGAACGTCTGATGGTCAACAAGCTTATTTTCCGATTTGAAGAACCTCAAATCGGGGATATAGTTGTCTTTGAATTTGAGCCCGGACGTGATTTTATCAAGCGGGTAATTGGGGTGCCCGGCACCCGGGTTGAAATCAGGAACAGCCGTCTATACATTAACGATCAGCTCTACACAGAACCATACCTGCCGGCAAATATCGAAATGAATGATTTCGGCCCCGTTGAAGTGCCGCCTGCTTATCTGTTCCTGATGGGCGATTACCGTCAGAACAGTATGGACAGCCGGGATTCGCGGGTCGGCTTTGTATCCCTCGAGGATCTGAAAGGGCGTGCCTTTTTCATTTTTTGGCCGCTTTGGGATGCACGGGTTATCAACAGCGAGGTGGATTAGACCTTGAAAGAGGGCCAGTGGTACCCTGGTAACATGGCCAGGGCGATGAACCATCTGCGCCAGGATCTTAAAGTTGTGGACCTGGCGATTGAGCTCCTCGATGCCCGGATTCCGATTAGCAGCCATAATCCGGTATTTAACAGCTTGCTTGAGGATAAGCATCGCATCGTGCTATTACACAAGGCAGACAGGGCCGATCAACAGATTACAAAACGCTGGCTGAGTTATTATAAGGCAAAGGGAATTGCGGCTATGCCTTTCAGTGTGCACCAGAAAAACTACCTGAGCCAGCTGCTCAGTTACCTTAAAAAACAGGAACACAACCTGAGTCCGACACGCATTAAGAGACCTTTGCGCATGATCATTGTTGGTATACCAAATGTTGGTAAATCAACGATGATCAATTTTTTTGTCTCTAAAGCAGTTACTAAGACAGGCAACCAACCTGGAGTTACCAAGGGTAAACAATGGATTAGGATTAATCCCGGCCTGGAGTTGCTTGATACACCAGGGGTGCTCTGGCCAAGAATAAATGAGAGCAGTTCATCATCGCTGGCCATTGTCGGGGCTATTCCACCAAGCCGAATAGATCTGCAGGCGATCGCCCTCAAGTTTATTGATTATTATCTTGATAATAAAGTCGCAGGATTTCTAACCAGTCGCTACCAGCTGACAACTATCGCCTCAGCAGAAGCGATGTTCGAGCAGATTGCCCACACCCAGGGCTGTTTGCAGGCTGAGGGAAAAATCGATGAGAACCGGACGGCCTCACTCCTGCTGCGTGACTTTCAGGCCGGCCAGCTTGGCCGGGTTACATTTGAAGTGCCACCAGCCGAATAAAAAAGTTGTAAAGGAGATCTAAGGGCTGAAATCTGACACTTTGAAGATCAGTGAGATAGCAGCATACCTGGAGCAGAAAACTGAACTCACCGCTGACGAGATTGATGCTCTGGCAGGCGATTCTCGGCAGGGTGTGCAAGTGCTGTTAAAACGTTTTAACCGGCGCAGGAAAACCGGGGAAGCTGAGTTAAAACGCCTGGACATAATGCTTGTTGAAGAAAGACTGCTTTGGGATCGGGGGTTATCGAAGATAGCCGGGGTGGATGAAGCGGGCCGCGGTCCGCTTGCCGGACCGGTAGTAGCGGCAGCTGTTGTTTTTTATCCCGGAACGGTGATCAAATATTTAAATGATTCAAAGCAGCTTTCGGCTAAGAGGCGCGAGAATCTTTTTGAAGAAATTATTTTCAGATCAGAAGCCTACGGTATCGGAAGTGCATCAAGCGTCGAAATCGATCAGATTAATATTCATAAAGCCTCGCTTCTGGCAATGCACAGAGCCTTGGACAAAATGAACCTCGAACCAGATTATATCTTGGTGGACGGCTTTCCCCTGCCGGGCTGCAGCTGTGGCCAAAAAGCAATTATTGGCGGCGATGCCCGCTCACTAACCATAGCCGCTGCCTCGGTATTGGCAAAAGTTGCCAGAGACAGAATGATGCTGAGGTTTCATGAAATATATCCTGGTTATGCTTTTAACCGTAACAAGGGCTATGGTACTGCAGAGCACCGGCAGGCAATAATTAAGTTTGGTCTGACGCCCGAACATCGGAAGAGTTTTAAGTTAAAAGAAGAATATTAGAAATACGGGGCTGGAGTAGGTGACCTTAAAACGCCAGTTAGTCGGCAAAATCGGTGAAGAAGCGGCTGCTCAGTACTTGCAGCAGCAGGGTTACATAATCATCACAAATAACTATCGCTGCCCCATTGGCGAAATTGATATTATCGCCCGCGATCAGCGGGTAACTGTGCTGATCGAGGTCAGAACCCGCACCAGCCTGGCTTACGGCAGTCCGGAGGAATCGATAACTGCTGAGAAGGCCCGGCGCCTTAAACGTTTAGCGCTCAGTTACCTGCAGGCCTATCATCTGTCTGCTACGCCCTGCCGGATCGATCTGGTAGCGGTGATGGTTGACCGGGAAACGCAGCAGGTAAAAAATATTAAGCACATCAAAGGTATACTTAACGGTTAGGAGGGCTTAAGCGGAAATGATCTACATTGCCGTTGTCGGTGGCGCTCAGTGCAGTGAAGTAGACTATCAAGTGGCTTATGAAGTCGGAACCGAGATTGCCCGCCACCAGGCAATATTAATATGTGGTGGGGGTGGTGGTGTGATGGAGGCTGCGTCTAAGGGGACAGCAGAAGCGGGGGGATGCTCAATCGGTATTTTACCCGGAGATAAAAATGTTCAGGGTAACCGCTTCTTGTCTTATGCCGTGGCGACCGGCTTAGGGGAAGCCCGCAATGCGGTAATTGCCCGCACGGCAGATTTAATGATTGCCGTTGGCGGTGAGTATGGAACGCTGTCAGAAATTGCCCTGGCCCTGAAAATGGGGAAGCCGGTAATTGCGATCAACAGCTGGCAGCTTAAACCACCTGCCTACTTAAGCCTTACACCGTTATCTGCTGAAACGGCAGCCGAAGCTCTTGAAAGAGGCCTGGCCCTTATCGGTTATGAATAAATAACAGATCTTTTCTATTAAAGCTGCCGATCAAGGCTTCTGTACTGGACCGCTTCGGCGATATGGGCAGTTTCAACCCTTTCTGAGTCAGCCAGATCGGCTATTGTGCGAGCCACTTTGATAATCCGGTCGTGGGCTCGCATCGAAAGCTTCAAGCTTTGAAAAGACTGGTTCAGCAGCCCGCGGGCCTCGAGGCTTAAGGGACAATAATTCTCGAAGTATCTGGAACGAAGCTGGGCATTGGCAGTAATCCGAATTTTTTTATAGCGTTCACGTTGAATGGCCCGTGCTTTTTCCACCCGACTGCGTATCGCAGCCGAAGATTCCCCGCTTTCTTTCTGCTGCAGTTCTTCAAGTTTGATTGCCGGTACTTCAACCTGGATATCAATCCTGTCAATCAGAGGACCGGAAAGTTTTTGCCGGTAGCGGAAAATCTGGGTAGGGCTGCAGCGGCATTCCTGCAGTGGGTTGCCGTAGTTACCACAGGGGCAGGGATTCATCGAGCCGACAAACATAAAATTAGCCGGGTAAGTAACGGTACCCGCCACCCTGGTAACGGTCACGACCCGGTCTTCCAACGGTTGGCGCAGTGCTTCAAGAACCTCGCGGTTATATTCAGGCAGTTCGTCGAAAAAGAGAACTCCCTGATGGGCCAGACTCACTTCACCGGGGCGTGGGTTTTTACCACCGCCGATGATCCCCGCTGTAGAGGCGCTGTGATGGGGACTGCGAAAAGGTCGCTGGGCGAAAAGAGGTTTGTTTTTATCTAATTGACCGGCAACGCTATGTATGCGTGTTATATCAAGAATTTCTTCCACAGTTGGCGCAGGTAAAATCGAAGGCAGTCTTCTGGCCAGCATCGTTTTACCGCTGCCTGGCGGACCGTAAAGCAAAAGGTTATGCGTTCCGGCTGCTGCGATTTCTAAAGCACGCTTTGCCGTTTCCTGGCCTCGAACTTCATAAAAATCAGCTTCTGTGCTTTCGGTAATCTTTGTCTCAAGATTTGTCCGCTTAACTGAAGGAATTTCATTTGTTCCACACAGATGCTTAACAACTTGATCTAGGGCAGTTACCGCTTTTATTTCGATCTCTTTTACCAGTGACGCTTCGGCGCTGTTTGCCGCAGGCAGGAAAAGGCTCTTATGGCGGTACTGATCCTCTTCCTCTAATGACAGTGCCATGGCCAGCGTACCGTTAACTGCTCGAAGATTACCGTCCAGCGATAGTTCACCAACAAAGACGGCATTATCAAGACTTTCAGATTTGGGAATCTGGTTGGTAGCCACCAGCAAGCCGATGGCGATCGCTAAATCAAAGGCTGATCCTTCTTTTTTCAGATCGGCCGGAGCCAGGTTTACTGTGATCCGGGAATAGGGAAAAACATAGCCGCTGTTACGCACAGCCGCCCTGACCCGCTCTTTTGCTTCACGCACTGATGCGTCCGGCAAACCAATTAGATCAAAAGCCGGCAAGCCGTCAGCAATATCAACTTCAATCTCCAGGGGGATACCTTTAATCCCAAAAATAGCGCAGGAATAGACTTTTGCCAGCATCAGGCGGCCTCCTTATAGTGCAGCGTTTAGAACAGTGATCGTTGCTAAGTCTGTTATCTTGTATTCAGCAGTTATTTCTATTTACCTGCCGGTTTTATCAGTTTAGCTGACTGCTTTTGATCATCATTAATCGGGTATCTCAATATTCCCCCGCAGAGGGATCCTGTGTTATAATCTATTGTAATAGCAAAAGGTTTTTAAACCATAATCGAGTAGTGATTCACTTTAAACCCTGAAAGGAGGAGCTGAGAATGGATAAATGGGAGTGCCAAATCTGTGGTTATATTTATGATCCAGCCGAAGGAGACAGTGATGGCGGGGTTGCCCCGGGTACTGCCTTTGAAGATCTTCCCGACGACTGGGTTTGCCCTGTCTGCGGCGTTGGCAAAGAAGAGTTCGCAAAGCAATAAAATAGCTTAAATCTGAATTTTTGCGGTCGGGAGGTTTTATTTTCCTCCCGACTTTTTCGTGTGTTAGGGTCGCTACATAGCCTAACATAATGATTATTACTCCGACCAAAAAAAGTAGTATGATCGTCTGGATTACTGCGAACATAATTTTTCGCGGATTGTTCAGCAAGTGATTGTTTCTGCCGGGATTAAAAAAGTTTTCCGGTAATGGACTGTTTCTCTGATTTTTCGATTACTAATTTTTCACATTTAACCTAAATAGTTATAAAATCGTTATCAAGATTTGTACTGAGCAAACACATAGCATGGAGCACGCACTGGCAGTATCTAGTCCGATATGTTATGATTCGCCTGATTGTTAAAATGCCGATTTATTTAGAAAGGACTTCTTCCTTGAAAGAACCTGAATCATTCTTAGGCAGCTTGCAAAACCCTGACCCAAAGTGGATTAGCCTACTTAAGGATGAACTCAATTCTGCCCAGTTCGATTTTGCCACAGCTAATCACAAGGCGCTACTGGGTCTAGCCGGACCCGGATCAGGAAAAACCCGGGCTCTGGTTTACCGGGCTGCCCACCTGATTCGGTGCGGAATCCATCCTGAAGAGTTGATGCTGCTCACCTTTACCAACAAGGCTGCCGGTGAGATGAAGGAACGCCTGGAGACACTGATCGGTTTTTTACCGAACCGTCTGTGGGCCGGGACTTTCCACAGCATCGGGGCAAGAATATTGAGGGCCAATGCCGCTCTGGCCGGCAGAACAGCCAATTTTACAATCCTTGATGAAGATGACAGCCGGATTATCTTAAAGCAAATGCTCAGTAACCAAGAGGTAAGTGACGAAGACCGGAAGTTGATTATGCAACGCAACTTGCTCGGCAGGATGATCAGCCAGGCCCGTAACTCGGGTCTCTCAATCAGGGAAGTAATGGAAGAATTCTATCCCTACCGACTGGAGTATCTTGAGGTTATTGCAAAAATTGCGGAACTCTACGAACAAAAAAAACTAGAAACAAACGCTTTTGATTTTGATGATCTGCTGTTATGCTGGTTGGATCTCTTTGAACACTTTCCGCAGGTCAGTGATCATTATTGCCTGCGGGTAAAACATCTTTTGGTTGACGAATTTCAGGATACCAACCTGATCCAGGCCCGGATTATCGACCTCTTCTCCGGAACCTCATCGATCTGTGTGGTTGGCGACGATGCTCAGTCAATTTATGCTTTTCGTTACGCCCAGATCGGTAACATCCTTTCATTTCCTGAGAAGTATGAAGATTGCCGTTTGGTGAGAATGGAAAAGAACTATCGCAGCACTCCGGAGATTGTTGAACTGGCTAACTGTTCGATCCGCCATAATCAGGAACAGCTGCCGAAGAAACTGTACTCTGAAAATCCCGCCGGTGATAAACCGGTAATTGCCAGGGTTTGTGACGCCAGGCAGGAAGCCGCTTTTGTGCTGCAAAATATCTGGGAGCTGGAACATACTTATTCCATCCCTCCGGAAGAGATTGCCGTTTTATACCGTAGCTCCTATTTAACCCCCGAAATTGAATTTTCGCTGGCCCGCAAGGGCATTAGTTACCAGACATTTGGTGGAGTGAAATTCTTTCAAAAATCACAGATCAAGGATTTGTTGGCTTACCTGAAGGTGATCTACAACTCCCGGGACGAAAACTCCTGGCGGCGTATATCTACCATGCAGCAGGGTTTGGGGCCGACCTCATTTGATAAGCTCTGGGCTAAACTAAAAGAGCAGCCTGATCCGCTGGCAGCAGCTTTGAACGGTGACTTTCAGCCCTCAAGGGGTAAAGCCGGGTGGGAATCACTGCTCAGTACCCTGAAACAGCTTGTTAACCTGGGGCCGGAAGATGTTCCCCAGCTGATTACGACAGTCATGGATCACAATTATGATGTTATTCTAAAACAGAAATATCCAGATCAGTACACAGAACGATTGGGTGGTCTTGAGAGACTGGCTATTTATGCCGAGCGGTTTGAATCTCTTGCCCAGTTTCTTGAGTCACTGATTTTGGAAGAATCGGTTTTTGCCGATTCTGAAAGCGGATTTACCGCAGGACAGCTGACCCTTTCAACCATTCACAGCGCAAAAGGTAAAGAGTGGGAAGCAGTATTTATTATTGGTATGAACCAGGGGCATTTCCCATCCCAGAGGTTTGATGACAGTAATTTAGCTGAGGAGAGGCGTCTTTTCTACGTTGCCGCAACCAGGGCCCGTCGTTACCTGATGCTGTCAACTTACCGTGAAGATTACCGCAACTATGGTGCCGTATCGGAAGGCCCTTCAATTTTCCTGCGGGAGCTGCCGCCTGATTGTTACCGGCTGGTTGATTATGACAGCGGCTTTTAAAATAGATTCCGGCTTTGATAGACATTAGCTGAACTGGTATAGTATAATACCTTTTAATTTTATACGGTGATGATTACTGGAGGAACGATGATGCAGAAAGTTGACATCTACGATACAACATTAAGGGACGGTTCGCAGCGTGAAGGTGTTTCTCTCTCAGTGGCGGATAAAATAAAGATAGCTGAAAAATTAGACCAGTTTGGGGTTAATTTCATTGAAGGCGGCTGGCCGGGATCTAACCCAAAGGATATTGAATTTTTCCGGCGGGCAGCGAAGATTCCGTTAAAAAATGCCAGGCTCTGTGCTTTTAGCAGTACCCGCAGGCCGGGGGAAAAAGTTGAAACGGATTCGAATATCCTTGCCTTGCTTGAAGCGAACACTGGAACAGTCACAATATTTGGCAAGAGTTGGGACTTTCATGTTACCGATGCTCTTAAAACAACTCTGGCAGAAAATCTGGCTATGATTAGCGACACGGTCAGGTTCCTAAAGGAACAGGACCGCCAGGTTTTTTTTGATGCCGAGCATTTTTTCGACGGTTACAAAGCTAACTCGCAATACGCTCTTGCTACCCTTGAAGCGGCTGCCGCTGCGGGAGCTGATCTGGTGGTCCTCTGTGACACTAACGGCGGTTTGATGCCCTGGGAACTGAAAACGATCATGACTGCCGTTAAAGAGAAGGTAAAGATCCCGCTTGGTATTCATGTTCACGATGATGCCGGGATGGCCACGGCAAATTCACTGATTGCTGTCTGTGAGGGTGCGGTGCAGGTTCACGGAACCATCAACGGTTACGGAGAACGTTGCGGCAATGCCAATCTCTGCACCATTATTCCAAATCTGCAGTTAAAGATGGGTATAAAGCTGGTAACGGAGGAGCAGCTCAAAAGCTTGACAAAGTTATCGCGTTTTGTTGCTGAGCTGGTTAACATTGCTCCGGCGGAACATCAGCCGTACGTTGGCTATAACGCATTTGCCCACAAAGGCGGCATTCATATCGATGCTGTCAGTAAACAACCGGCTACTTACGAACATGCCATTCCCGAAGTGGTTGGGAACCGGAGGCGAATTCTAGTTTCGGAGCTGGCCGGACGCAGCAGTATCACCATGAAAACGACCCTCAACGGCATTAATCTTGACAAAGAGCGGCCTGAAACCGCTTCAGTTCTGCAGCGTATCAAAGAGATGGAACATTATGGTTACCAGTTTGAAGGAGCGGAAGGGTCTTTCGAACTTCTGGTGCTGAAGATGATGCAAGCCTATCAACCTCTTTTTAAGCTGGAAGGTTTCCGCCTGATCATCGAAAAGCGGGAAAGCGGGCAGCTCTACTCCGAGGCAACGATCAAAGTGCGGGTTGGAGATGTGCAGGTCCACACCGCTGCAGAGGGCAATGGTCCGGTTAACGCACTTGACAATGCTCTTCGAAAAGCGCTGGAAGGTATCTATCCGGCACTTAAAAGGATACGCCTCACTGATTTCCGGGTGCGCGTGATTGACGGAGTTGATGGCACTGGAGCCCAGGTCCGCGTGTTGATCGAATCACGCGATGATGAGATGAGCTGGGGCACTGTAGGTGTTTCACCCAACGTCATTGAAGCAAGCTGGATCGCGCTGGTAGATAGTTTGGAATACGGGCTTTTATTCCGTAAACTTCCAGAATTTACTGAAGCTCGTAAAGTGCTTGAACAGCTCAAAGGTGAAGGATTAATCATGCCTTCATAAAATAAATACCCGGGGAAAGGCCGATCAGATTGAATGAATCAGAACTTGTATCCGTTCTTACCAGGCTGTCATCGGCAACAGGAGTAGCCGGATTTGAAGATCAGGCCGTAGAGATCGCGGCAGGTTACTTTCAAAGCTATGGATGTACTGTAAAACGGGATCGCTTCGGTAACCTGTTGGCACTTAAAGCAGGGACTGCCAAGAAAGGCAGAATAGTCAGCCTGGCCCTGGTGGCTCACATTGACGAGATCGGAGCAATGGTCACCAAGGTTGAGGATGGTGGTTTTCTGCGCTTCACAGCCATCGGTGGCCTTGATGCCCGCACTCTGCCGGGCCAGGCAGTGCTGATTCATGGGCGCAAGATTTTAAAAGGTGTGATCGGAGCAAAACCTCCCCATCTGCTTACCGATCAGGAACGTAAAAAGACAGTCCCAATTGATAAGCTTTTTATTGACGTCGGACTCAGTTACGAAGATCTTAACAATATCGTCTCGGTTGGCGATATAATCTCTTTTGAGCAAAACCCTCTTTTACTCAGTAACCGTAAATATATCAGCGGAAAAGCGCTTGATAACCGGGCTGGTGTCGCTGCCCTGATTTTTTGTGCTGCTGAACTGGCAGATCGCAAACATGAAGCAAATATCTTCTTTATAGCATCGCTGCAGGAAGAGGTAGGCTTGAGAGGCGCAACCACTGCTGCTTTTGGTTTAAACCCTGATTTGGCCGTTGCTGTTGATGTCACTCACGGTGATGGTCCCGGATTGGAAAATAATTTTAGCTATAAACTGGGCGCCGGGCCGGCATTAGCCACGGGCCCCAACTTCGATGTTGATCTTTTTTCCAAACTAAAAAATGCTGCTGCTGATAATTATCTGCCCTGCCAGATCGAGCCGATTCCGGGTCGCAGCGGCACTGATGCCTGGGCTTTTCAGGTAACGCGTGAGGGCATCCCCACTGGTTTACTGTCAATCCCACTGCGCTATATGCATTCGACCGTAGAGCTGATTAATATTGACGATCTTGCTGTTTGCGGCAAAATCCTGAGCTTTTATGCCCGGTCTGTCAATTACACCCATGGTAAGAGGTCCTAGATGAAGATCAAAGAAACCCTGGCGGAACTTTCAAATTTAAGAGGTGTCTCCGGTGCTGAAGCTGAAGTGAGCAGCTATCTGGCAGATCGTTTGGAAGAAGGGCGGTTTGAAGTCAGGGTTGATTCAATCGGTAATCTCCTGGTGCGCAAAGGGCGTAAAAAAGGAAAGAAATTAATGCTTTCTGCCCACATGGATGAAGTCGGACTGATGATCATGGATTTTGAGAAAAACGGGCTACTGCGTTTCAGGGCTGTCGGTGGTATTGACAGTCGCATTCTGGTGGCTAAGAGGCTACGAGTTGGTATTCATGCGTTACCCGGTGTAATCGGCAGCAAACCGATCCACTTGCAGAAAAAAGGTGAACAGGATAAACCTTTCCGCGAAGATTCACTTTACATCGACTGCGGTTTTAAAAATCATGAAGAAGCCGCAGGTTATCTTAAAGTTGGCGAATATGCTACTTTTGATGTCAAATGCGCGGCGATCAGTAAAAACGCCTTTCGGGGCAAGGCCTTTGACAATCGGGCCGGCTGCCTGGTTTTGCTCAGCCTGCTGCTTGAGAAAAACAGTCTCAGTTTTGACGCAGCCTTTACCGTCCAGGAAGAAGTGGGAACCAGGGGAGCCCAGATTGCTGCTTATACCATGGAGCCCGATCGGGCTCTGGTAGTGGAATCAACGGCAGCAGCTGATACTCCCGAAACAGAACAGGAGTTATCTTCTACCATCCTTGGTCAGGGCCCGGCCATCAGTCTGATGGACAGCACGGTTATGGTTGACCGTCAAATGCGAAACGAGCTGACCGTGGCAGCCGAAAAAGCGGGGATCATTTATCAATACCGTCGCTTTACAGGGGCCGGCACTGACGGTGGCGCTATAGCCTATTCGCGCAGTGGTGTAAAAACGGCGGTCCTCTCAGTGCCCTGTCGTTATATTCATTCTCCCCACAGTGTTCTCTATGAAAGCGATTTAAAGTCAACTATTGATCTGGTCAGAAGCTGGCTGGACACTCAGCAATAAGCGAGGTACATTACGATGGAAAAAATATTAAAGACCTTAACTGAACTGTACGGGCCTTCCGGTGAAGAAGAAACTGTCAGGGAGAAGATTCTTGAGCTGGTGGGCAAGCGGGCAGACTCAACTTTTACCGATCAGCTGGGTAATCTCTTTGTGCTATTCAGGGGTAATGCGCCAAAAATTTTAATATCGGCACACATGGATGAAATTGGTATTATAGTAACAAATATAGACGAAAATGGTTTCCTCCGCTTGGCTCCACTGGGTGGCTTGTCACCATCTATTCTCACCGGTCAGCGCCTCAGGTTTAAAAGCGGTTTAATCGGACTGGTTTACCATGAAAAGATCAATGATCTAAAAGAACTTACCTGGCCAAAACTATATCTGGACATCGGCCAGAAAAGTAGGTCCGAAGCTGAAAAAGTAGTCGCTATCGGTGATCTGGCCTGTTTCGATCAACCATTTGTCTCAGTCCCCGGAAGTCGCTTTTTGGCGAAGGCGATGGATAACCGGGCCGGCTGTGCCGTGTTAGTCGAAACAATTAGTGGCTTAAAAAGACCTCTGCCCCAGGAAGTTTGCTTCGTGTTCTCTGTCCAGGAAGAGCTGGGCTTGCGGGGAGCAAAAACAGCTGCTTTCGGTTATGAACCGGACTACGGTTTGGCTGTTGATGTGACCCGGGTTGGCGATACTCCTAAAGCTGACAATATGGCCGTCAGCTTAGGTTTGGGACCGGCCATCAAAGTGAAAGACAGTTCGGTGATCACTCATCCGTTAATCAGGCGCTTTATGGTTGATCAGGCAAAGAACCTTAATATTGACTATCAGCTGGAAGTTCTGGAAAGAGGCGGCACTGATGCCGGAGCTATCCATCTTTCGAGAGCTGGGGTGCCCTCGGGGGCTCTTTCCATACCCTGCCGCTATGTGCATACACCCTCCGAAATGGTGGACAGCGCTGATCTTGAAAATGCCGTTAACCTATTAAGCGGGTTACTGAGAGTACCCTGGCCGGCAGTTACGGAAGGGCATCTATAGATGGAAGAGACCACCATTCGTCATGAACAGCTCTACCTGAACGCCCTAAATCGCCTGCCTAGCCTTGGAGCCAGGCGAATCACTGCTCTTATGGCTCACTACGGTTCAGCTGCGCAAGTCTGGCAGAATTCGGGTCAAGAATACGCCCAGATCCTTTCATTAAAAACGGAAGTCGGGGAGCAGCTGGCAGAGGATAAAGAGGCCCTTGATCCGGAGTTTGAATGGTCAAGGCTTGAACAATACAACATAAAGACCCTGTCTATTGAAGCTGTAGATTACCCCTGGCTTCTGCGGCAAATACCCCATCCCCCGCCAATTCTCTACTATCGTGGCTGTCTCGAAGGCCTATCCGGTTCGGCTGTGGCCATTGTTGGCAGCCGGCGGTCCACCTTTTACGGGCAGGAAGTGGCTGGGAGACTGAGTAAAGAGCTGGCATCAGCGGGAATTGCCGTTGTCAGCGGCATGGCTCTTGGGGTCGATACTGCTGCCCATCGCGGTGCCCTTGAAGGCGGAGGCAAAACGGCAGCGGTGCTCGGCTGTGGCCTGGATTTTTGCTATCCTCCACAAAATAGAAAACTGATGGAGGAGATTGTTTTAGCAGGGGTGATCTTCAGTGAATTTCCTCTGGGCACTCAACCGTTGGCTGCCAATTTTCCTCAGCGTAACAGGATTATCAGTGGTCTGACCCTTGGGACTGTAGTCGTCGAGGCAACAGCTAAAAGCGGGTCGCTGATTACTGCCAACTTTGCCTTGGAGCAGAACAGGGAAGTTTTTGCTGTACCCGGTAATATCGGCTCTCCCTACAGTCGCGGCTGCCACCGGTTAATCAAAGAGGGAGCCCGGCTGGTTGAATCTGCTGCTGATATTTTAGCAGAACTCAATCTGGCAGAGAGCTTGGAAGAGCAACTTTCGCTGCCATTACCGGCACCGGAGCTGTCGGATGATGAAAATATGTTATTACGACTAATCCCCTACTATCCAATTCAGATTGATGATTTGATCCGGTCCGGGGCCTTCAGTGCAGCTTCTACCAGCTCGCTGCTGCTTTCTCTGGAACTGAAGAAACTGATCCGCCAAACTCCGGGCAAATATTTTTGCCGCATTTGACAAGTGTGGTAGAATACCTTCCGGGATCTTTTCCGACCGGCTAGGAGGTTTATCTATTGAATCTAGTAATCGTTGAATCACCAACTAAAGCACGGACAATCAGTAAATTTTTAAACAGAAACTATAAAGTGCTGGCCTCCAATGGTCACCTGATTGATCTACCACGCAGCAAACTGGGTGTTGATATCGAACATGGATTTGAACCGAACTATATAACAATACGTGGTAAAGGCAAATTGATGAAGGAACTTAAAGCTGCCGGAAAGAAAGCCGATCAGGTTTTTCTGGCAGCCGACCCTGATCGGGAAGGGGAAGCGATCTGCCGCCACATCGGCAAGGCTTTAAATCTTGACCTGGAAAAGCCCTGTCGGGTAGAGTTTCATGAAATAACAAAAACAGCAGTTAAAGAAGCATTTTCTGCACCGAGGCTGATTAATCAGAATATGTTTGATGCTCAGCAAGCCCGCCGGATCCTTGATCGGTTGGTCGGCTACAAAATATCTCCGTTGCTCTGGAGTAAGGTGCGCAGTGGTTTAAGCGCCGGCCGGGTCCAGTCAGTTGCCGTGCGTTTAATCTGTGAACGCGAAGCAGAGATTAATAATTTTAAAGCGGAAGAATACTGGACCATTGATGCCTTGCTTGAAGAACCGGAATCAAAAGGAAACTTTAAAGCGGCCCTTGATCGTTATAAAAAGAAAAAAATTGAGCTGAAGCAAAAAGCAGACGCCGAATCTGTGGTCGCAGCGGTTAAGGATGAGGTTTTCACCGTCAGCCAGATCACCCGCAGTAATCGCAAAAGACGTCCCGCTGCTCCTTTTACCACCAGCAGCCTGCAACAGGAAGCCTCAAATCGTTTGGGCTATACCAGTCGCAAAACAATGAGTATTGCCCAGCAGCTCTACGAAGGTATTAATGTTGGTGAAAAAGAGACATCGGGCCTGATCACCTATATCCGGACTGATGCGACCAGAGTCTCAGCCCAGGCTCAGGATGAGGCGCGCAGCCTGATCAAATCTAAATTTGGGAAAGAATATCTGCCGGAAAAACCTCCCCAGTACAAGTCACGCCAAGGAGCCCAGGAAGCGCATGAAGCGATCCGGCCAACAGTAGTAAATCTTGAACCTGACTTGATCAAACAGCATCTTTCACGCGATCAAAACCGACTTTACCGCTTGATCTGGGAGCGTTTCGTTGCCAGCCAGATGAACCCTGCTGTCTATGACCAGATCAGGGTTAACATTGTGGCCGGTGATTACCAGTTTAAGGCAACCGGCTCTAGCCTTCTTTTTTCAGGTTTTCTAATCCTGACAAAAGCAGAAGACGAAAATGGTGAAACAATCTTGCCACCACTGAAGGAAGGGCAATTGCTGAAGCTCTCTGACCTATTCCCGGAGCAGCATTTTACCCAGCCTCCGCCACGCTATAGTGAAGCGTCACTGATTAAAACCCTTGAAGAAAAAGGGATTGGCCGTCCCAGTACCTACAGCCCGATCATCGAAACGATCCAGGGCCGTGGTTATGTGGTCAGGGAAAATAAGGCGTTCATCCCAACTGAACTTGGTTTTATCATTGTTGATCTGATGCTGAACTACTTCCCAGAAGTGATCGATATCGATTTTACAGCCCGCCTTGAGCAGCAGCTTGACGATATTGAAACAGGAAAGTTGAAATGGCTGCAGGTGATCACCGATTTTTATGATGGGTATTTTAAGGATCGCCTGTCATATGCCGAAGAAAAGATTGAAAAAGTGGAGATAGCTCCCGAATTAAGCGATGAAATCTGTCCGCAGTGTGGCAAGAACCTGCACTATAAGCACGGCAGGTTTGGACGGTTTTTAGCCTGCCCATCATATCCGGATTGCAAGTTCACGAAAAAAATTGTCAAGGAAACCGGTGTGCTATGCCCCGTTGATGGCGGTATGATAATTGAGCGGCGCAGTAAAAAGGGACGTGTATTTTACGGATGTAGCAACTACCCCACCTGCAATTATTCTCTTTGGAATAAACCCCTTCGGGAACCCTGTCCAAAATGTGGCTCGCTGATGACGGAACATTGGAAAGCTCGAAACCGTTATGCCCGCTGTAACGATAAAGATTGTGGCTACGAGAAGGCGCTGTTTTTAAAGAAAAGCTCTGCAAACATTTAACGATAAGGCTGTTTACTAATTGGGTGAATATTTTTAAAAAACCGCACGACTTACTTGCAAGCTTTTATTGCTTATGTTAGGATGTTTAGGGTGTTGCTTCGTGGGCCTGATGGATTGTTATGAATGGCTGGAGCGTTTTCTGAATCATCTTTACCTGGAAAGAAATGCATCGCCACTGACTTTACAAGCGTATCGGAACGATCTCTTGCAGTTTTTAGAACTGGCGGAAAAAGATCAGGGGGTTATTGAGGATCTTAATCATTTAACGCTCCGAAAATTTTTAGCCCTGTTGAAAGAAGGCAATTACTCCAGGCGTTCAGTTGCGCGTAAGCTTTCGGCGACGCGTTCTTTTTTGTTCTATTTGCAGCGGGAAAAGGTGATCGAGGGCGGCAAATGGTCAGTTGTTTCCCGGCCAAAACTGGGGAAAGCGCTACCACGGTTCTTATATTATCATGAAGTTGAACTGTTACTTGCTGCTCCGGATAGCAGGACGCTTTTAGGTTTTCGCGATCGGACCCTGCTTGAGTTGCTCTACGCTTCGGGTTTCAGGGTCAGTGAACTGGTTTCTTTAAAAGGATCTTCGTTACAGCTCGAAGAGAGACTGATAAAAGTGATGGGCAAGGGGCGCAAGGAGAGGATCATTCCTGTCGGTCGGGTGGCTACCGCTTTACTGGCCGAGTATTTAGAACTGATCAGGCCTGCGCTACTGGCAAAAAGTAAAAATCAGGTACCGGCAGATGAGATTTTTTTAAACAAATACGGAGAGCCATTAAGCGATCGCGGCGTGCGCTATCTTTTTCAGAAGTATATCAGACAAGTATCACATAAGGAGGATATTACTCCGCATTCTCTGCGACATTCCTTTGCGACACACCTTCTTGAAAGAGGTGCTGATTTAAGGGTGGTCCAGGAACTTTTGGGTCATGTCAGTATTTCCACCACCCAGATTTATACACATGTGACTAAGGAGATGTTGCGCGAAGTTTACCAAGCCTCATTTCCCCGAAAATAAAAGCTAAAGGTGGTTTGCAAGTGATCCAGGCAACGACAATAGTGGCAGTCAAAAAGGGCGGGCAGGTAGCTGTTGCCGGAGATGGCCAGGTAACTTTCGGCAATGGCACGATTATCAAGCACGGCGCCAGGAAGGTTAGGCGGCTATACAACGATCAGGTCATTACCGGGTTTGCCGGCTCGGCAGCTGATTCACTGACTCTTTGTGAAAAATTTGAGGCAAAACTTGAGAGCTACCAGGGCAATCTGGTCAGGGCAGCAGTGGAATTGGCCAAGGATTGGCGCACAGATCGGGTTTTACGGCGTTTGGAAGCAATGCTGGTTGTCGCAAACAGTGAAGCATTATTGATTATATCAGGAACCGGAGAGGTCATTGAACCAGACGACGGAGTTGCTGCTGTCGGATCTGGGGCGCCGTATGCTCTCGCAGCGGCGCGGGCTCTGTTGCGCAACACTGATTTTTCGCCAGGCAAAATTGCCGGCGCAGCGCTCAAGATTGCTTCGGAAATCTGTGTCTATACCAATGATCAGATCATCATTGAAGAATTGTAGAAGGGTTGATTGCAGCTATGTTAAATGAAGAACTGACACCACAACAGATTGTATCTGAGCTGGACCGTTTTATTGTCGGGCAGCTGGAGGCAAAGCGCTGTGTGGCAGTTGCCCTGCGTAACCGTTACCGTCGCCGGCAGCTGCCAGAAGAACTGCAGGAAGAAATTATGCCCAAAAACATCATTATGATCGGTCCCACCGGGGTTGGTAAAACAGAAATTGCCCGCCGTTTGGCCCGTTTGGTCAATGCCCCATTTGTCAAAGTTGAAGCGACAAAATTTACTGAAGTCGGTTATGTTGGCCGGGATGTAGAATCAATGGTGCGTGACTTGGTTGAGACTTCGATTCGGATCGTTCAAAACGAGAGGATGTCTGAAGTTCAGGAGAAGGCTGCAATCAATGCCGAAGATCGCCTGATAGAAGTAATTTCTCCCCTGCCGCAGAGAAGAAAAAAATCAGCTAATCCACTAGGTTTTCTTTTCGCAGGAGCGCAGGCACCCGAGGATAATGCGGAGGACCCTGCTTTTGTTGAAAGAATGCAGCTGGCCAGGGAAGAACAGGAAAAAGTTAAAGTTCGTTTTTTGCAGGGTAAGATGGAGGATCAGCAGGTTGAAATCGAGATTGAAGAGCGGCGTCCGCAGATGATGGAAATTTTTACTGGCCAGGGGATGGAGGAAATGGGCATCAACCTGCAGGACATGCTTGGCAACCTGGTGCCTCCCAAAAAGAAAAAGCGGAAAGTGCCGATTTCAGAGGCCAGGAAGATTTTTGAGCAGGAAGAGGCTCAACGTTTAATTGACATGGATGCCGTAACTAGTGAAGCTTTGGCAAGAGCGGAGCAGTTAGGAATAATTTTTCTAGACGAAATTGACAAAATTGCCGGTAAAGATTATCATGGATCTGGTCCTGATGTTTCAAGAGAAGGGGTTCAGCGGGACATCCTGCCGATCGTGGAAGGCTCCACGGTTGTGACCAAATATGGTCCAGTTAAGACCGATCACATCCTTTTTATTGCGGCCGGCGCTTTTCATACCGCTAAGCCTTCGGATTTGATTCCGGAGCTGCAGGGACGATTCCCGATCAGGGTCGAACTGGATAGCTTAACCGAAGAGGATTTTGTCAGGATTCTTACGGAGCCTAAAAATGCTTTGGTGAAGCAGTACAAAGCGCTGTTGGAGACGGAAGGAGTGAGTTTATCTTTTACCGAAGACTCAATCATAGAAATCGCCCAGACAGCCTGTTACCTTAATCAGGAGATGGAAAATATCGGAGCAAGAAGGTTGCACACAATCATGGAAAAAGTTCTTGAAGAGCTATCATTTGATTTACCGGGCGACAAAGATGTTGGCATTTTAACTATTGATCGGAATTATGTTCAGGCCAGGCTGCAAAAAGTGGTTAAAGATAAAGATTTAAGCAAATATATTTTATAAACTCTGGAACGAAGAAAGGTGGGTGAAAGACGTGATTTCTTCTCCCTTGCTTGAGAAGACCCGTCGGATTAACAAGATATTACAAAAAACTGGTGGCGACCATGTTGACTTTAAGGAGGTTTCCGAGGTCCTTAAAAATGTCATTCATGCCAACGTATACATTGCCGATAAAGAAGGTGTAATCCTGGGTTGGTCACTGGTTGATGAATTTGAATGTGAATTAATGGTCAACAACGTTTTGGAAGATGGTTTTTTCCCGGAAAAATATAATGAGTTTTTACTGCGTGAAGACGAATCAAGGGTTAACCTGCGTCAGAAGACAAATGACTGCGTATTCATTGATAAAGAGCGATGCCTCTTTGCCAACAAAATCACCACTATAGTGCCAATACTCGGTGGTGGTGAGAGGATTGGCACTTTGCTGCTGGCCCGCTTTAATGAGCTTTTTGATGCCGAAGATTTAATCCTGGCTGAAACCGGGGCAACCGTAGTCGGTATGGAAATTCTTCGCTCCAGAGCTGAAAAGCTTGAAGAAGATGCCCGTAATAAGGCCGTGGTTCAGCTTGCAGTAGCAACACTCTCCTATTCAGAGCTGGAAGCAGTGGAACATATCTTCGAAGAACTTGGTGGAAATGAAGGGCTCCTGGTAGCCAGTAAGATTGCCGATCAGCTTGGTATAACCAGGTCTGTTATTGTTAACGCCTTGCGTAAATTTGAGAGCGCCGGCGTAATTGAGTCACGGTCGTTGGGCATGAAGGGCACATACATCAAGGTTCTCAACCCCTTCCTGCTGGATTATCTGGCTAAAAAAGCAAAACCGTACTAAACGGCAGTAAAATTCTTTGATAATCAGCGGTTCCCGGCTTAAGTGTCCGGGACCGCTTCTTTTTTTCTGAGCTTAGTTTTAGTTGAATTATTTATGGGGGCAGGAAAAATGTTATGATCTGATTAATTCTTTACATGGGGGTGGAGAATTGTCTGCTAATCTGGAAGTGAAAGAGCTTCAAACAAAAGAGGAGAGGAGGTTATTTGTAGAGTTACCCTGGAGCCTTTACAAAGATGACCCTAATTGGATTCCGCCTTTACTGAGTGATATGCTTGCGACCCTGGATCCTCAGAAAAACGCTCTCCTGAGGCTGGGCCCTTCACGTTTTTTCCTTGCCTATCAAAATCAGCAACCAGTTGGACGGATTGGTGCCGGGATGGATTTACGCCTGAATAAAGCCAAGGGAAATCATTTAGGTTACATCACATTATTTGAATCGATAAAAGATTACAGAGTTGCTGCCGCCCTTTTTAACAGCGCCACCGGGTGGTTGAAGGAGCAGGGAGCTACAATGGTGACCGGGCCGCAGTCACCAAGCAATGGGGATGATTATCGAGGGCTGCTGATTGATGGCTTTGACAGTCCGCCGGTTTTGCTGAACTCGTATAATCCAAGTTATTATAGCGGTTTTATGGAAGAGTACGGTTTTAAAAAGCACTTTGATCGTTTTGCCTATTACTATGATCTTAGCGGTGGTCCTCCGGAACGGCTGACCAGGGGCGTTGCGCTTGCTCAGAATAAATACGGTTTTTCGGTCCGTAAAATAGATCTGAAAAACCTTAATGTTGAGAGGGCTATCATCAAAAAGGTCGTCGAAGACTCAATGCCCGATTGGCCTGACATGATTCCCCCCAGTGATGAAGAGCTGATTGACGAAATTGAAAAGCTGAGACAGTTGGCGGTGCCCGATCTTGTTCTCTTTATTGAGAATAAAGATGGTGAATGTCTCGGTTTTGCTGTAGCCCTGCCGGACTACAATCAGGTTTTAAAGCATCTTAATGGCAGGCTTTTCCCCACCGGGTTTTTTAAATATTTATGGTATAAACGTAAAATGACCGGTGTACGCATGTTTGCTCTATTCGTCACGCCACAGGGGCGCCGCAGGGGTGTTTCAGCTGCCCTATACTACTATACGATGCAAAATGCCAGGCGGCTTGGGTTTACACACGGAGAAGGCTCCACCATTCATGAATTTAATACGCGTATGAATATTGACGCTCAAAAAGCAGGTGGTAGGCTTTATAAGACTTACCGCATTTACCAACTGGATTTATAAATAGCTGGAATCATATACTTTCATTAATGAAGAACAGAGGAGCACGACAATGACCAATGAAACTAATCATAAGAATGAACTGCTGATCATTAAAACACCTGCTGATCATTTGCAGATAGAACCGCTGATCGAACGCTTTAAAAAAGTTGCTGCCGGTAATAACAAAATCACCTTCGTTGGATCAGCTGCCGGTAACAGTGAGAGTAAAGCACTGATCATGACCTGGGGCGAGCTGCACCATAACGCCAAAGGAATGGCTGCTATTTTGCAGGCAGGAGGCATTACGCCCGGTAACCATATCGCCTTGCTTGGACCAACCACCTATAATCTGGTTACGGCAATCCAGGCAGTGTTGTTGTGTGGCGCCAGTGTCAGTATGCTGCCGATACCGATGCGTTTCAGTTCGGTGGAAGAGTTTACCAATCAAACCCGCAGTCTGATGAAGCATGGTGATATCGATCTATTACTATTAGATCCGGACCTGGCTGCTTACCACGAAACAAAACCGGGAGATCCGCCGCTGATTTTGTTGAGCGAGTTGGAGCCTGCTACCGGAAAGCCGACAGCCGGCGATTATCGTGAAATTGATTATGATCCTGAAAGACTGGCAGTTTTGCAGTTTACCTCAGGATCAACTTCCAGCCCCAAAGGGGTTATGCTGCCTAACCGAATCCTGGAAGCAAATGTATTTGGGATGATTGATGCTGCACAGATAGCTCCTGAAGATATTTTTGTTTCCTGGCTGCCACTTTACCACGACATGGGCTTGGTCGGCCTTCTGATTGTTCCGATGACCGTTGGCTGCTCCCTGGTACTCGCCGCGCCCCAGGACTTCCTGGGCCGCCCGGCTGACTGGATGCGCTGGATGCATGATTACAAAGGGACCGTTACGTCAGGTCCCAATTTTTCATGGGTTCTGGCTGCCAGGGCCTTTAAACGCATGACCGATAAAGAAGAAATGCTGGACTTAACCCGGGTAAGACTTGCCTTAAACGGTGCCGAGCCGGTTGATCCTGCCGTGGTAGAAACTTTGATTGAAACATCCAAACCTCATGGGTTCAGGGCCGAGGCTGTCTTCTGCGCCTTTGGCATGGCTGAGCTGTCGCTGGGTGGAACTTTTCCACCTCTTTTAAGAGGAATGGCAACCGATACGATTGATCGCAATGTCTTGGAAGAAGAAAAAATTGCCAAACCAGTACCCGCGGGCAGCAAGAACTCAAGACGTTTCCCGCTGCTGGGAACGCCGATTCCGGGTCTTGAAATGCGGATTTCAGATCCGTCAACTGGACAGATTCGCGGTTTGCGCGAAGTTGGTGAACTTGAGATCAGGGGAACTTCAGTAATGACTGGTTACTATAAGCGACCTGATTTAAATGAAGATCTTTTTCATGAAGGTTGGTTGCGAACTGGTGACTTAGCTTACTTTGTTGAAGGGCCTGGCGGAGGCGACCCGGAGCTGATACTTTGCGGTCGGATCAAGGATGTGATTATTATTTCCGGCCGTAATATTTTCCCCGAGGATATCGAGCGATCGATTGGCTCCGTTGAAGGGGTAAGGGCCGGTAATGTTATCGCCTTCGGCGTTGAAGGAGACAAACGTAAAGAAACTATTGTTGTTGTGGCTGAGGCACGCACTGACAACTACGAAGAAGTTAAAAAAGCGGTGCGCCATCAGGTCGTTGGGATAGTTGGTTTCCCGCCGCGCGACATTGTATTGGTGCAGCCGGGTACCTTACCCAAGACCAGTTCCGGTAAACTGCAACGAACCCTCTGCCGCAAACAGTATCTAGATCACGAGTTGCAGGTTTTGGAAGGTTAATAGCAATCATCAAATAATCGCAAAGAAACGCGGTCTCAATCCGCGCTTCTTTGCGACATGATTACTGTTAAATAAATTTCATGTACTCTGGCTAAAGGAACAAGCGGTGGTAAAGTGAAGTATGCTTACGTAAACACGCTGTTTTTCCCTTATAGGCGCTCTAACAGAAGTGTGATGATCAGTCCTGCCAGCATCACGATCAGAAGCAGAGGTAAAAGAGGCAGCACAATACCACGGATATCTTCTTTAAAATACTCCTTGGTCAACGCAAAACAGGGATGAGCCGGGGAAATAATATGGCCGGCAGTCGAGCTGGAGTAAATGTAAGCGGCATAAGCACTAAAAGCTAATGTGTCACCAACGGGTAATAGCGGTATAAATAATGGGAAAACTATGGCAATACTGGCGGAATTGTCTCCAGTGAGCATCCCGACCAGAAAAGGGATGAAAATGATTAAAAACAGGACTGGAATGCCAAGCCCCAGAACCAGGTTGGTCATATCGGTCAAAACTGCAGACTCTTCAAGCATCTCCTTATAGACCATAATCCCAATGATAACTAAAGCTACCGGAAGTTTTATGCCCGGTATGATCATCGTCTTAAGACGCTCAATTACCGTTGCTATACACTTTTCTGCTGGCAGGTAATTGATAAGCGCCAAGATCACTCCGGCGGCGATGGCCAGCGGAAAATAAAGTTCAAAAAGAACTACCAACAGCATAATAAAAATCAGCGGCAGAATAGTTCTGATCAGCTTCCACAGTCTCAACCATGAAAAATTGAAGCCAGTACTTATTGGTTCGTAGCCACGAAAGAGCAGATAAAAACCGCTGATTAGCCCAATCAAGGTTAGGGGCAGATTAATAAGCATAAAGCGGCTTATTGAAACTCCGGAGATTTGTGAGGCGAGAATCAGGCTGGGGAAAATTGGAAGTATAAAGTAGAGGACATGTCTGAACCAGATATTGATAGCAGCCTGACGGTGTGGGGGCAGATTGAGTTTACTGCCCGCTTCAGCACAAAGGGGAGCAGAAAGGATTGCCCCACCCGGCACAGTCAGCATGCCGATTAGAACAGGCATGCTGGCCGAGACTAACCTCATATCGGCAACAAGGTTATGCAAATTCTCGACAGCCTCTCCCAGCGCACCGGTATCTTTTAGGATATTGCCAAGAATACCGAGGAGAATGATGCTGATCACCAGCATTACTGTTATGTCATTAACCAAACCACTGTAAAAAACATTGATCAATTCAATGAAACTCAAGCCAGCCAGAAAACCCAGGGTAAGAGCGCCGAATAGCATAATCAGGCCGATGTTAAGTTTTTTATAAATCCCAATTAGAATAACTATGACTGAAGCTGTGAGCGAAAAATACCAGGGCAACTTTTGATCTTTTGCCCCTTCCTTAGGTATGGTGAGAACAAAGATAATATATCTTATCCCAGAAATATACCCGGTGCAAGAATCAGCAAAAAATACGAAAAATGATAAAGAGCGCCGCTGTATAAGCGGTGCTCTTTTCTGGTGCCGAAGGTGGGAGTTGAACCCACATGCCCGGAGGGCGCACGATTTTGAGTCGTGTGCGTCTGCCAATTCCGCCACTTCGGCCCGGTAGAAAAATATTAGCATAATTTACAGCCTGAGGCAAGCGCTTCAGGCTAATTGTTCTCCCTGGTGTTGGCAGTGAAATTGAGAATAATAAATAATTCAGTTTAAAGATGATAATTTCCGGACTATTGCATTAAGTTAATAAATTCACAAAGCAGGGAAAAGATATTTGTCCAGAGAAAATATTAAACGGTAAAAGTATCTTTTGCCTGACTATTTAAATAAGGGGTGACAAATGTATGAGTGAGTTAATTAAAGGTGGTGCTTTTCTGCTTGGCCCGGTGGATGAAAACACGGTTTTCACTCCCGAGGATTTTGATGACATCCATTTAATGATCAAAAAAACCAGCTATGATTTTATGAAAAATAAGGTAGAACCGAGGATGGATGAAATCGAAGTGAAGGCCGAAGGGGTAACCCTCGACCTGATTCGGCAGGCTGGTGAACTGGGAATGATTGGCAGTGACATTCCAGAAGAGTATGGCGGAGAAGAAGCTGATAAGATTACCACGATGATCATCACCGAAAACGCTTCAATATGCGGTGGTTCATTTGCCACATCTTTCGGGGCTCACACCGGTATTGGTACTTTGCCGATTGTCTATTTCGGTAACGAAGAGCAGAAGAAAAAGTACCTGCCTGGCCTGGCCAGCGGTGAAAAAATTGCTGCCTACGCCCTGACTGAGCCCGAAGCCGGTTCAGATGCCCTTAACTGTAAGACCAAAGCCGTGCTTTCAGATGACGGCAAGTACTATATTCTAAACGGGGCAAAGCAATATATTACTAATGCGACCTGGGCTGACGTTATTGTCACTTATGCCAAGATTGATGGCGAAAGATTTACTGCATTTATAGTTGATGCTGATTGTGAAGGTGTATCAATCGATCCCGAAGAGAAGAAGATGGGAATCAAGGGTTCTTCCACCTGCAGTGTTATTTTTGATAATGCCAAGGTTCCGGTTGAAAACATGCTCTGGGTAGAAGGCAAAGGGCACCAGGTTGCTTTCAACATTTTAAATATCGGGCGCTTTAAGCTCGGTGCCGGGTGTGTCGGTGGCAGCAAAACGGTGATCGGATTTTCATCTGAATATGCCCTGCAGCGGATCCAATTCAAACAGCCGATTGCCCAGTTTAATATTATCAAGAACAAGATCGCCAATATGACCATTCTAACCTATTTAATGGAGAGCCTTGTTTACCGTGTAGCGGGAATGATCGAAGAAAAGCTGGCTGAGGTCAAGGCCAGTGGCGCAGCTGCATCGGATATCGTCCAGGCGATCCAGGAATATGCCATTGAGTGCTCAATCTCTAAAGTCTGGTGTTCCGAGGCGATGGACTACATTGCTGATGAAGGTGTCCAGATTTTTGGTGGTTATGGATACGGAGAAGAATATCCGGCAGAGCGTTCTTATCGGGACAGCAGGATCAACCGTATTTTCGAGGGGACCAACGAAGTAAACAGGATGATCATTCCCGGCACCCTGCTCGGTAAAGCCATGAAGCAGGAAATCCCCTTCATGGAAGCGGTAATGAACCTCGGAGCTGCCCTCAAGCCGCTGAAGGAAGCAGTAGCGCCTGCTGAAAGCCCGGCCCGTGAAGAGTTTTATCTGAGTAATCTTAAAACCCTCTTTACCCTGGTAGCCGGTAACGCTGCTCAAAAATTTGGTGCCGACATTAAAAATGAGCAGGAAGTTCTCTGCCGCTTAGCCGATATGGCAATGGATATCTTTGCTGCAGAAAGCGGTCTGTTAAGGTTTAAGAAAATGATCGCCAATGGCGAGAGCGAAGATTCCAAAATGGCTCTCAAGATGACCCAGTGCTACATCAACGAGATGATTCCCAGGCTTGAAGCATGGGGCAAAGAAGTAATCGCAGGCACCCTGGAAGGTGATGCGGCCGGTAAAGCCTATTCAGGTATCCGCCTTTGCTGCAATTTCGAACCGATGAATACTTATGGACCGAAACGGGAAATAGCTGATGCAGTCTATGCCGGCAAAAAATATTTCCTTGATCGTTAATTAAATCAGATTTTTAAATAGTGATTTAAGGCATAGAAGAAGGGAGCAGAATATAAGATCCGCTCCCTTCTGATATTTTATTCTGCTTTACTCACAACTAGGTAGCTCTTTCGACCTTACCCGCTTTGATACAGCGGGTGCAGACGTTAACCCGCCGGGGAGAGCCATTAAACATAATTTTAATGCGCTGGATATTGGGACGCCATCTCCGCAGAGTTTTTATATTGGAGTGACTGACTAAATGTCCTTTTACCTTGGATTTACTGCAAACCACACATACTTTTGCCATTTTTCTACCCTCCCGGCACCTTTGGTATCACGCGGAGTATTGTAGCACATATTATCAATACAAACAAGTATCTTGGAAAAAACTAGATTATAATAATATCAAGCTGGCAGGGTTGTAGCGATGGATAGCGAATTTTAAGTGTGTTCTTATTATCTGGCTTTAGGAGGGGGTTCTGATTTGACCAGGGCAATTTATCCGGGCAGCTTTGATCCTGTCACCAAGGGGCATCTCGACATTATTAGCAGAACCAGCAAGATTATGAAACACCTTACCGTGGCGGTCTTGGATAATCCACGCAAGGTGGCAACTTTTGAAATTGAAAAAAGAATTGAAATGCTTAAGTTGGTAACTGAGTCTTACCCGAATGTCGAAGTTGAATATTTTAATGGCCTGTTGATCGACTATGCCTTAAATAAGGATACCAACATTATAATTAAGGGTTTAAGAGCAATTTCAGATTTTGAATTCGAGTTTCAAATGGCCCTGGTCAACCAGAAATTAAACCCGGCAATAGAAACATTATTTATGATGACAAACAGTAAATATTCCTATCTCAGTTCCAGTATCGTTAAGGAGATAGCCGCTTTCGGTGGAGATATCAGCAGCCTGGTGCCTGAGGTAGTGCATGAAATGATTGTAGCTAAATTTAAACAAGTAACTTAACGAACTTTGTCGACTGGTGCTTAAGCCGGTCCATTAAGGATGGGGGTTTTCTGATGCACACTTTGCTATCATTATTTCGTTCCATACAATTATTAGCTACCGAAACGGTTTTACCCAGTCTCTACAGTTTGCGTCTTTTTGGCATTTTTATTTTGGCGATCGGAATCCTATCGCTAATCCGTCCCCAGATTTTTTGGCATTTAAGGGTCGGCCGGAAGATCCCGGGCGTTCCACCGACTAAACTTTATTTGCATGTATTAAGATTTGGCGGAGGCTTAGTTGTTGCTCTTGGTCTATGGATGATATTCGGATTAACGATATAAACCACTACACAAAGTCGCTTCAAAGAAAGGTTCATCGGCATAATGGAAAAACAGTTCCGGATAATATCTGACAACCGGCTTGTCCGTAATTTTGATTTCAGATATTT